>Ga0105107_10000386_pt1 | contig 27466 bp, 30 predicted proteins | sample PPLLaktember2015_6_FD_79335 | JGI IMG/M metagenome (GOLD analysis project Ga0105107, IMG submission 79335) | Freshwater sediment microbial communities from Prairie Pothole Lake near Jamestown, North Dakota, USA - PPLs Lake P8 Core (1) Depth... | ecosystem: Environmental > Aquatic > Freshwater >... | reverse complement strand
GGTTGCGGCACTTCGCGGAACAGCCTTGATGACCACGGCATGTACTCGACGGTCAGGCCGTTGGGTATCGCGGAGACCAGATGCACATGGATTTCGGGTGCCAGATGGCTGACCACCGGCAGGTTGAATGCCTCGGCCATGCCGGCGATTTTCAGCCATTGCGTGATACCGCCGGCGCGCAGCACGTCGATCATCACGATATCGACCGCGCGCGCTTCGAGCAGCTGGCGGAATGGCGCAATGCCGTAGACGTATTCGCCTGCGGCGACCGGGGTGTCGAGCGCGTGGGCTACACGTGCCAGGCCGCCGTAATCGTCACAGGTGGTCACGTCTTCGAGCCAGAACAGCCGGTACGGATCGACCTGTTTGCCGATGGCGATCGCCTGGCGAACGTCCCAGCGCTGGTTGATGTCGCACATCAGGTCGGTTTCGTAGCCGATGGCTTCGCGGATCACGCGGATGCGCTCGACTTCCTTCACCGGATTGGTGTCGCCGGGGAGCGCCAACTGGGTTTTCATCTGCCGGAAGCCGCGGGATTTCAGCAATGCCGCAGCCTTCTCGCAGTGGGCCAGCGGGAAATGGCGCATCAGCGCGCCGCTGGCGTAGGTATCGATGCGGTTGCGGTGGCCGCCGATCAGGGAGGCCACGGGCAGGTTGCAGGCCTTGCCCTTGATGTCCCACAGCGCGATGTCGATGGCCGACAGGGCCAGCGTCAAAATGCCGCCGGGTCCGGAGGGCAGCGCGGCGGCACGGATTTTGGCGACGATGGCTTCGGTGTGCAGCGGATTTTCGCCGATGGTCAGCGCGGCGAGGGATTCGACGGCGCTCAACAACGCCTTGTCGAGCGCGCCGCCGAAAAAGGTGAAGCCGATGCCCTCGATGCCCTGGTCGGTGCCCAGCTGCAGTGCCACAAAGTTTTTCGAACCCGGCGTGGTCGGCCCGTCGGCGAGGGGTTCATCGTGGGGCAGAGCGACGAGGGTGGTGCGGGCGTGGGTGATTTTCATGTTTGTGCAGTGGTCAGAAGTTTGGGGAACCGCGACTATCGCACATCATCCGGCGCAGGTGTACTGTAAGCGGTAAACGGCGAGTGGTGAGTGGAGGGCAGGACGGGACGCAGGCGATCAGGGTTTGAGCGAATAGACTTCGTCGAAGCGGCGTTCCAGTACCGGGTGGGTGCCGCGCAGCCGGTCGACGACTTCGCGGGCCCAGTCGTAGTACTGGCGCTTGCGCTCCAGCGACCAGCCCTCGGGGGCGCGGGTGCCGAGGTCGCGCACGTTGCAGATCTTGTCGGCGAGCTTGACCAGCCGCGCGCGATGGCTGGAGTGCTTCGCCTTGGCCACCTGCAGCCGTTTGCGCACTTCCTTCTTGAGCCATTGCGTGTCGGTGACTTCGAGCACGATGTCGGCGATTTCCTCGCCGAATTCGCCGCGCAGTTCCTGCCACGAGGTCTCGGTGTCCTCCAGCGTGTCATGCAGCAGCGCCGCGGCGATCACCAGCGGGTCGCGCACCTCACCCTCGTCCCACAGCACGTGTGCGAGTTCGATCGGGTGGTTGATGTAGGGGGAGGATTCCTTGTCCTTGCGCCGCTGGTCGCGGTGCTTGTGCGCGGCGAAAGCCACGGCACGCAGGATCAGGTCCGTGGTGCCGGGTTCGGTGCGGGGCAGTTCGCGCAGGTCCATGTTCTTTATTGGAGTGGTGTCCGCTTCCGGTCGTTCAATTACGCGCTTCTCAATCTTAGCAGCCGGATCAGCCAGATGGCTGCAAACGGCAGGCCCACCGCGATGACCAGCTGCACGATCAGCAGTTCGCCGAGCTGGCTGTAATCGGCCGGGATCGTGACCGCGCCGGTCTTGTCCCTGACTTCGCGCGATACGGTGTAGAACTGGTTCAGGTACCTGGTGCCCAGCGACGAGGCCGACAGCGCCAGATTGGTGAACGAGGCCATCACCGCGAAATAGGTCGCTTTGAGGTGGGCGGGCGCGGAATTGGCGATCCAGGCGAGCATCGGGATCATCGCGATCTGGCCCAGCGGGGATTCGATCGCGGTGTTGACCAGCGCGATGAAGCGCGCGTCGACCACGCCGCCGGTGGCCGCGGCGGTCCACTGGTGCAGGCCGAAATACATGCCGACATAAGGCAGCGACAGCAGGCCGCCGGCCAGTGTCAGGAAGCCGACGACATAGGCGATCGAGTGGTCGGCCATGAAGCGGCGGAACAGGAACATGCCGGCCAGCGTCAGCACCGAGCCGATCAGCGACAGGATGGATATGAAATGCTGGTCGAATCCGAGTTCGTCGATGAACCACCAGGTGATGCCCTCGCCCGGGCCGGGAATGGCGCGGAACACGAAAATCACGATCACCGTGCCGAGCAGGGTGGCGCGCACGTCGGGTTCGAGTTCCCGGGTCAGGCGTACCAGCAGGAATCCGATGATGCCGAAGGAGCCGGCGAAAATGATTTCCTGGTTGAACGGGATATTGCCGAGACCCATGCCCAGAGTGAAAGCGACGAACGCGGCGCTGCCGCCGAGGATCCACCAGTTCGGGGCCGTGGTTTCGGTGCGGCCGCTGAGCAGGGCGTCGATTTCAGCGGCGTTGCGGCCCTGTGCCTGCAGCCGCCGCGCGGCGCGCTGCCGCATCGCCATCGCAATCAGCACGCCGGCCACCGAAATGGCGGGAATGCACAGCGCCATCAGGTAGATGCGCCGGTAGATCCCGACTTTCCCGGTTTCGGAGAGTTCCTGCACGCCGCTGAACATGTAGAGATTGATCACGGCCACCAGCACGCCGCCGCCGATGATGGCGACGCGGCCCAGCGTCTGCATGGTGGTGTTCATCAGCTTGCGCTGCGCCGGATCGATGGCGCGGCCCTGCGCATCGACCCGCGGCACCGCTTCCACGGTCATCGCGTCGGCGACCACGTCCTGCAATACGTAACCGATCACGCCGAGCAAAACGCTGGCGACATACCAACTGCCCGGCGGCAGCAGCGCGGCCATCGCCTCGCGGTCGGTGAGCAGGCCGATCATGATGGTCAGACTCGCGGCGATCATGCCGGCGCCGAGGAACACCAGCCCGCTTTTCCAACGCCAGATCAGGTCGACCAGATGGCCCAGGGGCATCTTCAGCGCCCACGGCACGCCGGCCCAGAAACCGAGCGCGGCGAGGAAGGCTGCCGACAGTCCGAGGTAATCCTTGACGAAGAATGTGCCGACGATGCCGGTCAGACCGGAGATCCCGGCAGCCATGTAGACCATCAGCGGCGGCAGGTATGACAGGCGCATCTCGCGCCCGAGTTCGAGGATGTTACGGTCGATCCACTGCCAGGCGTTTCTGTTTCTCATTATAGCATCATAACATATTGTTTTTATTGATTTTTAGCGCCTTGTCAGCGCCTGCCGCAGAGCCCGCTCGGCGCTACGGACGATGAATCGCGATGGGGATACGCCGCGGGCCGAATGCGCCCTTGAAGTTTTCGAAGCGGCCGGCCACCGGCGTACCGCAGTCCGGGCAGCAGCCATCGGGCCGCAGCCGGTAGTCGTCGATGCGATACCAGTCGCGCAGCACCAGCGGCGCCTTGCAGGACGGGCACCAGGTCGATCCGCCGCGCTCGTCGTGGACGTTGCCGGTATAGACGTAATGCAGTCCGGCATCGATGGCGATCTGCCGGGCCCGCGTCAGCGTAGCCGGCGGGGTCGCCGCGATGTCGACCATCTTGTGATCGGGGTGAAAGGCCGAAAAGTGCAGCGGGACGTCCGGTCCCAGTTCACGCGCGATCCAGCGCGTAGCGGCCTGCAGTTCCTGGTCCGAGTCGTTTTTCCCGGGGATCAGCAGCGTGGTAATTTCCAGCCAGACCTTCGTCTCGTGCTGCAGATAGACCAGCGTGTCGAGCACGGGCTGCAGGTGCGCACCGCAAAGCTTGAAGTAAAACTCGTCGGTGAATGCCTTGAGATCGACATTCGCCGCATCCATTTTGGCAAAGAATTCGCGGCGCGGCGCGTCGTGAATGTAGCCCGCGGTGACGGCGACGGTGTTGATGTCACGGGCGTGGCAGGCGTCGGCCACATCCATCGCATATTCGGCGAAAATCACCGGGTCGTTATAGGTGAACGCCACACTTTTGGCACCCGCTTGTGCGGCGGCCTCGGCAATTGCGGCCGGTGACGCTTCGTCCATCAGCCGGTCCATATTGCGTGATTTGCTGATGTCCCAGTTCTGGCAGAACTTGCAGGCAAGGTTGCAGCCGGCCGTGCCGAACGACAGGATGCTCGAACCCGGGTAGAAATGATTCAGCGGTTTTTTTTCGATCGGGTCGATGCAGAAGCCCGACGAGCGACCGTAGGTGGTCAGAACCATCGCGTCACCCGTGCGCTGGCGCACGAAGCAGGCGCCGCGCTGGCCTTCATGCAGCTTGCAGTCGCGCGGGCACAAGTCGCACTGGATGCGGCCATCGTCGAGCTTGTGCCACCACCGGGCAGGATCGCCGGCGGTGATGGGGGTGGCACGGGTCATTGTTGGTTCAGAGATCGGCTTCACGCCACTTGGACACCGTATAGCGCGAGAGTTTCACTTCGCTGCTCCAGAAGTCCGGCGGCAGGCCGGCCTTGTGCTTGAGGTGTGCCATGAATTCAACGCGATCCGGGAGCTGTTCCCAGACCTGCGGCAGGAAGGTGCTGCGGTGATGTCCATACTGGAAGACGACGCCGTCGCTGTTCGGTCGCAGTTTTGCCAGTGCACCGGCTTCATCCTCGAAGTGCAGAGGTTCCATCGGCGAGAGCAGCGATACCTCGACCTCGGTCACGGTGAATTCTTCACGGGCCAGCGGTTTGAAGCGCGGGTCGCGGAATGCCGCCGCCACGGCATTTGCAGTGAGATCGTCGGCCAGCGGGCGCCAAGCTTCGAGCGTGCCGATACAGCCGCGCAGTTGCGTGCCCTGGAGCAGCGTGATGAACGTCGCGCCAGGCTCGCGCAGCCAGGCGGCGTCGGCGCCGGTGAGCGGCAGATCGAGCCCGAACTCGCGGCCAATCGTCGCGCGCGCGAGCGGCACCAGGATGCGGCCGGGGTCAATGGTCATGGTGTGCCGGCTCATGGAAAGCGAACGAGGCATAACCGACGACGCGACGCTTGTCGCCGCTGGTATCCCCGGAATTGCAGAGATCGATCAGTTCGCTGCGCAGACCGCGTTCGCGGGCGAGCAGGGTCAGACCGCAGACCGGCGTGGCGCCGCAGGCCTGCTCGTGATCAAGATCCGTGCGCAGCTGCAATATGGCATCGGTCGTGGCACGATCCAGTGACTGCGCTTCGGCATAGCCGTGAAAGTGTGACAGATCGGAACTGATGACAATCAGCGTCTCGCGGCCGCCCCAGACGCAGCGCAACGCCGCTGCGACCTCTTCCGGGCTGGCGTCGCCCACGGCCAGCGGCACCAGCGCAAAGTCGCCGAGCACCGTCTGCAGGAAAGGCAGGTGCACTTCCAGTGAATGTTCGGCCGCGTGCGCCGCGTCGCTGACGACGATTTGCGGCAGTGCGCGTAGCGCCGTGATGGCCGGCTGGTCGAGGGGAATGTCGCCCAGCGGTGTGCGGAACGCGGCGACACCGGGAACCGCCAGGCCCCGCACTGCGACGCGGTGCGTCGGCCCCAGCAGCACTACGCGACGGATCTGCCCGCGCTGAGTTTGCAACAGGGCGTAAGCACGCGCGGCGGTGGCACCGGAATAGATATAACCCGCGTGCGGCGCGATGATTGCCTTCGGCGCTGCGGCAGCGGTGCGCACAGGTGCCGCGGCCAGCAGGGCCGCTACGGTGGCGGCAAGTTCGGTTGCGCCGGCCGGATAAAACAGTCCGGCCACGGCGGCGGGGCGGATGGCGAGTGTTTGCGTTTGCATATACGTAAATGCGGGTAGGGCAGCGCCCAATCAAGACATTGTTGAAAAATTTCTGCTGCACGCATTGCCGATACCGGGCGCTGCTACAATGCCAATAAAATCAGCAAATTACAAATTGTCGGAAAACCGCATCGACCGTGACTACCGCCAACCCGCGTTTTTTTGCCCTGATTCCCGCCGCCGGCAGCGGTACGCGCATGGGCGCCGATACGCCCAAGCAGTATGCGCTGCTGGCCGGCAAACCGATGCTGCAGCATGCGCTGCACACGCTGTGCACGCATCCGCGGATCGAGCAGGTGTTCGTGGTGCTGTCGCCGGATGATCGGCATTTCGGCGCCGGTGACTGGAGTGCCTGCGGCGACAAGCTCAGCGCCCTGTTCTGCGGCGGCGAGACGCGGGCGGCCAGCGTGTTCAACGGATTGCTGGCGGCAAATGATGCGATCGACGGCATCGACTGGGTGCTGGTGCACGATGCGGCGCGGCCCTGCCTGCGCGTGGCAGATATCGACCGCTTGATCGCGGAGGTCGGTGACAGCGAGGTCGGCGGACTGCTGGCGGTGCCGGTGGCTGACACGCTGAAACGCGCAAATGCGCAACGCGAAGCCGTGCAGACCGAAGCACGCGAGCACCTGTGGTGCGCGCAGACGCCGCAGATGTTCCGCTACCGGGTCCTGATCGAGGCGCTGCGCCGTGCAGACATCGCCGCAGTAACGGACGAGTCCAGCGCGGTCGAACAGACCGGGGCGAAGCCAAAACTGGTGCGGGGCAGCACGACCAACCTTAAAGTCACTTATCCCGAAGATCTGACGCTGGCGGAATTGATTTTGAAAAATTACGGATCCTGAACATGCGCATCGGACAGGGTTTTGACGTGCATGCGCTGGTGGTCGGGCGCAAGCTGATCATCGGCGGGGTGACCATTCCCTTTGATCGCGGGCTGGCCGGACATTCCGATGCCGACGTGTTGCTGCATGCACTGTGTGATGCGCTGATCGGTGCGGCAGGGCTGGGCGACATCGGCAGACATTTTCCCGACACGGATCCGCGCTACAAGGGCATCGACAGCCGCGAACTGCTGCGTGCGGTGGCACGGCTGCTCGACGAAAGCGGCCACGCCGTCGGCAATGTCGACGCCACGATCATTGCCCAGGCGCCGAAAATGGCGCCGCATATTCCGGCGATGCGCGCCAACATCGCTGCCGACCTTGGCGTGGCAGCGGATTGCATCAACATCAAGGCCAAGACCGCGGAGCAGCTGGGCCTGGTCGGGCGCGGCGAAGGCATCGTTGCCGAAGCCGTTGCGTTGCTCGTGCCGCGTCTTGCCGACAGCGGCGGATCCGACGACTGAGCGCGATTCCAAAAGCCGGCGTATTGCGCCTGTTTTTTGCGTTGTGGCCTGATCCGGTTACACGCGATTCGCTCGCTGTCACCGCCGACCGCTTGCGCAAGGTCTGCGGCGGCCGGTCGCCAGCGGCGGACAATCTGCACCTGACCCTGGCCTTCCTCGGTGATGTGCCGGCAATCCGATTGCCGGAACTCGAAAATCTTGCTGCTGCGCTCGTCCGGGAACCTTTCGTGCTGCATCTCGATCGCATTGGTTACTGGCGGCAGCAGCGCCTGGTCTGGGCGGGGTCACAGTCGTGTCCGCGTGAACTGGCGGTGCTGGTGGCGGCGCTGGCCGACGGTCTGCGCGCGCGCGGGTTCCGCACCGAACGGCGCAGCTTCAAGCCGCATGTCACGCTGCTGCGCGACGTGCGCACGGCTCCAGCGCAGGCGGCCTGCAAGCTGGCGGCATGGTGCCCGACACGGTTCGTGCTGGCTTGCACACAGGCGACGAATCATGGCGTCGAGTATCGGGTACTCGGGACCTGGCCGATAACAGGCATTGCTGCGGCATTATAATTGGCGGCCATGCATACTACTGTCAAAGGTTCACCATGAGCAGTGCCCAATGGGCTTCAATGTTCGCGCGGACGGAGCCTGACCGTGCAGCACCGGATGTGCTGGCGCTGCCGCACTGGAACGGGGAACATTGGCAGAAGCTGCTGCTGCACACCACGCCGCGCCCGTTCCGCGCGAGTGAATTCGTCATCCAGCGCGACGTCGCGGATCGCACGCTTTATCTGGTTGCGGCCGGAACGCTGGAGGTCGGGGTCACTCATGTCGACGGCGTCAGCATGACCTCGCTGGCGCGTATCAGCGCCGGCAGCGTCATCGGTGAGCAATCCTTTTTTGACGGTCAGCCGCGGTCGGCTAATGTCTGGGCCGTGGCCGACGGCACCCTGCTGCTGTTGCCGTTCGATGCGTTCTCGCGGTTTGGCGAGGCCGAGCCGGCATTGGCACGTGACTTCCTGTTTGCGATGGCGCGCGTGCTGTCGATTCGTCTGCGCAATACCTCGTTCAGATTACGCCGCTGACGGCAGTTCCACGCGCGCCCGGAGTCCACCGCCATCGCGCGGCAGCAGTTTGATGATGCCGCCGTGAAGCCGGGCGATGCGGTCGACGATGGCAAGTCCCAGGCCAGTGCCACTGGTCGAGCGCGCGCGATCCATGCGGGTAAACGGCTGCAGCATGCGCTCGGTATCCGCCGGCGGAATGCCGGGGCCCCGATCGAGGACTTCAATGTAAGTCGTTTGTCCATCGCATCCGGTGCGGACCTCGGCGCCGTCACGGCCGTGGCGCAGTGCGTTGTCGATCAGGTTGCCCAGCAGACGCTGCATGGCTTGCGGCCGCAGTGGACGCTGCGGCAGAGGGGCTGGCGTGAAGCGCACCGCATCGCGGTTGCGCACGTAGCGATCCACCACCGCCTGCACCAGCGCGTTCAGGTCGGTGTCGGCCGCCAGCGGTTCGGCATCGATCGGGCGTGCGAAATCAAGGAACTGGCCGATGGCACCGTCAATGTCTTCGATGTCCTGTGCGACGCCGGACTTGAGATCGGCTGCGCCATGGTCGTCGAGCATTTCCAGTGCCAGCCGGATGCGCGACAGCGGCGTGCGCAGGTCGTGCGACACGCCGGCGAGCAGCAGCGCGCGTTCCTCGTCCTGGCGCTGGATGTCCGCGGCCATCTGGTTGAAGGTGCGTGCCAGCGTGCGGATTTCCGTCGGGCCGGCTTCAGTGACATGCGGCGGCGGTGTCCCGCGTCCCAGATGTTCGGCGGCCCGTGTCAGTTCGCGCAGCGGACGGTTGATGCGGGCGACGACCAGAAACGCGCCGATTACGGCGAGCGCCAGCACCAGCGCGCCCCAGCCGATCCATCGCAAGGGTTCATTGCGCTCGATGCGCGAGCGCGGCAGCGACACCCAGTATTCGTCGGCATCGATGCGAAAACTGACCCACACGCCGCCGACGCCATTGCGTTCGAGAGCGAGGCGGGTTTGCGTACCCAGCTGCTCCCGCAGCTGCTTTTCCATGATGCGCAGGAACGGCCGGTCGGGCAGCGGCGGTACCGACTCTGCAGGATCGCCGGCATAGACCTGGATGTCCTCGCGCTGTGCCAGTTCGTCGAGCAGGGCAAAGCGGCGCCCGGCATCCGCAGTGACCAGCGCGGCGCGGGTGAGATTGACCACGCTGACGAGCTGCCGGGCGGCCTGCAGCGCTCGCGGCTCGATTTCGGAAGCGCGGAAGATCTGCAGCCAGGCGAGGTGGGCGACGACCAGCAGCGCGGCAATCAACAGCACGCTGCGCCACAACAGCGTACGCGGCCACAGCGTCATGATGGGTGAAAAAGGGCGGATGAAGATCGTGGCGCCCTGCGCAGGAACGCAGCCCTCATTGCCGGGAAACGGTGCATACCGCGCCCTTACTCGCTCTTGCCGTCCGGGATGAACACGTAGCCAAAGCCCCAGACGGTCTGGATAAAGGCCGGCTTTGCATGATCGGGTTCTATGATCTTGCGCAGGCGCGATATCTGCACGTCGATCGAGCGGTCGAATGCACCGAATTCGCGTCCGCGCGCCATTTCCATCAGCTTGTCGCGCGACATCGGCGTGCGCGGATGCTCGACCAGCACTTTGAGCAGCGCGAATTCGCCGGTGGTCAGCGCCACCTCGGCGCCGGCGCGGGTCAGGGTGCGGCTGCCGAGATTGAGGCGGAATTCGCCGAACTCGATGACCTGCGCCGCCCCGCCCGGTGCGCCGGGCGGGGCGGGCGGCTGCTGCCGGCGCAGCACGGCCTGGATGCGTGCCACCAGTTCGCGGGGGTTGAAGGGCTTGGGCATGTAGTCATCGGCGCCGATTTCGAGGCCGACGATACGGTCGACATCATCGCCCTTGGCGGTGAGCATGATGATCGGCATCATTTCGCCGCTGCCGCGCAGCCGCCGGCAGATTGACAAGCCATCCTCCCCCGGGAGCATCAGGTCGAGAATCATCAGCTCGTAACGCTCGCGGGCGAGCAGGCGGTTCATGTCGAGGCCATCGGCTACGACGCGCACGGCGTATCCCTGCTCGCTGAGGTAGCGGTTGAGCAGGTCGCGCAGCCGCGCGTCATCGTCGACCACCAGAATCCGGGTTTTCGGCTGTGTCATGGCGCCATCGTACCCAGTTCCGGCACCGCCAGCCATGGTTTTGAAACAATCTTTTACAAATCGCCGGACATACCGGCAGCGCAGGCCGCGTAGCATGCCGCTACGGGGTCGGCGGTCCCGTCGGGCCGCTCCCGCAACACCTCGTTACACAATCGGCATTGACTGAAACAGTCCGGTTACAGGCCGCGCTGATGATGGGCGCAACGCTCCTTCGGGCGTGGGCCGGGAAATCTTCCCGGCATTAATCAACGGTGTGGAGGTAATCATGAACAAGGCAGCTTTCAGCGCACTTGCAGTGATGATCGCGGCCGGACTTGCGGTGACGGTCGACGCGCAGGCGCGTGAGCGCAGCGTCAACGAGCGCCAGTCCAACCAGCGCGAGCGCGTTGTTGCCGGCGCCCGTTCGGGCGCCCTGACGCGTCCTGAAACACGCCAGCTCAACCGCGAAGCACGCGGCATCGAGCGCAAGGAACAGGTATTTCGTTCCGACGGGCAATTCTCGCGCGGCGAGCGCCGCGAGGTCCAGCGCGACCTCAATCGGCACAGCCGCAACATTCATCAGACCCGCACCGACCATGATCGCCGCGACTGGGGGCACAGCCGTGGCGTCGCGCAAAGTGCACGCGGATGGCACGGCGGTCGCGACTGGGGGCACGACCGCGGTTTTCAGCGGCACGGCGCGCGTTCGGGCAACATCGACCGGTTGCAGCAACGCCAGCAGGCCCAGATTCGCCTGGGCGTGCGCAACGGCAGCCTGACGCCGCCGGAGGCGCGTCGGCTTCGGGGCGAGCAGCGTGAAATTGCGGCATTGGAGCGTTCCTACCGGGCCGACGGCGTGTTGACCCGCAGCGAGCGTCGTGATCTGCGCGGCGAACTGCAGGATGCCAACCGGCACATATACAATCAGGCCCACGACGACGATCGGCGTTATGTGCGGTAAACAGCAGACGGAGCTCAAGGCATGAAATTCTGGCTGGCGATTCTTCTGGCGTGGGCCGCCCTGCAAACGGGGCCGGTGGTTGCTCGTCCGTGGCGTGAACTGCGCGCGGCACAGGAGCAGCCGGACCGGTACCAGCGCAGCCCGAATCGCCAGCGGGATGCCGGCCAGCCGGAACGTTATGAACGGCGGGAGCGCCCGCAGCGCCTTTCCGACGAAGAGCGCCGTGAACTGAACCGTGATCTGGACAAGGCGCGGCGGGAGATTTACAAACCCCGCCGCGACCGCTGATCCGGATTTTGAAAGGACTGGATCATGAATATCAGCAAGTTGCTATTGGTCTCCGGGGTGCTGGCACTACCGGCATATGCGGCCGGGGGCGTACCCGACTCATCGATGGCCAATGACGGCGTCAAGCCACCGTATGGCTACCATGCCGCCACGCGCGAGGCCTGCAAGGCCGATCCGGAAAAATGCCGCCCGGACCCTTTCGCACGGCGTGATAAGGCGTGCGCGCAGAATCCGGAGAAGTGCAAGGAAGTGAAGGCGCGGACGGAACAGCGTCGTGCCCAATGCCAGGCCGATCCGGCGAAGTGCCTGCAGGAACGCGCGTCCCTGGCCGACGAGCGTTTCCGGAAGAGCGATGCCGACGGCAACGGTACGCTGTCCCGCACCGAGGCCGAGAAGGGCATGCCACGGCTCGCCCGCCAATTTGATGTGGTCGATGTCAACAGGGACGGACAGTTGTCGCGCGAGGAGATGCGCGCGGCACGCAAGGCGCGCCACGGTGCGCGGGCGTCGCACAAGGCCTGATCCGTGCGGACGGGTGGGGGCGAACGGACTGGCAACGGGCTCCAACGCCTTTTTCGTGGGGGTGTTCTGATCCAAGTGCTTGGTGGCTGATTTCAGCCAGTCGGATACGTTCGCGCATAGCGGAACGCCACAGATCCTAGCAGTTGACGGGATCCCACCGATGTCTCATAACATATTGATTTTATTATAATATTCCTGTTTATTCGAGGAGGGGCAGTATCAAGTCTCGCTTTTCCCTGTAAGCGAACGCTAGAATGACAGCCGAAATTCAACCGGCGTCTCCGCAACCACCGGAATTTCCGCGGCCCGCCAAGGACTTACAAGAAGAGGGGATCAGGGATCATGCTGGCAACGCGCATAAGACAAAAAGATGGCGTGTTCTACTTTGCAAGTTATCCGGCGAAGGAGGTCCTGGAGCGGGTACGTTTCATCAGCCGCTTCTACGGGGAGGGTGAGCAGATCGCGCCGCAGAGTCTGCCGCAACATGACGAAATCGCCCAGTTCATCGCACGAATCGAGAGTACCGACGAGGCGTTCCAGCGCCAGATGTCGAAATCCAAGGTGCGCCAGTTGCGCAATTTCTATGAAATGGCGGTCAGCCAGCCGCCGATTCCCGGTACGGTGCTGTTGTTCACTTCCGATGAGTTGCGGTTCACGGCGCTGTCCGGACAGGAATCCATCGGACATTTGACGGAGCCCGCGTCAAAATACCTGATCATAGACGGGCAGCACCGCCTGGCCGCACTGAAATTCTATTTGCACGAACATCCGGCAGAAGCGGCCTCGATCAACGTGCCGTGCGTGATTTTCGACGGACGCAGCGAGGACTTTGCCGCGGAAATGTTCGTCATCATCAATTCCACGCCAACCCGCATCAACAAGAGCCACCTTGTTGATCTGTACGAGCGCGTGTCCTGGGCGGATCCCGACAAACGTTTTGCGGCGCGCCTGGTGGAGGATCTTTACACCGAGGGCGACAGCCCGCTGCGCTACCGCATCAACCGTCTCGGCGGACGCAGCCAGAAGGATAAATGGATACTGCAGGCCGAGCTGTTCAATGAACTGCACCGCTGGGTCAGCGCCGACTGGCGCAAAATCAGCCGCACCAGCAACCTCTACCGCGAAAGCGAGCATTTCTACGAGATCATCCGCGATTTCCTGAAGGCGGCACAGAAAGTCTGGGGTGATGCCTGGGGCCATGACAACTACCAGATCACCAAGCCGGTGGCGCTGAAAGCGATGATCCGTGTGTGCGCCGATCTCGCGCGCACCGATGCCGAGCCGGCACCGGGCAGGGTCAGGCGCTGGGAGGAACGGCTGGCGCCGTGGGCGGAGCAGCGTTCACAGTTCAAGGGCGACGGTTTTTACGAACGCTTCCCGGCCAAAGGGCAGACCGAGCGGGTCACCCGCATCCATCGCGATCTCGCGAAGTGGGCGGGTATCGAGATCAAGTCGAAAGCGCGCGCCAGGACCTGACCGCACTGCAACAGTCGGACGGACGCTATTTCGCGGCCTGCACCATGATTTCCACCAGCGTGTCGGGCGTGCCCAGCCGGGCTTCGACGCAGGCGCGCGCCGGCAGGTTCTGCGGATCGGCCCACGCCGCCCACGCCTCATCCATCTGCGGCTTCGCGCGCATGTCGCTGATCCAAATCACCACGGAGAGCAGGCGCGACTTGTCGGTGCCTGCGGTTTTCAGCATGGCGTCAATCTTGGCGAGAATCTCGGCGGTTTGCCCACGCATGTCTTTGCTGCGGTCATCGGCTGTGATCCCTGCCAGATAGGCCACGTTGCCGTGGGTGACGGCGCGGGACAGGCGCTTGTCGCTGTTGTATCGTTTGATTTCGTTCATTGTTCAAAGCTCCACAGATGGATCGTTAGGCAAAACGGGATTGTGCCGATGAGGTGGCGCCGGACGGCGGTTCGCGGCTCAGATGTGGCCGGTGGTCAGCAGGCGACCGAGGAAAAATATGCCGGTGGCGATGAAGGCAAACAGCACGAAATCCGGAACTTTGCTGTCGCGCTTGCCGCCGATTTCGGTCTTATAAAGTGCCCTGAACACGAAAAACGCGGCAACGATCAAGACCGTGGTGATGATGGGCGCTTCATATTGCGCCTCCCACAGCGCGCCCAGACCTCGCGAGAGCCAGCCCTGATCGCGAAACAGGTGGTAGGCGATGCCGCCGATGCCCAGCAGGATCAATGCACCGACGAGTAGCATGCCCAGCAGAGTCAGTATTTTTTTCATGGTCTGTTTTTCCGGAGGCTTATCATTCTTCGCGTAATTGCCGCAATGGCGCCAGTATAGCGCAGGCGATCGGGCACAGCAGCGCTGCGACCCGCCCATTCCGGGCTGCGAATCTTCGCGTCGTGTCGGCTACAATCCGCCAGTACAGCCGCAATCCACCCATGAACATTCTCGCCTTCGATACCTCTACCGAACATTGCAGTGCCGCGCTGTGGCGGGGCGGGTCCCTGTTCGAGCGCGCGGTCCACGCCGGGCAGGTGCATTCCGAAATCCTGATCGGCATGGTAGATGCCGTCCTGGCCGAAGGCGGCGTGCCGCTCGCCCGGCTCGACGGGATCGCGTACGGACAGGGTCCGGGCTCATTCACCGGGTTGCGCATTGCCTGTGCCGTGGCACAGGGGCTGGCGTTTCCGGCCGCGATTCCACTGGTGGGCATCGGTACCTTGCAGGCGATGGCGCTGTCCTGCGGTGCTGCGCGCGTGGTTTGTTGCCTGGACGCGCGCATGAAGGAAATCTATCACGCCGCCTACGTGCGGGAGGGGGATGCCTATGTCGAGATGTCCGCGCCACGGGTGTGTGCACCGGCGGACGCGCCGGTGTTGCCGGGGGAGGGTTGGACCGGATGTGGCAGCGGTTTTGCGGTGCACCGTGACGTGCTGCGACAGTGCTATGGGACATCGCTGACAGCGATCGCGGAAGGTGTTTATCCGCGGGCCCGCAATATCGTGCGGCTGGCGGTGCCGCTGTTTGCCGCCGGCCAGGGCGTCAGCGCGGAGGATGCCGTACCACTGTATATCCGCGACAAGGTTGCGCTGAAAACGGCCGAGCGATGAGCGCGCAACTCGATACGCTGCCGCATTTCCGGCGCATGACGGCGGCCGATCTGGACGCCGTCGACGCGATCGAGCGGTCCGTCTATACGCACCCGTGGACGCGGGGCAATTTCGCCGATGCACTCGAGGCGGGGTATCACTGCTGGATCATCGATTGCGGCAGCGGCGTCGCCGGTTACGGCGTGGTGATGATCGCCGCAGGTGAAGCGCACCTGCTGAACCTGAGCATCGCCGCGTCGCTGCAGCGGCGGGGACTGGGCAGCGAATTGCTGCGCTTCGTCATCAAGCTGGCGCGGGAGCATGACGCGCAGACGGTATATTTGGAAGTACGGGCCTCGAACATCGCCGGTCGCGCACTGTACGCGCGCCATGGTTTTGCCGAAATCGGCGTGCGCCGGGGCTATTATCCGGCAGAGGCATTGCGCGAAGATGCGGTAACCATGGAAAAGAGGATTTGAGCATGGACGGTGGAATGGCGATGCGCGAGCGGCGTGGTTAACGCAGCGGACAGACGGTCGGAAACCATATGAGCAACGCTGCAGACTCCCGGCGCGACGAGCTGTTGCGGGAAATCGGCATCACTCCGCGGTGGCGGTTGCGTACCGCACCGCAGCCGGCGGCACAGGCGGCCGCCTTGGCCACCGCGGGACATGTGGCGCGCGAGTCCGATGCACCGGTGATGCCGTCGTTGCCGGCCGGTGCCGCCGAGGGTACCGGCCCGGTGTCGCAGATGGACTGGCCGGCGCTGAAGGCCTGTGTCGCTGCCTGCACGGCCTGTGCGCTGCATCAGAAGCGCAACAAGACCGTGTTCGGCGTCGGCGACGAACGGGCGGACTGGCTGTTCGTCGGCGAAGGGCCGGGCGCGGACGAGGACGCTGAGGGCGAGCCGTTTGTCGGGCAGGCGGGCAGACTGCTCGACAACATGCTTGCGGCAATTGCACTGAAACGCGGTGCGAATGTGTATATCGCCAACATCGTCAAGTGCCGTCCGCCCGGCAACCGCAATCCGCAGGCCGAAGAAGTGCAGGCATGCTTGCCGTATCTGCGGCGGCAGATCGAGCTGCTGCAGCCGAAGCTGATCATCGCTTTGGGCAAGGTCGCCGCGGTAAGCCTGCTGGGCCGCGATGCGAGCATCGCCAGCCTGCGCGGGCAGGTGCATGAGCACCGCGGCATACCGCTTATCGTTACTTATCATCCGGCTTATCTGCTCCGCACGCTGCCGGACAAGGCAAAGGCGTGGGAAGATCTGTGTTTTGCGGTGAAGACAATGGCGGACTTGCAGGCGGCGCATGCCGCCGCAACATGATGCGGATAGTTGATGACATGAGGTGAAAAGATGAAAAGGATATTTGAGCTGTTGATTGCTTTTGGTCTGGTCGCCCTGCTCGGCGGTTGCGGCTACAACACGCTGCAGACCACGGACGAACAGATCAAGGCAAGCTGGGCGGAAGTAGTCAATCAGTATCAGCGCCGTGCCGACCTGATTCCGAACCTTGTCGAGACGGTCAAGGCATTTGCCGGGCAGGAGCGCGACGTGCTGCTTGGCGTTACCAACGCCCGCGCCAAGGTGGGGTCCATCCAGGCGACGCCGGAACTTGTCAATGATCCGCAGGCCTTTGCGCGATTTGCACAGGCACAGGGCGAGCTGTCGTCGGCGCTGTCGCGGTTGCTGGTCGTTGCCGAGAATTATCCGCAACTGAAATCCGATGCCAACTTCCGCGACCTGCAGGCCCAGCTGGAGGGCACCGAGAACCGCATCACCGTTGCGCGCAACCGTTACATCCAGGCGGTGCGCGAGTACAACGTCGTCGTGCGTTCTTTCCCGAGCAACCTGACGGCGATGGTATTCGGCTACAAGGAAAAGCCGCAGTTTACCGTCGAGAATGAGAAGGAAATCAGCAAGGCGCCGAAAGTGGATTTCGGCAAGCCCGCTGTGGCGCCGGCGCCCGCGGCACCGAACGAATACACGGTGCCGGCCGCCAAGTAAGCCATGCGCCTGATCGCGTTGCCGCGCGCGCTGGTCGCGGCTGCGTTGCTGTGCTCGCTGGCAGCCGGAGCGTCCGCGGACGTCGCAGTGCCGCCGCTGACGTCGCGCGTTACCGATCTCACGCGCACGCTGTCTGCGGACAGCATTGCCAGAATCGAGCAGCAGCTCGCCGCATTCGAGGCGAAAAAGGGTCCCCAGATCGCGGTATTGATGGTGCCGACGGTGCAGCCCGAAACCATCGAGCAGTACGCCGTGCGCGCCTTTGAGCAGTGGCAGCTGGGGCGCAAGGGCATTGACGATGGCGTACTGCTGGTCATAGCGAAGGACGATCGCAAGCTGCGCATCGAGGTCGGTTACGGTCTGGAAGGCGTGCTGAGTGACGCCATGTCGAAGCGCATCGTCAGCGACGACATCGTGCCGCACCTGAAGCGGGGTGATTTCGACGCCGGTGTCAGCGCCGGTGTCTCGCGGATCCTGGCCGTGGTCAGCGGTGAAGCGTTGCCGCCGCCGGCCGCAGCACAACGCCGCCCGGCGAATCTGCCGTTCAATCCGGAATGGCTGATTGCCGGTTTTGTGCTGCTCAGCGCCATCAACCACGGCCTGCGCGCGGTACTGGGCCGGCTGGCGGCCGCTGGCGTGATCGGCTCGCTATTCGGTTTCATCATCTGGCTGGTGTTCAGCAGCGTGATTGCGGCATCAATTGCCGGCGTGATGGCCTTTGTCTTCAGTCTGGGAGCCGGCGCGCGCGGCACCTTTGGCGGCGGCTATGGCGGTTCGAGAGGCGGCGGGTCGTGGTCCTCGGGTGGTGGCGGCTTCAGTGGCGGCGGCGGGCGCTCGGGCGGCGGCGGCGCATCGGGGAGCTGGTGAGATGAACATCAAACGGCTGTTCCGGCATCTGCTGCTTCCGCCGTGGCTGATGCGCCGCGCGTTCTCGGCGGCGGTCATGCAGCGCATCGAGGACGCGGTGCAGCAGAGCGAACGCATGCATCGCGGCGAACTGCGGGTCGCGGTCGAGGCCGGTCTCGACCTGGGGCCGCTGCTGAGGGACCAGAGTCCGCGCGCGCGCGCGCAGGAGGTTTTTGCGCAACTGGGTGTGTGGGATACCGCGGAGAACAGCGGCGTGCTGTTGTACGTCAACTGGGCCGATCGCGACATCGAGATCGTTGCCGACCGCGGCCTGGCTGCGCGGGTGTCACAGGAGCAGTGGGACGCCATTTGCCGGGTCATGGAACAGGCGTTTCATGCCGACCGTTTCGAGGATGGCGTGCTCGAGGGCATCCGGCAGATCACGGTGCTGCTGAGCCGGCATTTTCCGGCCGCCGGCGGCACGCCGGACGAACTCGGCAATCGCCCGGTATTGTTGTAGACGGACATCAGCGCACGGGGCGGGAACTGTGCGTTCCCGCCCGGCGCCGGCATGCGGCAGATCAGCGCTGACTCAGTCTGGGACAGCACTGCATTTTTTGGCCGCACGCAGATCATGAAGCTGCTCGATGCGCTGGGTAGCACTTTCCAGCGCAGCGCTTTTAGAAAAACGACGCGACATCGGCATCGCTTTCGTCCAGTTGGTACCAAGCACGGCAGTTTGGCATGTTCCGGATAACTCACGGCCGCGGTGGTCTTGCCGCACCCGGGCGGGCCGGTGACCCAGATTATGGATCCGCCACGTGCCTTGTCGAGCAGGCGGAACAGGCGATCACGGGGAATGATCCCGGCGAGGCTGGGCCGCGTGGTCTTCGCAAGCGATACGGAGTGCGTGGCCATGCGCAGGACTGCACCTGTAGCATCAGTTGGAGAAATTCTATCTCACTTTGTGAACGCCGTTATTTTCGCTGCAGTGGTTGAACGGGCACGTCTTGTTGTAAAGTCGCGCCACTGTTGCCGCAAACCTGCAGTACACATGCATGGTGGCATTGCAGATATCGGGAGGAGACAGCGTGTTGATTCGTTTGCGCCGGTTGTGCCCGCCGTCGAGGCGTGCAGAAGGATCAAGGCATGATTGAAGCCATCGTTGCCGGCCTTGCGGCGCTGCTGACGCCGCAAGCCCTGCTGTTCATGCTGATCGGCGTAGTCTATGGCCTGGTCATTGGCATCCTGCCCGGCCTCGGCGGCGTGGTGGCCATGGCACTGCTGCTGCCGTTCACCTATGGTTTCGAAACGGCGGCGACGCTGGCGCTGCTGCTGGGCGCACATATTGCAACCATCTGGGGTGATTCGGTCACCAGCATCCTGTTCAGCGTGCCCGGATCAGCGAAGGGACTTGCGCTGTGTTTCGATGGCTACCCGATGACCAAGCAGGGACAGGCAAAGCGCGCGCTGGCCGCTTCAGCCACCGGTGCGCTGCTCGGTGGCGTCATTGGCGCGATTTTTCTCGCGCTGTGCATTCCGCTGATCCGGCCGGTCATTCTTGCGCTGGGGCCCAGCGAATACCTGATGATGGCGCTGTGGGGCCTGACGGTGATCGCAACCTTCAGTGAGGGCTCGTTGATGAAGGGGCTGACCGCCAGCGTGCTCGGCGTGCTGGTCGCCTTCGTCGGCATGGATGTGGTGACGGCGACGCCGCGCTTTACCTTTGGCACCGAGTTCCTGATGGAAGGCATCTCGTTTCCGGTGGCGATGATCGGTCTGTTTGCGGTCTCGGAGATGATGAAGCTCGCGATCAAGGGTACGCCCATCGTCGACCGCTCCCTCGTCAGGGAAGAAAGCACCGTGTGGCAGGGCGTGCGGGACGGTTTCAGCCACTGGTGGCTGGTGGTGCGCTCCAGCCTGCTCGGGTTGTGGATCGGCGTACTGCCCGGGGTTGGCGCGAGTGTCGCCGGCCTCGCTGCCTATGCGCAGGCAGTGCAGACCTCGAAGACGCCGGAGCGCTTCGGCAAGGGCGCAGTGGAGGGTGTCATCGCGCCGGACGCCACCATGGGCGCCAATGAAGGCGGCGGGCTGATGCCGACGCTGGCCTTCGGCATCCCGGGCGGCGAGAGCATGGCGATCCTGCTGGTGGCTTTCATCGGGCTGGGCGTGGTGCCGGGGCCGGACATGCTGACCAAGAACCTTGATCTGGTATTCAGCATGGTATGGATCATCGTCATCGGCAATATCATGGTCACGCTCATCGGCCTGGGTATTACGCCGTGGCTGGCGCGGCTGCCTTCGCTGCAGGCGAATCTGATGGTGCCCATCGTGCTGGCCGTGTGTTTTGTCGGCGCCTATGCCACGCGCGGGCACATCGAAGACGTGCTGGTCGCCGCGGTGTTCGGCGTGGTCGGTTACCTGATGGACAAATATCGCTACTCGCGTGCGAATTTTGTCATCGGCATGGTGCTGGCGGTGATGATCGAGCGCAATCTGCATATTTCGCTGACACTGTACGGCAACGATTTCCTGCTCGAGCGACCGATTGCGCTGGCGATGCTGGCGTTTGTCGTGGTGACGGCTGCGCTGCCCTTCGTGCGCAACTGGCGGCGCAAGAAGCGGGCGCTGGCTGCCGGAGCGGCTTCATCATGAGCCGTCATGCCCAGGAGAACCTGGCCTCCATCCTGTTGCTGGCGGTATTTGCCGGCGTGATCGTGCTTTGCCAGGATTTCGGGGCCCGGGCGCGGATGATTCCGTTGCCGCTGGCGATTTTCGGCATCGTGCTGACGCTGATTCAGCTGGTCTGGCATAACTTCGGATCGACCGAGGAACTCCAGATGGACATGATCTCGGTGCACGTGCCGGACGTTGCTGCCGGTGAAGCGCCGGTGGCGCCCATCGAAAAAGCGCCCTGGTGGCGGGAGTTCGTCGCCTACGGCATGATCGGCATCCTGCTGGCACTGATTTTCGTCACGGGGGTAATCCCGGCGGCATTCCTGTTCACCGCCGGTTATTTTCTGGTGACGCGTTATTGTTCATGGTGGCGCAGCCTGCTGTACGCTGCGATGCTGACTGCCTCGCTGTACCTGTTGTTCGTGGTGGCGCTGCAAATGCAACCGTATCATGGTCTGCTGGCGCCGTTGTTCCCATAAAAGTTGATTCCGGAGGAGACCGTAATGAAAGAGACGCGCAGGAAATTGATGTTGGCTGGCGCCATGGCGCCGGTGGTAATGAGCATGCCGGGCCGTGCGCTGGCACAGGCCGGAGACTATTACAAGGACAAGATCATCATTATCAACGTCGCCGGCGGTGCCTCCGGCGGGCATACGCGATATGCCCGCCTGCTGCAGCCGTACCTGCAGAAACACACTGGTGCGCGCGAAGTACGCATTGTCAACATGCCGGGCGGCGGTGGTTTGAAGGCGGCCAACCATATCTGGCGGGCAAAGCCCAACGGCATGGAGATTTTCTTCGGCAACGCATCGACGCTGATACTGGCTTCGCTTGCCGGCAGCCCCGGCGCGACTTTTGATCCGACCAAGTTTACCTTTCTCGGGCGGGCGACCAGCGAGCCGCGGGTACTCGCCGTGGGCGGCAAATCGGCCATCAAGTCCATCCAGGACGTGCAGAAGCTGAAACGGCCATTCGTCTATCCCTCCCAGGGCACCGACGAGGATTTTTATACGATGGCGGTACTCAGCGACGCGCTGGGCTTCAAGGTCAAGGCAGTGACTGGCTACGAAGGCAATGCCGACACCGCTTTGGCGGTCATCAAGGGCGACGGCGACGGCCACATCACCGGCTGGAGCGAATCGCGGGGTCCGATTCTGGCCGGAGACAAGCACCCGGTGCTGATGGTGACTTCGGCGCCTTCCCCGGATTACCCGAACATACCCATCGTTACCGAGTTTGCGCCGCAGGCAAAGCGGGAGATGGTGCGCGCGATGGCGACTGTGCTCGAGACGCATCGCAGCTACATCGGGCCGCCCGGCATGGATGCGCAGGCTGTCGCGGCGTTCCGCGCAGCACTAAACGCGGCGATGAAGGACCCCGGCCTGCTCGAGGAATCGAAGAAGGGCAACCGGCCGGTTGCGCCGCTGGACGGTGCGTTGCAGCAGAAGCAGATCGCCGAACTGACCAAGGCCAGTGCCAGTCTGTCACCGGTCCTGAAAGCGGCGGTCAAGGCGATCCAATAGCGGTTGCGGGGGCCGGCCGCAGCGATGACGCGCGCGATCCGCACCTACACGCTGGCGGATCGCGCAGCCGGTCCCGATTTCGGAATCCGCGATGAAAACAGCGTCACGCGGATTGCCGAGGCGCACCGCCACGAGTATTTCCAGGTGCAGCTGAATCTGGCCGGGCGGACCGAGCAGTACATTGCCGCGACGGTGCGGCCGTTGGGTCCCGGTGGCCTCAGCTTCGTGCTGCCCTACCGGGTGCATCGCGTGCCGCATCCGCCGCGGTCGAAATTCTATGTGCTGAGTTTCAATCTCAAATTTCTGCGCCCCGAACTCGACGTGGATCCGCTGGACCTTGAGGAGGTGCCGCTGGCACAGGCACCCGAACTGGCGCCGTTCCTGTTTCAGGAATACCTGGATTTCCGGCTCGCCGGCACCGACCTCGCGCTGGCGCGTGACGCCTGCCGGCGGATGGCCGAGGAAAATGCGCGGCGTCGCTACGGTTCCGCCGAGCTGGTCCGCGGCTACCTGCTGCTGCTGCTCGGCACCGTATGTCGCCGCCATGAACGCGGGATCGCACGGCTTGCCGCAGGGCAGGCGCAGCGCACCAGCCGGCGAGACGCGCTGGCGCGGGTGATGCGCCATGTGCGTGAACACCTCGGCCGGCGGCTGCAACTGGCTGATGCCGCTGCCGCAGCGGACCTGTCACCGAACTATCTGGCGCACCTGATCAAGAAGGAAACCGGCAAGACCTTTGTTGATCTGGTGACCGAGCGGCGCATGGCAAAGGCGCGGGAGCTGCTCGCGCACACCACGCGGCGTATCGGCGAAATCGCCGCGACTGTGGGGTTCGAGGACGAGGCTTATTTTGCGCGCCGTTTTCGCCAGTGTTACGGCGTCGCACCGCGCCAGTTCCGTGCCCAGGCTGTGGCCCGGTAGCCGACAGCAGGATAGTCCTGAAAAAACACCATCGCGTCACTGGTTTTGCCGGGATTGCACCCGTACCATGCGCAGGTAGGTTGAAAAATGCGGCGCGACGTCGCGCAAAGGGACTGCAATGAACAATGAATTTGTGCGCCTCGATACCGATGTGCTGGTCGTTGGCGGCGGCGTCGCGGGCAGCATGGCGGCGATTCCTGCGCTGGAAGCCGGCCTCAAGGTCGTGATCTGCGAAAAAGGCAAAGTGCTGGATCACTGCGGCAGCATTGGTTGCGGCGTTGACCACTATCTGACGATCATGGACTCCGGGCCGGAGTGGGATACTCCGGAGTTTCTGCTGAAGCATGTGCCCGAACTGACCGACGGCATTGTCGACATGGCAGTGGCGGGACGGGTGATCCACGAGATGCCGCGCATATTCCGCAAGATCGAGTCGCTGGGGGTCGATTTCAAGGATCGCCAGACGGGCGATTATTATCGGCTGCGCTCGTTCGGCCTGCCCGGCACCTACCATATCAATTTCGACGGCACTGATTTCAAGAAACACCTGGGCGAGCGGGTGCGCAAGGGCAAGGCCACGGTGCTGATGCGCACCATGGTCGTGCAGTTGCTGGTCAAGGACAACCGCGCCTACGGGGCGATTGCCTTCAATTTTCGCACCGGCGAATGGACGGTGATCCGTGCGAAAGCGGTGGTGCTGGCCGCGGGCGATGTCAACCGTATCTCGAAAAATGCCTCCGGCCTCGCCTTCGATTCCTGGCACATTCCGTACAACACCGGCGATGCGCAGGCGATGGGATACCGCGCCGGCGCCGCGCTGGCCAACATGGAGTCGGTCGAGGCGACGCTGACGCCCAAGGGTTTCTCCTGCCAGGGCCTGAACGCGCTGGTGAGCCTCGGCGCCTATTTCGTCAACAAGGCCGGCGAGCGGTTCATGTTCAAGTACGACAAGAAGGGCGAGAATGCCCGTCGTGCAGTGATCGCCGACGCGGTCATCAACGAATACCTGCTGGGGAACGGTCCGATCTATCTCGATTGCCGTCATCTGTCGCAGGACATGCTCGACCGCATGGAACACACGCTGCAGGTCGACCGTTATACGTTGCCGGCCTATTACCAGCAGAAGGGCGTCAATTTCCGCGAGGAACTGGTCGAGGTCTCCGTATCCGAACTGAGCATCCGGCGCAGCGGGGTGTATTTCCGCGGCAGCGGTTTGGCTGTTGACACCAACGGCGAGACCGCGGTCGAAGGGCTGTTTGCCGCCGGCGACTGCGCGACGGTCAGCGGCGGGATCTCGGGCGCCGCGGTGCTCGGGCATATTGCCGGGGAAGGTGTCGTGCAGCGCATCCGCGCCACGACCGGCGCGCTGCCCGAGATCGATCGCCGGGAACTGGAAGCCGTGCGGGCGCAGTCCGGCGCCCATTTGCGGCAGCCCGCAGGCCTGCCGTGGCAGCAGTTCGAGGATGCCACCCGGCAGACGGTCAGCGACTACGTCGGCGTGCGCCGCAACGAGCGCGGACTCAAGCTCGCGCTGGAGACGCTGTGCGCGCTGGCACAGCGCGAGCCCACGCTGAAGGCCGACGACCTGCATGGGCTGATGCGCGTGCACGAAGCCAAGAATATCCGGATGAATGCCGAAATGATGGCGACCGCATCGCTGGCACGGCAGGAAACCCGCACCGGCTCGGCGCACTGGCGGCTGGATTTCCCCAAGACCGACGATGTGAACTGGCGCAAGTTCGTGATCGTCGAGCGCGGCAAGAACGGTCCGGTAACCCGTACGCTGCCCACCGACCAGCCGCTGTCCGCTGCATTCAGCCGCTGCCATGCTGCGGCGACGGTTTGAGGGGATTGGCGATGACGACACCGCGAAAAGACGTTTTCAACCCGATCCGCATCAATGCCGAGACCTGCGTCAAGTGCAACCTCTGCGACTGGATCTGCCCCGGCGACCTGATCTACAAGGAGGAAGACAACCGCGAGACGCTGCCGGTGATCAAGTATCCCGATGAGTGCTGGTATTGCGGCCTGTGCCAGTCGATCTGCCCGACCAATGCCATTACAGTGGTGTTTCCGGAGCAGATGATCCACAACCGCACCGACGTGGCGTCGCTGCTCGGCAAGGTGATCGAGTAGCGCGATGGCGGCTCACGGCGGCAGCTCTGGCGAACGCACGCTGGAGCAGGTCCGGGCCGAGATTCTGCGGCGCGCCGGCCGCAACAGTCCCCTTGAACACATCACAGCGGAAGATGCGCAGGCCGCGGTCTCGGCGCTGACCAGCCTCGACCGGGATCAGTGGGCGGCCGTCTGGTGCGCGATCGGTCTGCGCCACGAAGCGCAAGGCGACGCATTGCTGCAGCAGGGCGCAGACGGCAAGGCCGTCGGTGATGCCTGGTTCCGCGCCTATGCCAATTGCCGCACCGGACGTTATCCGGTGGCGAGCACGCCGGGCAAGGTGACGGCGTACCGGCATTCGCTGCGTTGTTTCCGCAAGGCTGCCCGCTATTTCGATCCGCCGCTGCAGATCGTCGACATGCCGTTCGAGGGCAGGACGCTGACCGGATACCTGCAGGTGCCGCCAGGCCGCACCAGGCCGCCGGTCGTCATCCACTGGGGCGGCGTCGACGGCTGGAAAGAGGATCGCCAGCGCAACAGCGGCCTGCTGCAGCGGGAGGGCCTCGCGACGTTCACGATGGACATGCCGGGCACCGGTGAAAACCCCGTCGGCTACATGGAACCGGATGCCGAGCGTACGTTTGCGGCCGCGATCGACCATCTGGCGGCGCGTGATGATGTCGACGGCAGTCGCATTGGTGTCTGGGGCGGCAGCTTCGGCGGTTACTGGGCGACGAAGCTTGCCCATATCGAATCGCGACGGATCAGGGCGGCAGTCACGCAGGGCGGCAATGTGCACTATGGTTTTCAGCGTGACTGGCTGGAACCGGCGCTGACGCGGACGGCGGCCACCTATCTGCTGGGGCCCGCCAGCCTGCTGGACGCGCGGAGCTGGGTGTTGGGCGCCGGCACGCTCGCAGCAGTACTGGATATGGCGCCCCGGTTGTCACTGAAGGATCAGGGGCTGCTGGACGGCCCCTGTGCACCGTTGCTCGCGGTCAACGGCAAACGCGACGATCAGGCGCCGATCGATGATGTCTACCTGCTGCTGGAGCATGGTGTACCGAAATCGGCACGGGTCTACCCGGAGGGCGGACACATGGGACGCACACCGGGCATGAAGGAGAGTGCCATTGCCGTGATGATCGCGCAGTGGCTCGGTCAGCAGTTGGCGGTGGAATCCGGCGTATCCTGACGCTGGGCAAAATCCACAAATGAAAACAGATAGTTAGTCGCGACCGGCGGTTGCCCGTGGCGAGGGCCCCGTGTATGCTGATTCGCATGCCGTAATGTCCGTTGCAATTCCATCAGTTGCGACATTGGCGCCCGCTCCCGCCACGCCGTGTCGCGCGGAGGTGTCCCGGTGGTCATTCTGTTCACGCTGCTCGCCGCGTTCGCGTTAGCCTGGCTGCTGGCCTATCACCGGCTGCCGGCGCTGGTGTGGACGCTCGTGTTCGCCGGCATGCTGGCCGTGTTCGGCCATTACGGCTGGTGGCCGCGCCCGCTGCTCATTGTTGCCTGGACGCTGCTGATTGCCGGTGCGGTGGTCACGATTCCGTCGCCGCTGCGCCGCGCGCTGATCGGCGCGCCGCTGCTGAAGGTATTCCGCCGCATCCTGCCGCCGGTGTCGCAAACCGAGCGGGAAGCGCTCGAAGCCGGCACCGTGTGGTGGGATGGTGAACTCTTCAGCGGCAGGCCCGACTGGAAAAAGCTGCTGGCCTATCCCAAGCCGCGGCTCACGGCCGAGGAACAGGCGTTCATCGCCGGGCCGTTGCGCGAGCTGTGCGAGATGCTCAGCGACTGGGAGATCACCCATGAAATGACCGACATGCCGCCGCAGGTATGGCAGTTCATCAAGGATCACGGTTTCCTCGGCATGATCATTCCGAAGGCATACGGCGGCAAGGGATTTTCCGCGCTGGCGCATTCGCAGGTGGTGATGCAACTGACGACGCGCAGCGGCACCGCGGCGGTATCGGTGATGGTGCCCAACTCGCTGGGCCCGGCTGAATTGCTGCTGCATTACGGCACCGCAGAACAAAAGGACTACTACCTGCCGCGGCTGGCGCAGGGCATCGAGATTCCGTGCTTTGCGCTGACCAGTCCGGAGGCTGGATCCGACGCCGCCGGGATTCCGGATTTCGGCATCGTGTGCAAG
>Ga0105107_10000385_pt1 | contig 27486 bp, 12 predicted proteins | sample PPLLaktember2015_6_FD_79335 | JGI IMG/M metagenome (GOLD analysis project Ga0105107, IMG submission 79335) | Freshwater sediment microbial communities from Prairie Pothole Lake near Jamestown, North Dakota, USA - PPLs Lake P8 Core (1) Depth... | ecosystem: Environmental > Aquatic > Freshwater >... | reverse complement strand
TGAGAAATTTAAATACCCAGCAAGCATCTCCTCATAGTCTACTCCATATTCTTTAAGAGCCTTGTACCTTTCTTTGGTAGTCTTAGACATTGTGAATTCACTTGCCAATAAGCTGTTGGCATTTTTAGTGATCGTACTTTTTATATTCAGCAACTCATTCTTTTTCTTGCCATAATCAGCTATACTTAGATCCTCTTTTTCATCCTCTAAATCACTCAAAGACTCATTCACATCTTCAAGTTGTTTCTGAGTACTTTTATAAAGCTCGCTGCGCTGTTCAAGAGTAGACTTTCTTCCCCCTTCAGCTGTAGCATCTACTGCAGCAGAAACTGCCTTAGCGGTAACAGCAGCATTTTCTTTTTTATCTCCTGAGGTGTCCCCAGTAAAGTAAGCCAATATACTTTGTAAGATCCCAGCAGATTCTGTAGTAGCCGTAGCCGTTTCTCCTGTATACTGTTCGATTGTTCTCAGCTGAACAGCATTAGCAGCATCCGAAGCATTTCCTTTGAACACCCCCAGTCCCTCAGTAAACTGAGTTATTTTTTCCATTCTTTCAGCATCAGTGGCATCCTTCTTATTCAGAATAAGGTCTAAATCACTGCCTTGCTTGTAGATTTCTTCTATGGCTGCTTTGGTACTAGTTATAGCTTCTAAATCCGCCTTGACTTTTTCTCTCTGTAGAGAAAGGTCATTAACCTTAGCCAAAGCAGCAGTAACCGGCTTTTGATCCTCTGGTAAATTTCTTTCTTTGATAAGAGTTTTGGTTTGTGAATCAAGTTTATCATATATCTCTTCATTTAGTTTTGTACCTAACAGAGTACTAGACACACCGAATGTAGCAGGTCCGGCAGAAAGGTCCGTCTTGATTCTACTCTCTAATTGTGCCTGATTGGCTCTAAGCTCCCTCTCCCCTTTGGACAAAGCTTTTTCCAAATCAGCGATGGCGGCTGAAAACTGTACTATTACTTGATTATTAGCAAGAAGATCTTGTAGAGCTTTTAATGTATCAATATCTTTTTGACGTACACCAATTAACCCTTCATCTGGTGCATTTGCCTCTACATCCTTGGCTTGGGCATATAGTTTCTTATATTCCTTATAAGGCTCCGTATAAATTCTATTAAAGAAATCTGCATAAGACTCGGCTTGTTTCCCCATAGCCATAGCCTCTTCCTTACCAATACCCTGCCGTTGAGAAACATCAGCGCCATACTTTCTTGTACGTATATCAAACCCCTTACCAGACTGTAAAAGAGTAGTTGTAGGTAATGTTTCAAAGAAACGCTCTCCCAAAGGAAATTCTTTCTTTATTGTCTTTTGATTCAAAGCTGAAAAACCAGCTCCAGCCCCAGCAACTACTTCAGACACACCCTCCATGGCTTCTTCTAGGTTTTGTGCACTCTGTTTTAAGTTAGTGAAAAATCTGACATTTCTATCCAAATCCATAGTAGAAAATTCTCTTGTAACATGCTTGTTAAAAGCATCCACAAAAGAAACAGCGATCCTACCTGCTCCTTTATCAGTGGAAGATACTATAGCCTGTGCTCCTGTTATTCCTTGTTCAGTAGCAAATTTCTCATTAAAAGCTATAAAATCTCCCTTCACGATTCCGGCAAGCTTTTCCTCCCCCAAAGGCTTCTTTTGAGTTATACCAGCCTCAGCCATGCGCTCAATCGATCTGTCTGCGGTTGCCCCTATAAAACTAGCAACTTTAGGATTTATCTTTCTAATAACCTCTGCAGCAGTCGCTTCTGCTTGTGTGGGTGTATTAACTACACCATTTCTATCTGGAGCAGAATAAAGAGGATCCCTTTCTAGAACAATCTTAATAGCTGCTTGTACTTCTGGGGTATTCAACCTCTGAGTTATTTCATCAGGAGATAGCCCTGCCAAGTCCAAACTGGAAAGAGCATCCTTAAGTCCTTTAAGTTGAGTTTCTACCCCAATACGAGCTTCCTTTATGGCACCCTGCAACCCCTTCAACTCGTCTGTACCTATAGAAGCCAAAGGATTTTTATCTGAAATGGCAAGAAGTTTATTCATTTCATCTGTAAGAGTACGAATAGTCTCAACAGACGATACATTTATATTCGCTCCTAGTATTTTTCCAATACCAGGTATTGCCTCAACCCAACGCTTGACTCTAGCATTATTTGCTTGTTTATCTAGGTCTTCAAACTCTGAAGCATACTTTCCTATTATTGTATTTTGCTCATTTGCCTTCTTGATGGTAACGGCACTACTCATAGTAGAAAGTAGTGTCTTCAGGCTTGCATTACTCTTTAATATGGCATTACCGGAAGAATCATAAGACTGCACCAGTGCTATATTGGCGTCAGCAAGTTGATTGGTTAAACTTATTGCCTGTGTTTGCAAATCTGCTGATATTGAATATTTATCCTTATATGTTCCAGCTGTTATCCTCTCTTCTCTTGAAATAGTTCTGCCTTCTTTGGGAAAATACTTTTCTACGTCTTTTTCATATGAAGTGCCCCTAACCCCAAGAGCCTTTATAATAGAGGCTTCATCTCCATAAACTGACATTTGATATTGACGACTACTTTCGTATCCTGTCGCCGACATAGAGGCTTCTTTTACCGCGTCAAATATTAGTTTTCCTATCCCCGCAGCTGCAATACCAGCCGCTAGGGTAGGACCTACTGCTTCCAAGAAGGAAGCATTCTCCCCTGCCCAATCTTTTACCATCTTTTGGTTGGCTTTACCAAGCCCACCAGACAGTTTATCTACAGCCAGCCCTGAGGCGGTGCTTCCTAAACCAAGTAACTCCGTAAGCAACAATGCTCCTGATCCCAGTGCTTTTGGAAGAGCTTTTAATCCTTGCTCAGCAAAAGTATCTTTTAATTTCTTAGCCCCAAGCCCCAATCCCGCCGCCCTGCCAGTTACATCTTCCCATGATGGTTTTCCATCATCACTTGTAGTTCCTGTAGCCATGGAGGCAGCTGGAGCTATAGCTCCTACAAGCTCATCGCTAAAAGCAAGCTTATCTCCTACCCACATTAAACCAGACGCAAGCATACTTGTGGCTTTCTCTAAAGGACCTAATGTGGTTTTTCCTATAACCTTGTTCATGGTCTTACCAAAGGCTTCAGCAATGTAGACTGATTTTCCTGTGGTAGATTGGAAATCCGACAACTCTGTTCCTTGAGTAGTATCTTCGTATTTTCTCAAAGTCCTTAATCCTGCAACAGACTGCCCAGCGCCCTTACCTAGTACCTCAAACATAGCCATTTCTTTTTCTTGAATCAAAGACCCTACCAAATCAGAGGCAATCCCTTGTCCCCCAGTAAATAAATCACCCAAGCCCGCCAAAAGGTCTTTACCTTTAGAAAAGTAAAGAACAAGCCCTGCCATGGCTGTAGTTACCATTTTAATGGAATTGGGAACATTAGACAAGGTTTCCATAAAGGTAGTTACACCTTTTAACCCTGTACTGAAGGCAGGAAGTGCTACCTTACCAAAAGCCATCTGAAGCTCAGTAGCAGCTACTTTGGTACGCTCTAGTTGCTTCTGATAGGTATTCATAATTTCAAGATTTTTACGTTCAGCAGAGCCCTTAGAATTCATACTGTGCGCTGTAGCTTCAGTGACCTCTTTCCAGTTATCCATTGCAGCCAAAACAGAGTTATATTGTCGTGTACCACCAAGAGCAGTAGCTGCGTTTCTCTTTTGAACAGTGGTTAAATCCTCCCATTTTGTTGCCAATTCCCCTAAAATCTCATAACCTGAACGAAGCTGCCCTTCGGGGGTCATGGTAGCAATGCCGTGCTTACCTAGTTCTGCAGTACCTTTAGGCTCACCAATTCTTCTCATTATAAAACGTAAAGAAGTACCTATCTCTTTTCCTGGCTGACGAGTAATAGCACCAATACCAGCAACGATACCGTTTAACTCATCAAAAGAAAAACCAGCATTTTTTGCAGCGTTGGCTGCTTTCATAGTAGCCTGAGCCAAGTCTTTTGTGGTTACAGCATGTTTAGCTTCAACCTCAGACCATGAATCTAAATACTGCATAGAAGATTTTCCCTCTTCTCCATATGCCTTCATAGCAGAAGTTAAAGCCTCTGTAGCATCAGACGCAGACAACCCAGCCACATTAGAAGCAAGAACAGAAGACCTGGTGCGATCTATTACATCAGCTTGCTTCAAACCCTGCTGAGCATAAACTTTCATGGATTCTAAAACTTTATTTACTGGAGTACCATATTGTTTACCTAAAGTAACAGCGGACTTCTCCAGAGCACCAAAGTCAGTTGTAAGAGGATTCATAACCATCCTCAATGACGCAATACTAGTCTCGATATCCCCTATTGCGTCAATAGATGCCTTTATGTTCTTAGCCCCTCCGTATACAATTGTAGAAGCAACTCCCCATTTTACCGCCCTCTCAATCGCATTTTTAAAACTACCCCTATCTCTGCTGTGCTTTAATATGTCGTCTTCTTGTACTCTAAAACTACCTCTTGTATTGCCTTCATCATCCTGACTTTCATATGCATTCTTTGTAAAAGTGTATTTCTTATGCTTTAGAAGAGCCCCTCCTGGTCCAACAATCTTTTCCGTATAAGGTATAATTTGTCCTGGTGTAGCTCCTCCCTCGGCGGAAGCCTTCTTCATATGTTCAGAAATTTTTACATAGTTAATGCCGTGTAAAGTCTCTTGTTGTTCTCTTGATAATAACTTACCGGGTACATTTATTAAACCGGGAGCACTCCCCTCCATAAAAGAATCATCGCTATACCCGGCGTCTACCAGACTCTTATGTAAAGTACCAATCTGCTTGGTCATAGCCTCCAAATTAGCAGTTTGTACTGGTTGGTAGCCTTCAACAATACGCTGCTGTTTATACATCTTAAGTGCTTCCAACAAAGCAGCTAATCTTTTTGTAAGTGCCTTAACGTCTACTGCTTTATTAATGCTACTATCCAGTCTTGAAAAATCTTTCATTACTGCTACTTGATTTACCAAGGACTCATCAAAGTCACCAAGTAGAGTTATGGCTTCTCTTGTTTTTTCAATAGGAGCACGTATTTGCTCCATTGGTTTGTTTTCATCAAGGTCTGAAACAAGCATTTCATATGCCCGAATCAATTTAGGATCATCCTCTATAGGTCCCTTAATGTTTTTAAATATATCAAAGGGTGTCTTATAAACACCAGCAGCCTTAGCAATATTAGGGTCTACCCACTGTGTACCATAAGTAAATATATCACTTCTTTTTCCAGCGCTTCTTTTTACAAACTCCTGAGCAGAATTTATTGCTCTTTCGACTCGTATAAGCTGTTTCCGCTGATCACCCATAGGAGCCCTTCCACCCCACATCTTTTCTAGCTCCTCTCTTTCCTTCGTTATTTGATCTAAAAGACTTTCATATATGGCTTTCTTATACAACCTCCAGGCTCTAAATACCTCGTCCCCCTTCATACCTTCACCCATGGATTTCTTTTCAATCTGCTCATATCCACGAGTCATTTCTATGAAGCCTTTATAGTCACTTTTCCCCTTTCTAGCAGAATCAATCATGCCTTTTATATCATCAGGCATCTTTTCGTAGTCTGCTTGAAGGTCAACCCCTTTTGTGGCTTGAAACTCCTCAGCCACCGCTAATAATTTTCTAAGATTTTCTTCAGAGGCTGCTAGATCGTCTCCAGCAGTAGGAAGGATAGCGGTTTTAAATTCATGTAGTGGACGCCCTTTGGCCGCTTCTGTTCTAAGTTTACGATTAGCATCATCAAGACTCCTACCCGGTCCTCTACTAGCTGCAGTAATGTCGGCTCCTGAATTTAATCTATCATATAAAGTCTTTGCATCATTAAACATTTTAGCTGCTTCTTCGGGGCTTAAACGCTTTCCTTGAGCAGACCTTAATTCATCCAAACTTGCTGTAGGAACAAACTCATCTGGAGCTACTTTAGTCCTGGCACGACGCAACTGATCTAGATCCTTATCCAACAACTCTTGACTAAATTTTGTCAACACCTTTACGGGTTCGTCCTGTCCCCCTCCCATTCTATCGTAAAAAAGAGCCTCTCCTACTGGAGCCTGATTGCCTTCCTCCTGTAACGCCTTCATGTAAAGGTTTAGTTGTGATTTAACATCTCCTAGCTTCCAGGCTGCTTGTCTTTCTACGGCAGAACCCGAACTCAGTTCCTTTATCAAAGCATTTATATCAGCAGACCCTGTACTCTTTTGGGCAGCTAAAATTGCGGCTTTAATGCCGGAACTAACTGTTTTAAAATCCAGAGGTTTTAGTGATTCATCAAGTTCTGTTATAAGTCCATCTATATGCCCAGTTATAGTACCTAAATCACCAGCGTCATATTCCACCATTTTTTCAGCCTGAAAACGATCGGGATACTCTGCTTCAAATTTACGAGCAACGGACTCATGAACAGCGGTCCCAAGAACCGAAAACAACCTATATCCAGCCTCTTTTGTTCCTCCTACCGGTCCTGTAGGTTGCCCTGTTAATGTCTTTATCATCTGCTCCAACTGTACATCAGCAACAGATTGAGCCCTGGTAGCAGGCGCTGCTTTAGAAAAATCGTAAGAACCACCCCCATGTAAAGCACTGGCTCTATACAGATTAGAGTAGCTACCGCCGGTCATTTGGTTAGCCCCACCAGAAATCAAATTACTGTAGGCTTCTAAATCCTCTATGGAAGGAAGAGTTGGTGCAGCTTCTGGGCGGGCATAAGCAACCATACCCTCCATTACTCTTGGAGTAATGGGAGACTGACTACCGTCAGCAAACACAACTTTAAGCACATCATTGTCTACAATGACATGGATAGGTCCTGCACTAGGTCCGCCTGGGGTCAATGCCCCTGGAGGCAACCCACCAGGTCCACCAAAATCACCACTCCCCATAGATTGAGGAACATGCCCTTTTCCTATTTGAAAAGCCGTAATATCATCAAAATCTTGTCCTCTCCTTGGGGTAGGGGGTCCTGTTACGGTTTTATGCTTATACCCCCTTGCTAAAGCACCTGTCCCCATAGCAAAGGTTGCTACTTCAGCAGATATGTCGTTACGTGCAGCCTCTATAACATAATTAAGCTGCATTATTTTATTTAATTTTTCAAGAATAGCATTTCTTTCAACCTCAACAGCTTTTTGATCTTCTTCTGTAAGGTTATCCTTAGACTCCAAACCAAGCTTTGTTTTTGCCAAACCAATTGCTTCTGGTTCGTATGCGTTCTTAACCTCCGCAACTTTTAAGTCGGAAGGTCTAGCGGCACCGGTAAGATCTGACATCCGATTAATAAAATGCTTATCCTCTATTAAACCAGTAACTTTCTTATCTGACAGTAAAGAGAGTAAAGAATCTTCTGTGTTTATAGATAGTGTATTTTCCACAAAATCAGATATTTCTTTCCCCTGAGCTGATAGCTGGTCAGTATAACCCGTTATCATCTCTGCATAAGCACCTCTCCTACCGGACTCTGACCCCTCATATGGAATTTTACTTAAAGCAGAACTAAGGTTAACGTAAAAAGATTTAGATTCTACTGACAATTTACGTTTTTTAGATTCAACATCTTTTCCCCAATTTCCACTGAGTTCGTCCGCAGTAAGATCGCTTTCAAGTCCTTCGATTATCTTGTTCCATTTATCAGAATCTCTAGGATTTCCTGAACGATCAGGACCGTAATTATAACGAGCACTTCTAAATTGTTTTTCTCCGGAGGTGGCTGTTTCATTCTTTCTAAAATTATATAAAGGAGAATCAAGATCCATAACAATGCCAGCTTCAGTATTTCTCCAAAGCTTTTTATCTTTAACTTGCCTATCTATCTCGGCTCCTAAATCTTTAACTAAACCCTCCAGCCCCAAAGCAGCAACAAGTCCCTCCATTAAATTCTCTCTGTTAGGAACCCCCTTAATCTTCTCAGACAGTATGTTGCTAACCCCCTCATCACCCCTAAGTCCCTCTGCTATACGCTCTAACTCTTTTGTACTATAAGTACCCAACTGTTCCTTTAAGGCAGACCCTGTTATATCCGAAAATTCCTTTAACCCCCCATATGCCTTATCTTTATGAATAGTCTCCCATAAATCTTTCCCTCCTTCTGCCCCAATATTCCATTTCTTCACCATTTCATCAGCAACTGTACTTTCACCTGCATGTTTAACATCCATACCTTTCTGTACAGCAAATCTATACATCTCGTTAAGCTGTTCTGAACGTAGTCTTCCTAAATGTTTTGTAGTAAACATTTCTTCTTTGGGAAGTTCTCTAGGGTATACTAATCCCTGACCTCTTTCCACGTTGGATCCGGTGCCTCTATCATAATAGCGCATCATATTGGTTAAGCTTTCTACAGCAGAGCCCGTGTGTATCTTAAACAACATGGCTTCTATGGCGTCACTATATTTAGAGGACAAAGCCTCCTCTTTTAGTCCGGCTTTAAATAATGGTATGTCTGTCCGACGTTTTGCTACGGAGTCTATTACCTGTGTTACATCCTTAAAATACTCTTGTGGATCCTCTGTTTTTTTACCCGAAGCTTCCAAAGCAGAAATGCTTTTCATAAGCTCAGATCTAGTCTCTTCAGATACGCCAGACTTAGTAGCTACAAAATCTACTATGTCTTTTATGGTCTCTTCGGGGCTATCCCCCTGAGACAGTCCTTTATGAGAAAGAACACTTAAAAGTTGATTCGTACTAAGGTATTCTAAATCTTGGGTCATAAAAGGGTTCTTCAAAAAATCAAACCCTTTCTCTTTAGGATATTTTTTATAAAAAGGTTTTTGCATATAAGATAATTGCAAATCCTCTTGAGTGGGTACTTGCGCCTCATAAGAGTAAGAAGCATTAAATCTTCCCATAGGAGTTTTTGTACCAACACCGGAAATCATGTCTAAGTGGCGCTGTATCTCTTTTCTTGCTGCAGCTGTAGTGGCAGAATGTACCTCTATCTGATCACCATCAAAATCTAACTTTTGTTGGTGTGCTACATACTTGGGAAGAAGAGAATCCAAGGCTTCGTTTATCTTATTTATTTGAGACGTAAACGCATCTACAGCTCCTGTATCTACAACTTCTGCTGATTGTTCTTTTTCTCTTAGTCCAACCAGTTTTGTTCTCTCCCCCTCTAACTCTTTTTTCACTTTATCCAGCTTTATTAAATCCATTTCTGGAGCCCCGGGCACCATTAATGATCCTGATATTTTTTCATCAGGGAAAAGCTTTGGTTTATATGGCTGCAATGAAGATATTCCTGTAAACGGGAAACGAACACTCTCCACATAAGGTGCAAGTTCTTCAGCCCTATAAGCAGATATATCTTGGGTATCTCTGGTAGACATCCCACCAGTCCGTTCTTTTATTTTATCTGTGTATTCCTTAAGTTCTTCATCATATTTAATCAAATCATATAAAGAAGCTTTTACTGTCTTATCCCTTCCCTTCTTATATTCTCCTGTTGTTTCATCTTTATAGTAGCTTTTAGTGAAAGAGGTTGGTAGTTTTTTAGCAACAGACTCTGCAAGTCCTAATTCATCTTGTTTTAGTACAACCATCCCTTGATTTTCTTTAGCAAATTGGATGTTAGCATCTTGCTCTTTTTTCAAATCAGTAAGGTCTTTAATGCTGGAAGAAACATCTAACCCCGAGACATTAAGCTCAGCTAAAGTGGCTATGGCTTTCTCAAGATCTTCAGATTTATCCATTATGGCAGCGCCACCTTTACCCAAAACACTGGGCAGCTTTCTACTGAAGAAGGTTGTAGCAACCCCACCAGTCTTACCCACCAATTCTTTTGATACGCTAGCTAGGTAATCTGCTTTTCTGGCATCAAGTTCTTTGAACAACTCTTCCTGATCCCCTTTACCTACAAGTTGTGTATCTAAAACCTTCTGACGTGTCTCAGCCCCAACAGTGTCATCCCTTAAATAAGAAGTAAACCCTGGAATCTTATTAGATGCATACAAATTAACCATCATTCTGTTTAATTGAGTAAGCTCCGCCATATTTTTATCGGCGCCCCTACCCATATACAACATATCTATAAAAGCTTTGGGTTTTTTAGGAGGATCTTCTCCTTTAAGTTTCTCTTGATAATTTTTAAGCTCATTCTTCGTAAGATAAGCTTGTTTGAGAAATGTCTCATCGACCTCTACATTATCAGGGAGTGCGCCATACAAATCTGCAAACAGAGCCTTAAGTTTCTCAGGAGAGTTTTCTGCATAAACACTCTGACTCTTCTTTATTAGTGCCGCAGCCATATCTTCCGGGTTTCCAGCCTCAGATCCTTGAACAAGTTTAGCCGCATTTATAAGTAGTTGTAGTTGTCTAGTAGTCGGATCTAACCCTATCATAGTAGGATCAAGCTCCCCTCTAAAAGAACCTCTACCTGCTGGTCCAGGAACATAAAAATCCTCTAAATCACCAGATCGAGTAGGAAGCTGCAAATTAAAAGGCTTGTTATATTTATCTGTATCAGCGGCAGTACCCGCCAACTCTATTTCAGGAATAAAAGTATCTGTAGTGGATTTAAAAGCAGAAGGACTTACTTTTTCTAGACGGCTTATAGCTGCATCTATTGTATCTGTGGTGTTTGCTTGAATTGTAGTTAAGTACTCAAAAGATTTACGCTTATCTTTATCCGCGCTTTTATACATTTCTTTAATTAAAGGGGAATCCTCTCCAAACAAATCTGAGTAGGCTTTATACGCAGGGATATTTAATTTAAGTCCCTTTTTTCCGGCTCTGATATCTTCTGAAGACCAGCTTTCTGTTTTACCTGGCTCTTCAACTATCTGTACAAACTTTGTACCTACAATGCTTTGTTTCTTCTGACCCTTCTCGTCTATAACATCAGTGTACATACTAAAAGCATTTTCTAGCTCTGCTCCACTCTTGGCAAGATCTGCTGCGTATCCATACTTCTCAATAAGTTGTTTTTCTATATCTTTCCCCGGCGCACCTTTGTACCCCAAAGCTTTAGCATAATAATTTAAACTTCCAGGGTGCTTCTTTGAAGCCAGCATCATTTTATAGGCAGGCTCTTCAAACCTAGGATTAACTGTTGCTGTACCTCCGCCTTGAATTCCAGCTACATTAGCAGTTAAAGCCTCCAAAACCTCGGTTTGAAGTCCTCTTTTGCCTATACCATAAGAACTTATTCTTATGTCAATAGGTTTACGTTCAGATAAAGATCCTTTTTCCCCAAGCACATCAGTGTAAGCGGATCGAATAGATCTTACCATGGAATTTTCTACTTTATCACTGGTTTCAACCCCAGCATCACTCAATACCTTGGTAACGGAATCAAGTATTCTTTGCTGATCTTTGGCTACACTCTCAGGTACAACACCAAGTTTCTCATCTCTAAAAAGTTTAATTGCAAATTGATTCCCCGACTCCACCGCCTCTTTTGTTATATTAGACAACTCCTCCTCTGAATACCCTGACGAAAGCAACTGTCCTTTCTTAGATTCAATTATTTCTTTTACCAAAGCTCCCATGGTTTTAGGCATAATAGCCTCGCCTAAGCCCTTGGGGGTAGTATCCAGTTTTAATTTACCACCACTAGCAAAAGCCTCCACCAACCCACTTCCAACCGGCATAGCTACACCTTTAGAACCATAACGGGTTGAAAACTTTCTACCAAAGTGATTAAGAAATATCTCTGCAATCTCAGCGGCTTGTACTTCTATTTCTTTGCCTTGAGTAACACTTAGTCGTTGTTCTACATCTCCCACAAAAGCAACATCAGCCTGTCTTTTATACTCCTCTGGAACTCCTAAAACATCCTGGAACTGTGTATATACATCAGAAATATTAGTTCTGATATCCTTTAGTTTTTGATTAGCCTCTATTGGACTTACAATACCAGATTCTGATGTTCTAGCTGCCGGGGCAACAAGTGTTCGAGTTAAAGCTGTCACTGCTTTGGCTAATTTGCCAGAAATAAGTACTTGGTCCTCAAAGGTTCCTGCAGTATTTCTCAGCTCAGTTATAGCATTAAAACCATACCCCTGTCCGTAAAGACCACTGGTAATTAAATTGTTCTCCTCGGTGGTTCTGAGAGAGGGCATACTCGGAGCCAAATAATCTCCTTCCTTTAACCCAGCCCTTTCTAAGATATACTTACTGGCGGATGAAGCAGCTGTAACACTGGAAATGTTCCTACCTGTTTGTTGAAATCCAGATGCCCAAGGTGCTGTAGCAAAATGAGGAGATTCTGTATAAGTATTAAGTGTAAGTCCTTTTAATTCCCTTAGAAAGGTTGTTCCTTGTCCTAAAAATTCTTTTGTAGCATCTTTATCCAAACCATAACTATCACCACTCGAATAATCTACAACCCCGCCTGCTTGAGTTTCTGGTATGCCTAAAGAAGTAATAGTTCCCCCTCTATAATCAGAGGAAGCCAGCCGTTTGTTTGCGCCAACAGTTCTTTCACCCTCAGGAGTTCTATAAGCTGTGCCTTTCTCCACTGACATTTCGGACATTCTTATATTAAAGTCTTTTATCAAATTTTTTAAATCATCGTTTGTAAGCTTTCTGGCTGAACCCTCATACATATCGGAGGTAAGAACTCTAGTTTTGGCTATCCTGCTTAGATGATGTGCCCTTCTGGGTTGACCTGGCTGCACCACAGGCATCATTTGCTCTACTTGAGATAAAGCCTTTTCATAATCCCTATAATTTTTATCATGTGCTGGATTCTGCGAAATAGCAACTGCCCTCTCGCTTAGTATAGGCTTCAGAACATCAAATACATTCTGCTCTGTTAGGGTGTCCTGATAACGAACAGCTTCTGTTGCAGATATCCCTGCCTTCTTCATAACCTCTATTAATTCAGATATAGAACCTGCACCTTTAGCTTTACCTGCTACGAGTTCTTCATAGTCTTTCCCTGCAGGACCGGTATACCCTCCGGTCCTCTGAGCTTTCTGTAATTTTACTCCTTTTGAATATGCTGCAGTTTCGTAGTATCCTTGTACTTTTGAAAAATCATCTACCATAGATAACAATTCTTCAGACATAGACTCTAAGTCATCTAGTTCGGCTCTGCTTTTACCAGAATACATAGGCTTAGAAGCCAGTTTTCCATATAAATTAAGTCCTTTGACGTTCTCAAAAGCTTTTTTATTTTTACTCTTGATTTGCTCTACTATATTCTCTGCGCCGGTTTTATATGTAACAAATTTAGGAATAGCCCTTACATTTCCATGAATTGTTCCTACTGTAGGAACACCACTATCTAGAATCAAGTTTGGGATCTGAACTCTTTTAATGGTATTTGATTCCGCCAGTTCTTTCAAAGCTACGTCCCTTCCTTTTGTAGCCCTATACAGCTTTTCTGGGCCGGCTGCCCTGATTTTTTCTGACCTCTCTTCAGGATTTAAACTTTTTATTGTAGCTAAAATATTTGCCACTTCTTTGTCTTCTATGCCTTGATTTATGGTATAGGAAGATGCGGTTCTTATCCAATCTTCAACATTCATAACAAGATCCTTGGTTCTCATAGGATCTCTACCGGCAGGTTTAATTATTCTATCGGTAACCTCATCAATTGCTGCCTGCAGTTTATCTTTAACATTTGTCTTTTCCTTTGCTTTACTATATTTATTCAGAGCTGAGGTGCTTACTAAATGTACCCCCTGCGATCTAACACCTAAGGGTTTAAAAGCCTCTTTTGCATCATCTCCTAAAACAGTCCATCCTTTTTCAACACTGTGGATAAGGTTTTTATATAGTTTTTCTTTAAGTTCGTCTTGAGATTTTAATATTGCTGTAGCCTCATACGACAAAATGTCGTTTAGTCTTTCAGCTTGTGTTGTATATAAACCCTCCCCCAAAGACTCTATCGTTGTCTTTTTAAATGAATCAAGATCCTTTAGGTTTAAAATAGACTTTTTACCTGGCAAAGTCCCAGGAAGTTTAGAATGTATCTCTGGAATTTTAATTTTACCAGTACTATGTACATCACCACCTTTAGGTGTTTTAACCCTCTCTACATCCTTCTTAGCCTTATCTACTTTAGCATTCACAGCCTCCATTCTCTCCTGAGCGTCGGCTGTGATAGAATCTAGGGCTGAAGCAGCAGCATCTTCTATGTCTGATATCTTTTCATCATAACACTTACGTAATATCTCTATGTTATTAAAGAGTCCTTTTTCGACTTTGGTTAAAGCCGCATTAACTTTATCAGTCAGTTCTTTGTGGCTTCTTGGGTTTTCATCATCTCGAAACTTTAGAGTATACAGCTCATTTACAGCCTTTCTCATTTCACCAAGTTTCTGAGATCCAAAATCTACCCTATCTATAAAATTGGGCTCACCTGCTTCCCCTTTTACTTGGTTTCTCTTTTGTCTTGTATCAGCCACAGCATTAAGAGTGTTTGTCATATTGCGTAACTGTACAGCATCAGGGGCTTTGTTTTGTACCCTAGTATATAGTGTTTTTCCTAAAGTATTTTGAAGAGTTTTAAACGAGGCATAGAGATCTTTTATATCATTCGCGGTCTGCTTTACTGAATTTGCATCTATATCTATTTCTAATCCATCGGCAGCTTCCGGTAATTTATTGTGCAACAAGTCATAAACTTTAAGCAAATCGACATTGTCCACATTAAAAGGAACCTCTATTGGCTTGATACCTTTTTTTAAGTCCTTTACTTGAGTATCATCTACTACTAATGTTACGGGTTGTTCCAAAGGAGGAAGCTTAGCTTTAATCTGCCTATAGGTTTCTATTTTTGGAATATTCGCGGGCTCTCCCATCTCATCTGAAATACGCCCCTCTATTCTCCCAACACGCTTGTTTATGTTACCCCTAATAGAAGAAACCTTCTCTTTAAACATGGCTGCCGCTTCGTTCAATACATCAGTTGCAGACCCCATAACGTTCTTAGCAGAAGAAGCCAAACCTTCAACATCTCTAACAATAGATTCTATTTGTTGGCGGGCTTTATTAACTGCAGCAATAGTATCAGAAGCACCACCAATCCAGTCCCCCTTCTTCGCTGTTTTAGCTGCATTACCTAGGTCCCCAAAAATATCTGCCACAGAACTCAGTTTGTCTATGATAGATACTATTTTTTTAACAGCCTCATCCAAAGAGGATAAATCTAGTGCCCCTTTAATTGAAGCACTTATCACGTTTATTATAGGAGTAGCATCTACCTTGGTTGCCTCTACAGATAGACCTGTTCGTTTAGCAACCTCAGAGGTAGCTTTTCCTACTGCCTGAGAAACAGCAGTCTTTATCACACTATCTATATCAATATGTCCTGAAGAAGTTGAAAGCTTGGCAGCTACAGCATTACCTATAGCTTCAGCGTCAAGATCTAGTTTAACTTGAGTGTTTCCTATGGTAATATGAGCCCCGTATTTAGAAATAGCCTCATTTACTGCCTTCTCTACCATGACTTGAAGTTGTGATAAAACATCTTGTAATAAAGGCTCAGCCTTCTCTGCTGTAGCTCTTACCGCCGCATTGGGTGATGTCTTTGCCTTCTCTATGGACTCAATAACTATCCTAAATATATTATTGTCTGCCAAAGTGAAATCTCCTATCTACGAAATTTTTTACCGGTTCTCTTCTTCAAATCCGTGCGATCTTTTACTCTTGCTGCTTCTCTTGGTTTATCATACTTTATTTCTTGATAAAGCTCGTGCGCTTTAGTTACAATAACCTCTTCTGAGTCAAAAGCAGACAACGATCCTCTGGTATGCTTTTTCAATCTTCTATGATCGGCTTCTTTTGACTTCTCCTCAAAGAACCTGCTCATGTACTTATCAAGCTCTTCATCATTATCAATTATAGCATCACTTGGTCTATCATCAGGCATCATTTCATATATCTGCTGATAATAGTTAGACCAATACACAAGACTTAATTGATCCACTGTATAGTTGGCTACCGCAGTCCCGAAAAGGGGATCAGAACACTTGGTACTGTGTATGTATCTAGCACGCCATATATTACTTCTGGCAATAAATCTTATTATATCTTGTGATAGTCCAGAATTAAAATCAAGAAATTCATTTAGAATGTTGTTCTTAAAATCTATGTCAGAATCTTGAAGATAATCTTCATATGTTAACCATAAGAGATTACCTTGAAAATCCCTACAACAAGCCCAACATAAATAGGAGTGTTTTACTTCGGAGGCTCTAGCTTCTGCAGAAATGGCAAGTCTAGAGTAACGCTTAACTTTAATCTCGTATATTTGTTTTGTAAATTCAGAGATTGTACTTTTTATCCTGTCCTTATTAGCTTCAACATTTTTTGTCTTCTTCAACAAAACATTTTGAGCTTCAAGTTGATTCTCAAGTTTGGACAGCCTATACTCATCCTCTTTGGTAAACACACCTCTTGCCTTCAGTATCTCTTCTAGCTTAGCTGAAGGCAACAATCCCTCTTTAATTGCTAAATCATAAGAATTCTTATAAAGAAATTCCCCTCTCAGTCTGTCTTGAGACGAAGGGTAATTCAATGTCAGGTGTATTTCCGTACCGTTCCTGTATAAAACCACGTATTTACTGTTAGTACCTATTTGCAGTAAATACTTATCTACTTCCTCTACCGTGAGCTGTCCCATCTATTCCACAAGTCCACACCAGGACTCCCTGGTGTGGACTATATATATAACAACTAATTCTTTGTTTTTGTATCAGATTTAGAAGTCTTTCTTTTGGATGGTTTTTTGTCCACTACTGAAGCTTCTATTTCTTTCTCTACTACAGGCTCCTCTTTACTAAGAATCTCCTCAGTTGCAGCCGCCTCTGCTTCAGCTTCGGTGGCAGCATCCTCTTCTGCTTTTACCAAAGCTTTAGCAATATCGGCACCTACTTCTTTCAAAGCTACAGCTTCCGGGGTTTTATCTAAAAAGTCAGAGTCTAGCCCTTGTAAATATAGCATAACTTCAAAACGAGCTTTTTGTGCAAGTCCTTGAGATTTCTCGTCAAGATAGTCGTTGAAAGTCTCCCATACATAGGATCCATCTTCCTTTCTAATAACCCTGGATGTTATATATTCAAGGCGGGAATCATCTGCCAAATGTTCACAGGTGTTGCTTAATGGAGCATTTAAGCGTTGATTCCACCTAAACAACTCATCTCTTGCTTCAGCCACTTCAACCGCAAGTACCTGCTTATCCATCATATCTTTTGCAGTTTCAAGTGCCTTGATCTTCTCCCTCAAGATTTCAGACAACTCTCCGGCTCTTTGCTCAAACTCTGAACCAATAATACCACGCCGCATTAAAATGTCTGTCATTTCTGATGCTGTAGTAATTCCCTCTACCAAACATCTTGTATAAACCTTACTATATTCATAATCTGCTGAACGAAGATCAGAAGCCCCCGGGGGAACAATATAATATATAACCTCAGCATCATTTGGATCTACAAAACTACGCAAACCTTCTGAATCGAATGGATCTTTTTTTACAATCATTTTATCCTCTCCTATAATCACTTACATTTAATAATAATATCTTCGCAACTGGGTTTAAATTCTACCTCATATCTGTCGAGGTTAGAGGTTAATGATCTTATACAATCATTACCAGCCCGAAGAACTTTTCCACGAAGGACCTTAAAAGTACTGTTTTCTGGACACGCAATTTGAGCATAGTCAAGGACTTTCTCAAAAAGATCTGTGACCTCAGCTTTTATGTCCCCAGCCAATTTAACCTTACTTCTTTCTTTGCTGTTTGACATATAAATCTCCGATAATCAGTTAAACCATGGCACACAATGTATGCCCCCTATATTCCTTTATATATCAAAGGTTAGTTTATTGTTTATATTTTATATATTTTAGGTTACCGCAGTCCCATATACGATCATAACCTTGTTCTACTCTATTCTCCCACTCAGTCTTATTTTGATCATCTTTTTTTGTCTTTCTCAACATAAACCTATGAATACGTTTAACACTATCAGTAAAATACCAATAATTTGGAGCAGTAGTAGAGTGTAGATTAAACCCCAACTTAGAATAAAGATTGCCAGAAGACCATCTACAATCCGCAAAAGAAAACAAACAGGACCAGTCATAGTTACGCTCAAAGTGTTTAAGTAATTTCGAAGCTATTCCTGGAATTATATAGTTTGTTTTGGGGCAAAATCTATGAAGCTCGTACACGCCCTTCTCGGTAAACTTCTGCCCTTTTGCCAAGGACGGCTTACTAAAAGTCATAATAGCTACAAGAATATCATTATAGAAAGCACCTAGTTTAATACAGGCGCCGGCTCCATAACCTTGTAGGTGGTTATTAATACAAAATTGCTTGGAAGTAGAACCATCGATTTCTTTTATAACACACTTACGAGCGTGCACCCTTTCCATACCAATACTATTTATATAGGATTTTAACCTGGATTCTACAATTTCTCTTTTTGTCAACCATTCATCTTCAAAAATAATAATTAATTTATAACCTTTTTCTTTACAACTCAAGAGTTTAGATTTATGATAGTTTTTATCTTTACCTTTAAGTTCCCCGTGCCAATATAAACCACAAAACTCTATTGCTAGTTTAAGTTCAGGAATAACAATATCCAACTCTCTGCCTTCTAATATAGTACGATCATTCTCTACCACTTTCAGATCTACAATAGAACGTACAAAATCTAAAACCTCCTTCTCAGTTACTGAAACTCCTACCAAAGAGCACTTAGGACATCTATGCCCTTTGGTACTCCAGTTGTTCCAACTAACATAATACAAATGATTGTTTGGGCAAACCAAGGCAACAGGTGTACCTGCGTTTTTATAACCAGATACAAGAGTATATCCTTGCTGCTCAAATCTGCCTACTAACTCTTCCTTCGTTAAAGGAAAATTACCAGCACAATGAGGACACCTGTTGCCGCTATTATACCAAGAATCATATGTGGTGGTATAAACGTGTCCCTCCGGACACTTACACTGAAATCTTGTTTTAGACCCGTTAACATCCAGATCCAACACTGAATAATTCTCTTTAGATAGACGTTTAACAATGGTGGCATGTTTTATGAGGGTCTCATCAAAGCACATCGGGCATCCCTTACCGTTCATAAGATTAGGAATTGCAGAAGAAGCCAAATGCCCTTTATCACATATATACTCTACTTTCTTACCGTACTGTACGTTTTCAGATACTAGTGTATACCCTTTCTTATCAAGAAGGCTTTTAATATTAAGTCTAAGCCTTTCTCTATTTTTTAATCTTCTGCACTCCGGACAAACACAAATATTCCGCTTTAAGGACTCATTCAGACTATTGAGTGTGTTATCAGTAACATGCCCTTGAGGACATCGTATAGAAAACTTCTCCTTAAAACTATAACACTTTGTTACACAAACGTATCCTTCTTTATAAAGCCTATCTAATGCTTCACTTTCCATGATTACTCCTTACATTTTAATTCGTTGTATTTACACCCAGACTTCTGGTGTATTTTTAAATGGCATGCTGCACATAAAGTAACACAATTATCAATATCGGCAGATTCTATGGGATTAGTGTTTACTGGATCTATATGGTGACAGTGTAGAGGCACATCTTGTGCCTTACAACTTTGACAGGTCCATAAGTCTCTAGCAAAAACCAATCTTCTAAGTTCTGGTTGTACTTCTCTACTTCTATAAAATTTATGACCTTTTAGATGTTTTCTTCTACCATATATATGACATTCTCTCTTACACTGATTAGAGCAATAAAACCTACACTCCCCAGAGCTTTTTCCATCTAAAGATCTTAAACGGCTAAGAACACTTTCTCTACCAGGAACAAACACCTTACCACAATAGGCGCACTCAACACCCAACATCTTAAATCCATCTACATAAACAGCATGTACAGATTCTGCTATAGACAATCTCTCTGCATACGTATCATAAGAAGTCCCTTCTACACAACCACCCTTCCAGTTACCGTTGTTACTACCTAGTCTCCTGATATCACGGCAGGTAGGACACCTGCGTCCGTTTCTCCAAGCACCAAAAGTTGTAGTATGTTGGTGCCCTTTTGGACAGAGGTATTTAATTGGAAGTTTACAGTTGACGTATGTAGTGCTCAGAAGAGTATACCCTTCTTCAAGAAAAGATTGAGATATATACTCCAAAGTGTGTCTTGGTGTACCATAGCAAACAGGGCACCTATGTCCTGTTCTAAAATCCCCATATCTTATTTTTACTAAATGTCCTTTGGGACATCTTACCTCTAAAAGACACTTGTTTCCAAAATATTCAGTACTCAATAGAGTATAGCCCTCACTATGGAATAAAGACTGAACTTCTTCTATGGTGTGTTTTCTTGACATTTAATTTAACCCCTAAATAAGTATAATACTTTTTGGCTGAAAAGTCAATAAAAAACCGGGGATTTTAACCCCCGGTTCCATTTAACTCAATATAAAAACTTAAGAAGCAACTCTTCTTATCTTGTTACCGCCGGTAATATCAGCGATTGCAACATCACCCTTTACAACGTAAAGGTCGTTGGTGCTACGGAACCCAAAGGTCTGGGTCGCATTTGTGCCCACGTCTAAGGTCGAGCCTTCATCAGTAATCTTCAGATGCTCAACCACAACGGTCTTAAGTGGGAACTCCTGCTCTCCAGCAGAAGCATACGTACCCATAACACCATTATCCCAGTAGTTCTGCCCAATTAGAGGAGAACCAGCAGCGACAACACGGCTTTCACCAGTACCACCAGCCTCTTCGTCAGTCTGAGCGTACACCTTAACAACGAGCTTAAGGTCTTCTGAGGCCATAAGATCCGCCAAGTTGATATCATCAAGTGTACCAGCATCATAAGCGGCCAATTGCTGAGCCACTTTTGCCCAAGTCTCCAAATCACCAGCAGTGGACTCCACCGTAGCAGTAATCGGAATAGGCAAGGTTAGAGGACGGTCATATGGGGCAAGATGTCCTAACTCAGACAAAGCCTCACGAGTAAGGTCTGCGCTGGCTGTACAACTGGTCAAACGCCATGCCGCATCATAAGTAGCATCGGTATCGGATACAATGTACACCTCCACCTGACCCTGACGAACAGCACCAATAGACTCAGGTCTATTTGCGTCATCAAGAACAGCAAAGTACTTGTCACTCGCACCAGTACCGTAAGCATCAGCAGCATACGCAACCTCTACACGATCTCCGGCGGCAAAAGAAGAACCGGTTGGAAAGTGCAATCTATGCTCACTTCCAGTATCTTGATATACAAAAGTATCTGCTACAGCTACTGTCCCAGATACGGTTGCAATATTAATAATGGTATTTTCACTACTATCCCACCAAGTACAAGCAGCAGCACCGTTAGTGTCCTTACGAAGGAACCCAAGCCCTGTTGAAAGAATAGCAACAGTATCAGCAGCATCCAAAGTAAGATCTACGTATCCACTAGATACATCCGTACCATCCAAATCATAAGTATCAAAGTTAACAAAACGACCATCATTCAGTAACCACATCTTATTGTCTGACTCCATACCGAAATTCTCGGTGGCGTTAGCCCCAACACTGTAACTAAGTTCAAGGCTGTTTACGAAAGCCTTGTCTATAAATACAGTCTGGTCGATGTTGTCAGCAAGTGTACCCAAGGAACATTCATCCTGTACAGGAGCCCAAAGAGTAACACCAGAAAGGTTACCACAAGTAACAGCAAAGTCAGCCAAACACACACCATGCAGAACAGTACCTGTAGCAGTACCAGAACTATCTACAACCTGTAGATTGGCGTTAGATCCAGAAGCAGTAGCAGTCATAGCACGCTTAGCAGCAGGAACCTGCGCCAAGGTAGCCATGGTTTTTACATCACCAAACTCGTTGGTGTTTAAAGTTATGGTAACAGCTGGCACATCGTCAACCACGTCAACAATGTCCAAATGTCCTAATTCGAAAATATCTTCAGAAGTAAACGAAGTGGAGCTACCGAAGGACTGTACTCTGTAAAGTACCTCCCCGTTGCACCACACGCTTTGTGAAGCGTAAATTACGCGATTTCTAGCCATAATAATCTCCTATTGGTTAGATTTTATTTTTTCTAAATAAAAATAAGGTTGGTTTGGTTTTACATTAATCCGTTGCCTTTTCCTTGTAGTCAAATTGACTACATGTAAAACTTTCCTAATAATAAAACAGTTACATTATTCTGAATAGGTAATTATATCAAATGTAACGGTAGCCCTATACGCATTTATACTACTAAGCATTACATCAGTTATTCCTCTATTCATCGTATCAGGCATCCTTATGTTTCTTGATTCTATATTTTCAAACTGCATTCTGCTAACACCAGAAACTGTTGTTCTGTCAAAAAGAACTTCAGATTTATCCATATTTCCTTTTCTACCGTTGAACAAGCCGTCTGAATCTAAGACAACACCTTTATCAAAAGTATATAAAGGACAGCTTCTTAAGTATAAACCATTGTGTAATAATTCTACTATGTCATTTCTTTCGGCGGGATCTGATCCAAATACATGAAGAATACATTTTCTTATAGATTTTATTCCATGCCCAAGTTGAAATCCTGTCTTTACAGAAGAATTTAAATCTATTACTACCGCCGGGGGAGGAGTAGTTTTAACTGCTCCCCACTCATCCAACACACTTATATAATACCAATGGTAATCTATATATGAAGGAACTACCCCCACTTGATCAGTAATTACCCTACAGTCTACATAATCAATAACATAAGATAAATCCGATATTTCTGTACCGGAAGCTGTATATACTTTAATCCTGTTTGACTGCTCAGCAGTACCAGAGTATGTTGTTGTATTTACTAAGCATTCATTTGTTAGATCATCAAAATATACAAAACCTCTACCTCTAGTTTTGGGAGAAGGATCAAAATAATCATCAATTTCATAAACACGGGTAGTTCCAATAGTCAAAGCCTCATTATAGGTTAAAGGCACCCACTCCTGTTTTTCTATGAAGTCTGACAGGACTATGTCTTTTAGGTATAGATAAAGGCTAGAATCTTCCTGACGTAGTCTATTCATGTAGAGTACCTTTCAAGTTTACTTTTTAATAATCCAGTTACCTTATCTGAGTTGATAATAGATTTTAATCTGGTATTACCTTCGGTAAATATATCAATTCCTGAGTTATCAGAGAATGGAAAGATAACCAACTTATTATCAGAAGAAAGTTGTGTATTTATAAGTAAAGCCTCTTTCTCAGGGACCAAAAATAAATTAGTCCCAATAACTTCTGAAGTATCTAGCATAAACTCCTCAATTATAGCTGTAACCTCCCGAGGCAAAGTCCCTCTGTTTAATAAATCTGAAAACAAAGTCTCTGGTAACTCATAATAAATGCCTACAAGCCCTACCACGGCTAAATATATGGGGGGCATTCCGCTCCAATCAAATAAATCTACAGTAGGACCAGACACAGACATAGTGGATCCCTCCACAGAAATAAAAGGATATTGCTCAATTTTACTAGTAAATAACTCCAAATATAAGAAGGGATCCGACAAACTTCTCTCTGGAATTTCCACCTCTGATAACAACTCTGTGTAAGCCTCTACATAGACGCTTTTCCCTTCTGCCAAAAGCTCTTGTAATATGTCTGTAACAAAAAGCCTAGTATCTCTTGTGATACTCCGTACAGCTTCTGCCTCATTCGTGAACCCCATATTTATTTTACAAATATAAGATGTGGGGGAGTAACAGGTCTCTTTTTAGGTGCATAAACAGCATAATCAGATTGTGCTGATTCTACAACCTCTCCATCTGCTTCTACCCTATACGCAGTCGAAGAAAAAGCATGTGTACCCTTCAAGTCGGCTGTATAGGTGCAGCTTACCACTACAGGATTGTTGATGTCTGCTATAACACAAGAGGGGCTGCCACAATCCATGGATAACCTGTATCCGGTTACTTCTTCTTCCGGCGGATTGGCAATCCAAGTAAAGTTTAGAGTAGCAGCCACGGCATATCCCGAAATAAATAAACTTGAGAAAACCAAAAAAATAATTTCTTCATCTTATTCTCCTATATTACTTACAAAAATTACTATATAACTTCTTTACCATTCAAAAGTCCTAGCCATCTATTATCAACACCATCCCATATAAAAGTCAAAACACTCACAAGGTCTACCCCTGATGCCAATGTTGGAGCTAGTCCATCTACTGTAAGCCATGTAAGTGCTGGAGAACTATTCCATATAGGTGTGTATGAATTGCACTCCAGTATAAGCGTAAAAGAAGTACCATACAATCCTGGTCCTTCAGGCATAGTGAGTTGACGATCACCATCTAGTATGTACCTCTGTACAGGACCTCTAGTTAAGTCTAAAGCTATGTTACCAGAACTGGTTGTATTATAAAGAACTTCTTTACAGTTTGAGAAGGTTTTATTTGTGATCACCTGGGAGTCTGTGGTACCTACTACAGCCCCTGAAACACCATGAACACCGCTGACAGTAGCAAGCCCCAAATCCACGTAACCTTTATTTACAGGAGACAGTGGTACCGTTGGAATGTAACCAGTGTCAAATAAATTGAGACCATTAGAGGTGATACGGCGAATAGCAGAGTTATAATCAAGTATAGTAGCATGCTTATTGCCCTCTGCCCCTTTTGGAGGATCATACTGTAGGGTAGTGTTTATAAAGGATACACTTTTAACAACGAGATTCGAATAGGATCTGGCATAAAAGCCCACATCAAAATTCTTCACAGACATTGTATCAACATCTAAAAAGGAGTTATCAGACATCCATATAAAATAACTATACCCAGTTTGTGCAACATTATCAACGGTGGTATTATAAATGGACATGCAAGAGTAGGAATATATAAAAAAGGCTGCCCATGATATTCCTGATGGAGGGGAAGTAATAGTACAGACCTGTATCCAAACAACTGAACCACCGGCCTCCATAATACACTCAAAAGAAGTAAAAGTGCAATGCCAAAACCCAATTGTACAACAAGTGGCGTTTATTAAACAGAGGTACGGGTTTTCTGCAAGAGCAGAATTGACAAACTTAGCGTATCTAAATATAATATGTCCACTTCCTCTAAGATCAAATATAAAGGAAGATGCCTCATCTGTAACATGAATCTCTTGATTGCCACATTCCAGAGTAATCTCTTGATAAAAACTACGATTAACTATAGGTGAGTCTATTATATGGTCTTGTACTGCCAAGGTTACCGTTATGGCTGTCCCTGCAGTATAAACGGCACCTCCTATGTAATTAAAACACTCTTTTAAGGTCTCAAATTGACTACCAGAACCTACGGTATAATTAATGGTAGAGCCGCTTACCATCGTAGCTTTGCTGGACAGTGAGGCATTGACATAACTGCTAGTAGCTCTTGCATCTATTTGGGGTTGCAAATACCCGCTAAGTGTGGTTATATCTGAATCGACACATGACGTGTCTGCCTTATAACTTAATTGCTCTTGTAAATAACCACTTGCCGTGGCTACTAAGGAATCTACATACAACGATGTAGTCTTCTCCGAAATCTGAGGCTGTAGATAACCACTGATAGTTGTAACTGCAGAGTCAACATACAAACTGGTGGTTTTAGTATCAATTTGTTGTTGGAGTGCCCCACTAAGTGTGGTCACCTCATTGCTAATCTTACTGTGAATTTTTCCTGTACTTAGCTTCTTTGATGTGTTTTCACCATCAGTAACAAGTAACCATTCGTCCCCATCAAGCGCTACATCCTCACTTAAATCTTCTATTTTTTTGGTGGTCATATTTTTACCTACTTTATTATGTGATTTCTAGTAGAGCGCCATCTGACAACTCAATAAGAGTACCATCACTTAACATAACAACTACTGGATTGTCGGAGTTTATATTGTACATTTTATGAACCTGTGGATCTTGAGCTTCATATTTTTCTGTAGTAAAAGCAGCAATAGACAGTAAAGCCTCATCTCCGATCCCTCTCAAAACAGGAGGCGCCGCCATTTTACATGCGTAACCGTCAACCTCTATAATACTACAGTTCTTAAAATCTTCTATATATTTGGGATCAGTTTTTAAGGCTACCATAGAAGATCCCTCAAACCCAGCCGGAATAGCAACTATACTATTTAAGGATCCCTCCGCAACAGAAGGATCCCATCTAACATTACAACTTATATAAGATACTTTTCTAGTTTCTAAATACCCCTTAGATTGACAAACAGGACATCTTCCTTTAACAAAAAATCTAAACATTATTCCTACCCCGGCCGCCGCTTCATAAGCAGCCTGCCTATTGACAGCCTCTATAACAGTCCATTTACAAACCCCATTAGATTTTCCTGTAAGCTTGTCAAAATAGCAGTTAGGACACTCCAGTCTATATTCAGAGGTATATAACTTAACAGGACGGCTAATATCCTTTATAAAGGATCTAATCCTACGAGTAAATCTGTCTTTTGTACGTTTACTTACCCGGGTTTTCATTTATATACCCACTAGTCTATTAGGACACCGCCGGTGCCCAACAAACGTACACTCTTTATTGCATCATCTAGTCTTTTCTTAAGCTTATCAAGTAGGTCCGATCTGGTTTTTATCCCCGGGGTAGGATCATACATATCACGATCATCTTGAATAAGCGCTCCATCCTCTACTAAATCTTCCCAGGTCTCCCCGTATAATAGGTCGTAAGCAGTTTGTAGTAAATAGATTTCTACAGTAGTTTGTGTATCTGAAAGAGGGGTCGGGGAAGGACAATTATTATACGCCTCTATAATCTGCCTATCAGAATGTCTAAAGGTATAATACCAAACATCAATTGAATACTCTACCCCAGACACAGTAACAGGAGTCGGTGTTATTGCTTCTAAGAATTTTAAGTACCTATACCCGTTCACGACTGGATTATTTATAGAAGTGTATTGTGTATTATACATATTTATACTTGCCGGCCAGCCAAAATCCCTCAACTCATACACCTTGTTACCAGCATGTAAATTTTGGGCAGCCCCAGGACCATAATCCCTAGACAACCCAACAGGATCTCCTATTAAAAGCCTAATCCTGTTTATTATATTTTTATCTGTAGTGCCATAAGATACTTCTGGTGGATACAATGGATCGTGATATAGATCTCCACTATCTCCTTGTATAGGATCTGACCACGCACTTACACTGTCATTATCAGAATTCAAATATCTACTAATATACCAACTACTGTCGTCCCCATCTGGATCAACAAAGTAATAACTACTATAACTAGAATTTAATAAAACATCTGACACGCCAGATCTACTATTAATAGTATCGATACCTGATACTGTAGTATAGTTATTTTCATCTATCGGGGGACCAGGAGACCCGGTACCTACAAATCTACGAATCTCTATTGTGTCAAATAGAGACATTACACTTGTCAAGTCACTAACTGTTATTGTAAGATTTATCATTTAAGCACCTTGTTATTAATCGGTTACTGTGCCAGTCATTGAAGGTCTAATATCTACACTTGAAGCATCGAGTCCATCCGAAGAAATGTTAGTGTTTATACTTGG
>Ga0105107_10000384_pt1 | contig 27486 bp, 25 predicted proteins | sample PPLLaktember2015_6_FD_79335 | JGI IMG/M metagenome (GOLD analysis project Ga0105107, IMG submission 79335) | Freshwater sediment microbial communities from Prairie Pothole Lake near Jamestown, North Dakota, USA - PPLs Lake P8 Core (1) Depth... | ecosystem: Environmental > Aquatic > Freshwater >... | reverse complement strand
GGTGCCGCCGCCGATCGGCGCGATGGTGGACTCGATTCCCTCCGGCGCGCAGCAGCGGACGTCGCCGAGCGGAGCCGTCTACTGGACCGCGGACGGCGTGAACTACAAGCCGTTCTACAGCGGCAGCAGCGTCGTCTATCAGATCGTCTCGCAGCCGAGCTGACGCTCGGCGAAGGAGCCTGAAGCATGCCCCACGCCTTCCGGTCGTCTCGCGCGCTCGCGTGCAACTTCGCCGTCGTGGCGATCGCCTCGCTGCTCGTCGCCTGCGCCCCGACCAACGTCCAGACCACATGGGAGCGGCTCGGCCCTGCGACGAGGCCGCAGCAGGTGATCGTGTACGACTTCGCGGTGTCGCCGGACGAGGTCCAGCTCGATCGCGGTCTCGAGGCGGACGTGCTCCAGATGGCGAAGCAGACGACGCCGGACGAGGAGAAGATCCAGCTCGGCCACGCCGCGGCGCGCGCGGCGTCCGAGAGCCTGGTGCAGAAGCTGAATGCCATGGGGATGCCTGCGGTCCGAGGCACCGGCATGCCGGTGAGCTGGGCTGGCTCCGCCGTCGTCGAGGGCCAGTTCATCAGCCTGAGCCAGGGCAACAGCACCGAGCGCGACGTGATCGGCCTCGGGCTCGGGCGCAGCGACGTGCGCGCGAACGTGCAGCTCTACGAGGCGACGCCCGGGAGGCTCGAGAAGCTCGAGAGCTTCCAGGCGGACGCGAAGAGCGGCTACAAGCCCGGCATGGCCGAGACCATGGGCGCCGGCGCCGCCGCCGGACACCTTGCGGTGTCGGCGGCGGTGAGCGTCGCGGGCGACGTCGCGTCCGAGATGCTCGCCGACACGGTGAAGGCCGACGCAGAGCGCCTGGCGTCGGCCGTCGCGCAGCAGCTCCAGTCCTACTTCGTGCAGCAGGGCTGGATTCCGCCGCAGTAGCGCGACGGCCGGTCCGCCTCAGGCAGCGTGGCTCAGGTCGCCGCAGGACTCGCCGCAGGCGCGGTCGTACGCCGCGGCTCCGAGGTCGGCCCGCTGCGGAATCCGCGGCGGCGCGGTCGGCGGACGCAGCGAGGCGTTCCGCAGCAGACCGGTGGTGACGCCGAGGAACAACGCGGCGGCGAAGAACAGGATCGAAGACGTCATGGCATTCCTCCTCATCGAAGATCTCTCGGGGCGCGTTCCTTCGATGCCGGTATAGATAGAACTGGTACGTACTAAACGCAAGGGGTGGATCGTCCGGCCGGGGCGGCGGCTGAAGGGGCAGGCGTCGGGTGGCCGGAAGGAGGCGGGGCTAGGCCCGGGCGGCCGTGCGGGACGGGGCGACCGGCCCGGCCGCCAGATCGAGGATCCCCTCGCAGGCCGTGACGATCCGGTCCGAGTTGCGGGCGAGACGGCCGACGAGGCCGCCGCCCTGGGCCGCGGCCAGGATCGAGACGGCGACCCGCTCGCAGTCGATGTCGGGCCTCACCGACCCGTCGCGGACGCCCGTCTGGAGCGCCGCCGTCATGGCCTGGCGGATCGAGCGCATGGCACCCTCGACGCGGATCCGGAGCGGCTCCGGCAGGTCCTCCTCAGCGGCGAGCATCCCGAACTTGCAGCCGCAGGGCCCTCCGTCCTGGCCGGAGAGCTCGGCGAAGAGCTCGATCCAGCGACGCACGCGGTCGAGGCCCCGCAGGCGCTCGTCGGAGAGCGCCCCCATGAGGACGGGCACGTCGGGATCCTCGAGCCAGGCGTCGACGCCCGCGCAGGCGAGCTCGAGCTTGCTGGGGAAGTGGTAGTAGAGGTTGCTCTTCGCGACACCGCTGCGCGCGAGTACCTCCTCGATCGAGGCGGCGCGGTAGCCGGACTCGCGGAGCACCTCGGCCGCGGCAGCCACCAGGCGGGCGCGGGCGTCGGGCGAGCGCGTCGCGGTGCGGCGCGGGCCGCCGCCGGGCACGGCGACCTTCTGCGAGGCGGGCGGGCGCTGGCGTACCACGGTGCTCCCCCTAGGACGACATGTTCCTATAGCTAACCTGCCACCACGGTGGCCGCAATGGGGCCTTTTCCGCCGGCGCTGGCGTAGAGTCGCCGGCAGAGGACGCCCGATGCCCCCGCCCGAGGTCCACCGTCTGGCCTATCCCGGCGCCATCGACGCCGACGGCCACGTCCTCGAGCCCCCGGACCTCTGGGAGCGCTACCTCGAGCCGGCCCACCGGGACCGCGCCCTGCGCATCCGCGTCGACGCGGACGGCCTCGAGTACCTCGAGATCGGCGGCAAGGCGTCGGCGCTCTCGAACCGCGGCTTCCCCGGCACGCTCGGGCGCATGGGCGAGCGGCGGGTCGAGGAGATGCGCGCGAGCCCCGAGCGCACCTACCTGCGCGGCGCGGCCTTCGGCTCGATGGACCCGCGCGAGCGGCTCGAGCTCCTCGACGCCGAGAACCTCGAGGCTGCGGTGCTCTATCCCACGCTCGGAATCCTGTGGGAGGCGGAGCTCGACGACGCCGCGCTCTCCCAGGCCTACTGCCGCGCCTACAACCGCTGGATCGCCGACTTCTGTCGCGACTCGGACGGGCGGCTCGTGCCGATCGCGCACCTCTCGCTCGGCGACCCCGCCGCGGCCGCCGTCGAGCTCGAGCGCGCGGTCGCCGACGGCTGCCGCGGCGCCTTCGTCGCGCCCTTCACCTGGACCCGCGTGCCCCACGGCCATCCCGACCACGATCGCGTCTTCGCGGCGGCGCAGGATCTCGACGTTCCGCTCGCGATCCATCCGAGCTTCGAGCCGCCGGAGCTCGCGACGCACCGCTTCCGCGGCATGCGGCGGGCGCGCCTCCTCAACTCCGTGACGCCGGGCGACGCCGTCCGCCACGCGTTCACGACGCTCTTCGACTTCGGCACCTTCGATCGCTTCCCGCGGCTCCAGGTCGTGGTGCTCGAGTCCGGCGGCGGCTGGGTCGGCTACTGGATGGACCGTCTCGATGCGGTGTATGAGGCCACCTTCGTAGGCCGGCGCGTGCCGCTCGCGGAGAAGCCGTCCTTCTACTTCCGCCGGCAATGCTCGGTCTCGTGCGATCCCGATGAGACCACCATCCCGGCCCTGTGCGCGCTGCTCGGCGCCGACCGCTTCCTGTGGGCGAGCGACTACCCGCATCCCGATCACACGGCCGACTACCTGAAGTCCCTGGAGTCGCTCGCGGGGCGCATGCCGGAGGCGGATCGCACGCGCTTCCTGGGCGCGAACGTGCGCGCGCTCTACCGGATCTGACGCGAGGAGGACGCCATGCGCTTCGGCTTCTTCGGCATCAACGTGGGGATCTGCGCCGATCCGGAGGCGGCGCATCGCGTCGCCCGGGCGGCGGAGGCCGCGGGCTTCGAGTCGCTCTGGACCGGCGAGCACGTGGTGCTTCCCGACCCGCAGGTGCCGCCGTCGCCGGTGCCGCCGCAGACGCCCTTCCTCGATCCCGCCGTGAGCCTCGCCTTCCTCGCAGGCTGCACGCGACGCGTGCGGCTCGCGACGGGCATCATCATCCTCCCGCAGCGCAATCCGGTCGTGCTCGCGAAGGAGCTCGCGAGCGTGGACGTGCTCTCGGGCGGGCGCCTCGTTGTGGGGATCGGCGCCGGCTACCTGCGGCCCGAGTTCGACGCCGTCGGCGCGCCCTTCGCGGAGCGCGGCGCGCGCACGGACGAGGCGATCGACGTGCTGCGCGCGCTCTGGACGCAGCCGAAGCCGCGCTTCGCCGGGCGCTTCTTCCGCTTCGAAGGCGTCGACGCGCAGCCCCGTCCGGTCGCGAAGCCATGCCCGCCGATCGTCGTCGGCGGCGACAGCGACGCCGCCTTCGCCCGCGCCGTGCAGCGCGGGAACGGCTGGTACGGCTTCGCGAAGGATCCCGAGGCGACCGCGGCCTGCACCCGGAAGCTCGCCGACGCCGCGCGCCGGTTCGAGCGGCCGGCCGCGCTCGGCCGCCTCGAGCTCACCGTCACGCCGCCGGGGAAGCTCGATCGCGATCTCGTCCGACGCTACGAGGATCTCGGCATCGACCGCCTGGTGCCGCTCGGCATGGCGCCGAGCGTCGACGCGGCCCTGCGCATGATCGACGAGACCGCCGCGCTCGCCGCCTGATGCGAGGCCCGCGCCTGTCCTAGCATCGCCGTCCGGCGGAGGAGACGGGGGCGTGATGGCCGACGAGCCGGTTCGCTATGCGGTGAAGGATCACGTCGCGGAGATCGTGCTCGACCGGCCGTCGGTGCGGAATGCCCTGAACCGCGCCGCCTACGCCGGCCTCGAGGCCGCGTTCCGCGCGGCGCAGCGCGATCCCGACGTGCGCTGCGTGCTGCTCACGGGCGCCGATCCCGCGTTCTGCAGCGGCGACGACGTGCGCGAGATCATGCTCGAGGAGGGCGCGAAGGCGACTGCGCGGCGCGCGCCCGCCGTGCGCCCCGAGCCCACACCCGCGGCGATGGCCGTGATCGACTGCGACCGTCCCGTGATCGCCGCGGTGAACGGCGCAGCCGTCGGCTGGGGCATGGACCTCGCACTGATGTGCGACCTCCGCATCGCCTCCGAGCGCGCGCGCTTCGGCGAGCTCTTCGTGAAGCGCGGCCTCGTCTCCGACGTGGGCGGGCTCTGGTTCCTGCCGCGCATCGTCGGCCCGGCGAAGGCGGCCGAGCTGCTCTTCACCGGCGACGTGATCGACGCCGCCGAGGCCGCGCGCATCGGCCTCGTCTCGCGGGTCGTCGAGCACGACGCGCTCCTCCCCGCCGCCCGGGAGCTCGCGGCGCGCATCGCCGCGAATCCGCCGCTGGCGCTGCGCTTCCTGAAGGAGGGGCTGCGGCGCTCCGCGACCGGCGACATTCGCGAGACGGGCCGCTTCGTCACGCAAACCCTCGGCCAGCTCTTCGCCACCGAGGATCACCGCGAAGGTGTGCAGGCCTTCCTCGAGAAGCGCGCGGGCACCTTCCACGGCCGCTAGCAAGAACGCAGGAGGCGCGCATGCCCGTCCTCTCCGACATCGAGCGCGAGACGTTCCTGGCCGAGCCGGGCGTGTTGATGCGCATCGCGACGGTCTCGGCGGACGGCGCGCCCCACGTGACGGCGATCTGGTTCCTGTACGAAGAGGGGCGGATCTGGTTCACGCCGCGCCGCGCCTCGGCCTGGCGGGAGCACCTCGCGCGCGACCCGCGCGTCGCGCTCTGCATCGACGAGCAGCCGCTCCCGTATCGCAAGGTCGTGGTCGAGGGGCGCGCCGAGCTGGCGCACGACCTCGGCCAGGACGCCGCCTGGCGCGAGCGCTACGTGCGCATCGCCGCGCGCTACATCCCGCTCGCCGAGGCGAACGCGTACGTCGAGGCCACGATCGACCAGACCCGCGCGCTCTTCGCCGTGACGCTCGCGAAGGCGAAGGTGCGGAGCTGGCGCATGCCCGTCGGCGACGAGCCGTACGCGGGCATCTGGCACGAGCGCTACTACGCTCCCGGCACGAAGCTCGCCGCCGACTGACCCCCACGCGGAGGAAGGATGAAGTTCGGGATCTTCTTCGAGCTCTCGACGCCCCGGCCCTGGACGCCCGAGAGCGAGCATCGGCTCTACCACGAGTCGCTCGCGCAGGCGCGCCTCGCCGACGAGCTCGGCTTCGACCACGTCTGGTGCGTCGAGCACCACTTCCTCGAGGAGTACTCGCACTCGTCCGCGCCGGAGGTCTTCCTCGCCGCCTGCGCCGCCCAGACGAAGCGCATCCGCGTCGGCCACGGGATCGTCGTCTGCGTGCCGCAGATCAACCATCCCGCGCGCATCGCCGAGCGCGCCGCCGCCCTCGACCTGATCTCGAGCGGCCGCCTCGACCTCGGCACCGGCCGCTCCGGCACCTGGACCGAGCTCGGCGGCTTCGAGGCCGACCCCGACGAGACCAAGAAGACCTGGGACGAGTACGTGCGCGCGATCCCGCAGATGTGGATGCAGGAGCGCTTCCGCTGGCGCGGGCGCTCGTTCTCGATGCCGCTCCGGGCGGTGCTGCCGAAGCCGTTCCAGAAGCCGCATCCGCCGCTCTGGGTTGCGGTCACGAGCCCGGGCACCGAGATCGACGCCGCCGAGCGCGGCCTCGGCGCCCTCGGGCTCTCGATGGGATCGGTCGCCGACTATGCGGGCAAGATCGAGAACTACAAGCGCGTGATCCGCGACTGCGAGCCCGTCGGCGCGTTCGTGAACGACCAGATCGCCGCCGTGAACTTCCTCTACTGCCACGAGGACGACGCCACCGGCGTCGCGACGGGCCAGCGTCTCGCCGGCACCTTCAACTACCTCGCCTCGCAGCTGCTCTCGACGCGCGAGGCCTTCCCGACGCGCTCGTATCCCTCGCTCGGGCTGCTGCCCGCCCTGCGCAGCGAGGCCGCGAAGAAGGGCGACGATGGCGGGCCTTCGGCGGCGATCACGATCGGCAACCCCGCGCGCATCGAGAGCGCGCTGCGACGCTGGGAGGCCGCGGGCGTGGACTGCGTGAACTTCCTGCTGAACTGCGCGGAGACCGTGCCCCAGGAAGAGGTGCTCGCGAGCCTGCGCCTGTTCGCGAAGGAGGTGATGCCGCGCTTCCAGAAGGGGGAGGCTCGCTAGTGCCGCTGTTCGGAACGCTCGACCTGAAGGCCCGGGGCGCCGACGCCCCGCGAGCCGCGGCCCTCGCGACCACGGACTGGTCGCTTCCCGGCGCCGAGGTGCTGCACCTGCTCTTCGAGACCGAGGACGCGGGCAACCTCGCGCTGCTCCCGCCGGCGCTGCATCCGACCATTCCGCCGACCTGTCACCTGGTGGTGATACGCGCGCCCGAGAGCCCCGCCGGCGCCTTCGTGCTGGCGCAGGTGCGCGTCGGCTGCCGCGCGGGCGCGTTCCAGCGCGGCTTCGTGACGCGGGCCTGCTGCGACTCCGCGCGCGCGGCGACGGCGCTGCGCGACGGGTTCGGCTTCGACTGCCGCACGGCAGAGGTGAAGCTCGTGCGGCGACACGACGAGGTGGCGGCGCGGGTCGTCGACGGTGGGCGCACCATCCTCGCCTGCTCGCTGGCCGATCCCGTCGCGATCGGCCCCGACGACGTGCGCTACGTGGACACCTTGAATCTCGCCTGGGTGCAGCGCAGCGGCGAGCCCACTCTGCGCCTGGTGCAGCTCGACGCGCGCCAGACGATCCGCACGGCCGACCGCGGTCGGCCGTGCGTCGAGCACTTCGACGCAGCGGCCTGGGCTGCACCGGGCCTGCTGCCGGACTACGGCGTGTCGGCGTCGTTCTGCAGCGCGGACCTCGCGTTCCCGCGCGTGCGCTTCCTGGTGGATCCCGCGAAGCCGGCCTTCCAGGGCACCGAGAAGGTCTAGCCGTTCGCTCTGGATCAGGCGGCCCGATCGAGGGAGCACGCCGCGCTGCTTCACGCGTGGGGCGGACGCCGGCGCGGCCGCGCGTCGCGCTCCTCGAAGGCCTGCCCCACGCGGCAGAGCGTCGCCTCGTCGCAGTGGCGCCCCACGAGCTGCAGTGAGAGAGGCAGGCCCTCGGGCGTGAAGCCGCTCGGGATCGAGAGCGTCGGGCTGCCGCTGAAGTCGGAGGGCGCCGAGAAGCGGATCAACGGCGCGACGTCGGTCGAGAAGGGCGCCTGCGGCGCGAGCACGGCGTTCGGGAGCGGGAGCGTCGGCATCGAGGGACACGCGAGCATGTCGATCGTCTCCAGCAGCTCCGCGAAGCGCGCGTTCCACTCGAGACGCGCGAGCCAGGCCGCCGCGACGTCGGCGCCGGAGAGGCGGCTCCCATACTCGAGGAAGCTGCGGAACGTCGGGCCGTAGGACGCGGCGCGCTCGGGGAAGAGCCCGCGGTGGTGCACGACGGCCTCGGCCGCGCAGAGCGGCGCCCACGCCGCCAGCGCCGGCGCGACGTCGGGCAGGCGCACCGGGACGATCGTCGCGCCGGCGGCGGCGAGGCGCTCGACGTCCGCCCGGAAGGCGGCGGCCACCGGCGGCTCGCAGCCCTCGGTCGCGTACGTCTCGTCCACGCCGATGCGCACGCCGCGCGCGCCGCGCTGGAGCGTCTCGACGCAGTCCGGTGACGGCGCCCGGAGCGCAGTCGGGTCGTCGGGATCCGGGCCCGCGATCGCGTCGAGCACGGCGGCGACGTCGGCGACGGTGCGGGCGAGCGGCCCGATGTGGTCGAGGGAGCCGCCGAGCGGGAACACGCCCGCCCGCGACACGCGTCCCGAGGTCGGCTTCAGGCCCACCACGCCGCAGGCCGCCGCCGGGAAGCGGATCGAGCCGCCGGTATCGGTGCCGATCGTCGCGAACGCGAGCCCCGCCGCCGCCGCCACGCCCGAGCCGCTCGAGGAGAGGCCGGGGAAGCGCGTCGGATCCCAGGGATTCACGGGCACGGGCAGCGACGGGTGGTAGCCAGAGAGCGCGAACTCCGTCTGGTGGAGCTTGCCCACGATCACCGCGCCGGCTTCGCGCAGCCGACGTACGACGGTGGCATCGCGCTCCGCCGGCACCTCGTCGAGGACCTTCGAGGCCACGGTCGTGACCGCGCCCGCGACGTCGCAGAGATCCTTCACGCCGATCGGCACGCCGTGGAGCGGCCCGCGCGATCGCCCCTGTGCCAGCTCGCGCTCGGCTGCGGCGGCCTCGGCACGCGCGGAGTCGCCGAGCACCTGGAGGTAGGCGTGGAGGGCCGGGTTCCGCGCCTCGATGCGCGCGAGCACTGCTTCGAGCAGCGCGACCGGGGAGAGCTCGCGCCGCTGAAGGCGCTCCGAGATCTCGGTGAGCGAAGCGAAGCAGAGCTCGTCGTTCGTCATGGGTCCTCCGGGCGCTCGAGCGCGTGGCCAGGATGCACCGGAACGGGCCCCGCGTCTCGCGCCACGTCTCGAAAACCGCGGCGGCATGGAAGTTTGCAGATTCTTCCCCCACGATCGATGCAGTCCCGGACAGTCACGGTCCTCGTCGCGCTCTCCGATCGGCCGGCGCGCCCGTCACGGCGATCGGCACGCGGCGTGCATCTTGCCGGGCCGTGGTCGAATGGCATACACCGCTCCTGGAGATCGTGGCCCGCGTGACGCTCGTCTACGTCGGGCTCGTGGTGATGGTGCGTCTCGCCGGCAAGCGCGAGATCGGCCAGCTCGCCCCGCTCGACCTGCTCGCGATGCTGCTGCTCTCGGAGACGGTCTCGCCAGCGCTCACCGCGCAGGATCCTTCCCTCGTCGCGTCGCTCGTGGCTGCCGGGACGTTGCTCGGCCTCACCGCCCTCACGAGCCGGCTCACCTATCGCTCGCGCCGGCTCGAGGGCTTCCTCGAAGGCCGTCCGGTCGTGCTCGTCGAGCGCGGACGGCTCGACGAGGCCGTCGCGCGCCGCGAGCGCTTCAGCGTGCAGGACGTCGAGGTCGCGCTGCGCAAGCACGGGGTCGAGACGATCTCGACGGTTCATCGCGCGACGATCGAGCCGGACGGCTCGATCAGCGTGATCGCGGCAATGGGGCGGGGCGCGTGACGCCGCGCCGGTCCCGCGAATCGATCGCGCGCTGGTCGCGCGGATCGGGCGCCCGCACGGCGCTACGCGAGCGCGCGTCGGCGCCGCGGGTCCGCGCGACGCTCGCCGCGCTGCGCGACGCTGCGCGGGCCGGCGACCGCGCGCGCTTCGACTTCCTCTTCGAACGCGCCTTCGCCCGCGTCTACGCCTGGGCGTGGCGGCGGAGCGCCGGCGAGGTCGATCGCGCCGAGCGGCTGACCGAGAGCGTCTTCTCCGCCGTGCTGGAGCCGTTCGATCCGGAAACGTGACGCGGGAGGGGCCGGAGCCATCCGAATTTCGCGGGCAGCCGCACGAGATCCCGCCATACTGGCCGGGTCGTTCGCACCCGGAATCGGGAGGAGGGCCCGTGGGCCTCGCGGGGATCTCGTGACGAAGCCGGATGTCGCCCGTTCCTATCTGAGCGGAGAGTTCGAGGGCCTCGGGGCCTTCGACTTCGTGGCGCTCGGCCCCGCCGGCAAGGAGCAGAACGTCGTCGAGGTGTCACGCCGGGAGGACGGCGGGCTCGAAGTCCGCGTTCCCGGTCGCCTGCGGGGCGGCCCCGGAATTCCCGCGCCCGTCGCCAAGGCGCTGAGCGAGCGCGGCTTCGCATCCGACGACCCCGCCGATCCGACCCGACCCTGGGTGCGCGCGACCGACGGCGTCTCGGCCGCCGTCGACCTCGTCTTGCGCCTGTTCGTCGAGGTCTTCGAAGAGAAGGCCGACCTCGGCTTCGACGTCGTCCACGGGAGCCACAGGCTCGAGTATGAAGCACGCAAGAAGCTGACCGGTGTGCGCGAGCGCCTCGCGAAATCGCTGACCGACTTCGCGGGCCGCCCCCCGGCCCAGGACCAGGACGGCGACTTCGTCCTTCCGGTGGGCGACGTGCACGTGACGGTGGCGCCGCGCGTCGCCCCCGACGGCCCGGTCGTCATCCGCGTCTTCGCCATCACCAACGTGGACGTCAGCGTGACGCCGGACCTCGGGCTCTTCCTCGCGCGCCTCAACTTCGGCCTGATGTGTGGACGCTTCGCGCTGGACGCCGAGCATCAGGCGATCTGGTGCGACGAGACCCTGCTCGGCGACCAGTTCCGCGACGAGGAGCTCGGCTTCACGATCCGTCTGGTCGCATCGACCGCCGACGAATGGGACGACCGGCTGAAGCAGATGTTCGGCGGCGCCACCTATCAGGAGGTGCTCACCGCGGGCGCGACCCGCGAGCCCCCGCCCAGCAAGCCCGGCGACGGAGGCTATCTCTAGCCCGCGCGCCGACCGGTCCGCCCCTCGCCGTCGTGCGCAACGGCCGTCACGGCGAGGCGTCAGGGCTTCCGCTCTGGATCCACGTGATGGCGGCGGTGGGTTCGCGTGATGCTCGCCACCGTGCGCACGACTTCGTCGTCCGAGAGCGGAGGCGCGCAGCGGATCCGGTTCCAGCACAGGAGCAGCTCGCTCACGACGTCGGGATCCACGCCGTGCCAGAGCAGATGACCCGCGAACGACGCGATCGTGGCGTTGCGCTCGCCCTCGCGTACCGGCCCGCGTACGCGTTCACGCCAGTACGCGATCGAGTGCCCCGCGCCCGCGCTCCCGGGCTCGCGCAGGAGCCAGGGCGGCGGCTCGACCGGCGCGCGCTCGTCCGGCCCGCACCCCTTCTTCCAGCGATATCTGCGGCCCGAAGGGTGGATCGAGGGTGGCGCCACGACGACGCCTCCGTCCCCGCGCAGGTCGATTCCCGGCGCGAGCCCCACGCGGTTGCGGACCTCGCCGCCGGGGTGCGCGAAGTAGAGGTGGCGGCCGCCGCCGCCGGTCTCGGCCTCGACACCGGACGGAAGCGGGCCGTGCTCGCGCTCGAGCGCGGCCAGCGATTCCGTACCCCCGTGGCGCGGGTCGACGTCGACGACCACGAGGCGCGACACTCCGCCGGTCACGATGCCGACGTTGGCGTCCGGCCAGCGCTCGAACCAGGCCTCGACCTCCGCCTCGGAGGGAACGCGCTCCTGGAGCTCCTCCCAGCGCACGAGGGGCCGCTTGCCCCGCGGCTCGACCGGCACCACCGACCAGCCGCGCGCCCGGTAGCGAAGCGCCGCCTGCACGACCTTATCGCGGGGAGCCATGCGCTCACCGTGGAGCGAGCGGTGCCGAGACCGCGTCGGGCGGGGATGGCTTGCGTAGATCGGCCGCCGGCTCCGTTTCGCAGCAGCCCGTCGCCACGTCGCCGCTCGCGAACGACACCACGACGCGCCAGGGCGAGGGCGGCGTGTCCGCCATGGTCGAGCGGCACTCCTCGCGGCGAAGCGTCGCGACGAGCGGGGGCGAGCTCCCTTCCGTCTCGTCCGGCGCCTGCACGCGGGCGCCGCGCCAGACCGCCCATTCGGGATCGAGCGCGTCCATCCGCACGAGCTCTCCAGCGAGCGACTCCTCGTGCGCGCCCGTATCACCGGGTCGTGTCAGCCGGGCCGACGCGAGACCGAGGTCGAGCCGCCAGAAGGGCTCCTCGCCGCGACACACGAAGCGTTGGGGCGGTGCGCTCTCCGCCTCCGCCGCAGCGGACGGCGTCGAAAGCCCCGCCGGTACGACGCCCAGCACCAGGCCCAGGACGAGCGCGACGATCGGACCCCTCGGCTGCACGGCTCCCCCTCCCGGCGCTCGCCGGATCGCAGGCGACCGTACCCGGTGGGTCCGCGATGTCGAGCAGGATCGAACAGGAGCGGAGGGAGGGAGCGGAGGTGGTGGCCCAGGCCGGAATCGAACCGGCGACACTGCGATTTTCAATCGCATGCTCTACCAACTGAGCTACCGGGCCACGCGAAGTCGGACCTTAGCCTCCCCGCTTCGGCGGGGCTAGATCGGCGCGACTGCTAGATCGGCGCGACCGCTAGATCGGCGCGACCGCTAGATCGGCGCGACCGCTGGTTCGGCGCGACCGCTGGTTCGGCGCGACGGGATCGGCGCGCCTGCAGCCGCGCGCCTCGTTCGGCGGGGCTCGCTCGGCAGGGCCGGGCGGCCGATCATTCCGCGAACTCGCCCCGCTCGGCCGGCGGCGCGCCGGCGGCCGCACGTCCCTTCTCGTCGAGAAGCGCTCCCGGCTCGAGCGGCGCGCGATGCCCGGCGCGCTCGAGCGTGCTGTCGAGATCGATCCCGAGCACGGGCGGGCCGCTGCCGACGGGCGGTGGCGCGGCGGCGGCGGGCGGTTCCGGTGCGGCGCCAGCGGCGGGCTCGATCCGCACGGACTCGATCACCACGTCCTCGAGCGGGCGGTCGGGCGGGCCGTGGCGCCCGAACTCGTCGCGCGGCGTCAAGACGATGCGATCGACCACGTCCATGCCGGCGACCACGCGACCGAACACGGTGTAGCCGCCGTTCAGGTGCGGGCTGTCGGCGACGACGATGAAGAACTGGCTGCCCGCCGTATCCGGCCGACCGGTGTTCGCCATCGCGACGATGCCGCGGCGGTGGTCGACGTCGTTGAGCTCGTCCTCGAGGCGATAGCCCGGGCCGCCGTGGCCGTCGTCGCGCGGGTCCCGGTTCTTCGTGTTGGGATCGCCGCCCTGGATCATGAAGCCCGGGAGCACGCGGTGGAAGGTCGTGCCGTCGTAGAAGCCCCGGTGCGCGAGCTCCTCGAAGTTCAGCACGGTCTTCGGCGCCTTGTCCGCGAGGAGCTCGACGCGGATCTCGCCGAAGCCCTTCACGGCGAAGACGGCGACGTCGCGGGCCGCGCTCTCGGGCGGTGCGACGTAGCTCGTGGCCGCGGCCTCGGGGGCGTCGCGCCGGCTGCAGCCCATGCCCCCGAGCGCGACGAGCGTCGCGAGGGCCAGCGCTCGGCGTCCGACGCGGCTCCGGGCGATCTCGAGCATCTCCTGCCTCCCATCCTTACGGCGTGTCCGAACCGACTCGCCACCCGAGGCTATCCGATCCGCCTCGGCTCGCGCGGGCGGCGCGGGCTCGGGTACCGTGGCGCCGTGTCGCTCCCGCTCCGCCGCGTCATCGCTCCGGTGCTGCTCGTCGCCCTGGCCGCGCTCGCGCTGCTCGCGCTCCCGCGCGAGGGCGCTCGCGCCGCCGCCTCCGCCCCGGCCGCCGCGGCGAACGGCATGGTGGTGACGGCCGAGCGCCACGCCACCGAAGCCGGCGTCGAGATGCTCGCGGCGGGCGGCAACGCGATCGACGCTGCGGTCGCGGCCGCCTTCGCGATCGGCGTCACCGAGCCCTACCACAGCGGGATCGGCAGCGGCGGCTTCCTGCTCGCCCGCCTCGCCGACGGCACGACCGTCGCGCTCGACATGCGCGAGACGGCGCCCGCGCGCGCGACCCGCGACATGTTCCTCGCGCCGGGCGTGCCGGCGGACGCCTCGCGCCTCGGGCCGCTCTCGGTCGCGACGCCGGGCCTGGTCGCGGGCCTCACCGAAGCGCTCGCGCGCTGGGGCACGAAGCCGCTGCCGGAGGTGATGCGGCCCGCGATCCGCCTCGCCACCGAGGGCTTCCCGATCGGCGTGCGCCATGCCCAGGTGCTGGGGGTGGTGATCCAGATGGGCGTCGCCGAGCGCTTCCCCGAGACGGCGCGCATCCAGCTCCCGCCGGGCGGCGCGGCGCCGAAGCCCGGCTGGGTGCTGCGCCAGCCCGAGCTCGCGAAGACCCTGCGCACGATCGCGCGCGAGGGGCCCGACGCGTTCTACCGCGGCGCGATCGCAAAGCAGATCGCCGTCGAGATGGAGCGCCAGGGCGGGCTCCTCTCCCTCGACGACCTCGACTCCTACCGCACGAAGCTGCGCGAGCCCGTGCGCGGGAGCTACCGCGGCCTCGAGGTGATCTCGTTCCCGCCGCCGTCCTCCGGCGGCATTGCGCTGATCGAGATGCTGAACGTGCTCGACGGCTTCGACCTCGCAGCGCGGGGCCCCGGCTCGTCGGCGAGCATCCACCTGGCCGCCGAGGCCATGAAGCTCGCCTTCGCCGACCGCGCGTACTGGCTCGGCGACTCCGACTTCGTGGACGTGCCCGTCGCGAAGCTCGTCGATCCCGCCTACGCGGCGGGCCAGCGCGCGCGCATCGACCCGCCGTGGTACACGCGCGCGCCCTGGACCTGGGGCCGCAGCGAGGTCGCGATCGAGGTGCGGGGCCCGGGCCTGGCGCCCGACGACTCGGGCACGACGCATCTCTCGGTCACCGATCGCTTCGGCAACGCCGTCGCGCTGACGCAGACGCTGAACCTGCTCTTCGGCTCCGGCATCACGGTGCCCGGCACCGGCATCGTGCTGAACGACCAGATGGACGACTTCTCGATCGCGCCCGGCGTCCCGAACGCCTTCGGCCTGGTGGACGTGCGCGGCGCCAACGCGATCGCCCCGGGCAAGCGTCCGCTCTCGAGCATGACGCCGACGATCGTGCTGAAGGACGGGAAGCCCTGGCTCGTGACGGGCAGCCCGGGCGGCCCGCGCATCATCACCACGGTGCTGCTCTCGATCCTGAACGTGGTCGACTACGGCATGACGATCCAGGAGGCCGTCTCGGCGCCGCGCTTCCACCAGCAGTGGCAGCCCGACGTGCTCACGATCGAGCGCGCGATTCCCGAGGACGTGCGCGAGGGCCTGCGACGGCGCGGACACGTGCTCGAGGTGTCGCCCCGCGACTGGTCGAGCGCCCAGGCGATCGAGCTCGATCCGAAGACCGGCCTGCATCTCGGCGGGAGCGATCCGCGCAGCGACGGGCTCGCCCGTGGAATCCCCTGAGGCCGACGCGCGCGAGCTCGCCCGCCTGCGCAGCAACGTCACGAAGCTCTCCTGGCTGAACGCGAGCCACATGTTCCTGCTGCTGATGCCGGTGGCGGTGCCCTTCTACCGCTCGCACGGGCTCACGATGCAGGAGGTCTTCGCGCTGCAGGCGCTGTTCTCGGGTGCGACGCTCGTCCTCGAGGTGCCCTCGGGCTACGCGGCGGACCTGCTCGGGCGCAAACGCTCCCTCGTCGCGGGCGCGCTGCTCTACGGCGCCGCCTTCACCTGGCTCGCCTTCGCGCGGGGCTTCGTCGGCTTCGCCGCCTTCGAGCTGATCGCCGCGGCCGGCATCGCCTTCTTCAGCGGCACCGATCTCGCGCTGCTCTACGCGAGCCTCGAGAAGCTGCCCGAGGGCGCGCGCGCGGGATCACGCGCCGTCGGCCGCTTCGTCTCGTCTGCGCAGCTCGGCGAGACGGCCGCGGCGCTGATCGGCGGCGCGCTGGCTCTGATCTCGCTCCAGCTCCCGGCCCAGGTCGGCGCGCTCGCGGCGTGGGCGCCGCTCGGCATCGCCCTCGCGCTCCACGAGCCCGCGGGCGCCCGCGCAGCGCGCGGCCGACACGGCGAGAACGCGCGCATCGTGCTCCGCGCGCTGTTCCGGAGCAGCCCCTTCGTCACGCGCCTCGTGCTCGCGAGCATGCTCTACTCGACGGCGAGCATCCTCGCGGTCTGGAGCTTCCAGATGCTCTGGACCGAGCAGGGCGTGGCACTCGCGCATTTCGGCTGGCTCTGGGCGGCACAGAACGGCGTCGTCGCCCTGGCCGCGCGCTACGCGCACCGGGTCGACGACGCCTTCGGGCTCGGCGCCGTGATCGTCGCCGTCTGCGTGCTGCCCGTCGCCGGCTACTTCGGGATGGGCGCGCTCGCCGGCTGGGCGGCGGTCGCGGCGGGCCTCTGCTTCCCGCTCTGCCGCGCGCTGAACAGCGTGGTGCTGCGCGACGCCCTGAACGCGCGTCTCCCGGGCGAGCTGCGGGCCACCGCGAACTCGGTGCTCGCCCTCGGCATGCGGCTCCTCTTCGTGTTCGCGGGGCCGCTCCTCGGCGCCGCGATCGATCGCGTCGGCGTGGCGCGTGCGCTCGGCGGAACGGGCGTCGTGTTCGCGGCGGTCGCCCTGGTCGCGGGCCTGCCGCTGCTCGCGGCCTGGCGCCGGGACGCCTCGGCTCAGGGTTTCACGACCGCGAGGACGTAGGCGCGGAGGTCGATCACGCGCTTCGCCACGCGCAGCACGTCCTCCTTCGTGACGGCGTGGATCTCGTCGGCGTAGCGCAGGTGCGCGTCGGGCCCGAGGCCGAAGAGCGCGTCCTGCGCCGCGTGGGCCGCGCGCGCGGACGAGCGCTGCAGGTCGATCGCGAAGTTGCCCGCGAGGTAGTGCTGCGCGCGCCGGAGCTCGTCCTCGGTCGGCGGCGACGAGATGATGCGCTCGAGCTCCTCGAGCATGCCCTGCTTCGCGAGCTCGAGCTTCTCGGGCGCGGTCCCGATGTAGACCGCGAAGAAGCCGGGGTCGGCGCCCTCGACGTTCATCGCCGTCACGCTGTAGGCGAGGGAGCGGCGGTCGCGCAGCTCGAGGAAGAGCCGGCCGCCCTGGCCCGCGAGGAGCTGCGAGACGAGCTCGAGGGCGTGGCGGTCCTCGTCGTGGACCGTGAGGCCCGGGAATCCGATCACGAGGTGCGCCTGCTCGCGCCGCTTGCGCAGCACCGCCTCGCGCGGCTCGCGCGGCGGCTCGTCCGGCGTGTGCTGCGGGCGGACGAAGGCGCCGCCCGGCAGGTCGGCGAGCAGGGCCGAGAAACGGGCGGCGACCGCGTCGGGATCGACGTCGCCCGCCACCGCGACCACGCAGTTCGTGGCGCGTACGTAGTGGGCGTGGTGCGACTCCAGGGCCGTGCGATCGATCCGGCGCACGGAGGCCTTCGCGCCGAGCACCGGGAAGCGGTAGGGATGGGTCGGGTAGAGCGAGTGCAGGAACAGGTCGAAGGCGCGCTCGCCCAGGCGGTCCTCGCGGCGCGTGAGCGCAGCCAGGGTGTCGTGGCGCTCGTGCTCGATCTCGACCCGGTCGAAGCCCGGCCGCAGCAGCACCTCGGTGAACAGCTCGAGCGCGGGGTCGAACTGCGCGCTCGGCACCTCGAGCGTGAGGCCGAGGGAGCTCCGTCCCGCGAAGCCGTCGATCTCGGCGGCGAGGTTCTCGACGCTGCGCGCGAAGTCGGCGTAGGAGCGATGCTGCGTGCCGCGCAGCCACATGCTCGTCAGGAAGCCCGTGAGCCCCGCGGTATCCTCGCGCTCGGAGAGCAGGCCGCCGAGGAACGCCGCGCGCACCGCGACGACCGGCACCTCGCGGCGCGGGAAGACGTGGAGCGCGGCGCCGTTCGGCAGCCGGTACGAGTGGAGCGCGGGCGCGCTCGCACGCGGCGGCGACGCGCCGCGCGCTGCGCGCGCCGTGCGCGCGGCCGCAGCGGCCGCCGGGCGCGGAATCGGCTCGGGCGGCGTGAAGCGCCGGCGCACGCTCTCGACGCCGCGCTGCACCGCCGCCGCGAGCGCATCGGCGTCGAAGGCGGGGAGCTCGGCCTTCGGGAGCAGCGCGACCGCGGTCACGCCCTCGGGCGCGAGGTGGGCGCGGGCCGCGCGCAGCAGATCGTCGGGCGTCGCGCGCCGGATCGCGTCCAGGTAACGCTCTTCGTAGGCGAAGTCGCCGGCCAGGAGCTCGAAGCTCCCGATCTTGCGGGCGAGGCCCGAGACGCTCTCGCGCTCGAAGCACTGGGCGGCGAGGAAGTTCGCGCGCGCGCGCTCGAGCTCGTCGCGTGACACCGGCTCGAGACGCAGGCGCTCGACCTCGCGCGCCACCGCCTCGACCGAGCGCTCGAGCTTCGGCGCGTCGAGGTCGACGCTCGCGGCGAAGAGGCCGGGGTCGAGGGGCGTGTACGAGCTGGCGTCGACCCGGTCGGCGAGCTCCTCCTCCTCCTTCACCCGGCGCACGAGGCGCGAGCTCTCGCCCTCGCCGAGGATGAACGCCAGCAGGTCGAGCTGGGGCGCGTCCGGGTGCAGGAAGCTCGGCGCGCCGTAGGCGAGCTCGAAGCTCGCGCGCTCGAAGGGGCGCCGCAGCACTCCGGCGCGTGGCGAGGCGCGCGGCGGCTCCGGCGCCCGCGCGCGGGCCGGCGCGCCCGGCTTCGCGCCGGCGAAGGCGGCGCGCACGGCGTCGAGGGCCTCGGCCGGGTCGAAGTCGCCCGTCATCACGACCAGCAGGTCGTCGGGCGTGTACCAGCGCTCGAAGAACGCGCGCACGCGCGCGCGGTCGAAGCGTGAGACGCTCTCCGGTGTTCCCAGGATCGGCGCGCGGTAGGGGTGCACGCGGTAGGCCTCGGAGAACACGGCCTGGCCGAGCACCTGCCCCGGCGAGTCCTCCGCGCGCCGGATCTCCTCGAGCACGACCTCGACCTCGCGCGCGATCTCGGCGGGGTCGAAGACCGAGCTGCGGAGCGCGTCGGCGAGCACGTCGACGGCGGTCGCGGTCTGCGCGGCCGGGACCGTCGCGTGGTAGACCGTGACGTCGTAGGACGTGTAGGCGTTGATGCGGCCGCCGACGCCCTCGATCTCGCCGGCCACCTCGCCGACGCCGCGGCGCTCGGTGCCCTTGAAGAGCATGTGCTCGTGGAAGTGGGCGAGGCCCTCCTCGCCGGGTCGCTCGTCCGCGGAGCCGACCCGGGCCCAGATCTGCACCTCGGCGACGGGCGAGACGTCGAGCCGGCGCAGCAGCACGGTGGGGCCGTTCGGCAGGACGTGACGGGTGACGGGGGAGTCGGCCAAAGCGAGCCGACGGTACCACGCGCCGTTGGCCGGCCAAGCCGGGCGGCCGGGGGGCAGGTGGCCTCCGCGGCGCCCGCCGGCGCGCCGGCGCCCGAGCCGGCGGCGGCGGTACGCTCGCCGTCGATGTCCCCGGCGACGCTCGGCGTCTACCTCCACGTGCCGTTCTGCGAGCGCGTCTGCCCCTACTGCGACTTCGCGGTGGTGCGCGTGGGGCGCGCCTCGCACGGGCTCGACCCGTCCCTCGAGCGCCGGAGCGTGGACGCGCTGCTGCGCGAGCTCGCGTCCCGGCGCGAAGACTTCGCCGGCCTGCGGCTCGAGACGATCTACTTCGGCGGCGGCACGCCGTCGCTGCTCGGCGTCGACTCCGTGGCGCGCCTCGTCGCCGGCGTGCGCGGCGCCTTCGGCGCCAGACCGGCGGACGACCTCGAGGTCACGCTCGAGGTCAACCCGAGCACGCTCGAGCGCGCGCGCCTCCCGGGCTTCCGGGAGGCCGGCGTGAACCGCCTCTCGATCGGCGTCCAATCCTTCGACGACGCCGTGCTGCGTCGCCTCGGCCGCGCGCACCGCGCCGGCGAGGCCCACGCGACGCTCGCCGCCGCGCGCGCCGCGGGCTTCGCGAACCTCTCCCTCGACCTGATCTTCGCGTCGCCGGGCCAGCGCCTCGCGGGGCTCGAGCGCGATCTCGAGCAGGTCGTCGCGTTCGCGCCCGAGCACGTCTCGACCTACGCCCTCACGATCGAGCAGGGCACGCCCTTCGCGCGCGCCGCCGCGCGCGCGCAGCTCGACCTGGCCGGCGAGGACGAGACGGTCGCGATGCTCGAGCGCATCGAGGCGCGTCTCGGGGAAGCGGGCCTCGCGCGCTACGAGATCTCGAGCTTCGCGCGCCCGGGCTTCGCGTCGCGACACAATCGCCGGTACTGGGAGCGCAGGCCGGTGCTGGGCCTCGGCGTGGGCGCAGTCTCCTGCGATCCGCCCGGCCCCGGCCGTCCCCACGGCGTGCGGCGCACGAACCCGCGCGCCCTCGAGCGCTGGCTCGAGCGGGTCGAGGCGGAGATCGAGGTCGCGGAGGAGCGCGAGGTGCTCGACCCCGCGACCGCACGGGGTGAGGCGGTGTTCCTCGCGCTCCGCACCCTGGCCGGCCTCGACGCCGAGGGCTTCCGCCGCGAGTTCGGTGGGCCGCCCCGGGCCTTCTTCGCGGCCGCGATCGACGCCCTCGCGGCGGCGGGCCTGCTGGCCGAAGAGGAGCGGGGCAACCTCGCCCTGACCCGGGCCGGAAGGCTCCTGGCGGATACGGTGTTCGAGCACTTCGTCGGCGGCGGCGAGCCGCCCGAGGCCGCTCCGCCGATTGACGCCCCGGGGCCGCAGTGTTAACGGAACCTTGAGTCCCGGCTGGGATTTTTCGATCTGGGGGGCGATGCCATGAGCGGCCTGCGAAGCGGCGACGCGGCCGGCGGCGGGATGCCCGATCTCGGCGACCGCCAGCGCCTGGTGCTGCGCGCGATCGTCGCCTCCTACGTGGGCGACGCCGAGCCCGTGGGCTCCGCCACGATCTCGCGCCTCGTCCCGGTCCGTCTCTCGTCGGCCAGCATCCGGAACACCATGGCCGAGCTCGAGGCCCTGGGCCTGCTCGAGAAGCCCCACGCTTCGGCAGGGCGGGTGCCGACGAAGCGCGGGCTCCGGCTCTTCGTCGATCAGCTCCTCGACCCCCGCGAGCTCGCGGACTACGAGCGCCGTGCGATCGCGGGCTCGGTCGAGGGCGTCTCGGGCGAGACGCTGGTGCAGGCCGCGTCGGCGCTGCTCTCGGAGCGCACGCGCCAGCTCGGCTTCGTGATGGCCCCGCGCCTCGATCGCGCGCTGCTCGGCCATCTCTCCCTGGTCCGGCTCTCGAGCGAGCGCGTGCTCGCGGTCGTCGTCACCCGGGACGGCGTCGCCCACCGGCGGGTGCTCGACGACGCCGGTCACGACGACCAGGCCGAGCTCGACCGCATCGCCGCCCTGCTGAACGAGCGGCTCCTCGGCCGCACGCTGCCCGAGGTGCGCAGCATCCTCGCGCGCGAGCTCGACGCGTTGCGCTCGGAGGCCGATCGCCTGCGCCGCCGCGCCCTCGACCTGGCGCGTCGCGCCCTCGCCGTGGACGACTCCCAGCCCGGCGAGCTGGTGCTCGGCACCTGGCTCGCCCTCCTCGACCAGCCCGAGTTCCGGGATCCCGAGCGACTGCGCTCGCTGCTCTCGGCCCTCGAGACACGCCAGCGTCTGGTCGAGCTCCTGGACGAGCTCCTGGCCGAGCGCGGCGGCGGCGTGGCCTTCGGCGACGAGATCGGCGAGCCTGCGCTCCGCCACTGCGCGCTCGTGATCGCCCCCTACGGCGGCGGCGCCATCCCGCTCGGTCTGCTCGGCGTGCTCGGCCCGAGCCGCATGGACTACGGTCGCATCATTCCCCTCGTCGACTACCTGTCGAAGCTCGTGACGGAGAGGCTCAGCGCGTGACCAAGCCCCACGGCCGCTCCCCGGGCTCGCCCGGCGGACCGAACGACTCCGAAGGCCGGGAATCGCTGGAGGAGTCCGGCGGCGCCCTGGCGCCGAACGAGGACCTGGAGCGCGCGCTCCGGGAGGCGACCGAGGCCGTGGAGGCCCGGGAGGCCCAGGCCCGGGCGGCGAAGGCCGGCGGTGGTGGCGGCCATGCCGCGGCGCTGGCGGCCAAGATCGGCGAGCTCGAGCTCGCCCTCGAGCAGGCCCAGGCCCACGTCGCGGAGGGGCAGGACCGCTACCTCCGGCTCCAGGCCGACTTCGACAACTTCCGGCGCCACACGCTCAAGGATCGGGAGGAGGCCGTTCAGTTCGGCCACCAGAATCTCGTCAAGGATCTCCTCTACACGGTCGATAACCTGGAGCGCGCCCTCGACCATGCTCGAAAGAGCGGACGCGAGGACTTGGACGCGCTTCTGCAGGGCATCGACCTGGTCCATCGGGAGCTGGTCGGGGTGCTGGCGAAGCACGGGGTGGCGGAGATCGAGGCCATGGGCCTTCCGTTCGACCCGAGCGTCCACGAGGCCCTGGCGCAGGTGGACGACGACACGGTGGCGCCGAACACGGTCGTTCAGGTCTACCAGAAGGGGTATCGCCTGCGGGATCGGATGCTGCGTCCGACCCAGGTGGTCGTCTCCCGCGCAGGGGGCGGCGCAGGGAGCGAGGTCGGGGGCTGAGCCCAGCATGAGCCGGGCGGCCCGCGATGGGGGGCCTCGGCGATGGGCAAGGTGATCGGCATCGACCTCGGCACGACGAACTCGTGCGTCGCCGTCATGGAAGGCGGCTCGCCGGTCGTCATCGCCAACACCGAAGGCGCCCGCACCACGCCGTCGATGGTCGCCTTCACCGACTCCGGCGAGAAGCTCGTCGGCCAGATCGCAAAGCGACAGGCCGTCACCAATCCGAGTCGCACCGTCTACGCCGTGAAGCGCCTGATCGGACGCAAGCACGCGAGCGAGGAGGTGCAGCGCTTCGCGGGCATCGCGCCCTTCGCGATCGAGCCCTCCGACAACGGCGACGCCTGGGTCAAGGTCGAGAGTCGTCGCTACTCGCCGCCCGAGATCGCAGCCATGGTGCTCGCGAAGATGCGCGAGACCGCGAGCGACTTCCTGGGCGAGGCGATCACGGAAGCCGTGATCACGGTGCCCGCCTACTTCGACGACGCCCAGCGCCAGGCCACGAAGGACGCGGGCAAGATCGCCGGCCTGAACGTGCTGCGGATCCTGAACGAGCCCACGGCGGCCGCCCTCGCGTATGGCCTCGGCGACGACAAGAACAAGAAGATCGCGGTCTTCGACCTCGGCGGCGGCACCTTCGACATCTCGATCCTCGAGCTCGGCGACGGCGTGTTCGAGGTCAAGAGCACGAACGGCGACACCTACCTCGGCGGCGAGGACTTCGACCAGCGCATCGTCGAGCACCTGATCCAGGCCTTCCAGCAGGAGTCGGGCGTCGACCTCCGGGGCGACGACATGGCGCTGCAGCGGCTGAAGGAGGCCGCGGAGCGGGCGAAGCACGAGCTCTCGTCGACGCCCACGACCGACCTGAACCTGCCGTTCATCGCGGCCGACGCGTCGGGCCCGAAGCACCTGAACGTGACGCTGTCGCGGGATCGCCTCGAGGCGCTCGTGGCCGACCTGATCGAGCGCCTGGTCGCGCCTTGCGAGACGGCCCTCGCCGACGCCGGCCTGCGCCGCGAGCAGATCGACGAGGTGATCCTCGTGGGCGGCATGACGCGCATGCCGCGGATCCAGGAGAAGGTCGCCGAGATCTTCGGCAAGAAGCCCCACAAGGGCGTGAATCCCGACGAGGTGGTCGCGATCGGCGCCGCGATCCAGGGCGGCGTGCTGACGGGCGAGGTGGAGAACGTGCTCCTGCTCGACGTCACGCCGCTCTCGCTCGGCGTCGAGACCCAGGGCGGCATCTTCACCAAGATCATCGAGAAGAACACCACGATCCCGACCAAGCGCAGCCAGGTGTTCTCGACCACCGAGGACAACCAGAACGTGGTGCGCATCCACGTGCTCCAGGGCGAGCGCGAGATGGCGGCCGACAACAAGACGCTCGGGCGCTTCGAGCTGGTCGGCATCCCGCCGGCGCCGCGCGGCGTGCCGCAGATCGAGGTCAGCTTCGACATCGACACGGACGGCGTGGTCTCGGTCTCGGCCAAGGACCTCGGCACCGGGCGCGGCCAGCAGATCCGCGTCACCGCCTCGAGCGGCCTCACCGAAACGGAGATCAACAAGCTGCTCCAGGAGGCGGAGACGAGCGTCAACGCGGACAAGCAGCGCCGCGAGCTCGCCGAGCTGCGGAACAAGGGCGACGGCCTGGTCTACTCGACCGAGCGCACCCTGGCGGAGTTCGCCGACCAGGTCTCGGCCGAGGACAAGGAGGCGCTGCAGCAGGCCCTCGCGAGCACGAAGACCGCGCTCTCGGGCAGCGACGCCGCGGTGCTCTCGCGCGCCGTTGACGAGCTTTCGGCACTCTCTTACAAGATGACCGAGAAGCTGTATGCCACGCTCGGAGGGGATGCGCAGAGCTGATCCTCCGCAATCCCCCCCGAGGCCGATCCGTCTTGCAGAAGCGCGACTACTACGAGGTCCTGGGCGTCTCCCGAGACGCGGACGAGGCCGAGCTCAAGAAGGCCTACCGCAAGCTCGCGCTCCAGTTCCATCCCGACCGCAACCCCGACGACCCCGCGGCCGAGGAGCGCTTCAAGCAGGTCTCCGAGGCCTACGCGGTGCTCTCCGATCCGCAGAAGCGTCAGGCCTACGATCGCTTCGGCCACGCCGGTCTCGGCGGGCCGGGCGGCGCGGGCCCCGACTTCGGCGACCTCGGCGGCTTCACCGATCTCTTCAACGACCTGTTCGGCGACCTCTTCGGCGGCGCGGGCCGCGCCGGCGGACGCCGCCGCGGCCGCGGCCAGCGCGGCGCCGACCTGCGATACAACCTCGAGATCGAGCTCGCCCAGGTCGTGAGCGGCCACGAGGCGTCGATCTCGATCCCGAAGATGCGCCCCTGCAAGACCTGCGAGGGCAGCGGCCTGCGGCCGGGCACGCAGCCCGAGCGCTGCGCGCGCTGCCGCGGCACCGGTCAGCTCGTGTTCCAGCAGGGGTTCTTCCGCATCAGCCGGCCCTGCGACGTCTGCGGCGGCGAGGGCGAGGTCGTGCGCGACCGCTGCGCCGACTGCCGCGGCCAGGGACGGATCGAAGGCCAGCAGACGATCAACGTGCGCGTGCCGCCCGGCGTCGACGACGGCGCGCGGCTGCGGCTCTCGGGCGAGGGCGAGGCCGGCGTCTCGGGCGGACCGCCGGGCGACCTCTACGTGGTGATCTCCGTGAAGGAGCATCCGCTCTTCGAGCGCGACGGGGCCGACCTGCACTGTGAGGTGCCGGTGCCCTTCGTGAAGGCCGCCCTCGGCTCCGAGATCGAGGTGCCGACCCTCGACGGCAAGGTGACGATGCGCATCGTCGAGGGCACGCAGAGCGGCACTACCCTGCGCCTGCGCGGCAAGGGCGTGCCCACGCTGCGCTCGAAGGAGCGCGGCGACCAGCTCGTCCGCATCTTCGTCGAGGTCCCGGTCAAGCTCACCGACCGCCAACGCGAGCTGCTCGAGAACTTCGCAGCGGAGAGCGGCACAGAGGTGTCGCCCGCGTCGAAGGGCTTCGTGGACAAGCTGCGTGACCTCTTCGGATAGGAGCACGATGGACCCGCTCTCCGGACGCAAGCGAGCGGCCGCGGCGGCGACGCTCGCGCTCGCTCTCGCCCTCGGCGCCGCGGCCTGTGCCCCGGCGCCCCGCGAGAGCGGGATCCCGACGGCGCCAGCGCCGAAGCGCGACGGCCGCGACGCGACGACGGGCGCGACGCGTCCCGACGGCTCCAGCGCGGCGGCGCCGCGCACGCCGGAGGAGGCGCTCGCGCGCGCCGAGGAGCGCTACGCCGTGGGCGACGAGGCGGGCGCCGTCACGATCCTGGAGCAGTCGCTCGGGAAGAGCCCGAACGGCCCCGGCGCCGATGCGGCGCGGCTGCGGCTCGCCGAGCTCGAGCGCCGGCGCGGCCGCGTCCCGAATGCGGCGAACGCCCTCCAGCGCGTGCGCCGCGAGCGCCTCTCGCCGGAGCAGCGCAAGCGCGCGCTGCGCCTCGAGGCGTCGATCGCCGCGGCCGAGAACGATCGCCCGGCGCAGATCGCCGCCCTCGCCGAGCTTCGGACCACCGCCCAAAGCGCGGACGAGGTCGCGCTGCTCGACGTCGACATCGACGAGGCGATCTCGAAGCTCACGCTCGACGAGGCGACGCGCACCGCCAGCGCGCTCCGCGGCCGCCCGCCCGTCGCACGGGTGCGTTTGCGCGAGACCGAGCTCGCGCTCCAGGCGCGCGATCTCGATCGCGCGATGCTGGCTCTCGCCGAGGCCTCGCGGCTGCCGCTCACGCCCGAGGAGGTCGCGCGCATCCCCGGCCTCGAGGCGCGGGTGCATGCGCTCGAGGAGCAGGGCGGGGGGCTTCCGCCGCCCCAAGCCATGATCGATCCCTCGATGCCGCTCCCGCCGCAGCGCGTGCCGCGTCCCGCCGCGCTTCCGTTCACGCTCGGCGCGCGCGGCGTGCTCGGCGTCGTGCTGCCGCTCTCGGGGCCGCGCGCGCGCTACGGCGAGCTCAGCCTGAACGGCATCCTGCTCGCGGCGGGCCTGCCGCGCGAGGCCGCGAGCGAGGCCGAGGACGGGCTGCGCATCCTGGTGCGCGACAGCCAGGGGACGCCCGCCGGCGCTGCGGCGGCCGTGGCCGAGCTCGGCGCGCTGCCGGAGGTCGCCGCCGTGCTGGGTCCGCTCGGCGCCGAGGAGGCGGAGTCGGCCGCTGCGGCCGCGGAGACCGCGGGCCTGCCGCTGCTCGCGCTCTCGCCGCGCGAAGGCGTGAGCCGCGATCGCCCGCACGTGTTCCGCGTCGGTGTCGCGCCCCGTGGCGAGGCCGACGCCCTGGCCGAGTACGCGACCGCGAGCCTCGGCCTGCGCCGCTTCGCGGTGATGCACCCGAACGACGCCTACGGCCACGGCTTCTCGCAGGTGTTCCAGCAGGCTGTGCAGGCGCGGCGCGGCGAGATCGTCGCCGTCGCGAGCTACCCGCTCCGCACCACGGACTTCACGGCCACGATCAAGAACCTGGTCGCCGCGGCGCCGAAGCCCCTCGCGCCGCCGACGCCCGCCGTGGCGTCGACGCCGACCGGCGGCGCCACGCCGGCGCCCGCGGCGCCGCCGCCCTTCGACGCGATCTTCGTCGCGGACTCGCGCGAGGTCGCCGGCGTGCTGGTGCCGCAGCTCGCGTTCGCCGACCTGCGCGGCGTGCGCGTGCTCGGCCCGCGCGGCTGGGCGCATCCCGACCTGATCGCCGTGGCGCAGAAGAACGTCGAGGGCGCGATCCTCGCCGAGCCCTTCGATCCGGGGAGCCCCGACCCGATGGTGCACGAGTTCGTCACCCGCTATCGCGACGAGTTCGGCGAGGAGCCCGACGTGTTCGCGGCCCAGGCCTACGACGCGGCGGTGCTCGCGCTGGCGCAGCTCCTGGCGGGCGGCCCGAGCCGCGACGCCGTGCGCGCCGGCCTCGCGACGGTGCGCGAGAGCCCCGGCGTCGCCGGTGCCACCACGATCGCTCCGGACGGCAACGGGCAGAAGCGCGCGTTCCTGATCGGCGTCGTCGACGGCGCGCTGGTGCCGATCCCCGCGCGCTACGAGGACATGGGCGCGTACTAGGGCCATCGCCCGAACGCGCGCTGCGGCAGCCGGTGCGCAGCTCCCGCCCGATGCCTCAAGTGCCCCAGCGCGGGGGCCGATGCCCCTTGGGATGGAAGCTGCCCTCCCGACGTTCGAGATCCCCGAAGAGCTCCCGATCCTGCCGCTGCGCGAGACCGTGGTCTTCCCCTACATGGTCCTCCCGCTCTTCGT
>Ga0105107_10000381_pt1 | contig 27557 bp, 14 predicted proteins | sample PPLLaktember2015_6_FD_79335 | JGI IMG/M metagenome (GOLD analysis project Ga0105107, IMG submission 79335) | Freshwater sediment microbial communities from Prairie Pothole Lake near Jamestown, North Dakota, USA - PPLs Lake P8 Core (1) Depth... | ecosystem: Environmental > Aquatic > Freshwater >... | reverse complement strand
GCCATGGTAACGGGTGTTATCGACTACTACAGAGGAACGACAGAAATCGTTCCGATGGATCTGGCAGAGGATATCGTTGTCATCGACACCGGAAATGTGATTACTGCTATTCCATTGACCATTAACCAATTCAAAGCCAATCCGGAGATGTACGAAAGCCGCCGAATTCAGTTGGCCCTTGCACATCCACTCGATTTTGCATCTGCACAGTGGCCGGGACTTGGCGTCGCGGCAAACCTGAATATCTGGGACGGCGTCGACACGCTTATTCTGCGCCTGGACAGTGACACGGAGATACCGGGTAGTGCGTACCCCAATTTCCCTGTAAAACTAACGGGCGTTGCGACTCAATTCACTACCTCGGCAAGCCTGCACAACAACGGATATCAGATTACCCCCATATTCAATGCTGACTTTGCCCCATTCAACCCCCCGCCGTTGAGGAAGTTCGCACTGCTCGAACCAGCCGCAGGTTCGAGGGTCGTTTTGAACGACACTGCACAGGTCCTTACATTCCGCTGGAGGAGTGCCCTGGACTTCAACGGCGACGTCCTCACCTATCAATGGATGCCGATCGGAAAGGCCGCCGTTCCAACCGCGAACTCGGCCCATGACACATTGCTGGTGCGCACGGGAAAGCAGCTCCTGACCTACCTCGGCACTGCAGACTCTGTGATTCTGAAATGGTCAGTTGCGGTGAAGGACGGGAATCCGGTTGTCTACAACGCCGATACGGCGACGGTGACCCTGGTGCGTGGCACGATCACGGGGCTGGACGAAATGGACATGATCCCCACCTCCTTCTCATTGTCGCAAAACTATCCGAATCCGTTCAACCCTACAACCACGATTCGTTTTGGACTACCGACCGCATCACAAGTCTCATTGCGTTTGTATGATGCCCTCGGCCGCGAGGTCGCAACCTTGGTGAATGAGGAATGGCCGGCGGGTTATGTCCAGGTGGTCTGGAATGGAACGAACAACGGTGGTGTGCGCGTAGCAAGCGGCATCTACTTCTACCGCATGGAAGCCCGGCCGACAAACGGCGGCGCAACGCATGTGGAGTTGAAGAAGATGGTGCTGCTCAAGTAAGCGGAGCGCGCATCTTTTTCCCCCCGAGCCCCATGTCCACACTGCATGGGGCTCTCTTTTTCCTTTTGAACAGAGGATCCCGTATGCCTTCACCCCGCCTTTCCTTCGTTCTCGGATTCACTGCCGTCCTCAGCTTTGGTCCGTGTTTGCTTCAAGCCCAGCCGGGTCAGATCCAGACCCCTTCGCAATTCCTCGGATTTACCGTCGGAGCTGATAGGGCACTCGCGGACTATGGCCAGATCGCATCGTACTTCGACGCGCTCGCAAAATCTTCGAAACGAATTGAAGTAGAGCACCTCGGACCGACAACCCAGGGGAGAGATTTGTTTGCCGCGGTGATCTCGTCCGAAGAGAACATAAAGAACAAGAAGATGTTCCAGGATATCGCCCGTCGGCTTGCCGACCCGCGGGGTCTCACGCCCGGGGAGATCGAGGACCTCGTGAGCCGGGGAAAGGCAATCGTATTTGTCACCTGCAACAGCCACTCAACGGAGATCGGCGCAACACAGATGTTCATGGAGTGGGCGCACGATCTGGTCACTGCCCGGGATGCGGAGACACTCCGCCGGCTCAACGATGTCATTCTCGTCCTCATTCCATCGCTCAACCCTGACGGTCAGCATATGGTTGTCGATTGGTACCGCAAATATCTCGGGACCAAATACGAAGGCGGGCGAATGCCCTGGCTCTATCACCCGTATGTCGGGCACGACAACAACCGCGACTGGTATATGCTGACGCAAAAGGAGACTCAGGCGGTCAATAGGGCTGCATATCACACGTGGTATCCGCAGGTTTGGCTCGACGAACATCAAATGGGATCGACCGGTCCGAGGCTCTTTGTCCCTCCCCACACGAACCCGGTGGCGCTGAATGTTCATCCGCTTGTGTGGCGGACCGTCGACAACATCGGGACGCTCATGGCGTGGCGCCTCGAAGAGCAGCGAAAGTCCGGTGTGGTTTACGGCGCGATGTACGACACGTACTGGCCCGGCGGAGGGGAGGGGACGGCGTGCTGGAAAAACGTCTGCGGCCTGCTGACCGAAGCTGCGTCGACGCAGATGGGGACCCCTGTGGAGATCGTACCCGGAGAGTTGCGGGGAGACACCAAAGGGCTGATCGAGTACACGCAGCAGGCGAATTTCCCCAACCCGTGGCCCGGAGGGGTCTGGCGCGTTCGAGACATCATGGATTATGAACGCACCGCCTCTGACGCGCTGCTCGAGGCGTGTGCCGACCATCGGGCGGAGATCCTCCGCGGTGCCGCTTCAATGGCGCTTGATGCAGTCAAGCTCGGTTCGCCGGATGTGTTCTATCGCATTGCGCTCGATCAACGAGATCCGCACTCAGCCGCACATCTTGCGCATCTTCTGCGTGAGAACGGGGCCGAAGTGCTCTTCCACGAGCCGGAGCACGCCTTCTATGTTCCGACCGCCCAACCGATGGCGCGGTTCGTCAACGAGATGCTCGGCGTGCAACGATATCCAGAAGTAAAACACGTGCCAGGTCCGGACATCGTTCCTCCATATGACGTCACCGCCTGGTCCCTTCCCCTGATGATGGGCGTGACCGTTGAGAAGGTCACACGGAGCAAGGACGAACGTTCCACGTTGAGACCGGTGAACGGGACCGATCTTCCTCAGGGGTCAGTCGTGAATCCGGATGCCGGCCAGTTCATCATTTCCCACGAGCGCAATGCCGTATCGCGACTGGTTAACGATGTAGTGAAGCAGGAAGGGAGCGTGAGTCTCACCGCAGCCGATCTCAAGGTTGATGGCGAGGAATTTGTGAAGGGTGCCGTTCTGCTCGAGAAGGTGAAGGACCCTGCGGCGATCGCCAATACCTACGGTCTGCAACTCGTTGGAGTTCGTGAGACAGTCGCCATCCCGGTAGAGAAACTTCAGCGCTTCCGGCTGGGGATGTACAAACCCTGGACGGGCTCGATGGACGAGGGGTGGACGCGCTGGCTGCTGGAGCAGTACAAGTTCCCGCTCCAGAGTATCAACACGAAGGAGATGAAGGAGAAGAAACTTGGTGCCTCCTTTGATGTCATCGTTCTTCCGGACATCTCCAAAGATGTGATTGTCGACGGGAAGCGCAAGGCGGAAGAAGGCGAGTCAAAATACTTTGTCGACCTCCCGCCGGAGTATTCGGGTGGGATCGGCAAGGAGGGGGTGAAGAACCTGAAGGAGTTTGTCGAGCAAGGTGGAACGCTCGTCGCGATGGCGTCTGCGTGTGATTATGTCATCGACGAGTTCAATATCCCGGTCGTGAACGCGCTTGCACGATCGAGGCGCGACGAATTCAATTGTCCTGGTTCTCTGATCCGGGCATACGTCGACTCCACCCATCCCGTGGCGTACGGTATGCCTCAGGAAATCGCCGCCTTCGTGAATCAGCGCATGGCGTTCCGGACGGTTCCTCCGGCAGCGGACGTGACGCGCCGGGTGCTTGTCTGGTACCCGGATGACGAAAAGGATATGCTCGTTTCCGGATGGATTGCCGGAGCCGAGAAGCTGGAACGCAGGGCGGCCGCTGTGGCGTTCACCCAGGGGAAAGGAAAGATCGTGCTCTTTGGATTCCGAATCCAACAACGCGCCCAGACGGAATCGACCTTCAAACTGTTGTTCAATGCGATCCACTGGGGAGCGATGAAATCACGATAAGCGGAACGGAATGCATGTCCGTTTGACAACGCGGGAATTTGCTGCACGGATACCTCACCACACCCAAAGTGTGAAAGGTTTATCATGAAACGTCGCACCGCTCTCGAAATCCTTGGCGCGTCAGCCGGCGGCTTTGCATTTCACCCGCGGCAATTTCTCATCGACGAACAGATGGGCATGCTGAAGGATCAGGGCGGGGGACTCGAGACCGCCTTCTCACGTCTCCGCGGCGAGGATCCGTGCCGGGCGGAGATCCGGAACGAACGAGGCGGTCCACGACTCTTCATTAACAACCGGGAAACGTATCCTTTGCTTGCACTGAGCGCGGAGCTTCTGAAAACCGCCACAGGGTACCGGGACTCCGGCATCTCGATGTTTACGCCGATTCTCGGACTCAACGCCGGCTGGACAGCTCCGGGCAGATACGAGTGGAGCGCATTTGACCTTTTCTTCGCACGAATGCTCGCGATCGTCCCAGCGGCGTACTTCCTTCCGCGCCTCCATCTCAATCCGCCTGCCTGGTGGAAGGAAAAGCATCCGGGTGAGCTTGTTGTCTGCGGGTTGACCCCCGATCCGTCCATGTTCCGCCAGGAGGAGAGATTGGGTGAGACCGGTCTCAACTGGAACGGGCTCAACGATCCCAATGATGCCTCCTGGGCCTCTAAAATCTGGCGGAGCGAAATATCCGCCGTCCTCCGTTCCTTCCTCCGTCACATGGAGTCGTCGCCGCTTGCTGCACGGATGATCGGTTACCAGGTTGCCTACGGTCACACCGGAGAATGGCACTACACGGGCATGCGCTTTCTCCCCGACTACAGCGAGCCGATGCGGCAGGCCATTGGCCCGATCCCCGAGCCTGTGGCGCGCATGACGACGACGTCTGGACTCCTCCGCGATCCCGCGCGCGAACGGGATGTCATCACCTTCTACAGCCGCTATCACGATTACATCGCGGATACTCTTCTATTGTTCGCCCGGATTACGAAAGAGGAAACCGACCGCCGCGTACTCTGCGGTGCATTCTTCGGCTACCTCCTGGAGAACGTTCACATCCATGAGGGCGGGCACCTCTCCCCGGAGCGTGTGCTTGGCAGCCCGGACATCGATTTTCTTGCGTCCCCGTATACGTACCAGCACACGAACATGCCAACGAAGGAACGATGGGAAAGCGACATGGTGGATGATGCGGGCAACTGGCTGGGCCGTGCCCGCGGCGTGGGGGGAGACGGAGGATACCGCGTTCTCGTCGAATCCATTCACAGACACGGGAAGCTTTTCTTCGTGGAACTCGACCCGTCCACCTACATCGAACCAAAGAAAGTGGGCGAAGGGGGGTCGGGCCACGATTCGGTGGAAGGAACCGTGAGGATCATCCGACGGGACCTCGGACAGATGTTTGCGAGAGGAGTCGGGGGATGGTTCTTCGATTTCGGTCACCTCTGTCCGCCTTACCAGGCCAACCGTGGCTGGTACGACGACCGACCTATCATCGACGCCATCCGGCCGTTTGCCTCGCTCGGGGAACGGCGCTCACGCATGGATATTGCAAGCGCCGCAGAAATCGCCGCGGTGTACGATCCGAAGACGTTTTTTGCCACCGCACACTGGAAGGCCGAGGAACCATACACGGGATACGGCATCACAGTCTGCGATCACTTCAACCACTGGTTTATCAACAGCCAGCAGCGGACGTTTTCCCGCATGGGGGCACCTCATGACTCACTGTACCGGTTTGACTTCACGCCTGCAGATCTTCAGCGTTACCGCCTTCTGTTCATGGTCAACCTCTTCCTGATGGAGCCTGCCGAAGTCGATCGCCTGCGGGGAATGCTGAAAGGGAGCGGAACCACCGTCGTCTGGTACTATGCTCCCGGGTTCATTCGGAGCGACAGGTTCGATCTGGGGCAGATGGAAAGACTCACGGGTTTCACATTTGAGATTCTCAACGAACCGGGCCCGATGCAGATCCGCCTTGAGACCACCGGAGAGGGGCGCACCGCTGTCTTCGGCACGGGCAAGGCCCAGAAACCCCGGTTCGCTGTTGCTGAGTCCGGCACGCAAGTACTCGGAAGATGGATAGACTGTCACCGCCCGGCTTTCGTCCGGAAAACCGGAGATGGATGGACGTCGGTGTACGTCGGCGCCGCACCGCTGACTGCAGACGTTCTCCGAACTCTCGCGGTCGAAGCAGGAGTGTCGCTCTGGAGCGATCGGCCGGACATTGTCTATGCCACGCATGACGCCGCAACCATCATTGCCACGGCCTCCGGTGAACGCACACTTACGTTTCCACGCGCTATGCGTCCCGTTGAAGGAGGTGGGTTGTCGTTGAGTCACCGGGTCACGATGGACTTCGGCGATGTGCGGATCTTTGTCACACCGGAGTGAGTTATCAAGGTTCTCTATGGCAAAGTCAACTGGAACGGGACGCGGCATCAGCGGGGAGGGTCCCCCCGCACAAGATGTCTCGTTGCGCGAGCGATTAACGGCTTTCCGCCATCTCCCGGAGTTTTTCAGACGTGTCTGGCGGGTGAGCCCGGTCCTTGCAGTGGCCAATATGGTTCTGAGAGGACTCCGGGCCACCCTGCCCCTGGCATTGCTGTATGTGGGCAAACTCATTATCGACGAGGTGGTCCTGCTCGTGGGCACACCGGGGAACACGCACCACCTCTGGATACTGGTTGCAGCGGAGTTTGGTCTTGCGGTTGTGTCGGACCTTCTCGGCCGCGCAGTTGCGCTGGTCGACGCCATCATGGGTGACCTCTTCTCGAATGAGACTTCACTGCAGCTGATGGATCATGCCGCCAGACTCGATCTCTATCACTTCGAAGATTCGGAGTTCTACGACAGGTTGGACAGGGCCCGCCGGCAGACATCGGGCCGGGTGGTCCTCATGTCGCAGGTGTTCGGTCAGATGCAGGATCTGGTGACGATTATTGTGCTCGGAGCAGGCCTCGTGGCGTTCAACCCCTGGTTGATCGTGCTCCTGCTGGTTGCGCTTGTGCCGGCGTTCCTCGGAGAGTCACACTTCAATGCACGGAGCTATGCCCTGATGCACAGGTGGACGCCCGAGCGCAGGCAGCTGGACTATCTGCGCTACGCGGGGGCGAGCGATGAGACTGCAAAGGAACTGAAGATCTTCGGGCTATCCGGCTTTCTCCGGGAGCGATACCGGACGCTGGCGGATCGGTTCACAAAGGCAAACATCGACCTCTCCGTCCGGCGTGCCGGCTGGGGGGGTGTACTGGCCATCGTGGGAAGCGGCGGGTACTACGCTGCCTACATCCTTATCATTGTCAAAACCGTGAGCGGACAGTTGACACTCGGCGACCTGACGTTCCTGGCGGGCTCGTTCAGCCGGCTACGCTCGCTGTTGGAGGGAGTTCTCGGACGCTTCACGGCAATTGCGGATGGTGCGCTGTACTTGAGCGACCTATACGAATTCTTCGAAATCGAGCCCCGCGTGAAATCTCCCGAGAATCCCCTTCCCTTCCCGCGTCCAATCCGTGAGGGGTTCCGGCTGGAGAGTGTCGGGTTCAAGTACCCGAAGAGTGACCGCTGGGCGCTGAGGAACGTGAGTTGCATTATCCGGCCCGGCGAGCGTCTTGCGCTGGTGGGGGAGAACGGTTCGGGCAAGACAACATTCATCAAACTGGTCACACGGTTGTACGATCCAACGGAGGGGCGGATACTGCTGGATGGACATGACTTGCGGGAGTACAACCTCGAGCAGCTTCGCAGGGATGTCGGCGTTATTTTCCAGGACTTCGTTCACTATCAGATGACCGCCTCGGAGAATATTGCCATCGGGCTGATAGAAGAGGCGGACAATCGTCCGCGAATTGAGCATGCAGCGAATCAAAGTCTTGCTGACACGGTAATCGCGCGACTGCCGAAGGGCTACGACCAGATGGTGGGCAGGCGATTTGAGGGTGGGATTGAGCTCTCTGGAGGCGAGTGGCAGAAGATCGCGCTCGCCAGGGCGTACATGCGTGATGCGCAGTTGCTTGTGCTCGATGAGCCCACGGCGTCGCTCGACGCGCGGGCAGAGTATGAAATCTTTCAGCGCTTCAGCGACCTCACGAAAGGACGCACCGCGCTCCTCATCTCGCACAGGTTCTCGACGGTACGGATGGCGGACCGAATTCTTGTGCTCCACAACGGGGAGCTTGAGGAGCAGGGGACACATGAACAGCTTCTGGCCGGCAAGAAGCGCTATGCGGAGCTGTTCCGGCTTCAGGCCGAAGGGTATGTCTGACGCATTCTTGACGGTATTCTGGCAGCGTCGCTGAAGGTTTCCGGTTTGTTCCTTCCGTCTGTGGTGAAGTACATCGGTGGGGTGACGGGTTCTGCTATCTTCCTGCCGGTTTCTGTCGGGATCCGTTTTCTCTTATAAAGTGAATCCATCGGGAGATATCTTGGAGCGGACTCCAAATGGCCGCGAGAAGGTCAGGAGGATGAACCGAACTCTGCGCCATCAGGAGGCCGATCGGGTGCCGGTCAGTGATTTCTTCTGGGGGAGTTTTGTCGAGCGCTGGCGCCGCGAGCTGGGTCTGGGAAAAGATGCGGATATCTATGCATACTACGACCTGGATTGGATGGTTACTGTTCCCAACATGGATCCGCACGTAAAGCAGTTTGAGATACTCGAGGAATCGCCCGGCCATGTGGTGCTTCGCACAGGATTTGAAGCAGTGATCAGAAAGCAGTTTGCTGACCCGATGCCGCGTTTTTTGAAATTTGAGACGGACACGCTCGAGAAAATGGAGTCGTTCCGATTCGATGACCCGTGGGAAGCCCGGCGGTATTTCAACGCCGGCGACAACCAGGTGGCCGGGGTTGGAGACGGTTTCGTGAGGAATTCGGCGCCATGGGTGGAGACCGTGAAGTCGCTCTACCCCGAATTTGCCGTTTATGGCAGCGTGTGTGAAGCCCAAGAGACGCTCTGGCGTATCATCGGATCCGAAAACGTGATGCTCTGGATCGGGCTCTATCCCGACGAGCTTGCGAAATTCATCGAACGGATCGGCGAGTTTGCTGTGGGCATCACACAAGCTCAGATCAAGGCGGCAGGGGGGAGGCTCGACGGAATGGTTATCTGGGGCGACGTCGCGTACACAAGGGATATGTTCTTTTCACCGCAGTACTGGCGGCGGTGCTTCAAACCCGTGGTCAAAGCGATCGTCGAGGAATGCCATTCTCACGGACTTCCTGTCATCTATCACGGATGCGGGAACGTGAGGAGAATTTTCGGGGATTTCATCGAAATCGGGGTCGACGCATACAACCCGCTTGAAGCTAAGGCAGGCATGGATGTCATCGAACTGCGACGACAGTACGGGCACACGATCGGGTTTTGCGGTAATCTGGACGTCGTCACCTGGGCCCATGGCACACAGGATGACCTGAAAAAGATGGTGCTGAGCAAACTGAATGCCGCCAAAGGAGGAGGCTACATTGCGCAATCGGACCACTCTGTGCCTGGAAATATTTCTGGAGGGAACTATGACTATGCCGTTCGACTCCTCCGTGAGTACGGGCAATATCCTCTGAAATTGGGCGAGTACGATATGGCGGACATCCACTGAGTCCCTGTTCGACAGTTGTCATGGGAGGAGACAGGGCGGTTCTTTTGCGGTTGACACTTATGACATTGCCTCTTCTCATGTTGTCGCTTGTGATATTGTCCCCTTTGACGATAACCGTTGTAACGTCGTCCCTTTTGATGTTGGGCTTTGGATCGTTGTCCCTACGGACGTTGGGGCTTAGTAACGTTCTCCCCTCTGATCGTTATTTTCTTGACCCAGATCCTTTTAGCGGTGCTCCACCTTGACAATCCCCCTTCACATTTGTAACATTTAGAAGCACTATCCCATTCCTTCAGCGTTTTCTGCGCCGTTTGTTCAACTTCATATTACCAGGGAGCCCGTCGATGAAAAGGTGCGTGTGTGTCCTGCTAGGTATCCTCTGTCTGTCACTACCGACTACTGCGCAGCAGAAAGACAGCCAGGGCTGCAAAGACCACCCGCTTTTCCCGCGGATGCCGGAATATTGGATTCACAGCTGTGTCGAGAAGGAATTCAAGGCTCATGTTTTTACCATTGATGAAGGAAAGACACTGCAAGTGGAGGGCCAGTACTGGGAATTCAAGTACTATCCCATAGCCACCCTCAAATTCAAGCCGAGCGAGAGGCAGATTCTGCAGAGTTTTGAGACGGCCGTCGCTCAACTTGGGGGTAAGGTCCTTTATCAGAAAAAAAGCAGCGAGACGTTCCGGTTGATCAGAGATGATAAGGAGATATGGGTCGAGGTCTGGGCGGAGTACACGGGAAAGTACGGCCTCTTCGTTGTGGAGAAAAAGGTGATGCAGCAAGACGTTGTTGGCAATGCCGACGCGTTCCTGAATGCTCTCAGGACAGCCGGCCACGCAGCAGTGTACGGCATCTGCTTCGATGCCGGCAAGTCCGAGGTGAAATCTGAATCGGATCCGGCCCTTGCAGAGATTGCCAGACTCTTGATGGGCAATGTCGGCTTGAACGTATATGTGGTCAGTCACACTGACAACGTCGGGGGTCCGGAGGCGAACCTGAAGCTTTCGCAGGGCCGGGCAGAAGCAGTGATGCATGCACTGGAACGCAGCCATGGCATCGCTGCTTCCCGGCTCAAAGCGTACGGGGTGGGCCCATACGCTCCTGTTGCCACTAATGAGACGGAGGATGGCAGGGCAAAGAATCGCAGGGTTGAGTTGGTACAGCAATAGCCGAGTTCTGCCTTTCTGTCCGTTCGGGTCTTGCGGAGCAGTCAATAACGAGGTGCAACCATGTCCAGTATCGATCTGAGTGCGTTCGAGAGGAGCATCGTCGTCCGTCCACTCTGCATGGACGATTTCGACCGGATCGTGGCGCTTCAACTGAAATGTTTTCCGGGTATGAAACCCTGGACCCGTGAACAGATGGAGAGCCAGCTGACGATATTTCCGGAAGGGCAGATCTGTGTGGAGAATGCCGGAAGCATTGTGGCATCTTCGAGCAGCCTGATGCTCGATTTTGCCATGTACGCGGATTGGCACAACTGGCGGGAGATTTCTGATGCAGGGTACATACGCAATCACAATCCCGAAGGAAACACGCTGTACGGCATCGAGATCATGGTTGACCCTGAATTCCGCGGTATGCGGCTTGCCCGCCGGCTGTATGATGCGAGGAAGAAGCTCGCCCGCGAAAAAAATCTGATGCGCATAGTACTTGGCGGCCGGATACCCGGCTATCACCAGTACAAAGACCAGATGACGGCCCGCCAGTACGTTGACAAGATAATTAACAAGCAACTGGTCGACCCCGTTCTGACTGCGCAACTCTCCAACGGATTCGTTCTGGTTCGCCTTCTTAAAGCCTATCTGGAGCCCGATAGGGAATCGCAGGGTTACGCAACATTGCTGGAGTGGACAAACCTTGACTATCAGCCCGATGTGCACAGAATATTTGTCGCGGAAAAAACAGTCAGGATTTGTGCCGTGCAATATCAACTGCGCATGATCACGTGTTTCGAGGAGTTCGCCCGCCAGGCCGAGTATTTCGTGGATGTCGCAGGAGATTACAAGAGCGACTTCATTCTGTTTCCTGAGCTGTTCACGATGCAGCTACTGTCATTTGCGGAGCCGGTTCGTCCCGGACTTGCTGTCAGGCAACTTTCCGACTTCACGCCGCAATATCTTGATCTCTTCAGAAAACTTGCCGTCAAGTTCGATGTCAATATCGTTGCCGGCTCATTGTTCAACGTGGAGGAGGGCCGCCTCTACAACATTGCCTATCTGTTTCATCGCAATGGCACCATCAATAAACAGTACAAGCTACACATTACTCCGGATGAACAGCGCTGGTGGGGCGTGGAACCCGGAAATGCAATTGACGTGTTCGACACAGACAAAGGTAAGGTGTCGATTCAGGTCGGCAACGACATTACATTCCCCGAAGTGAGTCGCATTGCCGTGGAGAGAGGAGCGCAAATCATATTCGTTCCTTTCGCCGCCGATGAACGTTATGCCTATCTGCGCGTCCGCTATTGCGCGCAGGCGCGTTGCATTGAAAATCACGTCTATGTCATTATTGCGGGAACGGTGGGGAACCTGCCTTCCGTGGAGAACATGGATGTGCAGTATGCACAATCAGGGATATTCTCACCGGCGGATATGCTCTTCTCACGGGACGCGGTTGTGGCCGAATCCACCCCGAACATCGAGACCGTTATTGTCGATGATATCGACCTGGAATTGCTCAAGCGTCACCGCCAAAGTGGAACAGTGCTGAACTGGCGGGACCGGCGGTCCGACCTCTATGAAGTGCGCCTGAAAACCCCTCGCTGATGAGAACACGAAGCAGTCGCAACGGCATTTGCCGGTAAGCGCGCCGGGAGATCTCTGCATGAGGCCGGCCCTTCGCAATACCGCGGTAACACGGAAGCTCCTCTTTGCAGCGTGCTACTTCAGCGAAGGCGCACCGATCGGCTTCGTCTGGTGGGCATTGCCCACCAAGCTGCGCGCAGCCGGCGTTTCCGTCGAAACTATAGCGTCGCTTTCCGCCCTTCTTGTCCTCCCCTGGGTGTTCAAGTTCCTCTGGGCTCCGCTCATTGACATCGGCCGAACGCAGAAGTGGGGTTACCGCCACTGGATTCTGACTCTCCAGTTTTTCATGGGTGTCACCCTGTTGCCGTTGTTGTTCGTGGACTTCCAGGCGCAGCGAGATCTCTTCGTGGGGTTTCTGTTACTACACGCCCTGCTTGCAGCCACACAGGATGCTGCCATCGATGCCTACGCCATATCCGTCGTTCCCCCTCAAGAGCGCGGCTCGCTGAACGGCTGGATGCAGCTTGGAATGCTCCTCGGCCGGTCATTGCTGGGAGGGGGAGTCCTGCTCATTGAATCCCGCGCTGGAATGTTGTTCACCGTTCCTCTCTTGATTGCAGCAACGTGGATCTCCTCGGCGTTTCTCCTTTTCACTCCGGAACCCCCGGCTCTCCAACCTCCATCCGCACCGTTTCGGCAACGGGCACGGGATTTCGTGAACCGAATGAAGGGCATACTCGCCGGACGGACAACGTGGCTCGTGTTGTTGTTTGCGGGAACCAGTGGAGCGGCATTCGAATCGATTGGGGCTGTTGCCGGACCATTCCTTCTGGATCAGGGATTCAGCCAATCCGACGTCGGAATGTTTTTCTCAATACCCGCAGTGTTGGGAATGATGGGAGGTGCACTCCTTGGCGGATTCCTTGCCGACAGGATGCAGCGGCGCACTGCTGTCGGTTTAACTTTGATGCTCATAGCGGGAGCCGTCATCGGAATTGCGGCGGCGTCGGCGACCGGTGGTGCCGGCAGCCACACGGTTCTACTTGTTTTGATTTCGGTGCTCTATGTGTTCATCGGCATGTTTACCGCGTCTTCATACGCGCTCTTCATGGACACCATAGATCCGAGTCTTGGGGCCACACAGTTCAGCGCATTTATGGGAGCGACGAACGGTTGTGAAGCGTGGGCTGCATTTGCGGTGGGAAAGATGCAGGGTGCATGGGGCTACGCTGTGGCTTTTCTCTTCATGTCGGCATTGTCGCTTTTGTCTCTGCCACTCCTCAGATTCATGCGCGGAAATTCTGCGGATGACCGGAAATAGCGGGAATTCTTCGCCACGACACGCCTGCCGGCGTGCGGACACCTATTCCGAAAACCCTTTCAGGAGTGTTTTGAGAGTGGAGTTGGCACCCGGGAGCTTGAAGAGTGTTGCGGCATTCTCATACATGATCTTGCGCCGGTCTTTCTCGGGCATCCTGAGCTCCTCCATGAATTCCAGATACGATTCCATGGATGAGATGGGCCAGTCTGTCCCGTACAGCACTTTGTCCGGTTCGACGCCGTACGCCAACATTTCATGAATTTGCTTGTGCATGAACTCCTCGAACCGGTCCGAAAAATCACCGAGGACGAGGCCGGAAATATCCGTGAAGACATTCTTGTTCTTGTATACTACTTCCATGCAGTCGCGGAACCATGGGCTCCCGAGGTGGCAGATAATGAAATTGACGCTGGGATAGTCAACGGCCACCTCATCGACATGCAGGGGATGTGCGAACTTGACTTTTCCCTGTGGCGTGAAGGTATCACCGGAGTGGATCATGACAGGAACTGCATATTCTGCGGCCAGTTCGTAGACGCCCCGTAATTTCTCATCCGCCGGATAGAACGGTTCATAGCCGGGATACAACTTCAGCCCCCGTACGGATCCGTCACGTAGGTACTCTCGCAGTTCCGTCAGCTGTTCGGGGGATATGTGCTCATAGCTTATCCCTGCGACGATGAACACATTCGTGAGATCTCGTGTTGCGCGGACGACGTCCCGCGTAGAGGGGCGGCCCGGTGCCACCTTGTACGAAGTGAGCACCAGGGCGATATCGATACGGTTCCTGCGCATTTCGCGCTGCAGGTTATTCAGACATTCTTGCAGTGATTCGACTTCTTCGTCATGATAGTTGTTGACATGCGTGTGGCAATCGATGATATTCATCCCGTGTTCCGTCCGTGTCAAGTCCAGGGTTCTGGTGGCAAGCCCTATTTTTTCCACAACTTTTCCAGGATCCTCGAGGCCAATTCCTTCCCGCCGAGTCCGAAGGCAAGTGCCAGGGCGAGGCAGAGCGCTCCGAAGGAAATCTGGAATGCAGACACGAGTGTCTGGCCGCCGATTTCAAGTTGTTCAAGTGCAACCGAGATGGCAAAGAGCAGAATGGCCCACTGCGCGATGATGCTGAGGAATTCCGCTCCGACCAATCCGATGTTGTTCAAATAGGCGCTGGAGGCGCCGCGGACGAAACGGGCGAGGAGCGAGCCGAGGATCAGCAGCATCAATGCCACCACCACGTTCGGGATATACAGCAGGAACTTGTTGAACAAATCCGCCGCCCCCTGGAGTCCGAGGCTGTGCAACACGGCCATCGTCACGGTGAGCAGTATGAACCAGTAAATGAGATTGGCCAGGATGGTTACCGTTGTATACTGTATCCCTCCACGGATCAGAAAGTCCTCGATCCCCGTTTTTTCCGCCAGGGCATCAAGGCGTATTAACTTGAAAAAGCGGATCGCCCCCCGGCGGACGAGTTTTGCGATCAGCAATCCCGCCAGAAGAAAGATCACAGCTGCGAGCAACGGGGGACCATACACAGCCAGTTGCAGCCAGAACTGCTTCAGCGATTCAAGGAACTTCATGAGTTCTTCCATAGACCTGCTCCGGATATGTGCGCAACGAAGACTTGCAGATCGACAAACATGAGGATAAGAGAGAATTCCATCAAGGCGTCATGGTGAATGCAACGGACGCGGTCAGGTGCACACAGCGTAGGTAATGTGCAAAACGAAGCGACCACACGCAACGGGTAAAATGTGTGGATATCTGGACGCTAACTCTGAAACAGTTGATTTCCTACGAACTGGGGGTCACTCGTGAGGTTCACGCCGAGTTTCCGAAGTCCGGCCTCGTCACCGGAGGGCGGGATGTGGGTCAGGTGCACTTCGCACCCCCGGAGTTGTTTGAGTTTTTCGATGGCGAGATTGGCGGCCGGATCGCTTGTCGCACTGATACTCAGCGCGGTGAGGGTCTCTTCGAGGTCGAGACTGAGCATCGTGCGCTGCAGGATCTCCCTCTTGAGGTGAGTGAGGGAGGCGATGGTCGCGGGGGGCAGCAAATGGAGCGACGGAGGGAGTCCCGCAAGTTGCTTCACCGCATTGAGGATGAGTGCTGAGGATGAATGCATTTCCGGAGAGTTCTTTCCGGTAATCATCGTGCCGTCGGAGAGTTGCAGAGCAGCTCCGCAATACACCCCATTGTTCCCCTTCCCACAACTTTCCGCTTCCCGGGCGGCTTCCCGGGCAGGAGTCACGGTGCTCCTGTCTTCTGCCGCGACTCCAAGTTCCTCCATCAGCAGTTTTGCCCGCTGAACGGTTTCCTGATCGGCCAGGCCCATTGCATACTCGCACGCGTAGCGCAGGTAACGGCGGATCACTTCCTGTGTTGCGGCGGCGCGCACGAGCTCGTCGTTCACAATGCCATATCCCGCCCGGTTTACTCCCATGTCTGTCGGTGACAGGTAGAAGGAGGGTTTCCGGGTAATCTTCTCGATAATCCGCCGGAGGAGTGGAAAAGCCTCCACGTCTCGGTTGTAGTTGATCGCCGGCTGATTGTACGCTTCCAGGTGGAACGGATCGATGAGATTGAAATCCTTGATGTCCGCCGTCGCGGCTTCGTACGCAATGTTGACCGGGTGTTTGAGGGGAAGGCTCCAGATGGGGAATGTCTCGAATTTCGCGTACCCCGCATGCACACCTTGACGCCACTCATGGTAGAGTTGCGAAAGACATGTGGCAAGCTTTCCGCTCAGAGGTCCCGGACCCGCGACGACAACAATGGGCCGGGTCGTGGGGATGTACTCGTTGGCACCATACCCGGCATCGCTGACTACGGTGTCGACATCCATCGGGTAGCCCTTTGTGAATCGATGAAGGGTGACCCAGATGCCCCGCCGTTCGAGCTTGTTCTTGAAGAGAAGCGCTGAGGGTTGGCCGTCAAATCGTGTAATAATGACTCCCGTGACGCTGATCCCCCTCTCACGGAGATCATCGATGAGCTTGAGTGTGTCAGCATCGTACGTTATCCCGAAATCCGCACGCACTTTCCTCCGTTCAATGTCTCCTGCAAAGATGCAAAGAAGTACTTCGGACTTATCGCGCAAATGTTGCAGCAGGCGGACCTTCGCATTGGGGTCGAAACCCGGCAAAACCCGTGCGGCATGGTAATCGAAAAGGAGCTTGCCGCCGAATTCCAGGTAGAGTTTGTTCTCGAACCTCGTGACACGATCCAGAATTGCCGCGCTCTGTTCGGCGAGGTACCGTTCGTTGTCAAAGGCAACGCGTGGGGACATGGTGCCCGGTGGGAAGATGTCAATGATGTCTACAGGATACCAGTCGGGAAGCGCAAAGTCAATACGGGCCGCTTTCCGAGACCCTTGTTGCCTCATTTGAAAATTGAGTCGAACGACGACCTTGATTCTCCAGGTGCTATTCTTTAATATTCTCCGTCTTTGAACAGCGGATGTTCGTCGTTTTCGGATGAACAAGTCATCCCGTGTTCTAGTCCCAACATTCCTTAGTGCACACACTACCTATGAAGAAACCCGTAATTCATCTCATCTGCAACGCTCATCTCGATCCGGTCTGGCAGTGGCGGTGGGAAGAAGGCGCTGCAGAAGCCGTCACCACGTTCGGCATTGCCGTCCGCCTCTTGCGGGAGTTTCCGGCATTCGTGTTCAATCACAACGAAGCAATTCTCTACCGCTGGGTGCAGGAATACGCCCCGGGGCTGTTCAAGGACATACAGAAGCTCGTCGCTGAAGGTCGCTGGTGCATCTCAGGAGGGTGGGATCTGCAGCCGGATGTGAATATGCCGGGCACCGAAGCGATCATCCGTCACATCGCCGAAGGGCGGCGGTTCTTCTCCGAGAATTTCGGAGTGCGGCCCGTGGTGGCGTACAACTTCGACTCCTTCGGCCATAGCGGGGGCCTGCCGCAGATCCTCTCGAAGGCCGGTTACAAAATGTACATCCACATGCGCCCCGAGCAGAAGAACCTCCCGCTTCCCTCGGACCTGTACCGGTGGCGGGGGGTCGATGGATCCGAGGTTGTAGGGTACCGCATGCCTATTCCTACGTACAACACGTTTCATGACCGGGCTGTTGAACGGATCCGGGACGTGATCGACATCGCCCTTCAGCTCAACCGCGACACGCCCGTTTTCTGGGGACTTGGTGATCATGGAGGAGGGGCCACTGCCCGGGAGCTCGAAAAGATCCATGAACTTATGGTGCAGGAGACCCGCGTGGAGATCATCCACAGCTCCACCGAGCGGTATTATGAGGCGATCCGCGATCTGATCCCGGAGCTGCCCGTCGTCGAACGGGACCTGCAGCGTGTGTTCACCGGATGCTACACCTCAATGTCTCGATTGAAGCGGCGGATGCAGCAAAATCTCGGGGAACTGGTGCAGACGGAGGGCTTGCGTGCGGCGACATGGTGGGCGGAGGGGCAGGAGTATCCTGGCGGGCAACTTCGCGATGCATGGCGCGATCATCTGTTCAACGACTTTCATGACATCCTTGCCGGTTCCTCAGTGGAGTCAGGTGAACAAGATGCGCTCGATCTCTACGGGCATTCATCAGAGACTGCCAGACGGCTTCGTCTTGGGGCCGTGTCGGGTTTCTTTAGAGGCAGTCAACGCGCAGTACAGATCCCGGTAACAGTATTGAACATGAATCCCGGAGCGCCTGATGTTCCCGTGGAACTCGAATATATGATCGACCATGTGCCGAAGCTCGAAAGGGCCTGGCATGCCCGGCTCTTCGCGATCGACGGGTCCGAGATTTCTGTGCAGGAAGAGTCGGCCGAGTCGCTTCTGTTGCCGGATCAATGGCGCAGGAAAGTCTGCTTCAATGCAAGGCTTCCCCGAATCGGTGCGTCCTATTACCGGATCGAAATGCATGAGGGACCGAAACGGCCCGCCACCGCGGAGCCAATGGTGAAGTTTGCGGCATCCGATTCCGGTTTGGTGACGCGCCTGGACGCAGGAGGCGGGCGGGAGGTCCTTGCAGGCGAAGCCTTGAAGGCCTTGCTTGTGGAAGACCTTGCAGATTCCTGGGGGATGGAAGAGTGGAGCTATCGCAAGGTGTTGGGGACGTTTGCGTTGGTTCCCGGGTCGGTTGTTACTCTTGAGCATGGGCCGATAAGGAAAGTCACGGAGGCGATGTTCGAAGCCGGTCGTAGCAGGATCGTCTGCCGCACAATCGCATACGCGGCATTCCCGTTCCTGGAGTTCAGGTTCCGGGTCTACTGGAACGAGGAACGGAAGAGACTCAAGCTTGCGATACCGACGCAGTTCAGGTCGTCGGATGCGTTTTGCGAAATTCCCGGCGGTGCCATCATCCGGCCGCGCGATGGGCAGGAACACGTCCAAGGCCGCTGGATGGTGCTGCAGGGCACCATTGCAGGCAAGCCTACGGCGCTCGGTATTGTCAATAGCGGTCAATATGGTTTCGACCTCTCTGAAGGCGAAGTCAGGCTGTCCGTGCTGAGGAGTCCACTCTACTGCCACGAGCATTCGTTTGATGTTAGTGTCCCGCGCCACCGCAAGCACCTGGACCAGGGCGTGCACGAATTTCGCGTGGTGTTGGTTGCCGGTGACACGGCTGAAGTACTCGAGAGAGTTACGGGGGTTGCAGACTGGATCAGTGCCCCTCCTTATGTTTTGGCCCACTACCCGATCGGAGATGAGAACTCCGGTCAGCAGGAAATCATGCAGCTGGAGAAAGGGACGATCAGGCTTCTTGCGTTTAAGAGGTCGTGGGATACGAAGTCGCTGGTCATGAGATTGCAGGAGGTGGTCGGCAAGGAGACCAGGGCATCCATTCGTCTAATGCAGCCGGCTGTCTCTGTCCGGCTCAAGTTTAGTCCATACGAGATCAAGACGGTAAGGCTTGAACGTGATGGAAGTTGGAGCGAAGTGACGATGATTGAAGAGAACCGCTCCTGAGAAGTAGACGGAGAGATCAGCTGACAAGTAGCAGCGATGCCCGCCGGCAAACCGGCGGGCATCGTGATAGCAAGTGCAAAGTCTCTTCAGAGTCGAGCGCCTACCTCTTCTCATATGGCGGTTGTTTGGGGTAGGGGGAAGGTGTTGCCTTCAGCATCTTCATGACCTCCTGAATCGCCCGCTCAAGTTGCGTATCCACTCCCTTGGCCAGCTGTGCCGGGTCCTCTGGAACAGAGATGTCCGGGTCTACGCCGTACCCTTCCTTGAACCATGTCCCGTCGGGTTGGTACAGCCTGAACGTGGGAACTGTGACGTTTCCCCCGTCGATCAACGCCGGCGCGCCGCTGATGCCTATGAGACCGCCCCATGTGCGCGAACCGATCAGGGGACCAAGTCCTGCCTTCTTGAAGTAGTCGGGGAACGCGTCACCGCCCGAGCCGCTCCATCCATTGATGAGCATCACCTTCGGACCGAAGTTCGCCATGGGCGGCCATTGCCAGTTCTTTCCGTCACGCACCGCCCAGAACCCCAGTGGCTTCCGGTCAAGGAGCTCGATGAACCGATCCGGGATCTGCCCACCGCTGTTGAACCGTTCGTCGATGATGATTCCTTCCTTCATGAACTGAGCCGTGTACTGACGCACGAGTTCAGTCTGTCCGTCGGTGCCCGTGCTCGGGACGTAGACATACCCGATCCGGCCGCCGGAGGCCTCATCGACCCGACGCCGGTTCGACTCGATCCACGCGAGATGACGGAGGCGGGATTCGTCGGCCATGGTCTTGACGGTAATCTTCCAGGCTCCATCCATGGATGCCTTGGAGTTCACCGTCAGCTCGACTGTCTGGTCAGCCAATCCCTGGAACGCCTCCCAGGGCGCACGGCTGACGTCAAGGGGCTCACCATTAACGGCAAGGATGTAATCCCCCTGCTTCACCTTGAGTCCGGGCATCAAGAGCGAGGAACGGACCTCCGTGTCCCACGGGGCTCCGTTAACGATATTCTTGATCCGGTATGCTCCGTTTGCGAGCTCCCAATCGATACCGAGATAGCCGACATTGAGTCTTGCAGGCTGTTCCAGATCGCCGCCGCCCCGGTAAGTATGGGAAGCGTTCAACTCAGCGATCAGTTCGCCGATAACATAATTCACATCCCAGCGTGTAACGGCGCCCTCCAGGAGCTTCGCATAGCGAGTCCGCATGGCATCCCAGTCCACGCCATGCATGTTCGGGTCGTAGAAGAAGTCTCGTTCGAGCCGCCACACGTCGTTGAATATCTGCTTCCATTCAGCCCGCGGGTCCACGGTCATTTTGAGGCCGCCGTTAGGCACCTTCTTATCCATTTTCTGGCTTTCCGCGACATCAACTACCGCGACGTTTGCCCCTTTGCCGACCAGGAGCTTCTTCTTGTCTGCGCTCAGCTCGAAGAAGTCGATGTCGTCGACGATTGTCTTCTCCTCTCGCTTTTCGAGATCGTAGTAGATGAGTCCCTTCTTCTTGTCAGGCGAGCCGGTATTCGGTACGCGGAGAAACAACACCTTTCCTGCTACTCCGGTCACATTGCCGATGTTGCCGGCCCCAGGAGGGAGGATGACGACCCGTTGCTCAAAACCTGCCAGGGTAATCTTGGTCTCCTTCGGCTTATCTTCTTTCTTTTCGTCCTTCTTCTCATCCTTCTTTTCATCCTTCTTCTCGTCCTTCTTCCCCTTCTCGGCTTCAGAGGTACCTTTGGCGGTCACCGCAAGCGTGTCATTCTTGGGTGCCAGTGGGGAAAGGACTTCCTCATTCAGGGTCGCGGCGGCAATGACCGTCGTATTGGGATAAATCCATGTGCCGTCAATATCCGAGTAGACCGGCACAAATGTCCGGTTCGTAAGGAAGTAGAGGTACTTGCCGTCGGGGTCAAATGATGGTTGCATGTCCGAATAGTACCCGGACGTCACCTGTGTGCTCTTCGCTTCTTTTGTGTCGTAGAGGCAGACGGCACTACTCCGGGTGTCAAGCTCGCGTGCGTAGGCTAGCCATCGACTGTCCGGCGACCAGCTCACGCTGAAACCGCGGAGCCCGCCTTCGTAGAGATACTTCTCCCTGTCGATTTCGACCGTGCGATCTTTCTCGACGTCATAGATCTTGATTCGCATGGCCTTGTCGATGAAAGCGATCATCGCGCTGTTGGGAGACCAGTAGAGACTGTAGCGGTAACCGGGCCCGTAAGAGGTGACTGCACGCACGGTGCGCTTGTCGAAATCGTACAGTGTCAGTTCGTACTCCCCGGATTTGTCGCTCCAGTATGCGGCGCGCTTTCCGTCAGGAGACCACGCGGGATAGCGCTCGGCCGATCCGGAGCTGCGCGACAGGTTGAACACGGGGCCGTTCTCCGCCGGAGCGGAGAAAACCTCGCCGCGTGCTTCGATGAGCACCCGCTTGCCGTCGGGGGCAATGCTGTATCTCTGGATTAACTTGCTGACGTTTTCCATACGGGGAAGCAGAGTGATTTCATCCGTGACCACCTTGACCGGAACCTCGCGCGATTTTTCTGTTGCGATATCCAGCAGGTAGAGTCTCCCGCCGGCCTCGAATACGATCTCGGATTTTCCCAAGGAAGGGAATGTGATATCGTAGTCTTTAAACGAAGTGATCTGGCGGGACTGCTTTGTGCTGATATCATAAACCCAGACATTCATCTTCAGCTCGGGTCCTCGATCGGAGAGGAAGTAGATCTTTTCACCGTGCCACATCGGGAACTCGTCAATGGCATTGTTCGCGGTGATGTTTTCGTCGGTCATCTTCTCCAGATCAAACAGGTGGATGTCCGGCGCCCATCCGCCACGGTAGCGCTTCCACGTGCGGAAGGCCTGTGTCACATATGTGTAGGCGAGTTTTTTCCCGTTAGGAGAAAAGGAAGCCATTTCTGCATAAGGAAGAGGCAGCTTTTCGGGGAGCCCGCCCTTTGGACCTATGCTGAAGAACTGATTGAAACGCTGTCGACCCGAGAACATGGCCGAGGCAAAAAGGATCCGGGACCCGTCGGGATACCACGCCACCACGCGGTCGGCGTAGCCATGAGAAGTGACACGGACGGGCTCTCCGCCGGTGCTCGGGATGACATACACGTCCAGGTTCCCATCATATTCCGCGCTATACGCAATGGACTTGCCGTCGGGAGAGAAGCGGGGGAACACTTCTTCCCCCTTCGGGGAGCTGAGCCGTACCGCGGTTCCCCCCTCCTTTGGAACGAGCCACAGGTCGCCGCCGTACGAGAAGACAATCTGGGTCTGCGACACGTGAGGGGTACGCATCATGCGCGCGTCGAGTTGGGCCAGCGTGCTGGAAGGAACCAGAGCAAGCGCAACGATACAAACGAACAAGGCAATCAGGGTGGATTTCATCGAGAAGGGCCTCCTCTGAGGGTGTCTAGTATGGTACAGATTATATAGATACGTTCAAAGTAGGAAGGGAGTTACAGCAATGATTTGTCACACCGGGGGGATTGCCGGCCTCATGGCCCCTCCTCTACGATGATAGGACACCCGCGCGCGGGGTCCACGTCCACTATAGACCTTTTGGCCAGATTTTTCTCATTCTGGAAGTCCTTCACGGAGGGGATCCCAATAGCCGATCATTTTCATCCTCTTAATCCCGACCTCTTCCCAACCCCTCGTGCAACACGGTCTGTTCTTCTCGACGCTTCCTCGGACCTGGGATGGTTGAGTCTCGCCATCACACTGAGCATATTCATTTAGAGCACCCTGATGAAGGTGAAGGTACTCCTCCCCGTTGCGCTTCTGCTTATTCTCTCTCCGGCGGTTCGGGCAAAGGTGACTGGCAGGATGCCATTCTCCTTGCGTATGCGCGCCAAATCTCCTATTTTCTTCTACATGTGCAACACGTGAAAGGGAGAGAGATGGGATCCGACAGCGGACTCAGCAGGAGGAGGTTCGTGAAGACGGTCATCGGCGGGGCGGCTGTTGCAGGAGTGGCCACAACACTAACGCCACTGGAGGCCATGGTGAACGAGGCGATGCGACTCGAAGGAATGCCGTTGCGTCCATTGGGCCGGACGGGACACCAGGTTCGCATTTTCAGCCTCGGTGGCCAGGCGACGCTGGAAGAATCAGGACGGGACGAAGAAGCCACCGCCATCATCAACCGGGCCATTGATCTGGGTGTGAACTACATCGATACAGCCCGCGTCTACGGGAGGGGTGTCAGCGAAACCTATATCGGCCGCGTGATGAAGTCGCGGCGGAAAGAGGTGTTTCTTGCAAGCAAGACCCGGGATCGCTCGTACGACGGTTCGATGCGGTCGCTGGAGGAATCGCTCAAATCGCTGCAGACCGACAGATTGGACCTCTGGCAACTGCACAACATCAGAACGCAAGATGATCTCGACGAGATCTTCGCGAAGGACGGCGCGGTGAAGGCGCAGGAGCGGGCGCGCGACGAGAAGATGGTGCGCTACGTCGGCATCACAGGCCACAGGGATCCGTTCGTTCTCAAGAAAGCGATTGAGCAATACCCCTTTGACTCCATCCTCATGGCGTTGAATGCAGCCGACCGGCACAAGGCATCGTTCATTGAAAACCTGCTGCCCGTTGCCGTGCAAAGGAAAATGGCCATCATCGGCATGAAGGTGCCGGCCCGGGGGAAGATATTCCATGAGGGAGGCATCAGCTCGATGAAGCAGGCAATGAGTTATGTGCTCACTTTGCCGGTCAGTACGATCATCGTCGGGATTTCCACGTTGGCTGAACTCGAAGAGAATGTGCAGATTGCGAAGGACTTTGAGCCGCTTTCACCGGAAGAAATGAAAAAGCTGGAAGAATTGACGAAGCCTTACTTCACCGACGCATCGTTCTTCAAGGAGTCGTGGTAAACCACCAGGAATCCCGATTGTCCCTCTCCCTCCAACAGCCCCCGCAAGGAGGCCTGTGAACTACTCTGCCCGTTTCCTGGCTCAGTCAGTATTGATATGCCTCATCCTTCAGCAAGCAGTCGCCGAGTTTGCCGGCAGTCGGGATTCCTCAACGATACTGCTCAATCACGGCTGGACATATCTCGAACCCCCGTCCACCGAATCCATCCTCTCTGGTGAGAAGATGGGGCCCGGAGCACCGGTAACTCTCCCTCACACATGGAATGCCTTTGATGCCGTGGACATGGTCCCGGGGTACAGACGTGCCGCGGGGTTGTATACAAGAACGCTGCTCGTCCCCGCTTCGCGGACAGGGATGAGGGTGATCCTGAAGTTCGAAGCGGTCAACATGAAGGCTGAAGTGCACGTCAACGGGAAGCAGGCGGGAGGCCACGTCGGCGGGTACGTCGGTTTTGATGTCGATATTACGCCTCATACTGTCTTTGGTGCCGAGAACCAGATAGTCGTTCGCGTAGATAATGCAATGGACGAGGACTTGATCCCGTCACAACTCTCCGATTTCGTGCTCTACGGTGGTATTACACGCGATGTGTGGCTGAAATACCGGCCGAGGATGTCCGTCGAAGACCTCCGCATTCACACCCCACGGGTCGACAGCGTCAGTGCCGACACGCGTGCGGATTTCCAGATCGTCAATTCTACCGGTCGACCGATGAGCCTCGATGTCAGGGCGACCATTCGCAGGAACGGAGCCCATGCTGTCGTAACGCTGCATCGACGAGTTGACGTACCGGCCGGGAAGTCTCAACATGCACTCGCGCTTCCTGCAGTTGCATCCCCCCGGCTCTGGTCACCGGATTCACCCGAACTCTATTCGCTCGAGGTTTCCATTGGTGACGGCAAGAAGCTGATGGATGTCGCGAGAGAGACTTTCGGGTACCGCTGGTTCGAATTCAAACAGGATGGACCGTTCTTCCTTAACGGTCGGCGCCTGCTGCTGCGGGGGACTCAAAGACATGAAGACCATGCAGGCTTTGGCGGAGCGGTGCCCGACAGCATCACGCGTCGAGACTTCCGGGGCATAAAGGAGATGGGGGCGAATTTCGTCCGCCTTGGCCACTACCCGCAGGACCCCGAGGTGTACCGTCTCTGTGACGAACTGGGTTTGCTTGTGTGGGATGAGCTTCCCTGGTGCAGAGGAGGGGTGGGAGGAGCACAATGGAAGGAAAATGCGCGGAGAATGATGCGGGAAATGATCCTGCAGAATTTCAACCACCCATGCATCCTTCTCTGGTCGATCGGCAATGAAGTGGAATCCGATGCGGACCCTCCCGCACGGGGCAATGTGGATTCTATACGGGCTTTTCTCCGCGAGCTGAACGGTATTGCCCATGCGCTGGATCCGAGAAGAGTCACGGCCATGCGGAGATTTCCCGAGGGGGCAGACATCCCCGACGTGTTCTCTCCTTCGATCTGGATGGGGTGGTACAGTTCGGTGTACAATAATTACGAAAATGCGATTGAGGAGGCGCGCAAACACTACCCGCGGCTTCTCCATGCTGAATACGGGGGAGACAGTCATGTGGGGCGCCACGTCGAGAACCCCATTGATGGCAACGGATACACAACGGCTGATGGATGGGACTCCGCCTTTGTCCGGAAGCGGGAAGTGAAGATTGCCAATACCGGGGACTGGAGTGAGAGCTACATCGTGGATCTCTTCGACTGGCACCTTTGTGTCAGCGAGCGGCTTCCATGGTTTGTCGGGAACGCCCAATGGCTCTTCAAGGATTTTGCGACTCCCTTGCGGCCTGAGAACCCCATCCCCTACGTGAACCAGAAAGGTGTGACGGACCGCGCGGGAAACCCCAAGGACGCGTTTTATGTTTTCAAGAGCCGGTGGACCCAATCGCCCCGCTTCTGCTACATTCTGTCGCACACATGGACCGAACGAGCCGGACCGAAAGGCCTGTCGCGGCAGGTGCGCGTCTACAGCAATTGTGACTCGGTCCTGCTCATGGTGAACGGGAAGAGTCAGGGCAAGAAGATCCGTACCCCCGGCGTGTTTCCGGCTTCAGGCCAGGTCTGGGATGTTATGTTTGCGGAAGGGGAGAACCGGATCGACGCCGCCGGCTCCGACGGTGCCGGTGGAATTGTCAAAGATTCTCTCATTGTTCGATACACGCACGAAAAACATGGTGCGCCCAATGCACTACTGCTTTCGAGCGAGCCTCTCCCCGGGGGAAATGTCAAGCTGACCGTGAAGGCGGTCGACAAAGATGGGCGGCTCTGCCTCTCCGCGCGTGATCGGGTGTATTTTACTTCCGAGGGACCCGGGCATTTGTCGGCGGACCTCGGCACGCCGACCGGCAGCCGTGTTATTGAACTCTCCTCGGGTATCGGGCGGATTGTATTCAAACCCGTGCCGGGCCGGACAGCAACCATCGAAGCGCGAACGCACGCAATCAAAGGCGCGTACCTCGTCGTGAACTCGCGGGATGCCAGGGATCGCAAATGACGTGCCCTTGTAAAGCACCCCCTCATCGATTGATGATGGCATGAGCGTGACCCCATAGTCTTTGTCAATGGCGTAACTACAGCAACTTCTTAGTGTGATCATACATGTCCCTTTTCGGTCTGCATTTCCTCGACTGGCTGGTCATCGGTCTCTACCTGCTCCTCATGGTTCTCATCGGTGTCTGGGCACGCAGAAAAATCACAAATACCCGCGCTTTCTACCAGGGAGGCCGTAGCTTTGGAAAGGTGCTCTCAACGTTCCTGAGCTTTGGCTCCATCACGAGCTCGGATCAAGCTGCTGGTGTCACACGTGAAATCTATCGCCAGGGTCTCTCAGGGCTCTGGTTCCAGAATCTCACGTTGTTCATCACGCCGTTCTACTGGTTCATCTCCGTCTTACAGAAGCGCACCCGCTATGTGGGTCCCGGCGATATGTACCTGCACCGGTTTGAGAGCAAGAATCTCGGTATGCTGTTCGCGGTCTACACGCTCCTCGTCGCGATTTACGGAGGAGCGTTCGCCCTGGTGATCACCGGGAAGACGTTGCAGGCCATGATGGTCAAGCCGGCGACGGAATACACTCTGGAGGAGGCACAATCGGTCCGCGACTTCGAACGATACCAGTCGCTGCTGAAGCAACAGACATCCGCGCCGCTCAGCCAGGAGGAGAGTTTCGAGCTCGGTATCCTCCAGGAGAAGGACAAACGTCATGAGCTTCAGTCGTTCGTTTCCTACCTCCACATCGACTGGTTCTACGTCAGCTATGCCGCAATTGTCGGCGCTTACACGATCATGG
>Ga0105107_10000380_pt1 | contig 27570 bp, 23 predicted proteins | sample PPLLaktember2015_6_FD_79335 | JGI IMG/M metagenome (GOLD analysis project Ga0105107, IMG submission 79335) | Freshwater sediment microbial communities from Prairie Pothole Lake near Jamestown, North Dakota, USA - PPLs Lake P8 Core (1) Depth... | ecosystem: Environmental > Aquatic > Freshwater >... | reverse complement strand
TCGCCGTGCTCGCCAACGACTCGATCCTGCCCGACGCCGGCGAGACCCTCACCATCACCGCGGTCACCAACGGCACCAACGGCACGGTGGCCATCACCGGCGGGAGCACCGGGCTCACCTACACCCCGAACGCGAACTTCTTCGGGGCCGACGCGTTCACCTACACCATCAGCGACGGCAACGGCGGCACCGCCACCGCCACCGTCAACGTGACCGTCACCAACGTCAACGACCCGCCGGCGCCCGGCAACAACAGTTTCACGATCACCGCTGGCGGGACGCTGGGGATCGGCGGCGGCAATCTGAGTGCCACCGACGTCGACGACGCGAGCGGCGGTCTGGTGTTCCAGATCGGCAACATCTCGAACGGATTCTTCGCCTTCACGAGCAGCCCGGGGACGCCGATCGGCTCGTTCACCCAAGCGCAAGTCCAGTCGGATCAAGTGCAGTTCGTGCACGCCGGCGGCGCGGCTCCGGCTTTCACAATCACGGTCTCCGACGGCACCTCGAACGTCGGACCGGCTGCGGCCAACATCACCTTCATCGGCGCCGGGATCGGCACCCCCACACCGACCCCGGGCGGAGACGGTGGCGGCGGCACTACCGTGACGCCCCCGACGCTGCCGCCGGCGGGCCCGAGCGCGCCGACCGGGCTGTCCCCGACGACGCTGGCGACCTTCTTCCGCACCGGCGGCGGCGGCGAAGATGGGGACGGCGACGGCGTGAACTTCATCGAGGTCCGGCCGGTGCCGGCCGCCCTGGCGGTGACCGATCGCGCCGCCACTCCGGAGAGCCTTATCCCGTCCGGCCGCATGCAGGGCGACGTGATCGAAACGGCGCCGATGCGCGCAGAAATCGAGCCGATCCGGCCGGAAATGCAGGTCATTCCGACCCGGCACGAGCTTGACCTAAGCGAAGAAGAGCGCCAGCGTATCGACGTAGTGCTAAATTCCGTCCGGATCTCTGGTCTGGCCCTGTCGGTCGGGGCGGTCTGGTGGGCGGCGCGGGCGGCGGGCCTCGTGGCGAGCCTGCTGGCGTCGAGCCCCGCGTGGCGGCACGTGGATCCGCTGCCGGTGCTGGGGCGCGACGAGGACGAAGAAGAGGTATGGGACGAGTCCGCCGAAGACCAGGACAAGAAGGACGAGGAGCACCGCGCGGCGTGGGTGCTGGAAGGGGAGTCCCGCCATTGATCCCCGGGGGCGCTGACGCGCCATGATGAAGCTCTTCGGCCCGATTTCCCGCATCGCGATCGGCCTCGTGTCGATCACGATCGGCCTGCTGCTCGTCGTGTCCTTCCTCGGCGTGCTGCGCGACGACGTCGAGATGGCGCGCCAGGCGCGCACGCTCGCCGCGGAGGACCTGTCGATCCAGCTCGCCGTCCTGCTCCAGAAGGACGACAACGAGGCGCTCAAGCGCACGATCGACGCCATCAGCGGACGCGACGGCGAGATCCTCTCGGTCGGCCTGCGGCGCAACTCCGGCGACATCCAGGTCGAGAGCGTCGATCACGCGAAGCACTGGGTGCCCCTGAAGGACGCGAGGTCGACCACGACGCACGTCGCGGTGCCAATCCACGCCGGCAAGGACGTCTGGGGCAACGTCGAGATCAGCTTCCGGCCGGTGGTGCCGAAGACCTGGCTCGGCTGGATCCGCCACCCGCTCGTGCTGATGCTGGGCACGATGATCATCGGCGGCTTCCTGCTCTACTACTGGTACATGCGCCGGGTGCTGGAGCACCTCGACCCGACCAAGGCGATCCCGGACCGCGTGCGCAAGGCGCTCGACACGCTCACCGAAGGCGTGATCGTCCTCGACACCAACGGCCGCATCGTCCTCGCGAACGAGGCGTTCCGCGCGCTGAACAACCAGGACGACAAGGTCGGGCTTTCCGCGCGCAAGGCCTCCGAGATTCCGTGGCTCCGGGCCTCCCTCGGCGAGCGCGAGCCCGACGACCACCCGTGGACGATCGCGATGCGCGATGCCGTGACGGTCGTCGGCGAGATGCTCGAGTTCACGCACCTGCCCGACGGCAGCCGCAAGGCGAAGCTCGCGGCCAGCCCGATCACGGACGGACGCGGCGCGGTGCGCGGCTGCCTCGTGTCCCTCAACGACGTCACGGAGCTCGACCGCAAGAATGTCGAGCTCGAGCGCACGCTCTCCGAGCTCGAGGCGTCGCGCGAGAAGATCGAGGCGCAGAACGAGGAGCTGAAGCTGCTCGCCAACATCGACCCGCTCACCGGCTCCATGAACCGGCGCGCGTTCTTCGAGGTCGCCGAGGAGATGATCGCGAAGACCCGGGCCGAGGGCGGCCACATCTGCTGCCTGATGGCCGACATCGACAAGTTCAAGACGTTCAACGACACCTACGGGCACGCGGTGGGCGACCAGGTGCTCATCCAGGTGTCGCGGGTGCTCAAAGCCGCATTGCGGCCAACCGACGTCATGTGCCGGTACGGCGGCGAGGAGTTCTGCATCCTGCTGCCGGGCGTGGATGCGCTGCGCGCCGCCGTGGTGTCCGAGCGCATCCGGTTCCGCGTCGAGGCGCAGGCCGGCCCGGGCATCCGCTCGATCCCGGGGCTGCGGGTCACGGCGAGCTTCGGGCTGTCGTCGCTCGAATTCGGCGCGCCGGGTCTGAAGACGCTGATCGACGAGGCCGACCAGGCGCTCTACGCCGCCAAGCAAACCGGCCGCAACAAGGTCGTGCGCTACGACGAGATGCCTTCGGTCGAGCGACACGCCGCGGCGGCCGGCAGCTGACGCGCCGGCGCGGCTCGGCGCTATCCCTTCAGCAATCCTCGCGCGGCGAGATGGCGCATGAGCGCCGCGGCGCCGTACGTCCACGGCGGTGCACGGTCGCTCGTCGTCACCCGGTTCACCAGCGCGCCGAGCTCCGGCGCCGCGATCGTCACCACGTCCCCGAGCTTGTGCGTGAACCCCATGCCGGGCGCTCCGCGATCCTCCGTCGGCGCGAACAGCGTGCCGGTGAAGAGCACGAGCCCGTCGGGGTGCTGGTGAGTCGCGCTGATCGCCTGCGCGGCGAGATCGGCGAGGTCGCGGCTGATCTCCGTGATCGAGCTTCGCCCGCGTAACGCAAACCCGTCCTCGCCCGCGACGGTGAGCGCGATCTCGAGCGAGCGTGCGCGATCGAGTGTGAATGCACCGTCGAAGAGCCGGATGAACGGCCCGATCGCGCAGGAGGCGTTGTTGTCCTTCGAGCGCCCGAGCAGCAGCGCGCTGCGGCCCTCGAAGTCGCGCAGGTTCACGTCGTTGCCGAGCGTCACGCCGACGATCTCCCCGCGCGCGTTCACCACGAGCACCAGTTCCGGCTCCGGGTTGTTCCACTGCGAGGCGGGATGCAGCCCGATCTCGACGCCGACGCCGACGGCGGACAGCGGCGCCGCCTTGGTGAAGATCTCGGCGTCCGGTCCGATGCCGACTTCGAGGTACTGCGACCACAGCCCCATCGCGACCAGCGTTTCCTTCAGGCGCGCCGCCTCCGGTGATCCGGGCTTGACGCGCGCGAGGTCCGCGCCGATCTCGCGGCTGATCCGCGTGCGGATCTCGTCCGCCTTGCTCCAGTCGCCGCGCGCCTGCTCCTCGACCACGCGCTCGAGCAGGCTGCGCACGAACGTCACGCCCGCCGCCTTGATCGACTGGAGGTCGCACGGCGCGAGGAAGTGAGGAAGCCGTGGCCCCGCACGGTCGTACGCGCTGTTGGCGAGCATCTCGTCGACCGCACGAACGCGCACCCCGAGCGTCGAGCGCAGCGCCTGCACCGGGTCGGGCAGGTTGCAGAGATCGGTTGACGTGGGCGCGACGGCGCTGATGTCGTAGACGCCGTCCGCGCGGATTGCCACGAGCGCCGGGCCCGGCGTCGCGCCCGGGATCCACGCGCGGCCGACGAGGCTGGCGGTGCGCCAGTCGGCGGGCAGGCAGACGTTCGGGTCGAGCTTCATTCGCGCTCCTTCACAACGTGCGCCCACGCTCCGGCCGCGGCCAAGGTGCGCGGATTCTATGTCAGAGGAGGCTCTGCTTCATTCTTCGAATAAATCCGAGCTTCCCGAGCTAGCGACGCTTGGCGACGCTGGGCGAAGTGTCGCTTCCACCGGCCTTCCTCTCCGGGCAGATCGCCGGCGGGCACGGGTACTTGTAGTAGAGCTCATTCAGATAGGTGGTCACGTCGTCCACCTCAGGCTGCTTCCACGCACCCCCCATCACGCCGTCCCAGCGCGCGACCTGCGCCTGGATCGCCTCCACGGTCACCGCCTTGCGCGCGACGCGGTTGTGCACGCTCTTGTCATGGCAACCGACGCAGCGCGCCTGGTAGAGAAGCTGCCCGCGGTCGAAGTCGCCCGCACCCACCGCCGGCGTGAAGAAGAACAACACGAGACCGAGCACGATCGCGGCCGCGACCACCCACACGATGTGCTTCATCTTCATTCCGAACCTCCGATTGATCACGCTAGGATGCCGCCCGCCCGCCTTGCGGCGTTGATATACGTCAAAGGGCGCCGTTCGCGTCAGGCGCGCGGCTCGTCGTCGAGCCGTACGGCGATGCCCTCGAGGTCGGGGCGCGGCGCGCGATAGCGGTGCATGACGAGCGGATCGTGCCCGGGCACCACGTGTTGCGGGGCCGATGCGAGCGCGCGGAGCTTGCGCCAGCCGTCGGCCATCTTCGCGATGTCGACCACGATCGGGAACGGACGACCCTCTTCCATATTGGCGTAGTAGTGGCTCGCGTCCGAGGCGAGCACGACCCAGCCGACGCGCGTCCAGACCCGCACCGACTGCAGCCCGAGCGTGTGCCCGCCGATGTGGTGCACCGTAAGGCCCGGCGCGATCTCCGCGTCGCCGTCGTGGAACGTTACACGGCCCTGGTACACCCGCCGCACCATGCCGACGACCTCCTCGACCTCGTAGGCGTACGCGAAGTGCCCGACCGCCATGTGGCGCCCGGTCGCATACGACATCTCGAGGTCCTGCAGGTGGAAGGTCGCCTTCGGGAACTGGTCGAAATTGCCGACGTGGTCGTAGTGGAGATGCGTGATGATCACGTCGCGCACCTCGCCCGCGTCGACCCCGAGTAGCTTCAGGCTTTCCACCGGCGGTCGCAGGAGCTGGCGCTTACGGCGGCGTCCGGCGCTCTCGCTGAAGCCGGTGTCGATCACGACGGTCCGCGCCGCATTGCGCGCGAGCCACACGTAGTAGTCGAGCCGCATCGACATGTCGTGCGGATCGCCGCCGATGAAGTTCTCGGCGCCGGTGCGCGCGAGCGTCGCGTACTTGATTGCGTAGACCTCGTAGGGTTCCACTTCAGCCTCCCTTGATCTCGCTGCCTGCGAGGCGCTCCCAGTACTTCACGACCGCGGTGTGGTCAGCCTGGCCGCCGAGCAGCTGTTCCGCCCGCGCCCACGCCTCGACGCACGCCTCGCCCAGCGGGGCGGGCGTGCCGGTCGCATGCGCGACGTCGAGCGCGGTGCGCAGGTCCTTCACCATCAGCCCGAGACTGAACCCGGAGTTGAAGGCGCGCGACAGCACGAACTGCGGGAACTTGTTCTCGGTCGAGTTGTTCTTGCCGGTGGACGCGTTCAGGATCGCGACGATGGCCGCGGGGTCGAGGCCGAAGCGGCTCCCCGCGAGCACCGCCTCGGCGGCGGCGGCGAGCCCGGCGGCGGAGACGTAGTTATTGAGCGCTTTCATCGCGTGCCCGGACCCGAGCGGTCCGGTGAGAAAGATCTGCTTGCCCATCGCCGTCAGCACGGGACGTACGTGCTCGATCGTGGCCGGGTCGCCCCCGGCCATGATCGAAAGCGAGCCGTCGACCGCCTTCTTCACTCCGCCCGACACCGGCGCATCGACCAGCGCGACGCCGCGCTCGGCGAGCGCGCGTCCGAGGTCGCGGGTCCCCATCGGCGAGGACGAGCTCATGTCGATGACGATCGCGTCGCGCGGGAGATTCATCGCGAGCACGACTTCGCGCACGGCCTTGCCGTCGGGGAGCATGGTGATGACGACGCGGCATGCGGCGCCGAGCGCGGCGAGGCTCGCGGGCGCCTCGCACGCGATCTCCGCGCCGACGCGCGCCACGGCCTGCGCGTTCGCATCCCCCACCGCGACCTTGAAGCCCGCGCGGGCGAGGTTGCGAACCATGGGCGCGCCCATCTGGCCGAGGCCGATGAAGCCGATGCGTTCGGGAGGCGAGAGCGGGGTTGGCGTCATGGGGTGCGCGGCGGTTGAAGGCCCCGCTACGCTGCCGGTTCGCGGGCCCTTTGACAAGGGGTTCTGTCGGGTGAAGGCGACAGGGTGCAATCGCGCAGGCGCGCTGCTAGGCTGTGGTCATCGCACAGCGTGATCGGAGGCCTGATGGCCAAGCACCGGGCACTCGTCATCTTCGCCGCAACCCTGCTCGCCACCACGGCCGTGTGTGCGGACCCGACCCCGCGCACCGGGCCCTCGGAACCGGTCTCTGCCGAATCGCAGGAAAGCGGCCGCAACCAGCCCGCGCAGCACTCCGGCACCGGCTCTTTCAAGCGCGACGTGAAGCAGGCGTGGTCGGATGCGGGAGACGGCGCCCGCAAGACCGGTCGTGCGGTCGGCGATGGCGCGCGCTCGTTCGGCCGGGCCACGCGCGATGCCGCGGTGAACGGCTGGCGGAAGGTGAAGGAAGCGTTCTCGGGCTAGTTGTGACGCTGCGAGGGGCCACCCCCCCTCGCGCGCCCCAAAGTCGGGAAAACCGCTGCCTTCGCCATCGGCTTTCTCTCTAGGACGAACCGCCGCGCTCAGCGCTTGGTGATCACCACCTCGGCGTATTCGCTGGGCAGCACCAGCGTGGCGTCCCCGGAGCGGTTCGAGCGCTGCATCAGCGCGATCAGTTCGTCTGCCAGGGCTGCCTGTTTCTCCCCGTCCAGCGCACCGAAGGTCTTGTTGAGCGGACCGTAGTAGGTCCGAAACACCTCGAGCCAGTGCTGCGGCGAGCGGTAGCGAAAGACGAAGTGCCGCGGCTGGCTCTCGATCGCCGTGGCGCCCGGACCGAACAGCTCGGCGAGCCGCACCTCGGTGCCCCACAGCGCGGGTGATTTGACGCCGGCGGGGGGCGGGACGTAACGGCCGATCGTCCGGAAGAGCTGGCCGATGAAGCTCTCGGGCGTCCAGTTCGCGAGCCCGATCTTTCCGCCGGGGCGGCAGACGCGCAGCATCTCCCGTGCCGCCCGCTCCTGGTCGGGCGTGAACATCACCCCGAAAGTGGAGAGCACGGCGTCGAACGACGCATCGGCGAACGGCAGGTTCTCGGCGTCGGCCTCGCGGAACTCGATCGGCAGCCGGTCGGCACGAGCACGCTCGCGCGCACGGTCGAGCAGCACCGGCACGTAGTCGGTCGCGACCACCTCGCACCAGCGCCGCGCCGCGGCGAGCGAAGCGTTGCCGTTGCCCGCCGCGACATCGAGGACCCGGCTTCCCGCGCGCAGGTCAACCGCCTCGCACAGCGACTCGCCGACGATCTGCAGCCGCGTGCCGATCTCGGCGTAATCACCGGTCGACCACGCGGCTTGCTGGCGCGCCTTGATCGCACCAAAGTCGACGCCGGCGGACGGTGCTTGTGCTACGTGAATTGCAGTCTGCATGGTTGCGCTCCCTTGGTGTGCCGGATCAGTTCCCCGGCCGGATGTTCTGGTTCACGCGGAACAGGTTGCCGGGGTCGTACTGGCGCTTGATCGATGCGAGCCGCGCGTAGTTGTCGCCGTAGGCCGCCTGGATGCGACCATCGGCCTCGTCGTCCATCATGAAGTTCACGTAGACCCCCTCCAGGTTGAACGGGTGGACCGCCTTCCAGTACCCGCGCCCCCACTTCTTCAGGGCCTCGGCCTGCTTCGGCTCGGAATCGATCCCGGCGATGACCATCGACCAGGTCGCATCGCGCGTCGCCCACGCGGTCGCGTCCTTCGCGACGCGGCGCACGGCCCCGTCGATCGGGTAGAGATGCATGAGGCACAGGGCGCTCGGCGCCTCCGCGGCCTGCGCGATGTGGGCGTCGATCGCTTCGTCCGGCAGCGATTTCACGAAGTCGCCCTTCCAGTACCACTGCAGGCCCTTCGGGAAGAACGGGTCGAACAGCGCCTGGATCGCCGGGAAAGGCATCGCGCCCATCCAGTTGAAGATCGGCGGCGGTACCGCTTTCAGCAACGGCGCGATCGCCTTCTCGCCGTCTGCCGCGGCGCCGTTGTAGCTGGAGATGACCGCGCACGCCCGCTTACCCCAGTGGTCCTTCGGGAACGGGTCCATCGGCGGCACCGACTTCAGGCCGACGAAGGTCCCCAGCTCCTCGGGTGCGGTCGGCAGAAATTCGCGATACGCGCGCATCACGCTCTTCGCATCCTTCGCCAGCCAGAAGATCGGACCCGCGTATACGGTGCTAACCGGATGCGCCTGGAACAGGAAGCTCGTGACCACGCCGAAGTTGCCGCCGCCGCCGCGCAGCGCCCAGAAGAGATCGGGGTGCTGGCTCTTGCTGACCGTCACGAAACTACCGTCGGCGAGGACGACGTCCGCTTCGAGCAGGTTGTCCACCGTGAGGCCGTACTTGCGCGTGAGGTAGCCGGTTCCGCCGCCGAGGGTGAGACCCGCAACGCCGGTGGTCGAGACGATGCCGAAGGGCACCGCCAGCCCGAACGCGTGAGTGGCGTGATCGACGTCGCCCGAAGTGCATCCGGCATCCACCCGGACCGTGCGGCTTGCGGGATCGACGCGCACGCTCTTCATCTGCGAGAGATCGATCACCAGGCCGTCGTTGCAGCTGCCGAGGCCGGGGCCGTTGTGGCCGCCGCCCCGGATCGCGACGAGGAGACCCTGCTCGCGGCCGAAGCTCACCGCGGTGATGACGTCGGCGACGTCCACGCAGCGCGCGATGAAGCGCGGCCGCTTGTCGATCATGCCGTTGTAGAGCGCGCGCGCGGTGTCGTACTCGGGGTCAGCGGGTTGAATGAGCTTGCCGCGCAGGCTCGCCTGGAGCGTCTGGATGGCTTGTTCGTTCAGCATGGGTGTTCCTCCGGTGTGAGTCTCAGACCCGCATGATGTCGCCCTTGAGCGACCAGGCGATCGCCAGCACGTCCTTGCGCGCCGCCTCGTCGATCCGGTGCTTTTCAAGCGTTGCCAGGATGTCGTCCACCGTAGCCATGTATTCCTCCGCGTTGACATTCATCCCGCGGTGCGCGGTGCGCATGTCGCGTCCCTCGTACTTCTCCGGGCCGCCGGTGCCGGCGCCGAGGAAGCTCCGGGTGTGCTGCTTGACCGCCGCCAACCGCTCCGGCTGGCTCCGGTAGGGCAGAAAGCGGGCGCTGATGACGGGGTTCGCCATGTGCGCCTCGACGATGTCGTCGACCAGCGCGGCGATGCCTTTCGCGCCGCCGAGCCGTTCGTAGAGGGACTTCTCCATCACTGATCTCCTTGGTGTGGAACTACTCGTATTGCGCCGCGAGTCCGGCGCTTCCTTCGTTCAGGGCCCGACCGACGATGACGGCCTCGAGGCTGGCCGCGAGCTGCCGGTCGAGCTTGAGCAGCCGCGCGTGGTCCTCGCTCGCCCGCCGCAGGTCGCCCGTCTGCGTGAAGAGCACGCCGCGGTACATATAGGCCTGCGCGAGGTCGGGCTTGAGCTCGACTGCGCGGTTATAGTGCTTGAGCGCCCGCTCGAAGTTACCTTTCCCCTGCATGCGCAGGCTGAAGGCGAGGTTGTTGTGCGCTTCGGCGAGCCGCTCCTCGAGTGCCAGCGCCGCCTCGAACTTCGCCTGCGCCTCGGGGTAGCGCTTCGCCAGGACGAGCGTGACGCCTTCGTTGTACGCGAGCACGGCCTGCTCGCGCGCACCACCCTTGGGCACCGGCAGCGGATCGCTCTCGACGGCGCCGGCCCCCGCATGCAAGCACAAGGAGGTTCCTACGGCCGCCAGCACCCAACGCATCCCACGCACCCCGACGCAACTACATGCCGAGCACGCGCTTCGCCTGCGCGAGCTCCGGCCGCGCGGTATCGGCCGAGGCGGTCAGCTCGAGCACGCGCGCCGAGTAGTAGGCCGCCTTCTTCGCGTCCCCAGTTTTTTCCGCAGCCTGCGCTGCGCCGGCGAAGGCGCGGTAGCGGTTGGGCTCCTTGGCGAGAACGGCTTCGAACTCGCGCAGGGCGTCGGCCGGCGTGCCCCAGTCGAGGATCACGTACGCGAGCACCTCGCGCGCCGGGAGCAGCAGCCCGGGCGTCACCGCGTGCTTCTGGGTGGTGTCCTCGCGCGCGGCGGCCTTGCGGAGTATCTCGATGCCCTCGGCATGCTGGCCCGCGGCGCCGGTCGCAAGCCCGCGTACCACTTCGGCTTGAATGTCGATCTGCTCGACCCAGTAGCCGATCTTCATCGCCGCCGCGGCGTCCCGCAGCGCCTGCAGGCGCTTCACCTCGACCTGCGCCGCCTCCGGGTCCCGGCTCATCGCCGCGCCGATCCCGCGCCCGAAGGCGTTCATCGCCTCGGACTGCGGGTACTTCTTCCACGAAATCGCGTCGGCCGGCGGCTCGAGCGGCAGATTCGCGGCCGTCTTCCAGTCCCCCCGCTCGATCGCATACCGTGCCGGCATGGCCGCGTAGGCGTAAGCGGTCACGAAATGGTCGACCTTCTTGGGAACCGCCAGCGCATGATCGATCACCGCGCGCGCGGCGCGATCCTGGCCAAGCTGCAGATAGGCGTAGACCATGTAGTCGTAGGCATGCGGGCTGTTGGGCGAGCGGTCGGCATCGACCTTTGCGGACACGCGATTCGATTCCACCGATTCGCGCCACGCGCCCACGCGGGTGAAGATGTGCGAGGGCATGTGCTGCGCGTGCGCCGCGTCGGGCGCGATCTTCGAGTAGCGCTTGGCCGCCTCGATGCCGTGCTGGGCGATCGGCGGGTAGTCGTAGCTGTGGATGAGGTAGTGCGCGGCGCCCGGGTGCTCGGGCTGTTGCACGAAGATCGGCTCGAGGATCTTCGCCGCCTTGAGCTGGTTCGAGAACGTCCGGTCGGCGGGGTCGAAGTTGACCGACAAAATGAGCCCGTAGAGGATCGCGGCCTCCTTGTCGTCCGGGTTGCGGCTCGCGACCTGCGCCATCGCGTCCTCCAGGGCCTTGACCCGGGTGCGGTGGTTGAGCTTGTCGTGGTCCTTGTAGAAGACCGCGAGCGCCTCGACGTAGTCGCGCTCGCGCTGCGTCTTCAAGCCGGCGCTGCGCGCGGCCTCGAGCGACGCCTGGCCGTCGGCCATCACCTTGGGCGAGAGCGCCACCGGCCAGGTGAACGGGTTGTCGAGCACGCCGAGCGCTCGCAACCAGTGGGCCATGCCACAGGTCGGGTCGGCCTGCAGCGTCCGCTCGAGGGGCGCCCGGTAGTGCTCCCAGGCGAACGAGTGGTAGTACGCCATCGCGACGTCGAATTCTCTCTGCGCCGCCGCATTGCATGACACGGGGAAATGCACTTTTCCCAGCTGGGCGGACGCGCCGTCCACCTCGTGGGCGGCAGCGGGCAACGTGGCCAGCGCCCCGGCAAAGACCGCCGCCACCGCGAGCGCCGTGCGATTGATCTCGAGCGTCATGATGGATCCTCCTTTGGTGCCGGCGATTGCCGGGCATAGGGCGCCAATCTAGGCAGCCTCGCCCGGATCCGCATCGACAGGGCTGATCATTCTTGGAGTACGCCCCTGTGGATCCGGAGTAGTCAGGTTTGACTATTCCACCGAGCGCGCGATTGGCGTAGAAGACTTTCTGGGGGTTAAACCAGGAGAGTTGCGATGGCTCTGTTCCTGATCGAGCGCAACTTCGCGCAGCAGCTCGAAATGAGCAAGGAGGCCGCGGCCGCGATCAAGCTGATCAACGACGAGGTGGGCGTGAACTGGCTGTTCTCGTTCCTCAGCGCGGACAAGAAGAAGACCTACTGCCTCTACGAGGGGGCGAGCATCGCGGCGGTGCGCGAGGCGGCGCGGCGCGCGAACATCCCCGCCGACGTGATCATCGAGGTGAGCCAGCTGCGCCCCGAGGCGTTCGCGTAAGCGCGACTACCTGTCGAAGAGCGCCTGCCGCACCGCAAACGCGGCGGCCTCGGTGCGGTTGGCGGTGTTGGTCTTGGTAAGTATGCTGCGCACGTGATTGGCAACGGTGTTCGGGCTCACGAACAGCCGCTCGGCGATCTCGCGGTTGCCCTTGCCCGCGGCGACCAGGCGCAGCACTTCGACCTCGCGCCGGCTCAAACCCGCCGGGTAAGCGTCCTTGACGCTCGCGGGTAGCGCGGTCTCACGCAGCGCCGCCGCGCGCGCGGCGAGCGCCTGCATGCCGAGTGCCTGGCTCGCCGCGACGGCCTCGTCCAACAACCCGACGATCTTGGTCCGGTCCTCCGTGCGGCCGCGGGCGAGGAGCATCGCGGCAAATTGGTGCTGCGTGTGCGCGAGCCACGGCCGCGCGCCCTGCCGTGCGTTCATCTCGAGCGCCGCTTCGAAGTGGCGCTCGGCGTCGGTCCAGCGCTGCATCGCGCCCGCGAGCATCCCGAGATGGCGGGCGGCGGCGCCGTAGCAGGCGATGTTGGGGCCGATGACGATGTTGCGGCCGTCGAATGGCGCGAGCAGGCGGTAGAGAGTCGCGGCCCGCGCCGCATCGCCGAGGAACGTGCACACGTCCGCGAGGTAAGCGATGCACATCAGCCACAACGCGTCGCGCGCGAGTCCCTCGAAGCCGTCGGCGGCGAGCGTCTCGAACTCGGCCCGCGCCTCGTCCCTGCGATCGAGCTCGGCGTAGATCACCGCGAGGCCCGGGCGCCAGGTCGCTGCGGCCGGCGTGGTGCGGACGAAGTGCTCGACGAGCGGCGCCAGCTCGGCGAGGCGGCCCTGCGCGCGGCGCAGGCTGAACATCTGCACGCCGTAGACGCCGACCGCGTCGATGCTCGGCATGCGCTTCCCGAACTCGAGCGCCGCCTTCGCGTAGCGGTCGGATTCGTCGAACTGCCCGAGGAACAGCGCGAGCATGGCGCGCGAGGACACCCCGACGTACTGGAAGAACGGCTGACCGATCTCGTCGGCTGCCCGGACATACCCATCGAATTCGGTGGCGCGGAGCTGAACATCGCCGAGCTCCATCAGGTCGAACAGCCGCCAGCTCCACGCGTCCAGCGCCCGCTCGCGGTCGCCGACCTGCTGCGACAGGCGCAGCGCTTCGAGCGTCGTTGCCATGCGCGTCTCGAATCGCTCCGGCTGCCAGCGCGCCGACAGGACCGAGCGCAGAGCGGTCGCGAGCGTGGCGACATCGCCGAGGCGCCGCGCCATCGCCACTGCCTCCGCGTGCGTCGCCAGCGCCTGCTCCGGCTCGCCGCTGAAGATGAGCGCGCGCGTCAGCGAACTCAGCACCTCCGCCTTGAGCAGGCTGTCGCCCTCGCCCAACCCTGTCAGTGCCTCACGCAGCAGTCCGGCGGCGGCGTGGCCGGGCAGGCCGGGACGCCACCTCGCCTCCTCGAAGGCGCAGGCCGCGCGCGCCAGCTCCTCCGCGAGCCCGAGCGAGCGCGCGCTCTTCGCCGCCTGCTGGAGGAGCAGCTCGGCCGCTTCCAAATTCTCGCCCGCCTTGGTCTGGGTGTTGCCGAGCGCGATGAGGAGCTGCAGCCGCGGGCGCGGGTCCGCCGCGCCCTCGAGCGCTTGCAGGGCGAGCCGGTAGTGGCGCGCCGCCGCCTCGTAGGCGAACAGCCGGTCGGCGTGCTCGGCGGCGCGGCGCGCGTACTCCACCGCCTTCGCCGCGTCCCCGCCGGGCAGGGCGGCGCAGTAGTGGTGGGCGAGCGCCGAAAGGACCGGCACCGGATCGTCTCGGTGGAGCTCTTCCAGCACGGCGCCCACCCTCAGGTGCAGGCGCGAGCGCCGCGTGCCCGGGATCTCTTCGTACAGCGTCTCGCGAATCAACGCGTGGCTGAACTGATAGGCGCCGGGCTCGGGCAGGGCCTCGATCACGGCCGCCGCGAGCGCCTCCTCGAGCGCCGCGTTGCGCGCGTCCTCGCCCGGATCGTCGGGCAGTCGCGCCAGCACGCTCAGCTCGAACCGGCGGCCGATCACCGCCGCGTGGGTGAGCAGCGTGTTGCACGCGCCGGACAGCCGGTTTAGCCGGGTGCCGATCGCCTCCTTGATGCCTTCGGGAATGCGGTTGAGCGCCCGGCGCGCCGTTCCAGGCGCGCCGTCGCGCGCGTCGGGCCCGAGCACGCCCTCCTGCACGAGGAAGCGCACCATCTCCGCGACGAACAGCGGGTTCCCCTCGGTCTGGCCGTGCACCGTCGCGAGCAGCTCGGCGGGCGGCGCCTGGCCGGTGGCCGACGCGACGAACCGGCTGGTCTCGGCGAGACTGAGACCGCCGAGCTTGAGGCGTTGGAACGACGGCTGCTTCGCCAGCTCGCCGAGCGTGCCCGACAGCGGGTGCGCGCGCGTGAGCTCGATGTCGCGATAGGTGGCGAGCACGAGCAGCCGGCTAGCGGCGATCTCCGGTGCGAGGAACTCGAGCAGGCGCAGCGACGGCGCGTCCGCCCAGTGCAGGTTGTCGAGGATCAGCACGAGCGGCTCGCGCGCCGCGGCGCGCTTCCAGAAGCCGGCGATCGCATCGAAGAGGCGGTAACGCGCCTGCACCGGATCGACGGTGCGCGACACCGGCGCGAGGTCGGGCACGCGCTGCGCAAGCTCGGGAACGATCTCGGCGACGTGGCTCGCCGCGCCCTCGAGCACGGCCGCGAGCGCGGCGTCGTCCTGGGGTTCGATGTAGGCGCGCAGGACTTGCAGCCATGCCCAGTAGGGCGGTGCGCCGGGCTCCTCGTGGCAGCGCCCCCACAGCACGCGCACGTCCCGGGTCTCCGCGTACCGTGCGAGCACCTGCGCGGTGCGCGTCTTGCCGATCCCCGGCTCGCCGGCGAGCGCGAGGATCCGCCCGCGGCCGGCGAGCGCATGCTCGATCGCGGCACCGAGTGCCGCGAGCTCCTTCTCCCGACCGACGAACACCTCGCCGGGGCCGAGCGCCTGCTGCGGGGCGTGGAACGGGTCGCGCGCGGGTGCGCCAAGCGGCGCACCGCAGCCGTCGCAGAAGGCTGCGGCTTCGCGGTTCGCACGCCCGCAACCCGCGCAAGTCACGGCCATGGTTCGGGGCCTCATCCTGGCATTCGCGCTGCGCCCTTCTTGGTCGCCCCGGTCGGGTGGGGTGCGGTTGCGCTCCGATAGGCTACGGAGGCCGACGGTGCGCGTCAACGAGCAGCAGGGCACGGCCGCTAGAATGCCGGGCCGATGCGCCTCTTCTCCCATCGCAACCGTCCCGTTCACCTGGGCCCCTTCCCGCTCGAACGACTGCCGCGCACCGCGAGCGTGGCCGGTCCGGCGACCGGCGCGCAGCCGGTCGACCCGCACGCGCCCGGCGCCGCGTGCATCGCCCAATCGATGCCCGAGTACCAGCTGCTCTTCGCCCGCTTCCTCGACGGAAAGGTCGCCCCCGCAAAGGCGCCGATCCCCGACGACCCGATGGTCCGGGCGGACAACCTGAAGGCCGCCGCCTACTTCCTCGACGTCGCGCAAGCCGCTTGCTGCGCGATCCCCGCCGACGCCTGGCTCGCGGGCGACCGACCGCCGCACACGCACGCTTTGGTGTTCCTCGTCGAGTTCGGACGCGAGCCGCTGCCCGGCGATCCCGGCGAGGCGTGGATCCGCGGCGCCCAAGTCGAGCGCGGCGACCTGCGCGCGGCCGAGGTCGCCGTGGTGATGTCCGGCTATCTGCGCAACATGGGCCATGCGGCGCGCGGCTATGCCGCCTACGACGCGCGCGTCGACCTCGCCCGACTCGCGGTGCAGGCGGGGCTCGCGCGCGTCGTGGACGGCGGGCTCGTGAATCCGTACCTCGGAAGGCGCTTCCGCATCGGCGCAGTCACGACCGACTACGTCGTGGCGGCCGACGCCCCGCTCGCGCCCGAGACGTTCGGCGGCCGCATGCGGAGCCACGGCCCGGCGTGGTGGTTCGGGGCGGGCGGCACGCGCTGCGGCTGGTCGCGGCTCGAGGGCGGCTTGCACAATGCGTCCCGCCCGCTGCACCTCGGGCCCGCGCCGCTGGAGAAGATCAAGCGCGTGCCCGAGCCCACGACGCTCGTCATCGGGGCGGAGATCAAGCGCCAGCCGAAGCGCGCGAACTTCTTCACCCGCGCGCTAATGGGCGACCTGGGCGACAAGGCGAAACGCGAGCGGATGCGCTTCGCGACCAAGAACCCTTACGCGTTCGCGATGACGCCGCTCATCCGCGAGATGGTGCCGATGCAGGGCGGCGACGCCGCACCGCGCAGCGCGGATCTGTCGGACCCGCAACGTAATGCTGACGCCATCAAGGCGCTCGGCTACTGGTTCGGCGCCGATCTCGTGGGCGTGTGCGAGGCGCAGTCGTGGATGTGGTACTCGCACAAGGACGACGGCTCGGCCGTCGAGCCCTATCACAAGTACGCGGTGGTGATGCTGATCGACCAGGGCTTCGAGACGATGGAGGGCGCCTCGGGCGACGACTGGATCTCGGGCGCGCAGTCGATGCGCGCGTACCTGCGCGGCGCGGAGATCGCCGGCGTGATGGCGGCGCACCTCCGCCGCCTCGGGTACCCGGCGCGCTCGCAGACCAACGCCGACTCCGACATCCTGCAGATCCCGCCGACGCTGATGGCGGGGCTCGGCGAGCTCTCGCGCATCGGCGAGCTGGTGCTCTCACCGTTCGTCGGTCCGCGCTTCAAGACCGTCGTGCTCACCACCGACCTGCCGATGACGGTGGACCGGCCGATCGACTTCGGGCTGCAGGATTTCTGCCGGAAATGCACCAAGTGCGCGCGCGAGTGCCCCTGCATGGCGATCCCGTTCGGCCCGAAGGTGATGTTCAACGGATACGAGATGTGGAAGCCCGACGTCGAGAAGTGCGCAAAGTACCGCGTCACCAACATGAAGGGCTCGGCGTGCGGGCGTTGCATGAAGACCTGCCCGTTCAACACCGAGGGGCTGCTCGCGCACCGCTTCTTCCTGTGGCTCGCGATGCACGTGCCGGCGAGCCGCGCCTGGATCGCGCGCCTCGACGACCGGTTCGCGAACGGCTCGATCAACCGGACCAAGAAGTGGTGGTTCGACCTCGAGATGGTTGACGGTGTGACGGTGACGCCGAAAGGGGTCAACGCACGCGAGCTGGATTTCGACGCGATCAAGCGCGCGAAGACCCAGGCGCTCGCGCTCTTCCCGCCGGAAGTCTCGCCCCCGCCGGGCGCGCAGCAGCCTCATGCGCCCGATCGGGCCGCAGCGATCAAGGCGTATGCCGTCGCCGAAAGTCCCGTTGCGGCGCGCGCGCGTCTCGAGCGGACACCCTGACGCGGTCCGGGAGGGAAGGCGGGGCCCCTCCCCCGCCCAGGCCATTGGTCGGGTTCGCCCGGCGCGACAATTCGTCAACCAGAGGGCACGCGCCTTAGACCGCGGCCATCTCCCGCGCCGCGTTGTAGTCCTGCCACCACCGTGCCGCGTCGTCGTGCGTCCATGGATGCGCGGCCAGCTCCGCGGCGAACACCGCGATCAGTTCCTCGATCCGCTGGGGGCGGGCAGACGGGTCCTTGGCGAGACAGCGTGCGATCAGCGCGTCGAGCCCGCGCGGGATCGATTGTTTCGCGACGACCGACACGCGCGGCGCCTCCACCTCGAGCACGATGCGTGAGAGCTCGAGCTCGTTCGGCGCGTCGAAGACGCGCTTGCCGGTGAGCAGGAGAAATGCCACCGCGCCGACCGCGTAGATGTCCACGGCCGGGCTCGCCTCCGCGGGATTGCGGATCCGCTCGGGCGCCATATAGGTGGGCGTGCCGAGCATGCGCGCGAACTGGGTGATGTCGCGCGTGTCGGTGGCGCGCACGTCCTTGACCAGGCCGAAGTCGAGCACCTTGGCCACGTCGGACTCGCCGCCACGCTCGCAGATCATGATGTTCGCGGGTTTGATGTCGCGGTGCACGAGACCCTTCGAGTGCGCCTCGCGCAGGCTCTCGCATACCTGCTTAAGGATGTGGGCGACGCGCGGCGCCGATTGCGCCCCGTCCTTCTCGACGAGCTGGGCGAGCGTGATCCCGTCGATGTATTCCATCGCGTAGTAGAACGTGCCGTCGCGCGTGCGTCCGTAGTCGAAGATCTCGACCGTCGCGGGATGCTGAAGCCGGCTCGCGAGCGTCACCTCGCGCTCGAACCGCTCAATCAGCTCGTCGGTGGCAAGGGCGGGCTTCAGGATCTTCACCGCGGTCGGGCGCTTGAGCAGCGCGTGCACGGCGTGGTGCACCGTCGCCATGCCGCCTTCGTCGATCTTGCCCTGGATCCGGTACTGGCCGAGCTGGCGCACCTCGCGGTCGAGCTGTGCCAGCGAGAAGGTCGACCCGAGCGCGACGCCCACCGCGACGACGAGCAGCCCGAAGATCGTCAGCAGCGCGATCCGGAGGTAACGCATGGGGGCGTACGCCTCGGAGGCCGCGAGCTCGATCGCGACGCCGATGTCGTACTCGGGCAGCCATTGCCACGCGCCGATCACCTCGCGCCCGACGTAGTTGCGGTACGGCTCGAGCAGCTCGCCGCGGCGCTGGGTCGGATCTTCGGCCCGGCGGCTCGCGATCGCGGTCTCGACGAGGCGCGTAAGCCCCCGCTCGGCGTAGTCCGAGGGGGCGCGTTCATCGCTGCGGATGTCGACGCCTGGATCGCGCAGGCGGACGTTGAACGCCGCGGTCCGGGCGTCGGGCGCGAGCAGTCCCGCCGCGCGCAGCGCCTCGCGATACCGGCTGGTGGTCAGCAGCAGACCGGTCTCGTCGAACGCATAGACGTCGCTCGACGATTCCGGGTCGGCGAGCTCGGCTGGCGGCGCGAGGATGCGCGAGAAGCGCGCGTCCGCGTAGGAGCCGATCCCGAGAGCCGCGATGACGTTGCCGTCGGGGTCGCGCACCGGGGCCACGAACCAGGTGACCGGGCGCGTGAATATCGGTTCACCGGCGCCGGGCAGGCGCTCCGACTCCGGCCGCGGCGCAATGACCCGGCTCTCGCCCGCGAAAACCGGCGAGAGGTCCGCCCGCATGCTCTGGCCGATCATGAGGCCGACCTGCGTCGCGAGGCGCGCAGCGATGACCCGCCCGCGGGGGTCGACCGCGTTCGCGGCAACGCGCTCCGGGTCGGTGGCGACCGCCGGCGCGAGCAGGCGCGCGAACTGCGCCTGAGCCGGCGACGAGACGAGGGCCTCCCGGGGTGCGCCCGCGCGCGCCGCCGCCGCGAGCGTGCGCACGGCGCCCGCCACGTCGGGCACCGTGGCCCAGCGCTCGGCCTCGGCGCGCTTCGCGCTCACCCAGACCTCGAGCGCCGCGACCTTCGCGTCCAGCACGGCCCGGACGTAGCTCCGGCGCGCGTCCTCGACCGAGTGCTAGACGCCCGTCCACGTCCACCAGCCGACCCCGGCGAGGATCAGGATCGCGATCGCCACCGCCTCGACGCGCTGTTCGGTCGTGCCGAAGAAGATCCTCGCGAGCGAGCGCCGCACGCGCGGGCGCGGCGCGTCCGCGTCGCTGTGCCGCCGCTCGATGGTCGGCTCGGGAGTCATCGCTGCGGGGAATCATAGCCCCGCAGGGACGCGCGACGCGTGCGGGGCGTCACGCGCTGCCGCGCGCTAGCGCGCGCCGGCGAAGATCGGCTCGACGTGGTCCAAGATTGCCCCCGGCGCGCTGGAACAAGGGGGCCACGCCCCCTTGTAGATCCCCCAAAGTTAGCGCGATCCGACCACGCCTTCGACGTGGTCGAGGATCGCGCCCGGGGTACACCACCACGCCCGCCCGCTCTGCACGATGTGCCGCAGCGCCCGGCGCAGGTGGCGCAGCCGATGCGGCTGGCCGACGAGGTAGGGGTGGAGCGCGACGCCCATTACCAGCGGCTGCCGCGCCGACTGCGCGACCATCTCCTCGTAGCAGTCGATGATCATGTCGGCGAACGCCTCGGCCGAGCGCTGGCGCGCCACGATCGCGGGAATGTCGTTGATCTCCTGCGGATAGGGGATCGACCAGAGGTCGCCCGCGCGGGTGCGCAGCCGGGTCGGCTGGTCGTCGTGGCACCAGTTGAGCGTGTAGCGATAGCCCGACTCGCGCAGCAGGTCGGGCGTGGCGTGGCTTTCCGAAATCCAGGGCGAGAGCCAACCGCGCGGCGGCCGGCCCTCCTCGCACGCCATCCGCTCCGTGCAGTAGGCGATGAGCGCGCGCTCGTGGGCCTCGCCGAGATCGCCCTGCCGGTCGGCGTTGGTGTGCCCGTGGCCGATGATCTCGTCGCCGCGGCGCCGGAACGCGGCGACGACCTCGGGACAGTAGTCGTACAGCGCGGTGTTGACGAGCACGCCGACCGGCAGCCGCAGCTCCTCGAAGAGCTCGAGGCAGCGCCACACCCCGACGCGGTTGCCGTAGTCGCGCCAGGCGAAGTTGAGCACGTCCGGCTCGCCCGAAGGCGCGAGCTTCGCCCCGAGGCCCCGGCCGAACTCGAAGTGCTCGATGTTGAAGCCGAGGTAGACGGCGAGCCGCTTCCCGTCCGGCCAGCTGTAGTCGGGGCGACGGGTGATCGGCGAGTAGTCGTAGCGGTTGTGGCTCTCGAGCTGGCGCATCGCGTCGTCCGCGCGCGATCGCGGTGCATAAAGCACCACCGGCGTGCGCGCGGCCTTCCAGGCGGTTACCGAAAGACGGCCCGGAGCTTAGCAGGCCGGGCGCGCCGCGCCACGCCCGGCGCGTGGCACACGCTTTGCTGGCGTGTGGCAGTCTCCGGCTCCGGCGGCCCCGCGCCGCCTTGTCCGGCCAGGCCAAAAAGGAGGATCGACAATGAATCACCGCACCAGGAACGCCGCATCACGGCGCAGACTGCTCAAGGGCGTCGCAGCCGTCTCGCTGGCCGCGGCATTCGCCGCGCCGGTGGCCGCGCAGGAGCCGATCAAGATCGGCCTGGTCACCGCGCTTTCCGGGCAGTCGGCCCGCGCAGGCGAAGCGATCACGCGCGGCCTCACGATCGCCATCGACGAGCTGAATGCGAAAGGCGGCGTGCTCGGCGGGCGCAAGTTCGTGCTGGTGCGCCGCGACGACGAGGCCACGCCGGCGAAGGGCGTCATCGCCGCGCGCGAGCTGCTGTTCAAGGAGAAGGTCGCGGTGCTGTTCGGCGGCCTGGACACGCCGGTGTCGCTCGCGATCGTGCCGATCGTGAACCAGGAGAAGATTCCGTTCATGGGGCCGTGGGCCGCCGGGACGCCGATCACGAAGAACGGCGCGAACCCGAACTTCGTCTTCCGCGTCTCGGCGGTGGACGAGATCGTCGACAAGGCGATGCTGCAGTACGCGCAGAAGACGTTCAACGCGAAGAGCTGCGGGATGATCCTGGTGAACAACCCGTGGGGCGAGTCGAACGAGAAGGGCCTGATGGCCGCGCTCTCGGCCAAGGGACTCAAGCCGGCCGGCATCGAGAAGTTCGAGGCGAACGACGTCGACGTCGTGCCGCAGCTCACGCGGCTCAAGTCCGCCGGCGCCGACTGCCTGTTCCTGGTGGGCAACGTCGGCCCGTCGGCGCAGGTCGTGAAGTCGCTCGACCGCATGGGCTGGAAGGTGCCGATCGTGTCGCACTGGGGCCCGGCCGGCGGCCGCTTCAGCGAGCTCGCGGGGCCGAACGCGAAGGACGTGCACTTCGTGCAGACCTACAGCTTCTTCGGCAAGCAGTCGCCGGTGGGCGAGAAGGTCCTGAAGGCGCTGATGGCGAAATACCCGGACGTCAAGGGCCCGGGCGACGTGACGCCCGCGGTCGGCGTCGCGAACGCCTACGACGCGATGATGCTCACCGCGCAGGCGATCGAGAAGGCCGGCAAGGTCGACGGCCCCGCGATCCGCGAAGGGTTCTACAAGATCGAGAGCTATGACGGACTGATCAAGAAATATGCGAAGCCGTTCACCCCGGAGAACCACGACGCGGTCACCGAGAACGACTACGTCTGGACCCAGTTCATCGACAACCAGATCCTGCCGGTGGGCATGAAAAAATGATTCTTGGAGCTGACTCAGGGGATCTACAAGGGGGCGTCGCCCCCTTGTTCCAGCGGTTCGAGAACGACTACGTCTGGACCCAGTTCATCGACAACCAGATCCTGCCGGTGGGCATGAAGAAATGATCCTTGGAAAACTGGCTTGGGGGATCTGCAAGGGGGCGTCGCCACCTTGTTCAGTCGGGCGTCTGACCGCCTAGTCTAGAATCCTCGCTTCCCGCAACGGCCGCCCCGGGCGGCCGTTGCGCTTTCTGCGACCACACAATGCTCGTCGCCTCCGCAATCATCTCGGGCCTCGGCCTGGGCAGCATGTACGGGCTGCTCGCGCTCGGGTTCTACATCACCTACTCGGTGTCGAGCACGGTGAACTTCTCGCAGGGCAGCTCGATGATGCTCGGCGCGGTCCTCGCGTACACCTTCGCGGTCACCGTCGGGTGGCCGCTGTGGGCAGCCGCGATGCTCGCGCTCGCGCTGTGCGCGCTGTACGGCATCGTGGTCGAGCTCGTCGGCATCCGCCCGTTCGCGAAGCGCGGCTCCAACGCGTGGCTGATGGCGACCGTCGCGATCGGCATCGTGGTGGACAACCTGGTGCTCTTCACATTCGGCAAAGAGCCGCGCGGCTTCCCGATGCCGATCGGCACCGGCGCGATGCAGATCCTCGGCATCGGGGTCGCGCCGCTGCAGCTCGCCATTCCCGCGGTTGGGCTCGCCCTGGCCGGCGCGCTCCACGTGTTCTCGCAGCGCACCCGCCTCGGAAGCGCGCTGCTCGCGGTGGTCCAGAACCCGGACGCCGCGCGCCTGATGGGCATCAACGTGTCGCTTGCCATCTCGGCCGCTTTTGCGGTGTCGACCGTGTTTGCCGGCGTCGCCGGAATCCTCATCGCGCCGCTGTTCAACGTGCACTCGGACATGGGAACGGTGTTCGGCCTCAAGGCCTTCGCGGTCGCGATCCTCGGCGGCATCACCAGCGCATGGGGCGTGATGCTGGCCGGGTTGATCTTCGGCGTGGTGGAGGCGCTCATCACCGCCCTGCTCGGCTCGGCCTACACCCAGATCCTCACGTTCGCACTGGTCATCGTGGCGCTCGCGCTGCGGCCCAACGGCTTGTTCGGCCGAGCCGAGGTGAAGAAGGTATGAGCCCCGCCGCGGCGCCGCGCCTGGCGTTGCTCCCGACTGCCGGGATTGCGCTCGCGTTTCTCGCAGCCGCCGCGTTCGCGGCGACGGCGAACAGCTATTACGTCTTCATCCTGGGGACGGTTGCGCTGACGGCGATCGTCGGCGTCGGCCTGAACGTGCTGCTAGGCCTCACCGGCCAGGTCTCGTTCGGACACGTGGGGTTCTACGCGATCGGCGCATATGCGGTCGCGATCCTCACGACGCACAAAGTGAGCTTCTGGCTCGCCGCCCCGGCGGCCGCGCTGCTTGCGGGCGGGATCGGCGCGCTGCTCGCGCTCCCGGCGCTGCGCGTGCGCGGCCCGTACCTCGCGATGGTGACGATCGCGTTCGGCTTCATCGTCGAGCACACCGCGGTCGAGTGGCGCGGCCTCACCGGCGGGCAGAACGGGATCATGGGCATTCCTTCGCCCGTGGCGTTCGGCGTGAGCTTCGGCGAGCGCGGCGTCGCGCTCCTCGCGATTGCGGTGGCCGCGATCCTGGTCTATGGGTTCTGGCGCCTCTCGGCCGGGCCGTGGGGCAAGGCGATGCGCGCGGTCCGCGACTCCGAGACGGCGGCGGAATCGATCGGCCTCAACCCGGTCACGATCAAGGCCATGGCGTTCGCGCTTTCGGCGGCGTGCGCCGGGCTCGCCGGCGCGTTGTTCGCGCCGCTGTCGGGATTCGTCACGCCCTCGACGTTCGCCTTCCTCCAGTCGATCCTGTTCGTGCTGGTGGTGATCGTCGGCGGCGCCGGCACGGTCGCCGGTCCGGTGGTCGGCGCCGCGCTCGTCGTGCTGCTGCCCGAGCTGCTCGCCGCGCTCGCCGAGTACCGCTTGCTCTTCTTCGGCGCGCTGCTGCTCGCGGTGCTCTGGATCGCGCCGGAGGGCATCGTCGGCGCGGCGACGCGCTTCCTCGCGCGCCGGCGCGCGCCCTGGATCGCCGACCCCGCGCACACCGAGGCGCTGACCGCGCAGGCACGGCCGCGCACGCCCCTTGCCGCCGACGGATTGGCGATCGCATTCGGCGGCATCCGGGCGGTGCAGGGGTTCGCGTTCCGCGCCGCGCCCGGCCTCGTCACGAGCCTGATCGGCCCGAACGGTGCCGGGAAGACGACGGTGCTCAACATGCTCGGCGGGTTCTACACGCCCGACGCCGGCACGATTCGGCTCGGCACCCGCGCGCTGGAAGGCCAGCCCGCGTGGCGCATCGCGCGGGCCGGCATCGCGCGCACCTACCAGACCTCGCAGTTGTTCGGCGGGATGTCGGTGCTCGACAACCTGGTCGTGGCGCAGACGAAGGGACGGCTCGGCTTGCCGGTGGTCGGACCGATCGCCGGCGCCGGGCAGCGCGGCGCGATCGACCACGCCGCAACCCTCGCGGCGTTCGTCGGTTACGGCGGGGACCTGCTGCGCCGCGCCGCGGACCTGCCCCACGTGGATCGGCGGCTGGTCGAGATCGCGCGCGCCCTCGCGACCGATCCCGACGTACTGCTGCTCGACGAGCCGGCCGCGGGGCTCGCACGCGAGGACAAGGACCGCCTCGGGCGTCTTCTGCAGCGCATCGCCGCGCGCGGCATCGCGGTGGTGCTGGTCGAGCACGACATGTCGCTCGTGATGGGTGTCTCGGACGAGGTCGCGGTCATCGACGCGGGCGCCGGCATCGCGGCGGGGCCGCCGCGCGAAGTGCAGCAGAACCCGGAGGTGAAGCGCGCCTACCTCGGCGGCGCGGCCGGCCGCGCCGCCGTCGCGCGCCGCGCGCCGGGCGCCGTGGGCACGTCGATGCTGGAGGTCGCCGGGCTCTCGGCCGGCTACGGCGCCGAGCCGGTGCTGCACGGCGTCGAGCTGCGGGTGCGCGAGCGCGAGATGGTGGCCGTGCTCGGCGCCAACGGCGCGGGCAAGTCGACGCTGATGCGCGCGCTTTCCGGGCTGTTGCGCCCGGTCGGCGGGAGCATCGGGTTTGCCGGCGCCGATCTGGCGCGCATGCGGGCGCATCGCATCGTCGCGCGCGGCGTGGTGCTGGTGCCCGAGGGCCGGCAGGTGTTCCCCGAGCTGACGGTGCTGGACAACATCCGCCTCGGCGCGTTCCTGCGCCGCAAGACGACGCCGGGCGAGCTCGAGGCGATGCTCGACCGTTTTCCGCGGCTGCGCGAGCGCGCGACGAGCCGCGCCGGCTTGCTTTCCGGCGGCGAGCAGCAGATGCTCGCGATCGCGCGCGGCCTGATGGCGAAACCGAAGCTCCTGCTGCTCGACGAGCCTTCGCTCGGGCTCGCGCCCGCGGTGATCAACGATCTCTTCGGCGTGCTCGACCGGCTGCGCGCGGAGGACGCGACGATCCTGCTCGTGGACCAGATGGCGGGACTCGCCCTGACGCTCGCCGATCGCGCGTACGTGATGGAGAGCGGCCGCATCGTCGCCTCCGGCGCGGCGGCGGAGATCGCGGCCGACGGCGCACTCGAGCGCGCCTATCTCGGCGCGACGTGAAGAGGAGGAAGACCGTGAGGCACCCTATCGCGCTTACTGCGGCGCTCGTTGCGGCGCTTGCATGCGGACTCGCCGCGGCGCAGCCCGCGCTCGCACAAGGCTCGTATCCGACCCGCCCGGTGAGGATCATCGTCGCCTATCCGCCCGGCGGCGGCATCGACATCATGGCGCGACAGATCGCCGAGCGGCTCGCGCCGCAGTGGGGCCAGCCGGTCGTCGTCGAGAACCGTCCCGGCGGCAGCACCATCCCGGCGACCGAGCTCGTCGCGAAATCCGCTCCCGACGGCCATACCATCCTGCTGACGACCGACTCGACCTTCTCGATCAACCCGCACCTCTTCGCGAAGCTGCCGTACTCCGACAAGGACTTCGTCGCGGTCACGCAGCTCATCCTGCTGCAGCAGCTGCTGCTCGCGCACCCCTCGGTCCCGGCGAATAACGTCACGGAGCTGGTGACGCTCGCACGGGCGCAGCCGGGCGCGCTCAACTACGGGTCGTACGGCTCCGGCAGCCAGCCGCACCTCGCCGCTGAAACGCTGAAGTCGAAAGCGGGCATCGACATCGTGCACATTCCGTACAAGGGCATTCCGTTCGCGGTGCCGGCCGCGATCGCCGGTGAGGTGCAGCTCACCTTCTCCGGCATCGCGTCCTCGCGCGCGCACGTGCAGGGCGGGCGGCTCAAGGCGCTCGCCATCGGCGGCCCGAAGCGCTCGCCGCTCATGCCCGACGTGCCGACGTTCGCCGAGCAGGGTTATCCGGAGGTCGAGACGCACGCGTGGTTCGGCCTGTTCGTGCCGGCGGGCACGCCGCGCACGGCCGTCGACCGCATCCAGCGCGACGTCGCCGCGGTCCTCAACGAGCCGGGCTTCCGCGACAAGGAGATCGTGCAGAAAGGCTACGACCTCGTCGCGAGCTCGCCCGACGCGTTCGCCGCGTTCATCGTCACGGACCGCGAGGCGCGCGGGCGCGCGGTGAAGCTCTCCGGCGCGAAGGCCGAGTGAAGACCGTCCTCGTCGGCCCGGCGCCGCGCATCGCGCTGTCGGTCGCCGGGCGCGGCCCGCTCGTGGTCTTGCTCCACGGCATCGGCGGTCACCGCCAGCATTGGGACGACCAGCTGCGCGCGTTCAGCGAGCACTTCACCGCCGCCGCGTGGGACGCGCGCGGCTACGGCGACTCCGACGACTACGGCGGTCCGCTGGCGTTCGCCGACTTCAGCGCCGACCTCGCGCGTGTGCTCGACTACTTCGGCGCCGAGCGCGCGCACCTCGTCGGGCTGTCGCTCGGCGGCCGCATCGCGCGCGACTTCGCCTTGCGGCATCCCGCGCGCGTCGCCACCCTCGTGCTCGCGAACACGACCGCGGGTTTCGACTCCCTCACGCCCGACCAGGTCGAGGCGTTCATCCGCAGTCGCCGCGGCCCGCTCGAGGCGGGCCGGACCCCGCGCGAGCTCGCCCCGGAGCTCGCCCAGAACCTCATCGGGCCGTCAGCCGTGGCGGGCGCGCACGCGCGACTGCTCGCGTCGATGGGGGCGCTGCGCAAGGATTCGTATCTGAAGACGATCGAGGCCTCGACGCGCGAGGACCGCGGCGCGCGCATCGAAGCGATCATGGCCCCGACGCTGGTGGTGACGAGCGACGAGGACCGGCTGTACCCGGTCGCGCTGGCGGAGGACATGGCGCGTCGCATCCCGGGCGCACGCCTCGCCATCGTCCGCGGCGCCGGCCACCTGTCGAACTTCGAGCAGCCGGAGGCGTTCAATGCGGCGGTGCTGCCCTTCCTGCTCGAGCATCGCGACCGCGCCTGCGCCGCGCGGGCGCCGAAACAGTAGGACAATACGGTCTCGGCCCCACGTTGGCGGCCGACGGA
>Ga0105107_10000379_pt1 | contig 27590 bp, 25 predicted proteins | sample PPLLaktember2015_6_FD_79335 | JGI IMG/M metagenome (GOLD analysis project Ga0105107, IMG submission 79335) | Freshwater sediment microbial communities from Prairie Pothole Lake near Jamestown, North Dakota, USA - PPLs Lake P8 Core (1) Depth... | ecosystem: Environmental > Aquatic > Freshwater >... | reverse complement strand
TGGGTCGATGAAACCCGGCCGCTCAACCAGGGGGCGCGCCTGACCGCCTGGGAACTGGGCCAGCGGGGCGTCCGCCACACCATCATCACCGACAACGCCGGCGGCCACCTGATGCAGCACGGCCTGGTGGACATGGTCATCGTGGGCACCGACCGGACCACCTGCACCGGAGACGTCGCCAACAAGATCGGCACCTACCTCAAGGCCCTGGCGGCCCGTGACAACGGGGTCCCGTTCTACGTGGCGCTGCCCTCCAGCACCTTCGACTGGCATCTGCGCGACGGGCTTCGCGAAATCCCCATCGAGGAGCGCGCGCCCGATGAGGTGCGCTACGTCCAGGGGCTGGCGGGCAACCGCCTGGAGCGGGTGCTCGTGCCGCCGGCGGACAGCCCGGCAGCCAACTACGCCTTCGATGTCACCCCGGCACGCCTGGTGACCGGCTTTATCACCGAGCGCGGGGTCTGCCGGGCGACAGAAGCCGATATCCGCCGTCTTTTTCCCGATAAGCCGCCACCGGCCGGAAACCCCCCTTGACTTTTCGACCGCGAGACTCTTAAATCGTGCCATGCTGACCGAACTCGACAAAAAAATCATTGCCTCCATCCAGGGCGACCTCCCGATCACCGCCCGGCCTTACCTTGAAATCGCCCGCAGCCTGGAGATCTCCGAAGAAGCGCTCCTGGATCACCTCAAAAACCTGTGCCGCAGGGGGGTCATCCGCCGCTTCGGCGCCACCTTGCGCCATCAGAAATCCGGATTCGAAGCCAACGCCATGGTGGCCTGGCAGGTGGCCGAGGACCGGGTCGACGCGGTCGGGGACCAGATGGCCGGCTTCGGCGAGGTCTCCCACTGCTACCACCGCAACCCTACCCCCCAGTGGCCTTACAACGTCTACACCATGATCCATGCCAGGGACGAGGCCGCGTGCCGCGACGCCGCGCGCCGGATTTCGGCGGCGACCGGCGTGCCGGCATACACCCTGCTTTTCAGCCGCCGCGAACTGAAAAAAACCTCCATGGCCTACTTCCCCGCCGGCGACGAAGACGATTGAGGCCCGGTCAAAACAGCCGCCGCAAACCCCCGCAGCGAAGCGGCTGCCGGCCCGCATGCGCAGGGCATTGGCCAAGCCGACCGGAGGGTGTTTTGCGATGACCCCCAAGCCCCCCCACATTCTGCTGGTCAACCCGTGGATCCACGATTTCGCCGCTTTCGATTTCTGGGCCAAGCCCATGGGGCTCTTGACCCTGGCCGCGATTTTGCGCCTGCACGGCTGCCGCGTGTCCTACATCGACTGCCTCGACCGCTTCCACCCCTGCGCGCCCCCCGCTGACCCGCTGGCCCGCAACGGCCGGGGCGCCTACCACAAAACCCGGCTGTGCAACCCGCCGGGTCTGGAGGATATCCCCCGCCAGTACTCCCGCTACGGCATCCGGCCGGCATGGCTGCGCCAGGACCTGGCGGGCCTGTCGCCCCCGGACCTGATCATGGTCTCGGGCATCATGACCTACTGGTATCCCGGCGTGGTGGAAACCATCGCCGCCCTGAAAACCGCGTTTCCGACGGTCCCCGTCATTCTGGGCGGCATTTACGCGACCCTCTGCCCGGAGCACGCCGCGCGGGTCTGCGGCGCCGACCGGGTCCTGACCGGCCCTGGTGAAAACCGGGTCCTCGACCTGGTGGCCGAATTCACCGGTTTCTGCCCCGAACGGTGCTTCGACCCCGCCCAGCTCGACTCCACCCCCTACCCGGCCTTCGACCTTCAGCGCCAGGTGCCGTATGTCTGTCTGATCACCTCCCAGGGCTGCCCCTTTGACTGCGCCTACTGCGCCGCAGGCTACCTGCGCAGCGGCTGCCGCAGGCGCAGCCCGCGGGCGGTGGTGGCCGAGATCCGCTACTGGCATGAAACCTTCGGGGTGCGGGAATTCGTGTTTTACGACGACGCCCTGCTGACTAATAGCGCCGCCCATTTCAGGCCGATCATGGAAGGGGTGCTGCGGGCCGGTCTGGCAGTCCGTTTTCATACCCCCAACGCGGTCCATATCCGGGAAATCGAAGACCCGACGGCCGACCTGATGATGCGCGCCGGGTTTCAAAGCCTGCGCCTGGGACTGGAGACAACCGCCTTTGAAGCGCGCGCGGAGATGGACCACAAGGTGACGGCCAAAGACTTCCGGCGGGCGGTCGGGTGTCTGAAAAGGGCGGGATTCGACGCCCGCCGGATCGGGGCCTACCTCCTGGCCGGGCTGCCCGGCCAGCCGCTGGCCGCCGTGACACGATCGATTGAAACCGTCAAGACCGCCGGCATCACGCCGGTGCTGGCCTACTACAGCCCGATTCCGCACACCGCCATGTGGCCGGCCGCGGTGGCGTCCTCGCGCTATGACCTGGCCGCTGACCCGATTTTCACCAACAACGCCATCTTCCCCTGCCAGAAAGAGCCCTTCAGCTGGGAGCGGTTGTCCTTTCTGAAAAACCTGGCGGCAGCCTGAACCGGCGCCGTCGGCAGACGGGCGCTGTGGCACAAAAAAAAGCCCGCCTCCCCCCGAAGGGCAAGACGGGCTCTGGCAAGACCTTAACCCCGCAAACGCGCTGACTAGCGCTTCAGGAGCGCCAGGGTTTTTTGGACGATGTTGGCGGCGCTGAATCCGAATTTCTGCAGAACGATGCTCCCCGGCGCCGAAGCCCCGAAAGTGGTCATGCCGATTACCTGGCCGCCGCAGCCCACATACCGCTCCCAGCCCATGGGAACCCCGGCCTCGACCGCCACTCTGGCCGTCACCGCCGAGGGCAGGACGGTTTCCCGGTAAGCCGCATCCTGCTGCTCGAAGAGCTCCCAGCTGGGCAGGTTCACCACCCGCGCGGCCACCCCCTGATCGGCGAGTATCTTTTGGGCCTCGAGAGTGATGTGGACCTCGGCACCAGTGGCGATCAGAATCGCATCGGGCGATCGACCGCCGTCCACCAGCACATACCCTCCGCGCGCCAGCTCGGACGCCGGCGGATAGACCCCCCTGTCCAGCACCGGCAGCTTCTGGCGGCTCAGGATCAATGCCACCGGCCCCTTGGCGGCCAGCGCCTGCTGCCAGGCGGCGGCGGTCTCGTTGGCATCCGCCGGCCGGATGACCGTCAGCCCCGGGATGACCCGCAGGCTGGCAAGGTGCTCCACCGGTTGATGGGTGGGGCCGTCCTCCCCCACGGCAATACTGTCGTGGGTGAAAACGTAGACCACCGGCAGCTGCATCAGCGCGGCCAGCCGGATGGCGGGGCGCATGTAATCGGCAAAGACCAGAAAGGTGCCCCCGTAAGGGCGGATGCCGCCGTGCAGGGCCATGCCGGAGAGCACCGCCGCCATGGCGTGCTCGCGCACGCCGAAGCGGATGTTGCGGCCATGGTAAGAGGTTTTCTGAAAATCGGGCACTCCGCTGATAAGCGTTTTGTTGGAGGGCGCCAGGTCCGCCGACCCCCCCATCAGGCAGGCAATCCTGCCCGCCAGGGCGTTTAAGACCGCGCCCGAGGCCGAGCGGGTGGCCATCGGCCCGTCCGCCGGGGCAAAGACCGGCAAAGCCGCCGCCCAGTCGGCGGGCAGCGCGCCGCTCAAGGCCACCAGCAGTTCCCGGGCCAGCTCGGGGTGCGCGGCCCGGTATGCGTCGAAGCGCAGCCGCCACTCAGCCTCGGCCGCGGCCCCCTTGGCCTCGCTCTCCCGCATGGTCGCCAGGGCGGTGTCGGGAACGCAAAAAGCGCCGTCTTCGGGGCATCCCAGGTTTTTCTTGGTCAAACAGACTTCGGCTTCGCCCAGGGGCGCGCCGTGGGCATCCGCCGAGCCCTGCTTGTTGGGGCTGCCGTAGGCGATCTCGGTGCGGATGCTGATCAGCGAGGGCCTGGCGTCCTCTGCCCTGGCCGCTGCAATCGCCGCCGCGACGGCGGCGAGGTCGTTGCCGTCGGCCACTTCCTGGACATGCCAGCCCACGGCCGCAAAGCGCCGGGGCACGTCCTCGGTGAAAGTTAAATCGGTGCTGCCCTCGATGGAGATCTTGTTGTTGTCGTACAGACAGACCAGGCGCCCGAGACCGAGATGACCGGCGAGCGAGGCCGCTTCCGCCGAAAGGCCCTCCATCAGGTCGCCGTCGCCGCACATCACGTAGGTATAGTGATCCACCACCGCATGCCCCGGACGGTTGAAGCGCGCGGCCAGATGGCGCTCGGCCATGGCCATGCCAACGGCGTTGGCGATCCCCTGCCCCAGGGGGCCGGTGGTGGTTTCCACACCGGGGGTATGCCCGTATTCCGGGTGCCCGGGCGTTTTGGCGCCCCACTGGCGGAAGTTCATCAGGTCTTCGAGGCTCAGCTGGTAGCCGGTGAGATACAGCAGGCTGTAAAGCAGCATGGAGGCATGTCCGCCGGAAAGAACGAACCGGTCGCGGTTGGCCCAGGCCGGATTATGGGGGTTGTGGACCAGAAAGCGCTGCCAGAGGACGTAGGCCGCCGCCGCCAGCCCCATGGGGGCCCCGGGGTGGCCGGAGTTGGCCTTCTGCACGGCGTCCATCGAAAGAACGCGGATCGTGTTGATGCATATATCCTCCAGCGTACAGTGATGCGATGATGGGCCTGGACTCATTTTAGAATCTCCTGCAAGGGTGCAAAAATGGGGGGTTCAGCCGGCTGGAGGGCTCTGTACACCGCTTTGAATGCCGTTGCAACCATTTTGGGGCGCCGGTGAGCGCCGCCAGCTTCCCCTCAGCGAATTTACAGGGCGCGCAGGTATTCGGGCTTGAGGGCGACCTTGCCCGACAGGGCCTGATCGATCAGCTGCAGGGTGGTCTCTTTATCCCGGGGCAGGCGGGCTTTGATCGGAAGGTAGTTCGAAGCGTGGTTGGCGTGGAAGAGCCCCCGCGAAAGGGTGGTATGGGCGATCATCGCCCCCAGTTCCTGGAGCATTTCAGCCGACGTGAGCAGGGGGAAGCTGCCGGCGGCAAAATCGGCGTGCAGCGGGGTGCCGGGGATCAGCATCAGACTGAGCGCCCCCACATATTCGGGATCGATGGCGCTCAGCACCCGCCCGGTCTCGCGGGCATGGGTCATGGAGCGCTCGCGCCCGGCGATTCCCAGCAGCACCGTGACCGACAGCTTGATCCCGGCCGCGCGGAGCTTGCGTCCCATCTGAATCATGGTTTCGGCCGTGACCCCCTTGCGGATCTGCCTGAGGGTCGCATCGTCTCCGGTTTCCAGTCCCATGTAAGCAATGCCCAGGCCCAGCTCGCGAAGCTCGCCGAGCGCCTCGGGTGTTTTAAGGCCGATACTCTTGGCATTCGCGTAAACTCCCACCCGCGTGACCCACGGCAGCTGCCGGCGAATTTCTTTCAGAATCCGCAGAAGCCTTTTCTGGGGAACGATCAGGGCGTCGCCGTCGCACAGAAATACCCGCCGCTGGCGTTGGCAATGGGCCGCGGCAAAGGCGATGTCCTCCAGGATGACCGCGTCCGGTTTGATCCGGAAACGCTCGCCTTTGTATGCCCCGCAGAACGTGCACTTGTTGTGCGAGCAGCCGACGGTGACCTGCAGCAGGATGCTGTTGGCCTCGCTGGGGGGGCGAATGATGTTGCCTTCGTAGTGCATCAGGTCGTCTCCAGTGCAACCTCGCGGCTGTCCCGGGCCAGGACGGCGTTTTGCAGGAAGGTCCAGACGGCGGCGCCGGACGCCGAGGGCGGCTGTTTGCCAAGGGCCACCTGGTGGTAGTGCTCGAGCGCTTCGGGGTCATCGGGGTGGATTTTCTGATCGAGGAGCAGCAGGCGGTTTTCCTCCGCCTCGAACAAAATCAGGGGGCCGTAGGCCGGCCGGCCCTGTTCTGCGGCGGCCGCAGCACTCCAAACCTCGCAGCGGCCGACCTTGAGCGCCTTGGGGAGCGGCTGCAGCCCCAAAATCGCTGCAAAGAGCATCAGGGTTTCGGAAACCGTTTCGGTATTGCCGAGCTCCAGGGCACTCCGGCCCTCGGCCGCGAGCGCCTCGATATCGGCCGCGCTGAAGCGCAGATCCAGCTGTTGCAGGCAAAGGCGGCGGATGGTGGCGGCCGACTGCTCTTTTTTACTGACGACCACGTCGGCGTCGTTCAGGATCTTGACGATGTTGCGGATGTTGAGCATTTCCTTGACGGTCGGGCTCTTGCGCAGGGCCACATCCTCCGCGCCGCTTTGATAGATTGGCAGGTCGTTGTCCAGCACCATGACCTGGGCCTTGCCGGCCTCGGTCTTAAAAAAATAGAGATCCAGATCCCGCTCCCGCCGCGATGCGAAACCGCCCATCGCCAGCAGCCGGCGCATGGCGTCCTTGTCGGTGCGCCGCTCGCTGCCCGTCGGTCCGATGGACCGCAGGACTTCGTCGAAAAGCCCGTCGATTTTGATTTTCTGGAGAAGATTGGCTTTAAATGACATACCGCCTCCTTGGGTCAGGGGTTGCCGGTGGGATGCTGACGGTCAGGGTCGCGGGCATGCGGTCGCGCTGCAACCTATTTTATAGAAATTAACACAGACCGGACATGCTGTAAACCGCCTGCGCCGCCAAAGCCCTGGAATCAAAGCGCCGAAGGGCTCGGGTTCCGGCCCCGCCGCAGGCAGCCGGCGGCGAAGATCAGGCCGCCGGCCAGGGCCGTCAGGGCACTGAAGAGGAAGAGCGCATGCGCCCCGATGGTTTCATAAAAAAAACCGTTCACAAAAAAACCGACCATCATCCCCAGGCCGTAGGTCACGGCGTTGTTGAGGGCCTGCCCGAGGGTTTTGGCATTATCCGGCGCAAGGCGGTCGATAAAGAGAATACTGGCCATGTGGAAAGAGCCATAGGTCACGGCATGCAGCAGTTGGGTCGCCAGGATGGGCCACGGGGAGCGCACCGCGGCGAGCAGCAGCCAGCGCAGAATGGCCACGGCAAAAGAGAAGAGCAGGACCTTTTCGAGCGAAAAGCGTTTGAAAAGAACATCCGAGCGGATCATCATTATGATTTCGGCGCTGGAGGCCAGCGCCCAGGCGGCGCCGATGAAAGTGCCCCCAAAGCCAAGCTCAGCCAGGTGAATGGAAAAAAAACCGTAGTAGGTGCCGTGGCTGACCAGCATCAAAAACGCGCTCAAGAAAAAAACCAGGGCCTCCTTGCGGGCCGCAAGGCCGGGACGAAAGGTCGGGGTCAGCTGCTTGCGCCGGCTGGGAGCCGGCATCAGCAGCGATACCAGCGCCTGCAGGAAGGCACCCGCCAAAATCAGGTAAAGAATCACGCGGATCGAAAAAAGGTCGACAATTTTTCCCAGCACCAGCACCGTCAGGATGAAGCTGATGGAGCCCCAGGCGCGGATTTTACCGTAAGCCTGTTTTCGGGCTCCGAGGATCTCCATGGTGAAGGTTTCCAGAAAGGGGATCAGCGGCGCAAAAAAAATTCCGTAGCCCACGGTTATGGCCAGCATGAGGTGAAAGTCGGTGGTGAAGAGAAACAACCCCCAGAGGGCCATGCTGGCAAACTGGCAGAAGATGAAAATCGGCCGGCGGCAGTCGTAGCGGTCTGCCAGAATGCCCCAGACCAGCGGAAAGACAACCGAAACCACCGACCGCAGCGCCGACAGGACCCCGATCTGCATCCCGCTGAAGCCGATGCGGTGGCAGTAGAGGTTAAAGAACGGCAGAAAAATACCCAGCACCCCGAAGTAGAGGAAGTACTGCGAGCGGATTACCCATCGCAAAGAACGGGCCTGTGCTGGTGTCGTCATGGATCTGTCGCCCCCCTGGGTCAGCTCCCGGCGCTTGGAATCAGCGCAACATACCAGGAAAAGGCCCTTCCGAAAAGCCCCGGCACCCGGATATGCCTCTTTGCGCCCGACGCCTTGACGCCCGTCCCTGGGCGGCTTCTTTAGCTTTACAAAACCCCGATGCGATGTTACTTTCGGTTTATTTTACGAGTAAAATCCCCTTTCCCTACCCGCAACCGCAGGAGCCGAAAATGGACTTTATCAAAATTCGCTTTGGAGATGATTTTGATCAATTAGGTTCCAAATTCGAAAAAACCATCGAGGAGATGTTCCGCTCGGTCGGCCCCATGTTCAACTGCTCGGAATGTTCCTGGAAACCCCAGATGGATATGTACGAAACCGCCCGGGAGATCATTATTCTGGCCGAAATCGCCGGGGTCCGCAAGGAAGACCTGGAGCTGGAAATCAGCAGCAAGGCCATCAAGATCTGCGGCCGACGCAAGGATCTACCGGAGATGGAGAAGGGTACCTACCGGCTGGCGGAGATCCAGTACGGCCACTTCGAACGCTTCCTCTTCCTGTCTGCGCCGGTGGACACCGAAAAGGTGACGGCGCTCTATTCCAACGGCTATCTCAAGATAACACTGCCCAAAATGCTGTCTGACAAAACCCATAAAATTCCCATTACCGAAGGGTGACCCTCGGCGCTGGCGACCTTAACCCGAAATTTTTTGAACCCACGTGTGGGAGGCAAATATGACTGAACAGCATTCGCCTGGGGAGATGAGCACCGAAAAAATACCCGACCTGCTTCCGATCATGCCCCTCTTCGATGCGGTCCTCTTTCCCAAGATGGTTCTGCCGCTGGTGGTCATGCAGAAAGAGTCCATCCAGTTGGTGGACGAGGCCATGTCCAAAGATCGTATCGTGGGGCTTTTGCTCTCGGAAAGGCGATCGAAAAATAAGGACCAGTCCCACGAGGATCTGGCCCGGGTGGGCACCAGCGCCCTGATCCTGAAGATGGCCAAATCCGATGACAGCAAGGTCCAGCTGCTGGTTCAGGGACTGAGCCGCTTCAGGGTCGAAACCTTCGAAGAGGGCCTGCCGTTTCTCAAGGCGCGGGTGGTTCACATACCCGAAGAGGAGGTCAAGGACAAGGAAACCGAAGCCCTCGTGAGCAACATCATGGGGCTCTTTGGCCGGGTGGTGGAGCTTTCGCCGGGACTGCCGCAGGAAGTCCTCGCCATGGCCAAGTCCATCAAGGAACCCGGCACGCTGGCGGACATGATCGCGTCCACGCTCAACTCCAAAGTGGAGGAAAAGCAGAACATCCTGCAGACCACGGACATCAAGCAAAGGCTCAAGGAGGCCACCCGGATCGTCACCTACCAGCTTGAAATTCTGGAACTCGGCAACAAGATCCAGACCCAGGTCAAAGGCGATATGGACAAACGCCAACGGGAGTACTTCCTCCGCGAGCAGCTCAAGGCCATCAAGGATGAGCTGGGGGAAAAGGACGATGCCGGGGTGGAGATCGAGGAGTACCGCACCAAGATCGAGAAAAAAAGCCTCCCCCCAGAGGCCGTCAAGGAAGCCGAGCGCGAGCTGGACCGCCTGTCCCGGATGCACCCCTCCTCCGCGGAATACACCGTTGCCTCGACCTATCTGGACTGGCTCACCGCGCTGCCCTGGAGCGAGAGCACCCAGGACAACCTGGATATCCGCAAGGCCCGCAAAGTACTGGACGACGACCACTTCGGGCTGGAAAAAGCCAAAAAACGGATCATCGAGTACCTGGCGGTGCGCAAGCTCAAACCGGATTCCAAGGGCCCGATCCTGTGCTTCGCCGGACCGCCCGGAACCGGCAAGACCTCATTGGGGCACTCCATTGCGCGGGCCCTGGGACGCAAGTTCATCCGGATGTCGCTGGGAGGCGTCCGCGATGAAGCCGAAATCCGCGGCCACCGGCGAACATACGTGGGGGCGCTCCCCGGGCGCGTCATCCAGGGGCTGCGGCGCGCCGAGTCCAACAACCCGGTCTTCATGCTGGATGAAATCGACAAGGTCGGCAGCGATTTCCGCGGAGACCCCTCATCGGCCCTGCTGGAGGTCCTCGACCCCGAGCAGAATTTTTCCTTTACCGACCACTACCTGGACGTGGCCTTTGACCTCAGCAAGGTGATGTTCATCGCCACGGCCAACGTCTTGGACACCATCCCGCCGCCGCTGCGGGACCGCATGGAAGTGATCCAGCTGGTGGGCTATACCGAGGACGAGAAGATCAAGATCGCCAACCGCTACCTGGTCCCGCGGCAGCGCGAAGCCCATGGGCTCAAAACAGACGACCTGAGCTTTACGCGCGGCGCCATCAAGCAGATCATTTCCGGTTACACCCGGGAGGCCGGGCTGCGCAATCTGGAGCGCGAAATCGCCTCCATCTGCCGCGGCGCGGCCAGCATGATCGCCCAGGGCGAAGTCCAAAAGGTGGCCATCAAAGTCAAAAACATACCCAAGTTTCTGGGGCCGGTGCGCGTCACGGCCGAGGCCAAGGCCCGGATTCTGACGCCGGGGGTCGCCATGGGACTGGCCTGGACGCCGACCGGCGGGGACCTGCTGTTCATCGAGGCCACCGCCATGCGCGGCAGCAAAGGCCTGACCCTGACCGGCCAGCTCGGCGAGGTGATGAAGGAATCGGCCTCCGCGGCGCTGAGCTTCATTCGATCGCATGCCGAACGGCTGAAAATCCCGAACGACTTTTTCGACAAGCACGACATCCACATCCACGTCCCGGCGGGCGCCATTCCCAAGGACGGTCCATCGGCCGGGGTGACCATGCTGACCGCCCTGGTATCGCTGCTGACGGACACCGCGATCCACCGGGACCTGGCCATGACCGGCGAGATCACCCTGCGCGGCCAAGTGCTGCCCGTCGGGGGCATTAAGGAAAAGGTCCTGGCCGCCCACCGGGCCGGCATCAAGACCATCATCATGCCCAAGTTCAACAGCAAGGACCTGGAGGACCTCCCCAAACGGGTCCAGCGGGACATCACCTTCCACTTCGTGGACAAGATGATGGACGTGTTGAAGCTGGCCCTGGCGAAGTAACATGCGACCCCATCGAACTCACCGTCGTCTGGCTTTCGCCGCCGCGTGGCTACTGGTGGTGGGCGGGTGTTCCGCGCCCCTGCAAACCGTGCCGCCGGGGCCGGCCGCCCCCCCGGCGGCGAAAGCGCCGCCGCCTGCGGTCCAAGTCCCCAAGCCCTACCAGGTTTACGGCACCTGGTATCAGCCGCTGACCCACGCCCGGGGGTTCACCGAGAACGGCCGGGCGTCATGGTACGGCGAAAAATTTCACGGCCGCCGGACCTCCAACGGCGAAATCTACGACATGTACGCCCTGACGGCCGCCCACAAGACCCTGCCGTTCGATACCTATGTGAAGGTCCGCAACCTGGACAACAACCGCAGCATCGTGGTCAAAATCAACGATCGCGGCCCTTTTGTAAGCGGTCGGATCATCGACCTGTCCTATACGGCGGCCAAGGAAATCGGGGTGGTCGGCCCGGGCACCGCCCCGGTGGAAGTGGTGGCCCTGGGAGCGGCAGCCGCCGGCTCGTCTCAGGAGGCCCCCAGCTACCGACCGATCGACTACCAGGCCGGGAATTTCACCTTCCAGGTGGGTGCTTTTCGGGACCCGCAAAATGCTGAACACCAGCGCCGAGAGCTGCTGAAGAGTTTCACCGACGCCCACGTGCGGGTCTACCAGAGCCCCGCCCACGGAGAACTGCACGGGGTCAGGGTCGGGCGTTTCGAAAACCTCGACCAGGCCGAAGCCTACCGCCAGAGCCTGGCACGCAATGGGTTTCCCAACGCCTTCATCGTGGCCGAATAGCGCAGGGGGGGCATGCTTTCCAAGGTCTTATTTCTGGACCGCGACGGGGTCATCAACCGCGACTCCCCTAATTACATCACAAGCTGGCAGCAGTTCGAGTTTTTGCCCCGCAGCCGCCGGGCCCTCGCCCGTCTCAAGCGCGCGGGCTTTACCACCATCGTGATCACCAACCAGTCCGCCGTTGGGCGCGGGATAATGACGCTGGCGACCCTCAACGACCTGCACGCCCGCATGTGCGCCGCGGTCCGGGCGGCCGGCGGGGAGATCCGGGATATTTTTTTCTGCCCCCACCACCCGGATCAAGCCTGCACCTGCCGCAAGCCCCGCCCCGGGCTGATTTGGGCGGCGCGCGAGCGCCACGCGATCGACCTCTCGAGGGCCGTCATGGTCGGCGACAGCCCCAAAGACATCGCCGCAGCCCGCGCGGCCGGGGTTCGCCTGACGGTCCTGGTCCGCACCGGAAACGGCGCGGAAGCCGAAAAGGCCTTATCCGGCCGGCTGGACCGGCCGGACCATGTGGCCGCCGATCTTTTCGCGGCCGTCGATTGGATCATTGCCCATGACCCCCTTTGCGCCCCCTGAGGCGACGACCCTTGACGGCCACCTCGAGCGGATCACCTACCACAACCCGCAAAACCACTACACCGTGGCCAGGGTTCAGGCCGACCGGCAGCCGCGCCCGATCACGGTGGTCGGCTATCTGCCCGGCGTCAGCCCCGGTCAGGCCCTGCGCCTCAAAGGCCAATGGGAAACCCATCCCCGTTTCGGCCAGCAGTTCAAGATCCTGGCCTTTGAAGTCATCCTGCCGGCCTCGGTGGCCGGCATCCGCCACTACCTCGAATCCGGCATGGTCACAGGCATCGGCCCCAAAACCGCCCGGCGCCTGGTGGCCTTTTTCCAGGCCGACACCCTGGAGGTGATCGAAAAGGCCCCCGAGCGGCTTTGCGAGGTCGAAGGCATCGGCCCCAAAACCGCCCGAAAAATTGCCGATACCTGGCAGGCGCACCATGCCGCCCGCGCCCTGATGCAGTTTCTGCAGGAAAACGGCCTGAAGCTCTCGTATGCCGGCAGGCTGCTCCAGACCTACGGCGCCGATGCCCTGCCGATTCTGCGGGACACCCCTTTCAGGGTGGCCCGCGAGCTTCCCGGGATCGGCTTTCTGATGGCCGACACGATTTCCCAAAACCTCGGCCAGCCGCCGAATGCTCCCGAACGAATCCAGGCCTGCATCCGCCACCTGCTGGAACAACAAACCAACGCCGGGCATCTGTTGATGCCGCAGGCCCAGCTTTTAGAGCGCTGCCAGGCGCTGTTCGACATCCCGCCCGATGCCGCGGGCGAAGCGCTGGCGGACCTGGCGGCGCAAAATGCGGTGGTGATCGAAAAATCGGCCGGGGCTCAGTGCCCGGTTTACCTGCACCCTCTTTACGCCGCCGAAACCGGTCTGGCGCGGCGCCTCAACGCCCGTTTAAGTCTGCCCCCGCCGCCGCTGCGCCTGGACCCCGAGCGGGTGACGGCCGAGGTCCTCAAAAAACTGGCCATCAAACTCTCCGACGAGCAGACCCGGGTTCTGACCGCTGTCCTCGCCAAGCGCATCGCCATCATCACGGGCGGCCCGGGAACCGGCAAGACGACCCTGATCCGCTCCCTGACAGCCGTCATGGAAGCGCTCGGCAAACAGATCCTGCTGGCCGCGCCCACCGGGCGGGCCGCCCGGCGGCTGGGGGAGGTCACCGGCCGGCCGACCGCGACGATTCATAAACTGCTGGGGTATAACTTCAGCGAACAGGCCTTTGAACGCGATCAGGACGATCCCCTGGAAACCGATGCGCTGATCGTTGACGAGGCCTCCATGGTGGACCTGGTGCTGATGCATCAGCTGGTCAAAGCAGTCCCCATGACCGCCGTCCTGATCCTGGTGGGGGACGTTTTTCAGCTCCCCTCGGTTGGCCCGGGCAGCGTCCTGAGTGACCTGATCCGCTCGCAGCGCCTGCCCGTCCACGCCCTCAACACCATTTTCCGCCAGGCCGAAGAAAGCCCGATCGTGATCGCCGCCCACCGTATCCGAAACGGCCGCATGCCGGAAATGGTTCCAACGGAAAGCCCGATTGCGCCGGCTCAATTCTGTTTTGTAGCGGAAAGCCGGCCGGCGCGGGCGGTCGATACCATCGTGACCCTGTGCCGCGATATCCTCCCGGCGCGCTATGGCCTCGACCCGATTCGCGACATCCAGGTGCTGACCCCCATGCACCGCGGCGAAGTCGGGACCCTGCACCTCAACCAGATGCTGCAACGGGCGCTGAATCCGCCTGCCCCGATCGAAAACGGGGGTAACGCCCGCCTGCGGCCCGGCGACAAGGTCATGCACCTGCGCAACGATTATCAGAAGGAGGTCTTCAACGGTGACATCGGCACCATCCTCAGCGCCGAAGGTAACGGCTCCCGACTATCGGTTGAGTTTTACGGCCGAAGCGTCGCCTACGACTGGAACGAGTTGGATGACCTGTCGCTGGCCTACGCCATCTCGGTCCACAAATCGCAGGGGTCCGAATACCCGGCGGTGGTGGTGCCCGTCATGACCCAGCATTACCCGCTGCTGCAGCGAAATCTCATCTACACCGCTCTGACACGGGCCAAAACCCTGGTGGTTTTGATCGGCACCCCCCAGGCGCTGGCGATGGCCGTCAAGAATGACACCCCGCGAAAACGCCTTTCGCGCCTGGCCGAGAGACTGACGGCGTGATTTCAGCTCAGTTGTCGGTTTCGGGCGACGGTTCGGGCAGGGGGATTTTGAAAAACGAGACGCCCTCTTTTTCGAGCGTTTTTTCTTCTTCCCCGGAGCTGACGCCCCGGATGTTGCGTGGCTCGACGGCGCCGTAGTGGATTTTGAGGGCTTCCTTGCTGAAATCCGCCCCGACATCATCAAAATTTTTATTTATAAAATCGATTACTTTACGGTGAACGCGGCGGGCGTCAAGGGTGAGTTGGGCGCGCGGCAGGCGGTTCGAGGATGAGGACGCCTTGATGGCAAAAGTGGAAGGAATCCGGCAAACAGCGGTCGTGTTGCAGACCGGGCAGGCGATCAACGCTTTTTTTTGCTGGGTTTCGAAGGCGCTCAAATCCTCAAACCAGCCCTCAAAACAGTGCCCGTGGGCACACTCTAGGTCAAGAGCAATCATGCGCTCCATCTACTTCCTGACAGGGGTCGGCGGCGGTTCTTAAGGTGTTTAAGTCAAAGAAAATTCAGCGATATTTTATTTTTTTGATTTACCACAGGGCCGTTTTTTTTTAAAGAAATTATTGACAGAATCGTTTTTTTAAACTCAAATTGCGCTGTTTCGGCCGGCCTTCGCCTGCGGGCGGGCGCGCCGGGCCCCGAAGGCCAGCATTTTGCCGATGCCGGTGAAGACCGCCAGCGATCTCGAACCCCAAGCCATTCATCCGGGAGTTGCCGCCAATGAAACGTATTCTGTTTGCCGGGCTCTGCCTGGCCGTGCTTTTTTCGCCCGCCTGGGCCGCCACCAAGTATGTCAGCGACGTAATGGAAATTACCCTCCGGACCGGCCCCACCATCGGGCACAAGATCATCGCCATGCTGCGCTCGGATCACGCGCTGGAAACCCTCGAAGAGGGGCCCGATTGGAGTCGGGTGCGCACCCAGGACGGCAAGGAGGGGTGGGTCCTCAGCCGCTTTCTGACCGCTCAGGCGCCCAACCGCGTTCGTTTGGCCAGCCTGCAGAAAGAGTATGACGGCATCAGGCAAAAGATCGAGACCCTGACCACGGAAAACACCCAGTTGACCGCGGAAAACAGCCGCCTCAGCGCGACGTTGGGCGAAAGCCAAACCACCATTGAAAAACTCAACACCGCCTACGAGGCCCTCAAAAAGGACGCCGCCGACTTCATCAACCTCAAAACCCGTTTTGAAAAAACGTCCGCCGAATTGGCCAAGCAAACCGGGCTGGCGGAGCAGTTCGAGGCGGAACTATCCAAACTGCGGTTCAACGATCGCGTCCGGTGGTTTCTGAGCGGCGCGGGCGTCCTGCTTTTGGGGATGATCATCGGCGCCGTCCTGAAACGCCAGCGGCGCCGCTCCTCGCTGCTGTAAGAGAGCCTGGGATCGGGTTGGATCGAAACGCGGCCCCAGGCCACCGCCGTCTCCGCCCCCACGACAGCGCGGTGGTCTGTCTCAGCGGCCCGTTTGCCTTTCAGTCCCCCCTTGCCAGCGGGAATCCCAAAAGTTTTTGGATTGAAAGACCGATCAGACCGGGAGTTAGCCGCGACAGGTGATTTTCAGGGGGCCTTAGGGCCGGTTATGCGGCGTCACTTCCCAGTGCGTCCGTAAAAACAGCCGTCGTGGACAGGCAGATCGGGCGTGCCAATTGAAGGGGCGAGGTCCTTCAAACCGCCTGTCAAGGGGTTGCCCGCTGCGCCCCGGGCCATGCGATTCTTCGTTGACAAGACCGGTTTTGGCATTATCATCGAGTAACTTATTGCGCGCCTGACGCAAAAGTACTCCTATTTCCAAAGTTCATTAACACCGGATGACCCAATGACGAACAAGCGCGACTATTACGACGTTCTCGGGGTCGGTAGGAATGCCAGAGACGCCGAACTCAAAAGCGCCTACCGCAAACTGGCCCTCAAATACCACCCAGACCGCAATCCCGACAACAAAGAGGCTGAAGAGCGCTTCAAAGAGGCGGCGGAGGCCTACGAGGTCCTCAGAGATCCCCAGAAGCGGGAAATATACAACCAGTACGGCCACCAGGGACTTGAAGGTGCGGGTTTTTCCGGGGTCGGTGGTTTTGAGGACATTTTCTCCAGTTTCGGCGACATTTTCGAGGATTTTTTCGGTTTCAGCTCGGGGCGCCGCTCGCGCAGCCGGGTACAGCGCGGTGCGGACCTGCGTTATGACATCACACTGAACTTCATGCAGGCAGCCTTCGGCGCCGAAACCGAAATCAACGTGACCAAGACCGAGCGCTGCACTGCCTGCGACGGGAAGGGCAGCGAATCTGGAACCGATCCCGTCACCTGTGCCCAGTGCCAGGGTTCAGGCCAGGTGAGCCGCAGCCAGGGTTTTTTCACTGTTCGAACCACCTGTCCCTACTGCCAAGGCCGGGGCCACACGATCGCGCATCCCTGCGCCCAGTGCGGGGGACACGGGCTGGTCAAGGTTTCCAAAAAAGTCGCCGTAAAAATTCCTGCCGGGGTGGACAACGGCTCCCGGCTGCGCCTGACCGGCGAAGGTGAATCCGGCGCCTATGGCGGCCCGCCGGGCGACCTCTACGTTTTCATCCATGTGGAGGCGCACGACTTTTTCAGACGGGACAACACCGACGTAATCTGCCAGGTGCCCATCTCATTCAGCCAGGCGGCCCTGGGCGACAAAATCGATGTCCCCACCCTGAACGGCCAAAAGCCCCTTTCGATTCCCAAGGGAACCCAGCCGGGTGAGGTTTTCCGTTTTCGCGGTGAAGGCATTCCCTCCCTGCGCAACGGGCATCGCGGGGATCAAGTCATCCAGGTGCTCGTCAAGACCCCCACCCATCTGAACAAGAAACAGGAAGCCCTGCTGAAGGAATTCGCCAAACTGGAATCCGGCAAACTAACCACCAAACTGAAAAACATTTTCAAGGGAAACCCTGTCGAAGCCGCCCAGTGAGGCCGGTGAAACATATGGGTAACGGGTCGTTAGATGTACGAGCTGAGAGTTGTGACTCATTTTGCGGCCGCCCACCAACTGAAAATGGTGGGAGCAAAATGCGAAAATCTTCACGGCCACAACTGGAAAATTGAGGTATATGTAACCGGGCAGGAGTTGAACGCCGGCGGCGTTTTGATGGATTTCGGGGTCTTAAAGGATCACGTGCGCGGCCTGATGCGCGATATCGACCATAAGTTTCTAAACGAGCTGAACGACTTCAAGGACGGTTGCCCGCCATCGTCCGAAAATATCGCCCGTTTGATCGCCGAGCGTCTGCAGCAGCAGCTGACAGCCCCGGGGGTCAGGGTTTCCCGCGTGACCGCCTGGGAATCCGAAAATGCCTGCGCCACCTATTTTCCCAACGGCAACGGTTAAGTCGTCAATCGCGGCCAGGGCCAACGCCCCGCTACCTTTCCTGAGTATGACACCCAAAAAGCAGCGGCGCCTGTGCGCCCGCTGCTTTTTTTCTGGCACAGTCTGCCGCCAGTGGGTCCGGCCGAGCGTCAACCGTCCGTGTGAAGCCTCTCCCAGCATGCAATCAGTTCATCCCGGCGGATGATTGCGGAGACATCCGCCACATGCTGACGGATATTCTCCAGGCCGCCCTCCTGACGGTCCACCAAGATGACGGCTTTTACCACATCCAGGCCCTCCAGACGGGCCCGCTCGATGGCCTGGATGGTGGAGCCGCCGGTGGTGACGACGTCGTCGATGATGGCAACCTTCTCTCCGGCGGTCATGTCGCCCTCGATCCAGCGAATGATGCCGTGGTCCTTTTGGGTCTTGCGGATGGAAAAGGCTTTGATGGGCAGACCTTCCAGCTCCGAGGCAAATGCCGTCGCCACCGCAATGGGATCGGCGCCGAAGGTGAGCCCCCCGACGCCGGCAACCTCCGCCTCCCGGACGGCCTGAAACACCAGGTGGCCGGCCAGAAATATCCCCCGCGGGCTGAGGGTTGTCGGTTTGCAATTTACGTAAAAAGAGCTCAATTTTCCGGAAACCAGTTTGAACACGGGTTCCGGGCTGAATTTGAATGATTTCCGGCAGAGGAGTTGGACCAGTTCCTGTTTCATGTCACCACCCACCCGCGCGCCGCTGCCAGCTCCGGATGCATATTGATTTAAAATCGAATTTTCGATAGAAAAGCCCCCACCGAAACGGAAGAAGCCTGTTTAATGGGATTCCAGTGGAGGCTTTAAGTTAAGGAAAACTGGAAACAGCACTCCTTGAACTTGGCAGAGGTATAGCAAGTATCCGCTTCAGGGTCAATTTTAAATCCTCGGGGGGCTCCCAGCTTGGCCTATCGCCTGAAAATCTCCAGCCACACGCTACCGTGCATGGGGCTGGCAGCGGCGCAATGATGCCCCCCCCTGACCAGCAGGCGATCATCCGCCTGTTCGGTGTCCACCGGCGCTACGGAGCGCTGAACGCCCTGACCGACATCGGCCTCGATATCTTCCAAAACGAGTTTGTGTTTATCACCGGCCCCAGCGGTGCTGGCAAATCCACCCTCCTGAAGCTCCTCTACCTGGGGGAGCCCGCCTCTGAGGGTCAGATTCTGGTGGACGGATTGAACCTGGCCCGCATTTCCCGCAAGCGGATTCCAGACCTGCGGCGCAGGTTCGGCATTATTTTTCAAAACTACCGCCTGATCCCGACCCGAACGGTTTTCGCCAACGTCTCCCTGGTCCTCGAAGCCATGGGTCAGAAGGAGCACCTGATCCGCAAAAAGGTTCACAGCGTGCTGCGGACCGTCGGCCTTGAGGACCGCGACAGCGCCCTGCCCCTGACGCTCTCGGGCGGTGAGCAGCAGCGGGTGGCGGTTGCCCGCGCGATTGTGGGCAACCCCCAAATCCTCCTGGCCGACGAGCCCACCGGCAGCCTGGACCCCTCCTCGGCCGGCGCCATCATGGCCTTGCTGCAGCGCTACCATCGGCGGGGGGCCACGGTCATCATCGCCACCCACGACCACGAAATGATCCGTCGCACCCGTGGACGCGTCATCCGTCTGGAGCGCGGCCGGCTTGCGCCGCAGCCCGCGGCCGACACCCCATGAACCGGCCTTTGAAGCGCGCCCTGGCGGATATCCACGCCAACGGCTTTCTCAACGCGATCACCGTTGTCACGATCGCCCTGGCTATTCTGATATCCAGTGCTTTCGGTCTTTTTTTCATCAATGCCAGCCGCCTGATGACCCTTTGGCAGCAGGGCGTGCGGGTCATGGTTTACCTGCAGCCGGAATTTGCCGACGCCGCTGTGGAAGACCTCCGCTCCCGGCTGGAAAAGCTGCCGGCGGTCGGCAAGGCCGTTTTCATTTCCAAAGACGATGGAATGGCGCGGTTAAAGAAGCAGCTGAAGCACCAGCTCTCGCTGCTCAGCAACTTGAAAGCCAACCCCCTGCCGCATGCCTTCGAGGTGCAGCTGCGGCCCGCCGTTCGCGACTGGGAGGAGGTGGCGGCCCTGGCGGCCGCAATCCAAAATCTTGCGGGCGTCGAGGAAGTCGAGTACGGCCAGGGGTGGCTTGACCGCTTTGCGGCGATCCTGCGGCTCTTCAAGCTGGCCGGATTTGGGATGTGCGCTTTGTTTTTCATTGCAACGGTCTTCATTGTGGCCAACACCACCCGGCTGGTTTTGTACAGCCGGCGCGAAGAAATCGAAATCATGCGACTGGTGGGGGCATCGGAGGGGTTTATTCGAATGCCACTTTACCTTGAGGGCATCCTTCAGGGGGCGATCGGCGGCGCGGCCGGACTTGCAGGGCTGCTGGCAGGGCACCTTTACCTCAGCGCCCAGATCGACCCGGGCCTCCTGCCCAGTCGATTTGAAGTTCGCTTTTTTCCGCTGGCACTGATAGCGGCCATCCTGGGCGGCAGTATGCTGGCCGGTTGGTTGGGCAGCTTCCTTTCCCTCAGACAGCAGTTAAAAACCTGAAGTGCCCGAAGCAAACGCTGCGCCCCGCAGTGATGCGACTATGCGGTTTTTTTTGGCAACACGACATCACCCGTTCTGGACCGGCTTGGCCGTTTTTTTGACATGCCTCATGCCCATCGGTGCCCCGGGCGCTGAGGCGGCCGAAACCATCGCAATCGTGACCGCATCCGGCCTGAACTTGCGCAAGGGGCCGGAAGGCAGTGCCGGGATCGTCCGGACCCTCCAGAAGGGCGACACCCTGCAGATCCTGGGTGAAACCACGGGATGGCTGAAGGTCGAGCACGCGGGCGAAACGGGGTTTGTCAAGCACAACCCGCAATGGGTCAAGTTCTTGACGGCTGAAACCGCCGCGGATGCCGACCCCCGCGAACGAAGCCTTCTCGGGCGTGCCGTCGAGGCGGTAACCCGCAAACTCGAGGCACGCAAGGCCGAAGTGGCCGATGACATCCGACGCGAAAAGGACGTCCTGGAGCGCCTCAACGCGATCAACCGCGACCTCAACCGCACAACCCTCCAGGTTCGGGCGCTGGCGGCAGCGCTTGAAGCGCTGAGCGCCGAAATTCAGCACAACCGGCAGGAAATCAAAGCGCTTGAAGAACGGATCGCGGAGAGCGAGGCCCAGGCTTCCCAACGGCTGGTGGCGCTTTACAAACTCTCCTGGATCGGGCAGGTTCAGTTTTTGGTGAACGCAACCTCAATCAACGATTTTTTCGAACGAAAAAGAGCCCTTAATAATCTTCTCGCCCATGACGACAAGGTGTTCGGCGCCCTGTTGGCCGATTACGACCGGCTATCCGGGTTAATGAGCCGGCTGGAGGCCCGGAAAGCCGAGAAACAACAGAAAACCGAGGCCTTCAACCTACAGTTGAACGACTTGGCAGCCCACAAGGCCCGTCGGATCCGCCTGCTGGCAGAGATTCGCAGCAAAAAAGCCCTCGAACTGGCCGCCATCGACTCCCTCAAAGCCTCGGCAGCGGCGCTGGACAGTGCGATTCAGTCGTTTATGCAGCAAGCGCCCGCGCCCCAGCCGGAAATTTTCGCAGGCGCCGATTTCGCAACCTTTAAAGGGTTGCTAAAAATGCCTGTTGAAGGTAAAATAGCTAAATTTTTCGGACCTTACAAAAACCCACACTTCAACGTGATGAATTTTCGAAGCGGTATCGAGATCCATGCGCAGCGGGGGGAGCCCGTTCGCTCCGTTCGGGAGGGGAGGGTTCTGTTTGCCAGCTGGTTCAAGGGGTTTGGCAACATGCTGATCATCGATCACGGAAAAAATTACTGCACGGTCTACGCCCACGCCGAGGAATTGTTCAAACAGAAAGGCGACACCGTCCTGGCACAGGAAGTCATCGCCACGGTCGGAGACACTGGTTCGACGCCGGAGCCGGGTCTGTATTTCGAGGTGCGCCATCACGGAAAACCCATGAATCCATTGGCATGGATCCATCAACGCGGCTAAAAGGAGCTGGCTGTATGACCCGAAAATCAGGACGTTACATCAGGCTTTGGCTGGTGCTGGCCGTTGCCGTCATTTTCTGGAGCATCGGGGCGGGGTTTTACCGCGACCTGGGAGCCAGCAACGACGAAACTTACAAGGGTCTCAAGATCTTTTCGGATGTTCTCGAACTGATAGAAAAAAACTATGTCGACCCCGTTGATACCGCCGATCTTATCCACAAGGCGATCCAGGGCATGGTCCAAAGTCTGGACCCCCACTCCGCCCTGCTGCCCCCCGATGCCTTTGAAGAATTGCAGATCGACACCCAGGGAGAATTCACCGGCATCGGGATCCGCATCACCATGCGCGACGGTTTCGTCACCGTGATATCGCCGATTGAGGGCGCCCCCGCATACAAGGCCGGCATCAAGGCCCAGGACCGCATCATCAAGGTTGATGGAGAAGCCACCAAGGATCTGCGCAGCGCGGTGATGAAGATGCGTGGCCCCAAGGGAACCGATGTGGTCGTGACCATCCTGAGGGAAGGTGCGGCCGGCCCGATGGATTTCAAACTCACCCGCGATGTCATTCCGATCGAGAGTGTGCGCGCCCTCGAGATCAAGCCCGGATACGGCTACGTGCGGGTCACCAATTTCCGCGACAAAACCACCGAAGATCTCCAAGACGCTCTGAAAAAATTGGAATCCGCCAAAACGCCCTTGAAGGGCCTGGTGCTCGATCTGCGCAACAACCCCGGCGGGCTGCTGAACCAGGCAGTGGAGGTTTCCGACCTGTTTCTCCAGGAGGGCGTCATCCTCTCCATCAGAGGACGCCAGAACACCCACACCAAGATCTTCAAAGCCACGCCCACCCCAGCGACGGCCAGGGACTACCCGATGGTGGTGCTGATCAACGGCGGCAGCGCCAGTGCATCCGAAATCGTCGCCGGAGCCCTCCAGGACCATAAAAGGGCCCTTATCCTCGGCACGACCTCCTTTGGCAAGGGGTCGGTGCAGACCGTGGAGTCCCTGCGCGACGGGTTCGGGTTGAAATTCACGATTGCCCGCTATTATACCCCCAACGGGCGCTCCATCCAGGCCAAGGGGATCGAACCGGATATCGTGGTGCCGCCCCAGGCGGGGGAGCAAAAGACCAGCGCGGCCGAAGACCGGTTGGTGAAGGAAAAGGACCTGAAAAACCATCTGGAAGACGCGCCCCGCGATGATGCGGGGACCACCGAGGAAGAGGCCGCCCCGGAGGAAAGACCCACCGAAGAGGCCCCGGCAAGCGAAGGGCTGGAGGACACCCTGAGCACCGCAGGGCTGGAGGCCGACAACCAGGTCTTCAGGGCCATGGAAATTCTAATCAGCTACGATATTTTCAAAGATCTGAAAGGCTGAACCCGGATGGCGCCGGGCCCGCCATGAGCGAACCGGCAGCCGGGCTGAAACCTGCCCGTTGAGACCTTGCCCATCCGCCTACAGGGGGATGGGCAGCCCTGTTTATAGGCGCCTCCCTGCGACCCGCCGGCGCATAGCGAGAGACCCATGGCCAAACCCAAAACAAAAGCGAAATCACAGAAACCGGCACCGCGCTCGCGGAGCCGCAAACCCCCCGCGCGCTCAGCGAACTCCCCCCTGAAGCGGCATCTGCCCCGCGCCCTCATCGGCCTGACCGCCCTGATCGGGTTGGTGGTCATCGCGGCCGTCGCCGCCCGCCATTACATTGCACCTAAATCCCAGAGAGCTGTGGTGGCGCTTCCGGTTGCCAAACCGCCGGCGCCGGTCAAGGCGGCGCCGGCCAAGCCCCGCCCCGAAGCCAAGCCCCAGGTTCGCAAATCACCGACCTACGAAATTTTTCCAACCGAAGACCACCGTGCAACGCAACCCCAACCGCCGCTGCCGCCACCCGCTGCGCCCCTGGCAGACCTCCCACGCGTGGCCCTGATCATCGACGATATCGGCTACGACCAGGGCATGGCGACCAAGTTCATGACCCTCGACAACGCCGTCACGTTTTCGATTCTGCCCTACAGCCCTTTCCAGCAGGCGATTTCCGGGGAAATGCGCGCTAGGGGGATGGAGGTGATGCTGCACCTTCCCATGGAACCCAAGGAATACCCCGAGATCCAGCCGGGCCGGGGGGCCCTGCTGGTTTCGATGACACCGGACGAACTGATCCGCCAGCTGGAGAAAAACCTGGCCGCCGTTCCCGACATCAAGGGTGTCAACAACCACATGGGCTCCCGCATGACGGAACGCTCCACCCAAATGTACCAGATTTTTTCGACCCTCAAAAAAAGAGGGCTTTTTTTCATCGACAGCCGCACCACTGCCGCGAGCCTCTGCCGACCGTCGGCCCGCCTGCTGCAGGTTCCGTATGCCCAGCGGGATGTTTTTCTCGACCATGTGGCCGATGAAACGGAGATCCGCCGCCAGGTTCGCCGGCTGGTGGCCCTGGCGCACCGGCAGGGCAGCGCCGTCGGTATCGGACACCCCCACCCCGCCACCTACACGGTGTTAGCCGAACAACTGCCGCTGCTGAAAAAAAGCGTCAAACTGGTGCCCGCCTCCCAGTTGGTTCGAATCGGCGGCTGAACGGCCGGGCCGATCAACCTGAGCGGGGCAGGTTTGACCTTTTGCGGGGGCCAATTTGGCAAAAATTTGGGTTTCTTCTACGACCGACGGCGGCCGACAATGGCCATCCAGGCCTGCTCGATGAGAACCGTTTCGACCGCAAGCCCCTTTTTTTGCATCCGGGCCACCACTTCGTCGCGGTTTTGGGCCAGAAGCCCCGAGCAGATCAACACCCCATCTGTTGCGAGCACCCCTTCCACCCGCTCCAGCAACTCCAGAATGACCGGCAGAAGGATATTGGCCGTCACCAGATCGTAGCGCCCCGCGATGCCGTCCACCAAATCGCCGCGCGACACCTGACAAGCGGGCGGCCCAAGATTGTTCAGCTGCAGGTTTTTTTCCGCAACCGCAACCGCCACCGGATCGTTGTCAACGCCCCGGACCTTGGCGGCCCCCAGCTTGGCGGCGGCGATCATCAGGATGCCGGTGCCGGTGCCGACATCCAAAAAGGCGGCCCCGGGTTTGACCAGGGTCTCCAGCAGGCGCAGGCACAGGACCGTGGTCGGGTGCGTACCGGTGCCGAACGCCATTCCCGGATCGATTTCAATCACCGTTTCGCCGGCGTGGGGGTCATAGGTCCGCCAGGTCGGTTTGACGACCATAGCGGAAGTCACTTTCTGCGGCCAGAAAAAGGTCTTCCAGGACTCGGCCCAATCCTCTTCGCACAAATCTGAATAGACCACCCGGCTGCGAAGGCCGGCAGCTTCCGTCAGCCGTTTCAAGCCGGCCTCAAGCGCACGGCATTGGGCCTCCAGATTGGCGTTGCGGGGGAAGTAGGCCGTAACCGCATGGTCGGAGCCAGGCGGGACGGCATCCTCGCCCCAGCCCTCGGCGGGATCGGTGTCGGGGTCATCGATCACCACCCCTTTGACCCCCAGGTCATAAAAAACAGCCGCAATCAGCTCTGCGGCCAGAACGGTCGTAAGAGGGTCAAAAATGACCCTTGCGGCTACCCAGTCCATGGGGGTGTGCCTCCTGAAAAAGATAAAACGACGGGGACGACGCGGTTCGGGTCGTGACATTCAAACGGGCGGTTTACTGCAGCAGACGGATCAGAACAGGAAGGAAAAAAATCAAAAAGAGGATGATCAACCCCGGAGGGCTCAGATAGGGCGCATACCAGGGTTTTCTGCGGGCGCGGGCCGCTTTGAGTTCGGCCAGGAACCAGTTGCCCAGCAGCGCGGCGGCCCCCAAGACGGCCAAAATTCTGACTATCTGGATCATCATTTCCATGATGGGCCCCATACATCAAAAAAAGTGGGCTGTCAAAGAAACCAGCGCCAGCTCCTCGCATCGGCCGGCATAACGGCCGCGGCGCGCCGGCGAGGCCCGGGCGCTTCGCTTTTATCGGGGTGGGTCTACTTGCGGCGGGGGGCGAAGCGGACAAAAATGCGATAATCGCCGCTATCGATATCCTTGGGCAGGTTGTGCCCCTCGGGGACCAGCAGCACCAACACCCGGCCACCGACCGGATCCAGGTTCATCTGCCCGCCGCGGCGATCTTTCTGCCCGCCGGGCGGCTTTCCCGGTCGCCGCCTGGGGGGGCGGACGTTGAGGATCTTGGCTTCGACGATTCCCGGTCCCGAACCGGGTCCTTTTTGGGGGGGCGGCCCCACGGAAACAGGGGCCCCGATGACAATCTGCATGGGCATCCTCCTCGGTGGCTAGGCTATGGGTTTTTTATCGGTTGGCCGGCTCGCCGGCTGAACCCGCTCGCGTGCCCCTTTTCATAGCGCCAAAGGAGCCGGTGGCGCGTGAAACCGCTCCCTGGGCGGGTTGAAATACCCGTAGCGAAGATCGGGGAAGTGGTCTCGAAGCTCGGCCAGGAGGACCCGCACGCCCATGGGGGGGCCCTGGGGGGCAACCGCCGCCATGGCCTGCCAATACCGCCGGGGGTCAAAATTGAGGTTGCGCCACTGGATCAGATGAACCGGGTGGGCGCCCAGGAAGGACTTGAACGCCTCGTATTCCTGCGGGGAATCGCTGACCCCGGGGCAATTCAGGTAGTTCAGGGAGACGAATTTCCCCAGACGGTCCGCCAGGTCCAGACTGTCGAGAACATCTTCAAACCGGTAGTCCTTGGGGCGGAAATAGGCCTCATAGCAGGCTTTGCGGGCGCTGTTGAGGCTGACCCGCAGGCTGTCCAGGCCGGCAGCAAAAAGTTTTTCGAGAACCTCCGGACGGCTGGCGTTGGTGTTCAGGTTGATGGTTCCCTCCGCAGTGCGCGACCGAATCAGTCGAATCGCCGGTTCGACGACCTCGACGGCCAGCAGCGGGTCCCCCTCGCAGCCCTGCCCGAAACTGACCACGCTGTGCTCCACCCGTTGAATGTGCGCGAGGGCCACGGCCGCAATTTCCTCCGGATCGGGGGTGAAGGCAATCCGGTCCTGGCAGTGGGACACGCTTTGACCGGCCTGCAGGGAGAGGCACCCCAGACAGCGGGCATTGCAATAACGCGAGGCGGGGAGAGGGGCTTCGTAGCGCCCCAGGAAAAAATTCTTGCCGGCCGGGCAGCCGTAGACCAGGGCGCAATGTTCGAGATGGGCCCGCAGACGGTTTCCGGGAAGCATCTTGCGCATCTTGCGAACACCGGCCGCCACATCGCGGCGTTGCATCTGCCGCAGATCCTGACGAGGTTCACGGTCAACCTGGAGGATCGCGGATCGAAAATTCCCCCGGTGCCACCCCACCGCACCGTAAGAAAAAAGCGGCAAATTCCCGGCATGCGGTCCTTCACGGAAGGCACTGACGTGGGTCAGGATATAGCCGGGGGAATTGAAGGCCGCGACCGGAAAGACCGCTTCACCGGGCAGCATCGGGTTTTCGGTCAGCACCTCAAACTCAAGCGTCGCGCGGTTGAAAACAATCGGCCGTCGGTCCGGCAGTCGCATCAGTTCGCTGCCGTTGGGCATTTTACAAGTTTCGGCGGCCTGCAGCAGCGTCAGTTGCTCGCCGGCCATGCCCACGGCCGCATAACCATCCAACTCAAATATTTCTCCACGGTCATTGGCCACCACCGCGGCTATGGGGTCCCTGCCGACCTTTGCCATTTTGGATTCCTGTGAATTGTTTTTGGGTTGGACGATCGAAAAATAACCACCACCGGGCTAAAATCGGCTTGACCTCGAATCGGTTTTGGCTAATAGAATAAAACCGGTTTGGCAGCAAGCGCGGCTTTCAGGGCATGCACCCAATGCTTGGCATGCTTGCCGCCAGAACTGATCCGAGACCGGTTTTCCCAAAAAATTCCTTGCAAGGGATGG
>Ga0105107_10000378_pt1 | contig 27599 bp, 22 predicted proteins | sample PPLLaktember2015_6_FD_79335 | JGI IMG/M metagenome (GOLD analysis project Ga0105107, IMG submission 79335) | Freshwater sediment microbial communities from Prairie Pothole Lake near Jamestown, North Dakota, USA - PPLs Lake P8 Core (1) Depth... | ecosystem: Environmental > Aquatic > Freshwater >... | reverse complement strand
TCTCGAACCGCTGGTCGACGATGCCGATCCACCTGCTCCCCGATCTCCGGCTGCCCGCCCCCGACGAGCGCGCCCGGCTCGACCGCATGCCGGGCTCGAAGGTGCCGGTGATCCGGCAGCCCTTCCGCGAGGGCGACCTGCTGCCCTTCTGGTCGATGGGGACGCCGCCGGGGAGCTGGCTCTGGAACGTCGCGGAGGATCCCGGCGAGCTGCACAGCCGCGCGGGCGAGCCGGTCGAGCGCGACCTCGAGGAGAAGCTGCGCGCGGCGCTTCGCGAGGTCGAGGCGCCGGACGAACAGCTCGAGCGGCTCGGGCTCGCTTGATCTCGCGCGCGCGTGCGCGCCGGCGTCGCCCGTTCGCGGGAAAGATGGTGGCCCAGGCCAGAGTCGAACTGGCGACACCCGCATTTTCAGTGCGGTGCTCTACCAACTGAGCTACCGGGCCACCGGGGGGCGGAATCTACCGAACGCCGCCGGGTCCCGCCCCCCGGGCCGGGAGCGCTCGAGGCCGGCCCCGGGGGCCTGGCGCGTCCGCCAGTGGCCCCTTCCATCGTGAGCCCGCGCCTCACGCCTCTCCGGTGAAATCGGGAAGGCGGAGGGCGGGCACGGAGTCCGGCCGGTCGCCGTCCCCGCGATCGGAGACTCGTGATGACCGCTTGCATTCGTCCCTCGCGCTGCGCGGCGGCTCGCCCGCTCGCAGCCGTCCTCGCCGTCCTGCTGCTGGCCGCCGCGGCCGATGCCCAGGCGGGCCCCCGGAAGAAGCCGCTCGAGGTCGCCGTGGTGGCGGTGCCCGCCGGCTCCCTCAGCGTCGACGCGGTGGGCGCCCCGCTCACCGGGATCGTCGATCTCGACCCGGGCGTGCCGCCGGGGGTCACGCAATCGACCTCCTTCGACATCCCCGAGGACTCGCGCCTGGCGTTCGACTGGGTGGGCGCGCGCCTGACCTTCGACCGCGCGCTCCCGGAGGGCGTACGCTTCGCGCTGTTCATCGAGGCCAACCCCAGCTTGCAGACGCCGATCGTCTTCGCCGAGGCGAGCGGCAGCGAGATCCACTTCGGCGGGCCGGTGCCGATCGTGCTCGAGGGCGGCGGCTCGCTGCGCTTCTTCGCGCTCGGGAGCTTCGGCGGCGCCACCGTGCAGTCGGCCCGCTACAGCTTCTCCGGGCGGCTGCTCCCCGTCGAGTGAGGGGACAGCGGCCCCGGCGCGCCGGCGGCGCCGGGGCCGCGTGGCTCCGATGCGCTCAGGCTCCGGCCGCGTAGCCCCGCACGAAGAGCGGCTCGAGCCCCGGCGGCTCCGGCGGCGGCGCCGTCGCGGCGGCGTGACGCGCGGCGAAGCTGCGGACGGCGCGGATCATCGGGGCGAGCAGGCGCAGGTCGCTCGCGCTGTTCACGAAGACGCCCGGGCGGGCGAGGGCGAAGTGGACGGCGCGCTCGATCTCGGCGGGGTCGGTGAGGGGCTCGTACCAGGTGGAGTGGGTCGGGGCGGCGCCCTCCGGCCAGCGCCGGCGCGCGACGGACTTGATGGTCTGGACGGCGACGTTCCGCTCGGCGCAGAGGGCGAGCAGGCGCTCGAAGTCGCGGGCGTACTCGGGGTCGCGCAGCGCCGCCGGCTGGTAGGGGAGCAGCACCGAGTCGAAGTCGAAGCGCGCGAGGCTGCGCAGGTGCATCGCCGGGACGCGCGTGCCGTGACCGGTGACGCCGAGGAAGCGCACCAGCCCCGCGTCGCGCGCCTCGATCGCCGCGCGCAGCGCGCCGTCCGGGCCCATCGCCTGCTCCCACTCGTCCTCCTTCACGAGGTTGTGGAGCTGGAGCAGGTCGACGCGCTCGACGCCCAGGCGCTCGAGAGAGCGGCGGATCTGGTCGCGGGCCGCGGCGTAGCTGCGCTCGCCGGTCTTGGTGGCGAGGAAGAAGTCGCCGCGGTGGCGCTCCATCCAGGGCGCGAGGCGGAGCTCGGCGTCGCCGTAGGAGGCGGCGGCGTCGATATGGTTCACGCCCGCGACGAGGAGCTCGGGGAGGGCGCGGTCGGCCTGCTCCTGGGTGACCTGCGCGAGGGCCGCGGCGCCGAAGATCAGGCGGCTGCTGGCGTGGCCGGTGCGGCCGAAGGGGAGGGTGGGCAGGGCATCGCGCATCACCTGATGTGGTAGCGTGCCGCCGATGCTCGCGCTCCGCCCCCTGGCGCTGCTCGCCGCCGTCCTCCTCGCCCTGACTCCGGCCGCGCGCGCCGCCGCACCGGCGCCGGCCGTCTCGAAGCACGGGATGGTGGCGAGCCCCCAGGCCGACGCGACGCGCGCCGGCGTGGAGGTGCTGCGCGCCGGCGGCAACGCCATCGACGCCGCCATCGCCGTGTCCTTCGCGCTCTCGGTGACGGATCCCCATCACTCGGGCATCGGCGGGGGCGGGTTCATGCTGGTGCGCCTCGCGGACGGGCGCGCCTTCGCCATCGACGCGCGCGAGACGGCGCCCGGCGCGGCGACGCGCGACATGTTCCTCGGGGCCGGCGTGCCGGAGCACGCGTCGCGGATCGGCCCGCTCTCGGTCGCGACGCCCGGGCTCGTGGCGGGCCTCGCCCTCGCCCACGAGCGCTACGCGACGCGGCCCTGGGCCGAGCTGCTGGCTCCCGCGATCCGCCTCGCCGACGAGGGCTTCGCGGTCGGACTCGCCCACGCCCGCTCCCTCGACTTCTGGCAGAAGATGGGGCTCGCGCAGCGCTTCCCGGAGACCGCCGCGGTCCAGCTGCCCCCGGACGGCTCGCCGATCCGTCCGGGCTTCCGGCTGGTGCAGCGCGATCTCGCCGGCACGCTGCGGCGGCTCGCAGCGGAAGGCGCGCGCGCCTTCTACGAGGGACCGCTGGCGCAGGCGATGGTCGACGAGGTGAAGCGACGCGGCGGCCTGCTCACGAGCCTCGATTTCGCCCTCTACCGGCCGAAGCTGCGCGAGCCGCTGCGCGGCAGCTACCGCGGGCTCGAGGTGCTCGGCTTCCCGCCGCCGTCGTCGGGCGGCGTGGCGCTGATCGAGATGCTGAACGTGCTCGAGGGCTACGAGCTCGGGAAGCTCGGCCCTGGCTCCTCGGCGAGCGGGCATCGGATCGCCGAGGCGATGAAGCTGGCCTTTGCCGACCGCAACGCCTGGCTCGGCGATCTCGACTTCGTCGACGTGCCCGTCGACGGCCTCGTCTCGAAGGACTACGCCGACGCGCTGCGCGCGCGCATCAACCCGCCGCGCTGGCGGCGCGCGCCCTGGACCTGGGGCGACGGCGAGCGCGCGATCCACGTGGCGGGGCCGGGCGAGCCGGCGCGCGGTGGCGGGACGACGCACTTCTCGGTCGCCGACGCCGAGGGCAACGCCGTGGCGGCGACGCAGACCATCAACCTGATCCTCGGCTCCGGCATCACCGTGCCCGGCACGGGCATCGTGCTGAACGACCAGATGGACGACTTCGCGGTCGCGCCGGATACGCCGAACGCCTTCGGGCTGGTCGACACGCGCGGGGCGAACGCGATCGCGCCGGGCAAGCGGCCGCTCTCCAGCATGTCGCCCACCATCCTGGTGCGCGACGGGAAGCCCTACCTCGTGACCGGCAGCCCGGGCGGCCCGCGCATCATCACGACCACGCTGCTCACCATCCTGAACGTCGTCGACTACGGGATGGACGTCAGCGAGGCGGTGGCGGCGCCGCGCATCCACCACCAGTGGCTGCCCGACGTGCTCGAGGTGGAGCCGGGCACGGTGGCGGACGTGGTGCGCGAGCTGCGCGCGCGCGGCCACACCGTGAAGGTCGGCGACCGCGAGTGGTCGAGCGCGCAGATGGTGGTCGTCGACCCCGCTACGGGGGCCTTCACCGGCGCGAGCGATCCGCGCAGCGACGGCCTGGCGGAGGGTCCGTGAGCGCAGCGGAGTGGATCGAGGTCGCCGAGGGGCGCCGGCGGCCGGGCCTGCGCCTGGTGCTGGTGCGCGGCGTGCCGAGCCCCTGGGGCGAGGCGGCGAAGGCGATCCTGCAGGTGAAGAAGCTTCCCTTCGTGCGCGTCGCGCAGCAGCCGGGCGGGCCCAACGCCGAGCTGCTCGAGTGGACGGGCCAGACGAGCGCGCCGGCGCTGGCCTTCGGCGACGAAAGGCCGCGTACGGGATGGGCGGAGATCCTGCTGCTCGCGGAGCGCCTGGCGCCGGAGCCGCGCCTCGTGCCCGCAGAGCCCGCCGAGCGCGCGCGGCTCTTCGGCCTCGTGAACGAGCTGGCGGGCGAGCTCGGCTTCGGCTGGTGCCGGCGCAACGACGGCATCCACCAGGCGGCGCAAAACCTGCCGGCGGGCCCGCTGCGCGACGGCGCGCTCGCCTTCGGACGCAAGTACGGCTACCGCCCCGAGGAGGCCGAGCTCTACCGCCGTCGCGTGCGCGAGGTGCTCACGCTCTTCACGGAGCTGCTGCGCGACCAGCGCGCGCGAGGCGCGCGCTTCCTGCTCGGCGGCTCGCTCAGCGCCCTCGATCTCTACTGGGCCACCTTCGCCGCGCTGCTGGCGCCGCTGCCCCGGGACCTCTGCCCGATGGACGACGGCATGCACGCCTTCTACACCCTGCGCGACCCCACCCAGCGCGCCCCCGGCGACGAAATCCTCCTCGAGCACCGCGACGCCATCTACCGCGACTTCTTCGAGCTCCCCGTGGAGCTGTAGGGGACGGAGTCGACTAATCAACTAACTCAGCCCCGCAGTGGATGATACGCACCCACGGGGAGAGTTAGTTGATTAGTTGACTCCGTCCCCGGCCGCGCCGGCCGCGCCGCCGATGATCGCCGTCGTGGCGAGGTCGGGGCGGAGGAGGCGGCGGGCGACGCGGTGGGCGTCGGCCGGGGTGACGGCGCGGATGCGCTCGACGTAGCGGCGGTCGGCGTCCGGGCCGAGGCCGTAGAGCGAGTCGAGGGAGACGTGGCTGGCGCGCACGGCGGCGCGCTGCTGGTCGATCGCGAAGCTGCCGATCAGGTAGCGGCGGGCGCGCTCGAGCTCGTCTTCGCCCGGGGGCGCCGAGAGCACCGCATCGAGCTGCTCGAGCACCCCGCGCCGCGCGTCGGCGAGCTTGTCCGGCGCGGTCGCGATGTAGACCGCGAAGAAGCCGGGCGCCAGGCCCTCGATGCTCAGCGCGGAAACCGAGTAGGCGAGGCTGCGCCGGTCGCGCAGCTCGAGGAACAGGCGGCCGCCCTGGCCCGAGAGCACCTGCGTCAGCACCTCGAGCGCCTCGCGGTCCGGGTCGCCCAGCGCGAGGCCGCGGAAGCCGATCACGAGATGCGCCTGGGCGCGCTCCTTGCGCAGCACGCGCTCGCGCGCCTCGGCGGGCCCCGGCTCGACGGGCGGCAGGCTCCACGGCGGCTCTTCCGGCGCCGCGAGCGAGCCGAGGCGCTTCGAGAGCTCCGCCGCCGCGTCGTCGGGGTCGACGTCCCCCACCAGAGCCACCACCAGGTGTCGGGGGTCGACGAGCCGCGCGTGATGCGCGAGCAGCGCGTCGCGCGTCAGCGCCTCGATGCTGGCGCGCGTGCCCGCGATCGGCATGCGGTACGGGTGGCTGCGGTAGTGCGTCTCGGCGAAGAGGTCGAAGACCCGCGCGCCGAGCTGGTCCTCGCGGCGCTCGAGGGCCGCCAGCGTCTCGTCGCGCTCCTTCTCGATCTCCTCGGCCGCGAAGGCCGGCTCGAGCAGCGCCTCGGCGAGCAGATCGAGGGAGGGGCGCAGGCGATCGCTCGTCACTTCGAGCGTGAGCCCGCTGCTGTTGCGCCCCGAGAAGCCGTCGAGGTCCGCGGCGAGTCCCTCGATCTCCCGGGCCACGTCCGCGGCGGATCGCCCCCGGCTGCCGCGCAGCCACATCGACGCCACGAAGCTGCCGATCCCCGCCGTCTCCGCCGTCTCGGCGAGCGAGCCGCCGAGCAGCGCCGCGCGCACCGCCACGACCGGCACCTCGGGCCGCGCCACCACGTGCAGGCGGGCGCCGTTCTCGAGCACGTAGCTCTGCACGTCGCTGCGGCGCTCGGCAGCCCGCGGCCGCGCGAAGCGCCGGCGCGCCGCCGCCGCGCCCGCGACCAGCGCGTCGCCCAGCTCGGGCGCCGCGAGACCGGGCTCGGCGGCCTCCGGCAGCACCGCCGCCAGCGTCACCTTCTCCTCGCCGAGCCACTCGCTCGCGACGCGCAGCAGGTCTTCGGGACGGGCCGCGCGCACGCTGTCGAGGTAGCGCGCCTCGACCCGGTGGTCGCCCGCGATCACGTGGAAGCTGCCGAGCTTGCGGGCGATCCCCGAGACGCTCTCGCGCTCCCAGCTCTCGCTGGCGAGGAAGTTCGCGCGCGCCTTCTCGAGCTCCGCCGCCGTCACCGGCTCGAGCCGCAGGGCCTCGACCTCGCCGGCGGCGCTCTCGATCAGCGCGCGGAGCTCGTCGGGCTCGAGGTCGGCGGAGACGCCGAACAGGCCCGGGTCGAGGGGCGTCCAGCACGAGGCGTCGAGACGGTCGCCGAGCCGCGCGCGGTCCTTCACCTGGCGCGCCAGCCGCGAGCTCTCGCCCTCGCCCAGGATGAAGGCGAGCAGGTCGAGGAACGGCGCGTCCGGGTGCGAGAAGGGCACCGCCGGCCAGCAGACCTCGAGGCAGGCGCGCTCGAAGGGGCGCCGCAGCAGCGCCGTGCGGATGCCGTGCTGGGTGGGCTCCTCGCTGCGCGCCCGCCGCGCGCCGCCGCGCCGCGCGCCGGCGAAGGAGCGCTCGACCTCGGCGAGCGCGGCGCTCGTCTCGAAGTCGCCCGCCAGCACCACCGCGAAGTTCTCCGCGGTGTACCAGCGCTCGAAGAAGGCGCGCACCTTCTCGCGCGTGAAGGAGCGCACGCTGTCTCGCGAGCCGAGGATGGGCGAGCGGTAGGAGTGGGCGCGAAAGGCGGTCGCGAACACCGTGTCCGACAGCACGTGGTGCGGCGAGTCGTCGGAGCGGCGGATCTCCTCGAGCACGACCTCGACCTCGCGGGCGACCTCCTCCGGGTCGAAGCGCGAGTGCTGCACGGCGTCGGCCAGCACGTCGAGCCCGGTCGCGAACGCCTCCGCGGGCAGCGTCACGTGATACACGGTGGTGTCGTAGGTGGTGTAGGCGTTGATGCGCCCGCCGACGCCCTCCACCGCGCCCGCGATCTCGCCGACCCCGCGCCGCTCGGTGCCCTTGAACAGCATGTGCTCGTGGAAGTGGGCGAGGCCCTCCTCGCCGGGCCGCTCGTCGGCGGCGCCGACGCGGGCCCACACCTGAACCTCCACCACCGGGGCCACGTGGAGCTCGCGCAGCAGCACGTGCAGGCCGCTGGGCAGCACCTCGACGTGCGCGCCGCCCGTCGGCGGGACCGAGACCGAAGGATGGGAGGCGGGTCGCAGCACGGGGGCCCGAGGGTACCGGACCCGCCCCGCCGCCGCCGGGTAAGCTCTCGGGATGCCGAGCGTCGGCGTCTACCTGCACGTGCCGTTCTGCGAGCGTGTGTGCCCCTACTGCGACTTCCCCGTGGTGGCGGCGCGCCGCCTCGCCGCGGAGGTCGAGGCGCGCTACGTCGCCGCGCTGCTCGGGGAGCTCGCGCTGCGCCGGCCGCAGTTCGCGGGATCCGAGCTGGCGAGCCTCTACTTCGGCGGCGGCACGCCGGCGCTGCTGCGGCCCGCGAGCATCGCGCGCCTCGTCGAAGCGGTGACCGCCTCGTTCCCGGCGGCGCAGGGCCTCGAGGTGACGCTGGAGGCGAACCCGAGCACCCTCGAGTGCGCGCGTCTCGGGGAGTTCCGCGCCGCGGGCGTGAGCCGCCTCTCCCTCGGCATCCAGTCCTTCGACGACGGCGTGCTGAAGCGGCTCGGCCGGGCGCACCGGGCGGACGCGGGACGCGCGGCGCTGCGCGCGGCGCGCGCGGCCGGCTTCGCGAACCTGAGCCTCGACCTGATCTTCGCCGCGCCGGGCCAGGATCTGGCGGCGCTGGAGCGGGACCTCGCGGAGACGGCGGCCTTCGCTCCGGAGCACGTCTCGAGCTACGCCCTCACGCTCGAGGCGGGCACGCCCTTCGCGAAGGCCGCGTCGCGCGGACGACTCGCTCTTCCGGACGACGACCTCGCCGCCGCGATGATGGAGAGCGTGGCGGAGCGGCTCGAGGCCGCGGGCCTCCTCGGCTACGAGCTGTCGAGCTTCGCGCGGACTGGCTTCGAGGCCGTGCACAACGCGCGCTACTGGCAGCGGCTGCCGGTCCTCGGCCTCGGCCAGGGCGCCTGGTCGACCGATCCGCCCGGGCCCGGAGCGCCGTTCGGCGTGCGCCGGGCGAACCAGCGCGCGCTCCCCGCGTACCTCGAAGGCGTCGAGTCGGGCGGCGGCGCCGAGGCGGAGTGCGAGGTTCTCGCCCCGCAGGTGGCCCGCGGCGAGGCCGCGTTCCTCGCGCTGCGCACGAGGCGCGGGCTGGCGGCGGCCGCGTTCGCCCGCGAGTTCGGCGCGTCGCCGCGCAGCTTCTGGCGCAGCGCGATCGACGAGCTGTGCGCCCGGGGCCTGCTGCGCGAGAGCGACGCCGGCGACCTCGCGCTCACGGCCCCCGGCCGGCTGCTGGCCGACAGCGTCTTCGAGCATTTCGTGTGAGGGCGCCGAGCGGCCGCGTTTGACCTTTCCCCGCGCGTCCGGTACAAGTCTGCTAACCCCTCGGATTTCATTGGAGTTTTAGGGGTCGGGGAGTTCAGCGTGGCGCGCCAGCACCGGGATGCGAGCGCCGAGGACGCCGGGCCGCAGCTCTCGCCGCGCCAGAGCGAGGTGCTGAGGGCCGTGGTCGGCGCGTGGGTAGGCCACGCCCAGCCGGTGGCGTCCGAGACCGTCGCCCAGCTCCTGCCGGTCGCGTGGTCCCCGGCCACCGTGCGCAGCACCCTCGCCGAGCTCGCGGAGCTCGGCCTCGTGACGAAGCCCCACGTCTCCGCGGGGCGCTTCCCGACGGAGGAGGGGCTGCGCTTCTACGTGCGCCGCCTGCTCGGCCCGCGCCGCCTCGGCAGCGACGAGATGCGCGAGCTCCAGGCGCAGGTGGCGGACGGCGATCCCCAGCAGGTGCTGCACTCCGCCTCCCGGATCCTCTCGGAGCGCACCCGGCAGCTCGGCTTCGTGGTGGGGCCGCGTCTCGCCGAAGTCGAGATTCGCCACGTCAGCCTCGTTCGGCTCTCGACGGAGCGCGTGCTCGCCGTGCTCGTGACGCGCGAGGGCGCGACGCTCCGGCGCGTGCTCGACGACGAGGGCAGCCGCGACCAGGCCGAGCTCGACCGCATGGCCGCGATCCTCTCCGAGACCCTGGCCGGCGGCACGCTGCGCGAGGCGCGCGCGCGCCTCGCGCGCGAGTGGCGCGCGCTGCGCCGCGAGGCCGACCGCCTGCGCGAGCGCGCGCTGCGCCTCGCGCGCGCCGCGCTCGCCCTGGAGGAGAACGGGGGCGACCTCGTGATCGCCACCCACCTGGCGGTGCTCGACCAGCCCGAGTTCCAGGACCCCGAGCGGCTACGCGAGCTGTTCCGCGCCATCGACACGCGCGAGCGTCTGATCGCGGTGGTGGACGAGGTGCTCGGCCCGAGCGGCGTCACCGTGCGCCTCGGCGCCGAGGTCCCGGAGCCGGTGCTCCGGCACTGCGCGCTGGTGGCGGCTCCCTGGGGCGAGGCCGGAGCGCTCGGGGTGATCGGCCCGAGCCGCATGGACTACGCGCGGGTGATCGCGCTGGTGGATTATCTCTCGCAGGTGGTGACGGAGAAGCTCGGAGCGTGAGCCCGCGGAACCCGTACGGAAGCGACGACGACGGCCCCGAGGGCCGTGAGGCCCTGGAAGAGGAGGCCGTCGGCCGCCTCACGCCGACGCCCGAGCTCGAGGAGGCGCTGCGCGAGGCCTCCGAGGCCGTGGAGGGCCATAAGGGGGGAGTCCCCCCCACCCGGGGCATGCGGGTGGGGGAGGGCGTCAAGCTGCCCTCCGAGGAGAACCGCGAGCTGCGCGAGGAGACCGAGCGCCTGCGCGCGGAGCTCGAGGAGCTGCGCCGGGAGGCAGGCGCGGCCCAGGAGCGGCTGCTCCGCCTCTCCGCGGACTTCGACAACTTCCGCCGCCGCAACCTGCGCGAGCGCGAGGAAGCGCACCGCTACGGCCACGAGAATCTCGTCAAGGACCTGCTGGGGACGGTCGATAACCTGGAGCGCGCCGTCGAGCACGCGCGCCGCGGGGGCGGGGACTTCGAGAGCATGTTGCACGGCGTCGAGCTGGTGCAGCGCGAGCTCCAGGGGGCCCTCGCCAAGCACGGCGTGACGCGCATCGAGGCCTCGGGCGAGCCGTTCGATCCGAGCGTGCACGAGGCGATGGCGCAGCAGGAAGACGGATCGGTACCGGCGAACACGGTGGTGCAGGTGTACCAGCCGGGTTACCGGCTGTGGGACCGGCTGCTCCGGCCGGCCCGGGTCGTGGTGTCGAAGGTCCCCGAGGGCGGGGGCGCGTCCGGGTCGGGAATCAAGCGCAGCGGGGGGAGCGCCGAGGAGTAGGCCCGGACCTTCCCCAAGAGGGCACGACGCGATGGGAAAGGTGATCGGGATCGACCTCGGGACCACGAACTCGTGCGTCGCCCTGATGGAGGGCGGCGAGCCGCAGGTCATTCCCAACGCCGAAGGCTCGCGCACCACCCCCTCGATGGTGGGCTTCACCGACCAGGGCGAGCAGCTGGTCGGCCAGATCGCCAAGCGCCAGGCCGTCACCAACCCCGAGCGCACGGTGTTCGCCGCCAAGCGGCTGATCGGCCGGCGCTTCGACTCGGAGGAAGTCCAGCGCTTCCGCCGCGTCGCGCCGTTCGGGGTCGAGGCCTCCGAGAACGGCGACGCCTGGATCCGGCTCGGCGACCGGCTGCGCGCGCCCCAGGAGATCTCGGCGATCGTGCTCGCCAAGATGAAGGAGGTGGCCGCCGAGTTCGTCGGCGAGCCGATCACCGAGGCCGTGGTGACGGTGCCCGCCTACTTCAACGACGCCCAGCGCCAGGCCACCAAGGACGCCGGCAAGATCGCGGGCCTCAACGTCCAGCGCATCATTAACGAGCCCACGGCGGCGGCGCTCGCCTACGGCCTCGGCAGCGACGAGGGCAAGACCATCGCGGTCTTCGACCTCGGCGGCGGCACCTTCGATATCTCGATCCTCGAGATCGGCGACGGCGTGTTCGAGGTCAAGAGCACGAACGGCGACACCTATCTCGGCGGCGAGGACTTCGACCAGCGCATCGTCGACCACCTGATCGAGCAGTTCAAGGCGGAGACCGGCATCGACCTGCGCCTCGACAACATGGCCCTCCAGCGGCTGAAGGAGGCCGCCGAGCGCGCCAAGCACGAGCTGTCCTCGGTGACCCAGACCGACGTCAACCTGCCGTTCATCGCCGCCGACGCCTCGGGCCCCAAGCATCTCAACGTCAACCTCGACCGCCAGAAGCTCGAGGTCCTGGTCGCCGACCTGATCGACGCGCTGGTGGCGCCCTGCGAGACCGCGATCTCCGACGCCGGCCTGCGCCGCGAAGAGATCGACGAGGTGATCCTGGTGGGCGGCATGACGCGCATGCCGCGCGTGCGCGAGAAGGTCGTCGAGATCTTCGGCAAGAAGCCCCAGGTGGGGGTCAACCCCGACGAGGTGGTGGCGATCGGCGCCGCCATCCAGGGCGGCGTGCTGAAGGGCGAGGTCGAGGACGTGCTGCTCCTCGACGTGACGCCCCTCTCGCTCGGCGTCGAGACCCAGGGCGGCGTGGCCACCAAGATCATCGAGAAGAACACCACCATCCCCACCAAGAAGAGCCAGGTGTTCTCGACCACCGAGGACAACCAGACGGTGGTGCGCATCCACGTGCTCCAGGGCGAGCGCGAGATGGCCGTGGACAACAAGAGCCTCGGACGCTTCGAGCTGGTGGGCATCCCGCCGGCGCCGCGCGGCGTGCCGCAGATCGAGGTGACCTTCGAGATCGACACCGACGGCGTGGTGAGCGTCTCGGCCAAGGACCTCGGCACCAGCAAGAGCCAGGCGATCCGGGTCACCGCTTCCGGCGGCCTCAGCCAGGACGAGATCGGGCGCCTGGTGCGCGAGGCGGAGGACAACAGCGAGGCCGACAAGGGCCGGCGCCAGCTCGCCGACCTGCGCAACAAGGCCGACGGCCTGGTCTACTCGACCGAGCGCACCCTCGAGGAGTACGCCCAGCACGTGCCGGCGGCCGAGCAGCAGGCGCTGCGCGAGCGCATCGAAAAGACCCGGAGCGCGCTCCAGGCGGGCGACATCCAGGGGCTCTCCGCGGCCGTCGACGAGCTCTCGACCCTCTCCTACCAGATGACGGAGGGGCTCTACGCGAAGCTCGGAGGCGAAGCCTCGGGGTGATCCCCCTGCCGCGCGGACTCCGCTATAGGTCCATGCCCGGTGGCGAAGCGCGACTACTACGAGGTGCTCGGGGTTCCGCGGAACGCGGGGTCCGAGGAGCTGAAGAAGGCGTACCGGCGCCTCGCGCTCCAGTACCACCCCGACCGCAACCCCGACGACCCCGAGGCCGAGGACAAGTTCAAGGAGGCGTCGGAGGCCTACGCCGTGCTGGCGGACGCCGAGAAGCGCGCGCGCTACGACCGCTTCGGCCACCAGGGCGTCGGCGGCGCCGGGGAAGGCTTCCCCGGCATGGACTTCCAGGGCTTCGCCGACATCTTCGGCGATCTGTTCGGAGACCTGTTCGGCGCGCGCGGCGGGCGCCGCACGCGCGGCCAGCGCGGCGCCGACCTCCGCTACAACCTCGAGGTCGAGCTCGGCGACCTGCTCGAGAGCCGCGAGGTCCAGATCCAGGTGCCGCGCATGGTGCGCTGCGAGACCTGCCAGGGCTCGGGCGCGCGCGAGGGCACCGCGCCCGAGCGCTGCTCGCGCTGCCGAGGCACCGGGCAGACCATCTTCCAGCAGGGCCTGTTCCGCATCAGCCGCCCCTGCGATTCGTGCGCGGGCTCCGGCTGGGTGGTGGCCGATCCCTGCGCGAGCTGCCGGGGCAGCGGACGCCTGGAGGGGCAGAAGAGCCTCAAGGTGCGCATCCCCGCCGGCATCGAGGACGGCATGCGGCTGCGCGTGGCCGGGGAGGGCGAGGCCGGCATCGGCGGCGGGCCGCCCGGCGATCTCTACGTCGTGGTCCACGTGCGCAAGCACGCGCTGTTCGCGCGCGAGGGTCCGGACCTCGAGTGCGAGGTGCCCATCTCGCTAGTGCAGGCGGCGCTCGGCGCCGAGATCGAGGTGCCGACCCTCGAGGGCAAGGTCGGCATGCGGATTCCCGAGGGCACCCAGCCGGGCAAGGTGATGCGCCTGCGCGGCAAGGGCCTGCCGAGCCTGCGCGGCGGCGAGCGCGGCGACCAGTTCGTGCGGATCTTCGTCGAGGTGCCGACCAAGCTCTCCGAGGAGCAGCGCAAGCTGCTGGAGCGCTTCGCGGAGCTCTCGGGCGAGGAGGTGTCGCCGGTGACGAGGGGCTTCCTCGAGAAGCTCCGAGACCTGTTCGATTGACGCGGCGCCGGCTGCTCGCCGCGGCTTCCGCGCTGCTGGTGGCCGCGTGCCAGACGGCGCAGGTGCCCGCGGGAGACCGGCAGGCGTACTCGCACGCGCTCCGCACCCTCGCCCGCGACGTCGGCGCCGGCACCGTCGCGCTGCGCGACTTCGTCGCCGAGCGGCCGAGCAGCCCGCTCGCCGACGACGCCGCGCTGCGCCTCGCCGAGGCGCGGGTCGAGGCGGGCGACGACGACGAGGCCGTGCGGCGGCTCGGCTGGCTGCTGCGCACGCACCCGAAGGGCGATCGCTCCGACGCCGCGCGGCTGCTGCTGGCGCGCCTCCAGCGCGCCCGCGGCCATTCCGCCGCGGCCTATGCCACCGCTCGCGAGATCCGCCTGCCGCTCCTCGATCGCGCGCAGCGCGGCGAGGTGCATCGGCTGCTGGCGGATCTCGCCGGCGAAGCCGGCGATCGCACGGGCCGGCTGCGCTGGCTCGCCCAGCTGCGCGGCGATCAGGGGAGCGAGGCGGACCTGGCGAAGGTGGACGCCGAGCTCGGCGCGGCGCTGGCGGCGCTTTCGCCCGACGAGCTGGAGCGCGCGGCGCGCGAGCTCGGGCGCAGCGTGCCGGCGGCGCGGGTGCGGCTCCGGCAGGCGGAGCAGGCGCTGGCGGGCGGCGACGCAGGCGAGGCGGAGCGGCTGCTCGAGCTGGCCTCGCAGCTGCCGCTCACGCCGGGCGACGCCGAGCACCTGACCGCGTTCGAGGCGAAGCTGGCCGGCGGCGGGGCCGCTGCCGCCGCCTCGGAGCTCTCCGCCTTTCCCGACGCCGCCGGCGTCCGGGGGGCGCTCGGCGTCGTGCTGCCGCTCTCGGGCGAGCTCGCCGGCGCCGGGCAGGAGGCCCTCGACGGCATCCTGCTCGCGAGCGGCGTGCTCGAGGGCGCGCGCGGCGGGGCGCAGGATGCCGCGCCGCCGGGGTCGGCGCCGCGCGGCGGCCTGCAGCTCCGCGTGCGCGACTCCTCCGGCCGGCCCGAGCGTGCCGCCGCGGCGCTGCGCGAGCTCGGCGCCGATCCGGCGGTGGTCGCGGTGGTCGGGCCGCTCACCGCGGAGGAAGCCCTCGCCGCGGCCGCGGAGGCCGACCCGCTCGGCCTCCCCATGCTGACGCTCACGCGCCACGAAGAGGTCGCCAGTCGACACACGAACGTGTTCCGCATCGGCCTCACGCCGGGCGCCGAGGTCGAGCGTCTCGCGGAGTACGCCGCCCTGTCGCTGGGGGTGCGCCGCGCCGGCATCCTGTACCCGGCGGACGCCTACGGCGAGCGCATGCGCGCGCTCTTCGCCGCCGCCTTCGAGGGGCGCGGCGGCAGCGTCGCGGGCGTGGCCTCCTACGACGTCGACTCCACCGACTTCTCGGCCCCCATCCGGACCCTGATCCGGAACGCGGGGGGCGCGCCGGTCGACCCCGCGATTGCTGCGGAGCCGGGCGAGCCGGTCGGGGTCCCGGGCGGCTTCGACGCGATCTTCGTGCCCGACGGACACCGCGCCGCAGCGTTGATCGCGCCCGCGCTCGCCTTCGCGGGGGTGCGCGGCGTGCGGCTGCTGGGCACCAGCGCGTGGAACGATCCGGCGCTCGTGGGCGTGGGGCGCGAGCACGTCGAGGGCGCGGTGTTCACCGGGGCGGTCGTGCGCGAGAGCCAGTCGCCGATGCTCGCCGAGTTCGCGGGCCGCTTCCGCGAGGGCTTCGGCCGTCCGCCCGACGCGCTGGCCGCGCTCGGCTTCGACGCCGCGCTGCTCGCGATTCGCAGCATGCTGGCGGGCGGCGCCAGCCGCGAGGAGCTGCGCGCCGGTCTGCTCGCCGCGGCGCCGCTCGACGGCGTCTCCGGACGCACCGACTTCGGCGCCGGCGGCAACGCGCGGCGGCGGCCGTACCTGCTCGGCGTCGAGGCCGGCCGCATCGTCGACCTCGACGACCTCGGCCGCCCGCCGCTGCTCCCGGGCGCGACGCCCGGACCCCCGGAATCCCCGACCCTCTGAGTTTCTGAAGCCCCGGGCCAGACCCCTTTCTAAAGACTCGGGGGCGGGGCGTCGATCCTAGCGACGATGAAGCGTGAGTCGGAGTTCGAGGTACCGGACGAGCTCCCCGTCCTGCCGCTGCGCGAGTTCGTGGTGTTCCCCTACATGGTGCTGCCGCTCTTCCTCTCCCGGGAGAGCTCGATCGCCGCCGTGGAGGACGCCCTCGCCGCGGATCGCCTGCTGATGCTCGTGGCGCAGCGCAACCCGGAGCTCGAGGAGCCGGGCCCCGACGACCTGCACCGCATCGGCACGGTGGCGATGGTGATGCGCACCCTGCGCCTGCCCGACGGCCGCGTGAAGGTGCTGCTGCAGGGGCTCTCGAAGGCCGAGATCGAGTCGTTCGTCGAGAACGAGCCCGCCCGCTGGGCCTGCGTCTCGCCGCTGCCGCCGGACAGCGAGCCCGAGTGGGGCGTGGAGATCGAGGCCGCCATGCGCAACGTGCGCGTGCGCGTCGAGGAGCTGCTGCCCCTCAAGAACCTGCCCCCCGAGGTGCTCTCGATCACCGCCAACGTGCACGAGCCGGGGCGCCTGGCGGACCTCGTCGCCTCCAACCTGCGCCTGCGCCTCGGCGAGGCCCAGGAGATCCTCGAGATCGCCGACCCGCTGGCGCGCCTGCGCCGCGTCGACGCGCTGCTGCGCCGGGAGCTCGACGTCTCGACCGTGCAGGCCGAGATCCAGTCCCAGGCGAAGGAGGAGATGTCGCGCAGCCAGCGCGAGCACTTCCTGCGCGAGCAGCTGCGCGCCATCCAGGGCGAGCTCGGCGACGTCGACCCGCGGGTCGAGGAGGTGGCCGAGTACCGCGAGAAGATCGAGGAGGCGGGGCTGCCGCCCGAGGCCCACGAGGAGGCGCTGCGCCAGCTGCGGCGCTTCGAGCGCATGCATCCCGACGGACCCGAGGCCCAGGTGGTGCGCACCTACCTCGAGTGGCTGGTCGAGCTGCCCTGGGCCCGGGAGTCGCCGGACCGCCTCGACCTGGCGCGCGCGCGCCAGATCCTCGACGAGGACCACGCCCACCTGGCGGGCATCAAGGACCGCATCCTCGAGTTCCTCGGCGTGCGCAAGCTGCGCCGCGACTCGCGCGGGCCGATCCTCTGCTTCGCCGGGCCCCCGGGTGTCGGCAAGACCTCCCTCGGGCGCAGCATCGCGCGCGCCATGGGCCGCGAGTTCGTGCGGGTCTCGGTGGGCGGAACGCGCGACGAGGCCGAGATCCGCGGCCATCGCCGCACCTACGTGGGCGCGCTGCCGGGCCGCATCCTGCAGGGCATGAAGCAGGCGGGCACGCGCAACCCGGTGTTCATGCTCGACGAGCTCGACAAGATCGGCGCCGACTTCCGGGGCGACCCGGCGGCCGCGCTGCTCGAGGTGCTCGACCCGGAGCAGAACGCGCGCTTCAGCGACCACTACCTCAACGTGCCCTTCGACCTCTCCCACGTGTTCTTCATCGCCACGGCGAACCTGCTGGACCCGATCCCCCGCGCGCTGCGCGACCGCATGGAGGTGATCCGGCTGGCGGGCTACACGCCCGAGGAGAAGACGGAGATCGCGCGCTCGTTCCTGATCCCGCGCCAGACCGACGCGGCGGGCCTGCCGGCGGACCGCATCCGCTGGTCGCCGGCGGCGGTGCGCCACATGGTGAGCGAGTACACCGCCGAGGCGGGCGTGCGCGACCTGGAGCGCCAGATCGCGGCGATCTGCCGCAAGGTCGCCCGGCGCGCCGCCGAAGGGGACGGCTCGGTGGTGCGCGTGACGCGGGGCAGCCTCGACCGCCTGCTCGGGCCGCCGCGCCATCCGGGCGAGCCGGCCGCGGCGGAGCCGCAGGTGGGCGTCGCCAACGGCCTGGCCTGGACCGAGTCGGGGGGCGAGGTGCTGCGCGTCGAGGTGGCCGACACCGCCGGCCGGGGCCTGGTGCTGACCGGCCAGCTCGGCGACGTGATGAAGGAGTCGGGCCAGGCGGCGCTCACCTTCGCGCGCTGGCGGCTCGCCTCGCTCGCGCTCGACGAGGGGGCGCTGGTGCGGCGCCAGATCCACGTCCACGTGCCGGCCGGCGGCATTCCCAAGGACGGTCCCTCGGCGGGCGTCACGATCGCGGCGGCGCTGGTGTCGCTGGCGACGGGGATCCCGCTGCGCCACGACGTCGCGATGACCGGCGAGGTCACGCTGCGCGGTCGCGTGCTGCCGGTGGGCGGCCTGCGCGAGAAGGCGCTGGCCGCGCTGCGGGCCGGCATCCGCACCGTGGTGCTGCCGCGCCAGAACGTCGCCGACCTGCGCGAGATCCCGGCGGAGCTGGCGCGCCGCATCCAGTTCGTGCCCGTCGACCAGATGGACGAGGTGCTCGACGTGGTGCTGCAGCGGCCGCTCGCGGGCCGGCGCAGCCGCGTCGCGCGCACGCGCGCCGCCGCGGGGCGCCCGCCCAGCGCGCACGCGCGCTCCAAGACCTGATCCCGCCCGCGCGCGTGGGGTAGCCTTCGCGCGGGTCGATTGGGAGGTCTCGCATGACGGCGCGCGTGAAGCTGCGCGAGCTCGGCGAGTTCGGCCTGATCGCGCGCATCGAGCGCATGGCGCGGCGCGTACACGGAGCGGGCGTCGCGCTCGGGATCGGCGACGACGCAGCGCTGCTGCGCGCCCGGAGCGGCGAGCCGCTCGCGCTCACCACCGACGCCTTCGTCGAAGGCGTGCACTTCCGCTTCGGAGACGAGCCGGCGCTCCGCATCGGGCGCCGCGCCCTGGTGGCGAACCTCTCGGACCTCGCGGCCATGGGCGCGCGGCCGCTCGCCTTCACGCTCGCCCTGGCGGCGCCGCCGTCGCTCGAGGCGCGCGTCGCCCTCGCGCTGGTGCGCGGCGCGCTGCGCGAGGGTGCCGCCCACGGCTGCCCGCTGGTCGGCGGCAACGTGACGCGGGCGCGCGAGACGTCGCTCACCATCGCCGCCGTCGGCAGCATGGGGCGCGGGCGGGCGCTGCTGCGCAGCGCCGCGCGGCCCGGGGACCGGCTGCTCGTCACCGGATCCCTCGGCGGCGCCGCCCTCGACCGGCTCCGCGCCGAGCGCGGCCGCAGCCGCCTGCGACACCGCCCCGAAGCGCGGATCGCCGCGGGGCTCGCCCTCGCGAGGCTGCCCGGGGCCGGCGCTTGCATCGACGTCTCCGATGGTCTGCTGGCCGACCTGCGTCACCTGCTCGAGGCCTCCCGGGTGGGCGCGGAACTCGACGTCGCCCGGCTGCCGCGCCCCCGGGGCTTCGCGACCGCCTCCCGCGCGCTGCGCCTGGATCCCGACCGTCTGGCCCTCGCGGGGGGCGAAGACTACGAGCTGCTCTTCACCGTGCGCCCGGGGGCGCCCGGCGCCCCGGCGCTGGCGCGGCGCCTCCGGATCCCGGTGACCGAGATCGGCCGCATCACCGCCCGGCGGGGCGGCCTCCGGCTGCGCGGAGCGCGCCCCGGGATGCTGCAATCCCCCGGCGGGTGGCGGCACTTCGGGCCGCGGTGACTCCCCCGCAGGCTGAGGGGGCAAGGCCGCGGCCAGGCTGCGCTCTCCGGGCCTCCCACCGTCAAGCGGGGGCTTCCGGCGGCCGATACGCCCCGCGTGCGCGTCCCGCTCTCGCTGAAGTTCTGCGCCGGCTCGCTGGCGGTCGCCGCCGCGGCGGTGGTGTTCCCGGAGCTCGCTCCGCGCCTCGGCCTGACGGTGTCCTGGTGGGCGAGCCCCTTCGTCGCGCTCGGCGCGGGCGGCCTGCTCGGCTACGGGCTGTCGCGCCAGCTCTCGCGCCGCTACCAGGCGCTGCTCGCCGCCGCCGAGCGCATCGAGCAGGGCGACCTCGCGCAGACGCCGGACCTGCCGCGCACCGGCAGCCTGCGCGACGAGACCGACGACCTCGCCGACAGCCTGCGCGCCATGGTGCAGGGGCTGCGCGAGCTGGTCGCCCAGGTGCAGCGCGCGAGCGCGCGGGTGGGCGCCTCCGCGGAGGAGCTCACCCAGAGCGCGCTCGGCGTCTCCGGCGGGAACGAGGAGATCGCCGGCACCGTCGCCGAGGTGGCGCGCAGTGCCGCGCAGCAGACGAGCCTGCTGGAAGAGGTGAGCCGCGTCGTCCACGACATCGCCAACGCGATCGAGCTGAACGCGTCGCGCGCGCGCGAGGCCTTCGGCTTCGCGGCCGAGGCCAACCAGAAGGCCCACGCGGGCGTCGACGTCTCGCGGCTGGCCCTCGAGAAGATGCGCTCCGTGTTCGAGCGCGTCGAGCAGGCCGGCAGCATGGTGTTCCAGCTCGAGGCCAAGACCCGCCACGTGCACCAGATCACCGAGATCATCACCAGCGTCGCATCGCGCACAAACCTGCTCTCGCTGAACGCCTCGATCGAGGCGGCGCGCGCCGGCGAGGCGGGTCGCGGCTTCGCGGTGGTCGCCGACGAGATCCGCAAGCTCGCCGAGAACGCGGCCCGCAGCACCGACGAGATCTCCAAGCTGATCCACGAGATCGAGGCCGACACGCGCAACGTCGCCGACGAGATGCGCCACTCCGGCAAGGTGATCGCCGAGGGGCGCGACGACGTGAACACCATCGCCGTGTCGCTCGAGCAGATCCGCGCCGCGGTGGGAGAGGCGGCCGGCCGCGCCGAGGAGATCTTCCAGGAGGCGGATCAGCAGGCGCGCGACGCCGAGCGGATGGTGGAGTCGATGGGCGAGATCTCCAAGGTCTCGCGCAGCAACGTGTCGTCGATCGAGGACGTTTCGAGCACCGTGCGCCGGCAGCTCGACGCGACCGGCGAGATGGTGACCTCCTCCAAGTCGCTGCGCGAAGTGGCCGCGGACCTGGAGGGCGCCATGCTCCGCTTCCGCACCGGCGACCGCGAGAGCCGGCCGTGAGCGAGAAGCCCCACGGCGGCCAGCGCCTGCTCGCCTTCGAGGTGGGCGGCAGCGCCTACGCGGTGCCGATCGCCGACGTGTCGGAGGTCGCCGACCTCGGTCGCATCGCCGCCGTCCCGACCGTGCCGCAGCACGTCGGCGGCGTGATGAACCACCAGGGCGACGCGCTCCCCATCGTGCACCGCAGCGTGCTGTTCGACGTGCCGCCCGAGGCGCTCTGCGAGCCGCAGCACGTGGTGGTGCTGGCGCTGGCGCCGGAGGACCACGGCGACCTCGGGCTGCCGGTCGACCGCATCCTCGGGCTGGTGGACGGGGCGGGCGGGACCGCGCGCGGCCCCGACGCGGTGGTCGAGCGGCGTCCGATCGACGGGCGCGTGGTGAGTGTGTTGGATGCGCGGCGGCTGCTCGAGCGCGCCGCGGAGACGATCGAGAAGTCGGTCCTCGGGGCCGAGTGGGGAGAGGGAGGCGAAGCATGACCCGGGTTCTGATCGCCGATGACGCATCGTTCATGCGTCAGATGATCCGAGACATCATCGATTCCGAGGGCTACGAGGTGGTGGGCGAAGCCACCGACGGGGTCGAGGTGGTCGAGAAGTTCAAGGAGCTGCACCCCGACGTCATCATGATGGACATCGTGATGCCGAAGCGTTCGGGCATCGACGCGGTGAAGGCGATCATGGAGATCGCCCCCAAGGCCACCGTGGTGATGTGCAGCGCCCTCGGCCAGGAGACGCTGGTGATGGAGGCGATCCAGGCCGGCGCCAAGGACTTCATCGTGAAGCCGTTCAAGCCGGAGGCGGTGCTCACCACGTTGAAGAAGGTGCTCGAGAAGGGAGTCTGAGCGTGGACCTCGCCAAGTACCGGACCCTCTTCCTGGAGGAGGCGACGGAGCACCTGGCGGAGATCTCCCGGGCGCTCCTCGAGCTCGAGAAGGACCCGTCGCGGAGCGACTCCCTCGACCTGGTGTTCCGCATGGCGCACTCGATCAAGGGCATGGCGGCGTCGCTCGACTACGCCGCCATCAGCGAGCTTGCCCACGCGCTGGAGGACCGCATGGACGTGTTTCGGGCCGCCGGGCGGGTGGACTCCGCCGCCGGGCTGCCCCTGCTGTTCCGCGGCCTCGAGGGGCTCGAGAAGATGGTGAAGGCCGTGCGCGAGAGCGGCGAGCCCGGCGCTTCCGACCCGGAGCTGCTGCTGCTGCTGCGCGGCGCCCCGGAGCCGGCCGCGGCCGAGGCCGCGGAGAGCCGCCCAAAAAAAGCGCCCCGGCGGCCCTAGAGGCGGCGGGCCGCCGCCCCGCTTCCCTCGCCGCGCCGCCGCCGTCCGTCCGGGTCCGCACGGAGGTCCTCGACCGCTTCCTGAACGCGGTGGGGGAGATCGTGTTGACCTCGCGGCAGGTGCGCACCGCCGCCGAGGGCGAGCGCGGAGGCTCCGCCGCGGAGGTCTCCGTCGGCTTCGACCGCGTCGAGCGCGCGGTGGGCGAGCTGCAGCGGCGCGCGCTGGCGCTGCGCACCGCCCCGCTGCTGCGGGTGCTGGACACGCTGCCGCGGCTCGCGCGCGAGCTGGCGCGCCAGACCGGCAAGACCGTCGAGGTCGAGCTCGCCGGCGCCGAGCTCGAGCTCGACCGCTCGATCCTCGACCGGCTGGGCGACCCGCTGGTGCACCTGGTTCGCAACGCCGTCGACCACGGCCTCGAGGCCCCGGGCGCGCGGCTCGCCGCCGGCAAGCCCGAGACCGGGCGCATCACCGTCGACGCCCGGCGCGACAAGAACTCGATCCGCATCTCCGTGGGCGACGACGGCGCGGGCATCGACCTCGACGCCGTGCGCGCCCGCGCGATCGAAAAGGGCACGCTGCACCCCGACCTCGCCGCGGATCTGCCGCCCGAGGAGATCGCGGCGCTGGTGTTCCGCCCCGGGCTCTCGACGCGCTCCGAGGTCTCGGACATCTCCGGGCGCGGCGTGGGCATGGACGCGGTCAAGTCGACGGTCGAGTCGCTGGGCGGCCACGTCGAGCTGCGCTCGCTGCCGGGGCGCGGCACCACCACCACCCTCGTGGTCCCCATCACCGCCGCGGTGCAGCGCGTGCTGCTGGTCGGGCTCGGCGCAGACCTGGTGGCGCTGCCGATCGCCAAGGTCGAGCGCATCATCGAGCTGCCGGCGGACCACGTCGAGCGGGCCGGCCGCGAGATCTTCGCGCTGATCGACGGCGAGCCGGTGCTGGTGCTCGACCTGGCGGAGCGGCTGGGGCTCGCCGCGCCGCCGCCCACCCCCGCCGTCTCGCTGGTGCTGATCGAGCTGCGCGGCGAGCGCGTCGGCGTGCGCATCGAGCGCCTGGCGGGGCAGCAGGAGATCTACGTGAAGCCGGTGCCGCGGCTGCTGGCCTCGGCCCGCGCCCTGTCCGGAATGACCGTGCTGGGAGACGGACGTCCCGTCTTCCTGCTGGACCTGAACCAGATCGCGTGAACGACGCCATGCTCACGATCGACGAAGCCGAGCTCGACCGCGTGCGCGAGCTCACCAGCATCGGTGCGGGACACGCCGCCGGGGCGTTCGCCACGGTGGTCGGCCGGCCGTGTCGCATGCGGGTGCCGACCGTCCGCCTGCTGAGCGCGCAGGCGGTGGGCAGCTCCTTCGTCGCCAGCACCCGCGACGACGAGCGCAGCTCGATGTGCGGGGTGTTCTTCGAGGTCGAAGGCGGGCTCGGCGGCGTGCTCGCGCTGCTGTTCCCGGCCTCCTCCCGCGAGCCCGTCGTCCACGCGCTGCTGCGCCCGCACGGCGAGCTGGCGCCGGGCGCCGAGGCCTCCGCCCTGCGCGAGCTCGGCAACATCCTGGTCTCCCACGTCGTCTCCGCGATGGCGGACACCCTCGGCACGCGGGTGCTGCCCTCGATCCCGGTGCTGGCCATGGAGGACGCGCTCTCGGCGCTCTCGTCGCTGGTGGCGCTGCGCTGCGCGGGCGAGAGCGCCCTGCGCGTCGAGACCGAGATCTCCGACGCGGAGGGCCGCTACCGCGGGCTGCTGGTGTACGTTCCCGACCCCGCCTGTCTCGGCGGCCGAACCGAGGCGCCGGAGGCGCGCGCCGCGAGGCGGTGAGTCCGCGCCGCCTCTGTTAGTGTCCCTTTCCATGGAGCGCGAGGCGCTGCGGGCACTCCTCGAGCAGGTGCGGCGCGGGGAGGTCGACGCCGACGCCGCCCTCGCGCGGCTCGCGCAGCTGCCGTTCGTCGACACGCCGCACGCGCGCGTCGACACCCATCGCGCGCTGCGCCACGGCCTTCCCGAGGTCGTGTTCGGCGCCGGCAAGTCCGGCGAGCAGATCGCCGAGATCGCGGGCGCGCTGCGCGCGGCCGGGCAGCCGGTGCTCGTCACGCGGGTGGCGCCGGAGGAGGCGCCGGCGTTGCTCGAGCGCCTTCCCGAGGCGGACTACGACGCCGCCGCGCGCCTGCTCTGGATGGGGCCCGCCGAGGTCGCGGTGCTGGGCCGCGGCACGATCGCCGTGGTGACCGCGGGCACCGCCGACCTGCCCGTCGCCCGCGAGGCGATCGGCGTGGCGCGCCGCTTCGGCAACAAGGTCGAGGCAATCTTCGACGTCGGGGTGGCGGGCGTCCACCGGCTGCTGGCGGCCACCGAGACCCTGCGCGAGGCGCGCGTGGTGATCGCGGTGGCGGGCATGGAGGGCGCGCTGCCCTCGGTGGTCGGCGGGCTGGTCGACCGCCCCGTGATCGCGGTGCCGACGAGCGTCGGCTACGGCGCGTCCTTCGGCGGCCTCGCGGCGCTGCTCGGCATGCTGACGAGCTGCGCGTCGAACGTGACGGTCGTGAACATCGACAACGGCTTCGGCGCCGCGTACGTCGCGACGCTCATCAACCGGCTCTGAGCTTGCACCTCCACCTCGACGCATTCTCCGGCATCGCCGGAAACATGTTCCTCGGGGCGCTGCTCGACGCCGGCCTGCCGCGCCGGGCGCTGGTCGCGGACCTGGCGGGGCTCGGCGTGCGCCACACGCTGCGCGTCCAGCGCGTGAAGCGCGGCGCGCTGGCGGCGAGCTACGTGACGGTGGGGGTGCCCGGCGTGCGCACGGGGAGGCGCGCGCGCGCCGAGCGCGCGACGCCGCGCGGCCGCGCCCACGGTCACCGACACGAGCCTGCGTCGCACGCCCACGAGCACGCTCACCCGGGGGACCCCGGGCACGGGCGCCGCTACGACGAGATCCGCCGCCTGCTCGACCGCGCCAAGCTCGCTCCCGGCGTGCGCGACCGCGCGCAGGCGATCTTCGCGGCCCTCGCCGGCGCCGAGGCGCGCGTGCACGGCATCCCGGTGTCGAAGGTCCACTTCCACGAGGTGGGGGCGGTCGACGCCATCGTCGACGTGACGGGCGCCGCGATCGCCCTGGAGCGGCTCGGCGTCGGCGCGGTCAGCGCCTCGCCCGTCGCGCTCGGCCACGGCAGCGTCGAGACGCAGCACGGGCGCCTGCCGCTGCCGGCGCCGGCGACCCTCGAGCTGCTGCGCGGCGTTCCGACCTGGCCGGCGGGGGTGGCCTGGGAGACGGTGACCCCGACCGGGGCGGCCATCCTGCGCAGCGTCGTCGAGTCCTACGGCCCGCTGCCGGCGATGACCGTGCTGCACATCGGCCACGGCGCCGGCGACGACCGCCCCGGCCCGCTCCCCAACGTGCTGCGCGCCGTGCTCGGCGAAGGCCCGCTGCTGCGGCACGAGCGGGTGGCCTGCCTCGAGTGCAACCTCGACGACCTGGTGCCCGAGCACTTCGACCATCTGATGGAGCGGCTGCTCGCCGCGGGCGCGCTCGACGTCTCGCTCCAGCACCTCCAGACCAAGAAGAACCGGCCCGGGTTCGGAGTGCGCGTGGTGTGCCGGCCGTCGGAGCGGGACGCGCTGGCGCGGCTGCTGCTCGACGAGACCACCACCCTCGGCGTGCGCAGCCTCGACTGGGATCGCCTGGCGCTGCCGCGCGAATCGCAGCGCGTCGCCACGCCTTTCGGGCGGATCTCGGTGAAGTTCGTGCGTCGGCCGGGGGGCCGGCTCGACGTCTCGGCCGAGTACGACGACTGCCGGCGCGCCGCCCTGCGCACGGGTGTGCCGCTCCGCGAGGTGGTCCGGGTGGTCGAGGAGGTCGCGCGCGGAAAGGTTGCCGGATCCCCTCCGAAACGGTCGCGTTGACAAGCGCGCCAGTTCGGCCCACGCTTCGATCCGAGGCGTTCCGAGCGACTGCGACGGACGACGGAGACCCACGAGCGAGACGAGGGAGGAGAGGTAACGGAATGGCGGAGATTCCCAACGCCGTGATCAAGCGCCTGTTGACGACGCATGGAGAGGGCCTGCGCGTCTCCGGCTCCGCGCTCGACAAGGCGGTCGCGGCGACCGAAGAGTACGTATCGCGCCTCGCGCGCGAGGCCCATGCGTCGGCGGTGGCCGACAAGCGCAAGACGATCATGGACGCCGACATCGACACGGCGCGCTCGAAGATCGGATAGCGCGGCAGCTGAGTCGGGCGCAGCGAGCGTTCGCGCGCTGCCCCATCCCCGAACGAGAAGGCCCCGGAGCGCGTCGCGCTCCGGGGCCTCGTCTTTCGTCGCCGCTCTCGCGCGCGGCTACATCATGCCGGGCATGCCGCCGCCGCCGCCGCCGGGCATCGCCGGCTCGTCCTTCTTCGGCTTCTCGGCGATCATCGCCTCGGTGGTGAGCAGCAGCGCCGCCACGCTCGAGGCGTTCTGGAGCGCGGTGCGCACGACCTTGGTCGGGTCGATCACGCCGGCCTTCACCAGGTCCTCGTACTGCTCGGTGCCCGCGTTGAAGCCCCAGGCGCCCTTGCCGTTCTTGACCTTGTCGACCACGATCGAGCCCTCGACGCCCGCGTTCTCCGAGATGCGCCGCAGCGGCTCCTCGAGCGAGCGCCGGATGATGTTCACCCCGGCGAGCTGCTCGGGATCGGCCTTGATGCCGTCGAGCACGGCCTGGGCGCGCAGCAGCGCCACGCCGCCGCCGGGGACGATGCCCTCCTCGACGGCCGCACGCGTCGCGTGGAGGGCGTCCTCCACCCGCGCCTTCTTCTCCTTCATCTCCATCTCGGTCGCCGCGCCGACCTTCACCACGGCCACGCCGCCCGCCAGCTTCGCCAGCCGCTCCTCGAGCTTCTCGCGGTCGTAGTCGCTGGTCGTCTTCTCGATCTGGGCGCGGATCTCGGCCACCCGGCCTTCGATCGCCTTCTTGGCCCCGGCGCCGTCGATGATGGTGGTGTTGTCCTTGTCCACCACCACGCGCTTGGCGCGGCCCAGGTCCTTCAGCGTCACGTTCTCGAGCTTCAGCCCGAGCTCCTCGCTGATCACCTGGCCGCCCGTCAGGATCGCCACGTCCTGCAGCATCGCCTTGCGGCGGTCGCCGAAGCCAGGCGCCTTCACCGCGCACACCGACAGCGTGCCGCGGATCTTGTTCACCACCAGCGTGGCCAGCGCCTCGCCCTCGATGTCCTCGGCCACGATCACCAGCGGCTTGCCCTGGCGCGCCACCTGCTCGAGCACCGGCAGCAGGTCCTTCATCGACGAGATCTTCTTCTCCGAGAGCAGGATCAGCGGCTCGTCGAGCGCGGCCTCCATGTTCTCGGGATCCGTCACGAAGTAGGGCGAGAGGTAGCCGCGGTCGAACTGCATGCCCTCGACCACCTCGAGGACCGTGTCCATCGACTTGGCCTCTTCGACCGTGATCACGCCTTCCTTGCCGACCTTCTCCATCGCCTCGGCGAGGATCCCGCCGATCGTCGGGTCGCTGTTGGCGGAGATGGTGCCCACCTGCGCGATCTCCTCGGAGTCGCGCGTGGGCTTGCTCATCTTGCCGAGCTCCTCGACCACCGCGGCCACCGCCTTCTCGATGCCGCGCTTCAGCTCCATCGGGTTCATGCCGGCGGCCACCAGCTTGCTGCCCTCGCGGAAGATCGCCTGGGCCAGCACCGTCGCCGTGGTCGTGCCGTCGCCCGCCACGTCGGAGGTCTTGCTGGCGACCTCGCGCACCATCTGGGCGCCCATGTTCTCGAACTTGTCCTCGAGCTCGACCTCCTTGGCGACCGTGACTCCGTCCTTGGTCACCGTCGGAGCGCCCCAGCTCTTCTCGATCACGACGTTGCGGCCCTTCGGGCCTAGCGTCACGCGGACCGCGTCCGCGAGCTTGTTCACGCCAGCCAGCAGCTTCTCGCGAGC
>Ga0105107_10000377_pt1 | contig 27608 bp, 29 predicted proteins | sample PPLLaktember2015_6_FD_79335 | JGI IMG/M metagenome (GOLD analysis project Ga0105107, IMG submission 79335) | Freshwater sediment microbial communities from Prairie Pothole Lake near Jamestown, North Dakota, USA - PPLs Lake P8 Core (1) Depth... | ecosystem: Environmental > Aquatic > Freshwater >... | reverse complement strand
TCGATGCGGAAGCACGGGTCCTCGGCCATGATCTTGTGCAGCACGTCGGAGACCTTCTGCTCGTCGCCGCGCTTCTTCGACTGCACCGCCAGCCCGAACACCGAGGTCGGCATCTCGAGCGGCCGCGCGTGCACGTGCGCGTCGGAGGCCGAGTCGTGCAGGATGTGGTCGAACTGGATCTCGTCGACCTTGGCGATGGCGCAGATGTCGCCCGGCAGCGCCTCGCTCACCTCGGTCTGGGTCTTGCCGCGCAGCTGGTAGAGGTGCCCGGGCTTGATCGGCTTGCGGCTTTCGCCGACGTAGAGCTGCGTGCCGGGGGTGAGCCGCCCCTGGTGCATGCGGAACACCGCCAGGCGCCCGATGTACGGGTCGATCTCGATCTTGAACACGTGCGCGAGCACGTGCCGGCCCGGATCGGGGATCGGCACGAGGTCGGTCGGCTCGCCGCCGCCCGCGGGCGTAGAGACATACGCGGGCGGATTTGCTTCCGTCGGGTTGGGCAGCAGCTCGACGATCACCTCCAGCAGCTCGGCGATGCCCGCGCCGGTTTTCGCGGAGGTGAAGACCACCGGGATGAGGTGCCCTTCGCGCAGCGCCCGCTCGAGGGGCTCGTGCAGCTCCTCGGGCGTGACCTCGCCCTTCTCGAGGTAGCGCTCCATCAGCTTCTCGTCGACCTCGACCACCTGGTCGATCAGCTTGCCGTGCGCGTCCGCGACCGAGGAGAAATCCGCTTCCCCGGAGGGCGTGAAGAAGCAATCGGAGACCTTGCTGCGGTTCGCCGCCGGCAGGTTGAGCGGCAGGCACTCGCGGCCGAAGGCCTGCTGGATGCGCTCGAGCAGGCCCTCGAGGTCGACGTTGTCGGCGTCGATCTTGTTGACGATCACCAGGCGGTCGAGGCCGCGCTTCGCCGCCCATTGCATGAAGCGGCCGGTCATCATCTCCAGGCCGTTCTGCGCGTTGACGACGATGCCGGCGGTCTCCACCGCCGCCGTCGCCGGCAGCGCATGGCCGAGGAAATCCGGGTAGCCGGGCGTGTCGAGCAGGTGGATCTTCGTGTCCTTGAAGTCGAAGCTCGCGACCGCGAGCTTGAGGGAGTGCTGCAGCTGCTTCTCGAGCGGGGTGTAGTCGCACACGGTGGTGCCGCGCTCGACGCTGCCGGCCGCCGGGATCGCCCCGGCCTTCGCCAGCAGCGCCTCGGCCAGGGCGGTCTTGCCCGCGCCCGACTGGCCGAAGAGCGCAATCGTCCTGATGCGTTTGATGGAATGCGGCACGGACCTGCCTCCTCGGAGGAGATGCCTCCGAGGAATTTATAGCAGCAAGCCTCGGGGCAAGGGAAGGCCCCTGATGGGGGAGCCTAGCGCGGGACGTGGCGGGGGGCGGACACCGCCAGGAAGATCTCGCGCAGGAAGAAAAGCAGGCAGGCGATCAGCGCCAGCATGGCAAAAATGAACATCGCGCCAATGGTGTACGAGAGGTCGGCGCGCACGAAGGCGCCGAGGAAGGCGCCGACGATCAGCAGGCAGATGAACAGCGCCGAGACCACGGCGAACAGGATGGCGAGGTAGACGAAGCGGATGCGCCGCGCGATCGTGGCCAGCTCCTGCCGGGCTGACGCCACCTCCGCCTGCGACATGCGCGGCAGCCATTCCTCGAGCGCGCGGCGCCGGTCGACGGCGCGGCCGAGCCGGCCGCCGAGCGCCGCCAGGATGGCGCCCACCGCCGTAAGCATGAACACCGGCGCCACCGCGAGCTGGATGACGCCGGCGATTTCCGGCACGTGCGGGTCGAATGCCACGCCCCGCAGTCTAAGCTAGCAGACTTGCGGGCAGGGCTCCTGCTGCTGCTGCTGCTGTTGCTGAAGCTCCTGCGCCTGCTGGAACTGCTGCTCCTGTGCCTTGTCCTTCCGGCCGGCTGCGACTGCAGCGGCGACGGCCACGCCACCGACGACCACCCACTTCACCTCCAGGCCGCCGAGCGGCAGGAAGCTGAACATGCGGCTGTCGATGCGAACCGTCTCGTACGCGCGATTGCCCCGGAGCTGCAGGCCGAAGGCCGGCATCTGCTCCTTGGCCGAGCGCGCGTCGAGCGGGATGCTGAGGTAGAACATCGTCGACGGGCCTGTGTCCCGCAGGTCGTCGAACGCGGCTGCCGGCGCGGCGAGCATCATCGCCGCGGCGAGCGCCGCAAAGTGCTTGATCCCCATTGCCATGCCCCTCCTTTAGTGGGCATGGAAAGGCTAGGGCACGGCGTGCGATGCCCTCTATCGGGGCGGCGCGGAAAATCCTGATCCGCCCGGGCCGGATTCCTATTTCTTCGTGTCTTGTTGCTTCTCGAGGAGCTCGGCGCGCTTCCTCAGCGTGTCCTCGAGCTTGGCCTTGGGCACGAGCAGCACGTGCTGCGAAAGGAGCTTCTCGCGCGGCTTCTCCTCCTGGCCGGAGGCCTGGAAGCTGACGTAGTAGTTCTCGCCCTCGAGGCGGCCGACCTTGATCGCGTAGGCACGCCCGGCGAGCGTGGTGGCGTTGATGAGCGTGGGTTTGTCGAGGCCGGTGTTGGCCGCGTCCTTGGGCGCCACATCGGCGAGCTCGAGGAGGCTGAGCGAATAAGAGGCCGCGTTGGCCCGGCCGGTATCGACCTTCTCGCCGGGGCGCATGCCCTCGAGCCGCCAGTCGGCGTTGTCGGCGGCGCGCTCGATTCGGTAGCCGCCGCCGTCGGGGGTGCGCACCTCGAGCGCCTTCACCTTCTCCACCTGGAACGAGGTGCGGTCGATCCAGTCGGCGGTGCGCGTGCTCGCCTGCGCGAGCGGGTCGGAGACGAGGACCACGTGCTTGGGATCTGCCGGCACGCCGACGAAGCGCCCGTCGGCGGGCGTCTTCTCCGGGCTCTCGGGCTCCCGCTTCCAGTACTTCTTGCCCACGGTGAGGCCCGCCAGCGGCTTGCCTTCGGCGTTGCCGAGCTCGACCTGGGTGCCGGAGGCGTCGAGGTTGAGGCGCGCGCGGTCTTTCTCGCCGATCGGCTCGCTCTGCCCGACCTTCAGCGCGGCGAGCTTGAGCACGAACTCGCGCACTCTTGCGAGGTCGGCCGGGAAGCCGTCGCGCTCGGCGATGGTCCAGCCCTCGTCGCGGCGCTGCACGGTCAGCGTGCTTTTCGGCTCGACGATGCGGATCGAGGCGACGTCGGCGATGCGCAGGTCCTGCAGCAGCGTGCGGCCGAGCGTCGCCACGTTCTGCGGCCGGCGTGCGCGCTCCTGCTGGTAGTAGAGCAGCGCCCCGCCGCCCAGCACGGCGAGCAGCACCAGAAGGATTGCCGCGACGCGGGCGTTCACGCCGTTTGCCTCCTGCGCAGCAATGCAATGAACAATCCGAACACCGCGACGAGCAGCGGCATCAGCGCGATGTTCGCCACCTTGGTCCAGAACACCAGGCCTTCGGCGTCCTGGCGCAGGTTCTTGCGCACTTCCTTCAGCGCGATGCGCGTCTCGGCGACGGTCTTGCGGAAACGGTCGAGCTCGGCCTGCTGCTCGGGGGAGAGGATCTGCGCCGACTTGGCGCCGGGGCCACCTTGCGCCTTCTGCAGCTCCTGCAGCTTGGCGGTGGTCTTCTGCAGCTCGTCCTCCAGGCCCTGGATCCGGCCGAAGTACTGCTTCTGCGCCTCGGCCTCGAGCTCGCGCACCACGGTGAGCGGGCGGAAAGCCGCGGCGCGGCTGCGCAGCGAGACGAGCTCGTTGCCGGCGGCGAACTGCTCGACCATGCCGATGGCGAAGGCGAGGTTGCCGTTCGAGGGCACGATCACCTTGCGGCCGAACACCTCCTGCACGTCGACCGCCGCGCCGTCGGCGAGAAGATCGACGTCGGCGACCAGGATCACCGAGTTCTCGGCGGAGGTCTCGCGCAGCGCCGGGGTGCCGGGAACCGGTTTGTCCTTTTCCGTCAATCCATCGGCAAAAGCTGTTCTGAACTTTCCCGTGAGCCGCAGCGCGAGCGGCAGCGATTTTCCCGAAGGCTGGAAGCCCTTGGTGGCCTCGTCGCCGCGCCGCGTGGCGTTGGCGCTGTCCACCAGCATCGACTCGGGCGAGCTCTTCACCAGCTCGGTGACGTGCAGCCCCTCGACCGGCTTCACCTGGAAGGCGCCGCCGAAGGCGTAGAGCAGCGTCTCGATCGAGCCGGTGACGATGTCGTCGCGGCTGAACGCGGTGCGGTTGAGCGAGAGCACCGTGGGCGTATAGTTCGGCCCGCCGCCGGAGCCGAACACCACGTCGGCGATCACCTTCGCCGGGTCCATCTCCACGCCCCAGGTCTTGAACAGCAGCGGCAGGCTCGAGCTCGACGCCTGCGGCGGCATGCCCGGCATCTGCGGCATCGACTGGTCGAAATAGGCGTAGGGATCGACGAACACGATCAGCTTGCCGCCGCGCATCACGAACTGGTCGAGCGCGTACTCGGTCTGCGGCTGCGGATCGCGCGGGTGGATGAGCAGCAGGACGTTCACGTCCTTGTCGATCTCCTTCGCGCTCATCGGCACTTCCTTCACGTCGAACTCGCGCCGCAGCTCGTTGGCGAGCACCCAGGGCTCGGAGCTCTGCCGCGTGAAGGGGTTGAAGCGCTCGCCGCTCACCGGCAGGCCGGCCATCAGGCCGATCTTCGGGCGCGCGGCGGAGCCGACGCGCGAGACGGCGCGCACCAGGTCGTACTCGAGCAGGCGCTCGCGCTGCGGCGTGATCGCGGCGATCGCCTGCTTGCGCTCGAGCTGGCTCACCGCGACGCCGAGGTAGAACTGCTCGCCCGAGACGAGCTGCTGCGGCTCGATGCCGTCGAGCTGCGCGGCGTCCTCTTCGTCGGAGTCGGGCTGCGGGTTATAGCGCTGCACCCGCAGGTTGCCGTTGGAGGCGGCCTGGAACTCGCGCACCACGTCCTCCACGCGCTGCGCGAAGCTGCGCAGCTGCACCGGCACCGCCTCGCCCTGCGAGACGTAGAGCTTCAGCGTCACCGGCGACTCCAGGCCGCGCAGGACCTTCTTCGTGCCCTCGGAAAGCGTGTACAGGTTGCCCTCGGTCAGGTCGGCGCGCAGCGACGCGGTCGAGGCGAGGTAGTTGAAGGCGACGAGCAGCAGCAGCAGCGCCACCAGGCCGACCGCGGAGTAGATGAGGTGCTCGTATTTCTTCATGCGTTCCCTAGCCGGAGCGATGGCCGCGGATGACGACCCCGGTCGCGAACAGCGCGAAGCCGATCACCGAGAGGAAGAAGAACAGGTTGCGCGTGTCGATCACCCCGCGCTGGAAGCCGTCGAAGTGCGTGATCACCGAGAAGGCGGCCACCGTGTCCACCACCGCCGGGCTCGCCCAGCGCACCAGCAGGTCGGTCACGGGGTTGAACCCGGCCAGGATCAGGAACAGGCACAGCACCAGCGAGAGGATGAACGCGACGACCTGGTTGCGCGTCATCGCCGAGGTCATGCAGCTGATGGCGAGGTAGGCGCCGGCGAGGAAAAAGCTGCCGAGGTAGCCGGCGACGATCATGCCGTTGTCCGGGTCGCCCAGCACGTTCACCGTGATCACCGCGGGAAAGGTGAGCGCGAGCGCGACGGCGAGGAACGCCCAGCTGGCGAGGAACTTGGCGACGATCGCCTGCCACGGCGCGACCGGCATGGTGAGCAGGAGCTCGAGCGTCCCGGAGCGGCGCTCCTCCGCCCACAGCCGCATGCCCACGGCGGGCACCAGCACCAGGTAGACCCAGGGGTGCCAGCCGAAGAACGCGGCGAGGCTCGCCTCGCCGCGCTCGAAGAAGTTGCCGGCGGTGAAGGTGAAGAAGCCGGTGAGGAGCAGGAAGATCACCAGGAACACGTACGCGACCGGCGAGGTGAAGTAGCTCGTCAGCTCGCGCTTCATGATGGTCCAGATCGCTCTCATCGCTTCACCGTGTCGGGCAGCGTGATGCGGCGGAACACCTCGTCGAGCTGGCCCACCTCGTTGTACATGCCCTCGACCTTCCAGCCCTCGCGGCGCACCAGGTCGATGACCGCTTGTGCAAGCTCTGCAGACTTTGTCTTTTCCCGGGGGTAGATGCGGAATGCCCCATTGATCTGTTCGACGCGCCCCAGTGCGGAGAGCTTCTCGGCGCTCGCGCCCTCGGCGGCGAGGGTGACGGCGCCGTGCAGGTCGGACATGGCGCGCAGCTCTTCCGGCGTGCCGTTCGCCACGATCTTGCCGCGGTCGATGATGATGGCGCGCGTGCAGGCGGCGTCCACCTCCTCGAGGATGTGCGTGGAGAAGACGATCGCCTTGTTGCGGCCGAGCTCGCGGATGAGGTTCCGGACCTCGTGCTTCTGGTTCGGGTCGAGGCCGTCGGTGGGCTCGTCCATGATCAGCACGTCCGGGTCGTGGATCAGGGCCTGGGCGAGGCAGGTGCGGTGGCGGTAGCCCTTGGAAAGCGTGTCGATCGACTGGCGCACCACCGATTGCAGGAAGCACAGCTCGACCACGCGTCCCACCGCGCGCTTGCGCGCGTCGCCATGCAGGCCGCGCAGCTCGGCGGCGAAGCGCAGGAAACCTTGCACCGTCATGTCAGGATAGGCGGCAGCGTTCTCCGGCAGGTAGCCGATCAGGCGCTTCGCCTCGAGGGGCGATTCGGCGACGTCGTGGCCGCCGATCGTCACCCGCCCCTCGGTGGGCGGCATGAAGCCGGTGATCATGCGCATGGTGGTGGACTTGCCGGCGCCGTTGGGGCCCAGGAAGCCCAGCACCTCGCCGCGCTCGACGCTGAAGGACACGCCGTCGACGGCGCGCTTGGCGCCGAAAGTCTTTACCAGGTTCTCGATGCGGATCATGGCGCTACAATGAAAGGGCGGCATTCTCGCATACCCGATCGGAGAAACCCCATGAAGCGGACCGGACTTTTCCTGCTGGCGGCGCTTGCCGCGGCCCTGACCACCGCCGCCGGCGCGCAACCCCAGCTCAAGATGATGATCCCGGCCAACCCCGGCGGCGGCTGGGACCAGACCGGGCGCAACCTCGCCGCGGCAATGCAGAGCGCGAAGCTCGTCTCCGGGGTGCAGTTCGACAACAAGGGCGGCGCGGCCGGGGCCATCGGCCTCGCGCAGTTCATCAACGCGTCGAAGGGCGACCCGAACGCGGTGATGATCGGCGGCATGGTGATGATCGGCGGCACCCTCCTCAACAAGTCGCCGGTCAACCTCACGCAGGTCACCCCGGTCGCGCGGCTGACCAGCGAGTGGGAGGTGATCGTGGTGCCGGCCAGCTCGCCGCACAAGACGATGGCCGACCTCGTCAAGGCCTTCAAGGCCGACCCCGGCAAGGTGTCCTGGGGCGGCGGCTCCGCCGGCGGCACGGACCACATCCTGATCGGCCTCATCGCGCGGCAGGTCGGCGTCGCGCCAGCGAAGATCAACTACGTGCCCTTCAAGGGCGGCGGCGAGGCCGTGGCGGCGATCCTCGGCGGGCACGTCACCGCCGGCGTCTCGGGCATCGGCGAGTTCGCCGAGCACGTGAAGTCGGGGAAGATGCGCGCGCTGGCGCAGTCGGGCCCCACCCGCATTGAAAATATCTCTTCCTTGAAAGAACAAGGCATCAACGTCGAGCTGGGGAACTGGCGCGGCATCTTCGCCGCGCCCGGCATCAGCCCGCAGCAGCGCGACGCGCTGGTGAAGCTCGTCAGGGCCGCCACCGAGACGCCGTCCTGGAAGGCGACCCTCGAGAAGCTCGGCTGGACGCCGGTGTTCCTTGCCGGCGACGAATACAAGAGGTTCCTCGAAGAGGACACGAAGCGCGTCGCCGCCATCATCGAGTCGCTGGGACTGAAGAAGTAGATGCGGCGCTCCGGCGCCGAGATCGCGCTCTCGATCGGCGTCGTCGCTCTGGGCGCGGGAATGGGCGCGGTCACCGCGACGCTGCCCTCGGAGGGCGGCTACGCCGGAATCGGCCCGAACTTCATCCCGGCGATCGTCGCCGCGGGCACCATCCTGTGCGGGCTGTGGCTCGCCTTCGAGGCCTTCACGGGCGGATGGCGCCGCCAGGAGGAAGAAAGAAGGCCTTTCGAAAGAGCCCCGTTCCTGTGGATCAGCGCCGGCCTCTTCGCGCAGATGGCGTTGATCGGCACCGCCGGGTTCGTGCTGTCCGGCACCGCGCTCTTCGCCTGCGTCGCGCGCGGCTTCGGTAGCCGGCGGCTCGCCCGGGACGTCGCCGTGGGCCTGTTTCTCACCGTGCTGGTCTTCGTCTTCTTCGTGAAGCTGCTGAACGTCAGCCTGCCCGCCGGATGGATGCCCTTGCCGCTCTGATCGGCGGCTTCGGCGTCGCGCTGCAGCCGGCCAACCTGCTGTGGGGGCTGATCGGCGTCACGCTCGGCACACTGGTCGGCGTGCTGCCCGGAGTCGGACCGGCGCTCACCGTGGCGATGCTGCTGCCGCTCACCGCCAAGCTCGACCCGACCGGCGCGCTCATCATGTTCGCCGGCATCTACTACGGCGCCATGTTCGGCGGCTCGACCAGCACCATCCTGCTCAACACGCCGGGGGAATCGGCTTCGATCGCCACCGCGCTCGAAGGCAACAAGATGGCGCGCAACGGCCGCGCCGGCCCGGCGCTTGCGACGAGCGCGATCGGCTCCTTCGTCGCCGGCAGCATCGCCACCGTGGCGCTCACGCTCGTCGCGCCGGTGATGGTGGCGGTGGCGCTCAAGTTCGGTCCGGCGGAATACTTCGCGCTGATGGTGTTCGCCTTCATCACCCTGTCGGCGGTCCTCGGCGCCTCCACCGTGCGCGGCCTCACCAGCCTCTTCCTCGGCCTCGCGCTCGGCCTGGTCGGCATCGACAGCCAGACCGGCGCGCCGCGCTTCGCCTTCGGCGTGCCGGAGCTCCTCGACGGCATCGACGTGGTGGTGCTGGCGGTGGGCCTCTTTGCGGTCGGCGAAGCGCTCTATGTCGCCGCCTACGAGCGCACCTCGGGGAGCGTGCAGAAGATGACCGGGTCGATCCTCATGTCGCGCGCCGACTGGAGGCGCTCCTGGCCGGCGTGGCTGCGCGGCACCGCCATCGGCTTCCCCTTCGGCACCATCCCGGCGGGCGGCTCGGAGATCCCGACCTTCATTTCCTACGCCACCGAGCGCAAGCTGACCCGGCATCCCGAAGAATTCGGCAACGGCGCCATCGAAGGCGTCGCCGGCCCGGAAGCGGCCAATAACGCCGCGGCGACCGGCGTGCTCGTGCCCCTGCTGACGCTGGGAATCCCGACCTCGGCCACCGCGGCGATCCTGCTCGGCGCCTTCCAGAACTACGGATTGCAGCCCGGTCCATTGTTGTTTGATCTTCAGAAAGATCTGGTCTGGGGCCTGATCGCGAGCCTCTACGTCGGCAACGTCATCCTGCTGATCCTCAACCTGCCGCTCATCGGCATCTGGGTGAGGGTGCTGGCGATTCCGCGCGAGCTCCTCTATGCCGGCATCCTGGTGTTCGCGACGCTCGGCGCCTACAGCCTGCACCAGTCGTGGGTCGACCTCGCGACGCTCTACGTCTTCGGGCTGCTCGGCTTCGCCATGCGCCGCTGGAGCATTCCGGTCGGCCCGGCGGTGATCGGCCTGATCCTCGGCCCGCTCGCCGAGACGCAGTTCCGCCGCGCGCTCTCGATCAGCCAGGGCGACGCTTTGGTGTTCCTCACCCATCCCATCTCGGCCACGCTGCTCGGCCTGACCGCGCTGCTGCTCGTCGTGCCTTGGCTCGCCCGCAGGCTGAAGTAATCGTCATCGGCGCCGGCGCCGCCGGCCTCGCCGCCGCGGCGACCCTCGCGCGCGCCGGCCGCTCGGTCCTCGTGCTCGAGGCGCGCAGCCGCATCGGCGGGCGCTGCCTGACGCTGCGCCATCCCTCGCTCGCCGCGCCGGTCGAGCTCGGCGCCGAGTTCATCCACGGTCGTCCCGACGCGACCGTTGCTCTTCTCCAAAAGATGAAGACAAAGGCGGTTGAGTCGACCCGCACCCAGCGCATGCTGTGGAACGGCCGCCTCGTTTCGGTAGACGCTTTTTCCGCGGCCAGGGCTGCAGTGCAGGATTTCCACGAGTCTCGCGACCTTTCGTTCCACGCCTTGCTCAACCGCCAGAGCCTTTCCCCTCTGACCAGGACACTGGCGACGATGATGGTGCAGGGCTTCGACGCCGCGGATCCGCGCAAGGTGAGCGCGCGCGACATCGCCGAAGAGTGGGGCGCCGAGGCGATCGGCGCCTCGCAGGCGCGTCCTGGCGGCGGCTACGGCCCGCTCCTCGAGAAGCTTGCGGGCAGCGGCGCGCGGCTGCAGCTGCAGACGGCGGTGCGCGAAGTGCGCTGGCGGCGCGGTCGAGTGGAGGTGGGGGGCACGTTCCAGGGCCAGCCGTTCCGTGCGAGCGCGAAGCGCGCGATCGTCACACTGCCTCTAGGCGTCCTGCAGTCAGGGGCAGTTCGTTTCATACCAAAACTAGAGCAGAAGCATTTCGCGCTGTCGCGACTCGCATCCGGCCCGGTGATCCGAGTGGCGCTGGTGTTCGCCTCGCGCTTCTGGGAGAAGCGCTTTCCCGACGTCGCCTTCTTCCACTCGCCCCAGGCGCCGTTCCCGACCTTCTGGACGCCGCTGCCGATGCGTGTCCCGCTGCTTACCGCGTGGGCCGGCGGTCCAAAGGCGGCGCGCCTCGCCGGCAGGGGCTCGCAAGCACTGGTCCATCTCGCGTTGCAGACGGTCGAAGGCGTCCTCCAGCAGGACGGCAGCCTTGCGGCCGCCTACGTGCAGGACTGGCGGGCGGATCCCTATGCGCGCGGCGGGTACAGCTACGTCAAGGTGAACGGCGAAGGCGCGCGCGAGCAGCTCGCGGCGCCGCTCGAGGCGACGCTCTTCTTCGCCGGCGAGGCGACGAATGCCGAAGGGGAATCGGGGACCGTGGGCGGCGCGCTGCAAAGCGGCGAGCGCGCGGCGCGCGAAGCGCTGAGCTAGAGCCTGCGAATCTCGGAGAGGTGCTTCTTCCAGTATTTCGAATCGAGCGTGTCGGTGCGCACCCGCTTGCCGGAGGACGGCGCATGCACGAACTTGCCGTTACCGAGGTAGATGCCGACGTGCGACTTCTTCTTGCCTTCCTGGTCGAAGAACAGGAGGTCGCCGCGCTGCATGGAGCCGCGCACCGGCCGGGAGGCGCGCAGCTGGTGTTCGGTGCTGCGCGGCACCGCGACACCCGCCTGGCGGTAGCTGAAATGCACGAGGCCGCTGCAGTCGAACCCGGACGGCGAGGCGCCGCCGTAGCGGTAGGGCTTGCCGACCATCTTGGCGGCATGGCCCGCGGCGCGATCGCCGCTGCCCCTGGGAGCATCAACGGGTGCGGGCGGGGCGCTGGCACAGGCGGCGAGCGCCAGGGCGGCAATGGCAAGAACGGCTTTCACGGCCGAAAAGGATAATCCTTTCAGCCGCTCCATGCTGTGAAGCGCTAGGCAGCGGCGCGCTCGGCGCGCTTTCTTTCGCTTTCCTTGAGGTGGCGCTTGCGCAGGCGGATCGAGCGCGGGGTGATCTCGACCAGCTCGTCGTCGCCGATGAACTCCACGGCGTACTCGAGCGTGAGGCCGATCGGGGGCGTGAGGTCGATGGCCTCGTCCTTGCCCGAAGCGCGGATGTTGGTGAGCTGCTTGGTGCGGATCGGGTTGACGACGAGGTCGTTGTCGCGGCTGTGGATGCCGATGATCATGCCCTCGTACACCGGGTCGCCGGGGCTGACGAACATGCGGCCGCGCTCCTGCAGCTTCCACAGCGCGTAGGCGACCGCGGTGCCGTCGTCCTGCGAGACGAGCACGCCGTTCCTGCGCTCGCCGATCTCGCTGCCGCTCACGGGCGCGTAGTCGTCGAACACGTGGCTCATGATGCCGGTGCCGCGCGTGAGGGTCATGAACTCGCCCTGGAAGCCGATCAGGCCGCGCGCGGAGATGCGGTAGTCCAGGCGCACGCGCCCCTTGCCGTCGGGGACCATTTCCTTCAGCTCGCCGCGGCGGCGGCCGAGCTCTTCCATCACCGGCCCCTGGTGTTTTTCTTCTACATCAGTACTTAAAAATTCAAAGGGCTCGCAGCGCACGCCGTCAATGTCCTTGTAGACCACGCGCGGGCGCGACACGGCGAGCTCGTAGCCCTCGCGGCGCATGTTCTCGAGCAGGATGGTGAGGTGCAGCTCGCCGCGCCCGGAGACGATGAAGGTGTCGGTGTCCTCGGGATACTCGACGCGCAGCGCGACGTTGCTCTTGGTCTCGCGCTCCAGGCGCTCGCGCAGCTGGCGGCTGGTGACGTACTTGCCCTCGCGCCCGGCGAGCGGCGAGGCGTTCACCAGGAAGTTCATGGTGAGGGTGGGCTCGTCCACGCGCAGCAGCGGCAGGGCGTCCGGATGCTCGAGGTCGCAGAGCGTCGAGCCGATCCAGAGCTCGTCGATGCCGTTGACGAGCACGATGTCGCCCGCCACGGCTTCCGCGACCTGCACGCGCTCGAGGCCTTCGAACATCAGGACCTGGTTGACCTTCGCCTTGATGGGAGGCGAATCTTTTCCGCTCAATACAAGGACTTCCTGGGCCGCGCGCAGCTTGCCGCGGCGGATGCGGCCGATGCCGATCTTGCCGACATAGCTCGAGTAGTCGAGCGAGCAGATCTGCAGCTGCAGCGGCGCCTCGGGATCCTCGTCGCGCATCGGGATGTGCTCGAGGATCGCCTCGAAGAGCGCGCTCATGTCCTTGCTCTCGTCCTGCAGGTTCTTCTTGGCGTAGCCGAGCAGCGCGGAAGCGTAGATGACCGGGAAATCGAGCTGGTCCTCCGAGGCGCCAAGCTTGTCGAAGAGGTCGAAGGTCTGGTTCACGACCCACTCGGGCCGCGCGCCGGGGCGGTCGATCTTGTTCACCACCACGATCGGCTTCAGGCCGTGCGCGAGCGCCTTGCGCGTGACGAAGCGCGTCTGGGGCATCGGCCCCTCGACCGCGTCGACGAGCAGCAGCACGCCGTCGACCATGGACAGCACCCGCTCCACCTCGCCGCCGAAATCGGCGTGGCCGGGGGTGTCGACGATGTTGATGTGCGTGCCGTGGTAGCGCACCGCGCAGTTCTTGGCCAGGATGGTGATGCCCCGCTCGCGCTCGAGGTCATTGGAGTCCATCACCCGCTCCTGGACGTGCTCGTGCGCGGCGAAAGTGCCCGATTGCTGCAGCAGCTTGTCGACCAGGGTCGTCTTGCCGTGGTCGACGTGGGCGATGATCGCGAGGTTGCGCAGCGCGCGGGGCATGAAATCCGTCGGAAGTTCTTGAAAAGCCGCGCATTGTACGTGAGAATTCGCGTTTCCTGTTGTCGATTTGACCCTTCACTTCAGGCCAATCAACCCTTTATTTTCCCCATGGACAAGGCACTTCTATCCAAGACAGCGGCCGCTATGGTCGCGAAGGGCAAGGGCGTCCTCGCCGCCGACGAGTCGAGCGGCACCTGCGAGAAGCGCTTCCAGACCGTGAACGTCGCCTGCACCGAGGAGAACCGCCGCGCCTACCGCGGGCTGCTCTTCGGCACGCCGGGCATCGAGCAATTCCTCTCGGGCGTGATCCTGTTCGACGAGACGGCGCGGCAGAAAGCCGACGACGGCGCGCTCTTCCCGGCCTACCTCGCGAAGAAGGGCATCATTCCGGGCATCAAGGTCGACAAGGGCACGGTCGACATCCCGCTCGCGCCGGGCGAGAAGGTGACCGAGGGCCTCGACGGGCTTTCCAAGCGCCTGGACGAATACTTCAAGATGGGTTGCCGCTTCGCGAAGTGGCGCGCGGTGATCACCATCGGAAGCAACATCCCGACGCACGCCTGCCTCTACGCCAACGCGCACGTGCTGGCGCGCTACGCCGCGGCCTGCCAGGCGGCCTCGATCGTGCCGATGATCGAGCCCGAGGTGCTGCTCGACGGCGACCACAGCATCGAGCGCTGCGAGGAAGTCACCGAGGCGACGCTGCGCGCGACCTATGCTGCTATCGCTGCATACAACGTCTACCCGGAGCTCCTGATCCTCAAGACCAGCATGGTCGTGTCCGGAAAGGGCAACGCGCGCCAGGCCGGCCCCGACGAGGTCGCCGAGCGCACGCTGCGCGTGCTCAAGCGCACCGTGCCCGCCGCGCAGCCGGGCATCGTGTTCCTCTCGGGCGGGCAGTCCGACGAATCGGCGACCGCGCACCTGAGCGCGATGGCGGCGACGAAGAACCTGCCCTGGCCGCTTACGTTCTCCTACTCCCGCGCGCTGCAGAACCCGGCGCTCAACACCTGGCGCGGCCAGGCGGGCAACGTCGCCGCGGCGCAGAAGGCGTTCCATCACCGCGCGCACATGAACAGCCTCGCCTGCCAGGGCAAGTGGCGGCCGGAACTGGAGAAGCAGGCCGCGTAATGGCCTTGTTCGAATCCCAGATAAAGTCGCTGCCGCGCATCGGCAAAGGCAAGGTCCGCGACATCTACGCGGTCGGCGACGACAAGATGCTGATCGTCGCGAGCGACCGGCTTTCGGCGTTCGACGTGGTGCTGCCCGACCCGATTCCCGACAAGGGCAAGGTGCTCAACCAGATGGCGAACTTCTGGTTCGAGCGCCTCGGCCACATCGTGCCGAACCAGTTGACCGGCATCGATCCGGAATCGGTTGTTACACCAGAAGAAAAACCCCAGGTAAAAGGGCGATCAGTCGTGGTGAAGAAGCTGAAGCCGCTGCCGATCGAGGCAGTGGTGCGCGGCTACCTGATCGGCTCGGGCTGGAAGGACTACCAGAAGACCGGCGCGGTGTGCGGCATCGAGCTGCCCAGGGGCCTGCAGCAGGCGCAGAAGCTGCCGCAGCCCATCTTCACGCCGGCGACCAAGGCCGAGAGCGGCCACGACGAGAACATCAGCTTCGAGGAGGCGGTGAAGCTGATCGGCAAGCCCCTCGCCGAGAAGGTGCGCGATGTCAGCATCCGCCTCTACAAGGAAGCTTCGGAGTACGCGGCGACTAAGGGCATCATCATCGCCGATACGAAATTTGAATTTGGTTTAAGCCCTTCCAATGATCTTGTCTTGATCGACGAGATCCTCACCGCCGACTCCTCGCGCTTCTGGCCGGCCGACTCCTACAAGGTCGGCATCAGCCCGCCCTCGTACGACAAGCAGTACGTGCGCGACTACCTGGAGACGCTGACCTGGGACAAGACTCCGCCGGCGCCCAAGCTGCCGCCCGACGTGATCTCGCGCACCGCGCAGAAGTACCGGGAAGCGCTCGAACGGCTGACGGGGAGGAGGCTGCAGTGATCGGCATCGTGATGGGATCGACCTCCGACTGGGAGACGATGAAGGCGGCGGCGAAGATGCTCGAGGACTTCGGCGTGCCCTACGAGGCGAAGGCCATGTCCGCGCACCGCACCCCGGAGCTCGTTTCCGAATGGGCGACCAACGCGGCGAAGCGCGGCATGAAGGCGATCATCGCCGGCGCCGGCGGCGCGGCGCATCTCGCCGGCGTCGTCGCGGCGCACACTACCCTGCCCGTGCTCGGCGTGCCGATGCCTTCCAAGCACCTGCAGGGGCTCGATTCGCTCCTGTCCACGGTGCAGATGCCCAAAGGCATCCCGGTGGCGACCTTCGCCATCGGCGAGGCGGGCGCCGCGAATGCCGCCCTCTTCGCGGTGGCGATGCTCGCCTTGTCGGATGAAAAGCTCGCCGCGAAGTTGCAGGATTTCCGGAAGAAGCAAGCCGAAGCAGTCAGGAAAGCCGAGCTGCCCAAGCCATGACGCCCGAGATCCGCAAGGCCGCGGATCTCCTCCGCGCCGGCGGACTCGTCGCCTTCCCCACCGAGACCGTCTACGGCCTCGGTGCCGATGCCGCCAATGCGAAAGCGGTCGCGCGCCTTTACGCCGTGAAGGGCCGCCCGGCCGACCATCCGGTCATCGTGCACTTCGCATCCGCCGAGCAGGCCTTCGCCTGGGCGCGCGAGGTCCCGGAAGCCGCGCGCCAGCTCGCGGCGCGCTTCTGGCCCGGCCCGCTCACCTTGATCCTGAAGCGCTCGAAGCTCGCGCAGGACTTCGTGACCGGCGGCCAGGACACCGTCGGCCTGCGGGTGCCTTCGCATCCGATCGCCCATGAAATGCTTTCTATTTTTGGTTCTGGTGTGGCAGCACCGAGCGCCAATCGCTTCGGCCTCGTGTCGCCGACCACCCCGGCGCACGTGCGCGAGGACCTCGGCGACGAAGTGGACCTGGTGCTCGAAGGCGGCCCGAGCGAGATCGGCATCGAGTCGACCATCGTCGATCTTTCCGGCGCCGGCGCGGTGCTCCTGCGTCCTGGCGGAATCAGCAGGGAGGACGTCGAGAAGATCGTCCGGCTCCGCGACAGAGAGGAAGCCTCGCCGCGACATTCCGGCAGCCTGGAGCGCCACTATGCACCGCGCACGCCGGCGCGCCTGGTGCCTACACACGCGTTGGACAAAGTAATTTCTTCAACTGCAAACCGGATTGCCGTGCTCGCTTTTTCGCGCCCCGACGAGCGGGTCGACTACTGGCTGCGCATGCCGCGCGATCCGGCGGCGTACGCGCAGCGCCTTTACGCCGCGCTGCGCGAGCTGGACTCGGCGGGCTGCGAGGCCATCCTCGTCGAGGCGCCGCCGCAGGCGGCAGAATGGGCAGCCGTGCTCGATCGGTTGCGCAGGGCTTGCACATGAGAAACGTTCTTTTTCTGGTATTGCTCGGCGGCTGCACGGTGCACATCGAGACCGACTCGCGCGCCGCGACCATGCTCGGCCTCGGCATCCTTGCCGCCGGCATCTACAGCTACGAAACCGAGCGCGATCCGCCTCCCGAGCTCGCGCCCGACCGCAAGATCAGCGAGCAGGACTGCACCCGCCCGATCGACCCGACGCTCGGCAACCTGCGCTGCAAGTAAGGCAAGCGAGGCGCTAGGCGCGCTGCGGGCCGGGCCTGCCGTCCTCGACGACGAAGGAGGCGAGGGTGCTGCAGCCGGTCTCGCGCTGGCGCACCGATTCCACCGCGCGCAGGTCTGCGCGGAAGACCTTCGGGCCGACGTCGACGCGCGTGTAGCCGCGATAGCGGCCGTCGGCGAGGAGGATGTGCGGGTTGTCGGGGAGCAGCCGGTTGACGCGCTCCTGCGACCAGGCTTGCGAGGTGATCGAGGTGCCGACGAGCTCGCTCGCCACCACGGGCGATTTCAGATCGTCGAAATCGGCTTTCAGCTCGCAGACGTGGAAGGAATGCACGTCGCCGCCGATTACCACGGGGTTCAAAACTCTATTTGAAGTGAGGTATTCGAGAAGCCGCTTGCGCGCGGCCGGATAGCCGTCCCAGCCGTCGGTCCAGGCGCGCCGGCCGGGGCCGGGCTTCTGGTCGAACTGCGCCATGCGCGTGGCCTGCGCGAGCACGTTCCAGCGCCCGCGCGATCGGGCGAGGCCGCTTTCCAGCCAGCGCTCCTGGTCGCGCCCGAGCATGCTGCGGCGCGGATCGGCGAGCGCGGCGCATTGCCCGATGTAGAGGGTGTTGCCGCCGCCGGAGCGATTGGCGCGCGGGCAGGCCTGCCAGGAGCGGTACTGGCGCGTGTCCGCGACGTGGAATTCGGCGAGGCCGCCCCAGGCCACGCGCGTATGCAGGCGCATGCCGGGGCCCTCGGGCCGCATCCGCGCCGGCAGGGGCATGTGCTCGTAGTAGGCGCGGTACGCGGCGGCGCGCCGCTCGAGGAACGCCTCGCGCGGCATGCCGTCCTCGGGGCGGTCGTCGGCATAGTCGTTGTCGACCTCGTGGTCGTCCCAGGTCAGGACCCAGGGGCAGGCGGCGTGCGCGGCCTGCAGGTCGGGATCGCTGCGGTACAGCGCGTGCCGCGCGCGGTACTGCTCGAGCGTGTAGGGCTCGAGCGCGCCGTGGCTCCTCACGTGGTCCCGGCCCCAGCTCGACTCGTAGATGTAATCGCCGAGGAACACCATGAGATCGGGCGCGTCGGCGACGACATGGCGGTAGGCCCCGTAGTAGCCCTGCTCGTACTGCTGGCACGAGCCGAAGGCGAAGCGCAGGCGCTCCGGCAAGGCGCCCGGCGCGGGCGCGGTGCGCGTGCGCCCGACCGGGCTTTGCGCGTCCTTGCTGCTGAAGCGGTACCAGTACCAGCGATCGGGCTCGAGCCCGCGCACCTCCACGTGCGCCGAGTGCGCCCACGCGGGCTCCGCAGTGGCTGCTCCGGAAAGGACGATCGATTTCATGGCCTCGTCCGCGGCCACCTCCCAGCGCAGCGGCAGCGCCACCGGGTCGACGCCCATGAGCCGCGTCCACAGCACCATGCCGTCGGGCGACGGATACCCCGAGGCGACGCCGAGCGAGAACGGATCGGCGGCGAAGGCCGGGCGAGTCGAAACAGCGAGCGCGCCGAGGCTCTGCAGGAAGCGGCGGCGCGTGAACATGCGACTAGAATAACGGCTTCAAGTCCGGAGCACGCAATGATCCATTTCGTGGTTCACGAGGAAGGCGACGGCGTCGGCGTCGTCGTCGTGGAAGGCATCAAGGCCGGCCAGCCGCTCAGGGGCTGGATCATGGAAGACGACAAGGACCTCGAGGTCACCGCGAAGAGCGACATCCCCATCGGGCACAAGGTGGCGCTCAAGGACTACAAGGCCGGCGACACGGTGATCAAGTACGGCGTCGACATCGGCAAAGTGGTGAAGCCCATCGGCCGCGGAGAGCACCTCCACGTCCATAACGTCAAGACCAAGCGCTGGTAAACATGGATCTTTCGAAAGCATCCTTCTTCGGTTTCAAAAGAGAAAATGGCAGGGTGGGCGTGAGGAATCACGTCCTCATCCTGCCGGTCGACGATCTCTCGAACGCGGCGGCGCAGGCCGTGGAGAACAACGTCAAGGGCGCGCTCGCCATCCCCCACCCCTACGGCCGCCTGCAGTTCGGCGCCGACCTGGACCTGCACTTCAGAACGCTCATCGGCGCGGGCTGCAACCCGAACGTCGCTGCCGTGGTCGTGATCTGCATCGAGGATACCTGGGCGAAGAAGGTCGCCGACGGCATCCGCGCGACCGGCAAGCCCGTGGCGCACTTCGGCATCGAGCAGCACGGCGACCACGACACCATCATGCGCGCCTCCAAGGCGGCGAAGGAATACGTGCAGTGGGCCTCCGAGCTGCGCCGCGAGGAGCGGCCGCTGAAGGACCTGTGGGTGTCGACCAAGTGCGGGGAGTCGGACACGACCTCCGGCTGCGGCGCCAATCCCACCGTGGGCAACGCCTTCGACAAGATGTACCCGCTCGGCGTCACCATGGTGTTCGGCGAGACGACCGAGCTCACCGGCGGCGAGCACCTCGTCGCCGCGCGCTGCCGCAACGACGAAGTGCGCAAGAAGTTCCAGTTCATGTTCGACCGCTACCAGCAGGTCGTCGAGCGGCACAAGACCAGCGACCTGATGGACTCGCAGCCGACCAAGGGCAACATCGAGGGCGGCCTCACCACCATCGAGGAGAAGGCGCTCGGCAACATCCAGAAGATCGGCCGGAAGTGCGTGGTCGACGGCGTGCTCGATAAGGCCGAGACGCCGACCGGGCCGGGCCTGTGGTTCATGGATTCGTCCTCGGCCGCGGCCGAGATGGTGACGCTGTGCGCCGCGGCGGGCTACACGGTGCACTTCTTCCCCACCGGGCAGGGCAACGTGATCGGCAACCCGATCCTGCCGGTGATCAAGCTGTGCGCCAACCCGCGCACGGTGCGCACGATGTCGGAGCACATCGACGTCGACGTCACCGGGCTGTTGCGCAAGGAGCTGAGCCCCGACCAGGCCGGCGACAAGCTGCTCGAGAACATGTTCAAGACCGCGAACGGCAGGCTCACCGCCGCCGAGGCGCTCGGCCACCGGGAGTTCGTCCTCACGCGGCTTTACGAGTCGGCTTGAGAGTTCTCGTACAGAGAACCTCCGGTTTCCAGGAGTTCGAGGTTCCGCGCGAGCCCAGCCAGACGGTCCTCGACGTCGTCACGTACATCCAGCGCAGGCTCGACCCGACGCTCGCCTACCGCTATGCCTGCCGCGTCGGCATGTGCGGCTCCTGCGCGATGACCGTCAACGGGGTGCCGCGCTGGACCTGCCGCACGCACGTCGATCGCGTGCTGAAGGACGATGCCCTGTCGGTGGGCCCGTTGAAAAACCTCCCGGTGATCCGCGACCTGGTCACCGACATGCGGGACTTCTTCGACAAGTGGGCGCGCGCTGGTGGGCAGTTCAAGGGCGGGAGGACGAAGCAGGACGATTTTGCGAAGGTGTCGCCCCAGTCCGAAGAAAGAACCCTGGTAGACGCAGGAATCGAATGCATCGGCTGCGGCGTGTGCTACGCCGCGTGCGACGTCGTCGCCTGGAATCCCGACTACCTGGGGCCCGCTGCGCTCAACCGCGCCTGGACATTGACGAAAGATGTCAGGGATAAAGCAAAAATGGAAAGGCTGCGGGCAGTTGCCGGCGACGCGGGATGCCATTCCTGCCACACGCACATGAGCTGCACCGAGCGCTGCCCGAAGCAGCTGTCGCCGACCGCCGGCATTGCCGGGCTGAAAAGGGAAGTCACGAAGGCCGTGCTTCGCGGAGAGCTGTGAGCGCAAGGACGCAATCCATGCTTTGGATCGCGCAGCGCGCCACGGCCGCAGTCCTTGCGATCTGCGTAGCGGTCCACTTGGCGACGATCATCTACGCGGTGCAGGGCGGGCTCAGCGCTGCCGAGATCCTGTCCCGCACGCGCGGCAGCGGCGGCTGGCTCGCCTTCTATCTCGCCTTCGTCGCGGCAGTCTCGGTGCACGCGCCGATCGGCCTGCGCGCGATCTTCATCGAGTGGCTGGGCTGGCGAGGGCGGTCGCGGGATCTCGCGCTTCTTGCTTTCTCTCTCATTATTTTTTGGATGGGGGCGCGGGCGGCCCTGGGGGTCTTCGCATGAAGACGGAGGCCTCCTACTGGGTGTTCATGGTGCATCGGCTCTCGGGCATCGCGCTCGCGCTGTTCCTGCCGGTGCACTTCTGGGCGCTGGGCAACGCGCTGCAACTGGACAGCTTCCTCGCCTGGACCGAGCAGCCGCTCGTCAAGGCGGGCGAATGGGCGATCGTGATCGCGCTCGCGGCGCACCTTGGCGGGGGCCTGCGCGTGCTCGCGCTCGAGTTCCTGCCGTGGCGCGACTGGCAGAAGAGCCTTGCCGCCGCCGCGGCGGCGCTCACCGTCGGCGTGGGGCTCGCGCTCGCGCTCGCGCTATGAATTTGGAACCAACCTAGAGAAGGGAAATAGAGTGAAGAGGATTCTTGCATTCGCAATTGCGGTTTTCATGTCGGCCGCGGTCCACGCGCAATCCTGGCCCACCAAGCCGGTGAGGTTCATCGTGCCGTTCCCGCCGGGCGGCGCGACCGACATCTCGGCGCGGCTGCTGGGCCAGAAGCTGACCGAGATGTGGGGCCAGCAGGTGGTGATCGAGAACCGCGGCGGCGCGGGTGGCGGCGTGGGCGCGGCGGAGGCAGCGCGCGCGACGCCCGACGGATACACGCTTTTCTTTCCCTCGGGCTCGGTGGTCACGGCGAACCAGCACGTCTATGCCAAGCTCAACTACGACCCGGAGAAGGATTTCGTTCCGGTCACGAACGTGGTTTCGGGCCCGCAGGTGCTCACGGTGCCGGCGAGCTCGCCCTTTAAGAGCGTCAAGGACCTCATCGACCACGCCAAGGCAAACCCCGGCAAGCTCACGTTCGGCCACGCCGGCATCGGCTCGCAGACCCACCTCGCCGCGGAGAACTTCGTCTGGCAGGCGAAGATCGATGCCGTGGCGGTGCCCTACAAGGGCGAGGGACCCGGCCACGCCGCGCTCGTCGCCGGAGAGACGAACTTCTTCGTCGGCAACGTCGCTTCGGCGATCGGCCATATCAAGGGGGGGCGCATTCGGGCGCTCGGCGTGACGAGCAAGGCCGAGTTTCCGCAGCTGCCCGGCGTGCCGCCCATCGCGAACACGGTGCCGGGCTTCGAGAACACCGGCTGGTTCGGCATCGTGGCGCCCACCGGGACGCCGAAGGAGGTCATCCAGAAGGTCTATCTCGACACGAAGAGGGCGCTGGAAGATCCGGGGCTCAAGGAGAAGTTCTCCGCGCAGGGGCTCGCCCCCGTCGGCAACTCCCCCGAGGAGATGGCGAAGGCGCTCAAGGAAGAAAGCGCACTCTGGCAAAAGGTCGTGAGTGAGAGGAAGATTCAGGTGAAGTGAAGGTCGATCTCGCACAGGTGGAGGAGGCGGCGAAGGAGCTCTATATCCGGGCTCTCAAGCAGCTTCCTCCCGACATCAAGCAGGGCTTTCAGGCCCTCGCCGCCCGCGAGACCGACGCGGGCGCGCAGCGCATGCTCGGCACCATGGTGCGCAACATCAAGGTTGCCGAGGACAACGACAACCTGCTCTGCCAGGACACCGGCATTCCGGTCTACAACGTGTGGATCGGCCGGGGCGTCGAGGTCGACGGCGCCGGGCTCAAGCAGGCCATCCGCCGCGGGTGCGCGCGCTCGACGCGCGAGCACTCGTTCCGCTCCTCGATCGTGCATCCCACCACGCGCAGGAACGACCAGGACTCCACCGGGCGCCACGTGCCGGTGATCAACATCGATTTCACCGAGGAGGAATCTCTGGTGATCGAGATGATTCCGAAGGGATCCGGCTCGGAGAACAACTCGTGGCTGCGCATGGCGATCCCGGCGGAAGGCGTCGACGCCATCAAGACCTTCGTCGTCGACTGCGTGCTCGAGGCGGGCGGCAAGACCTGCCCGCCCACCATCGTCGGCGTGGGCATCGGCGGCACCGCGGACCTCTGCCTGCACCTCGCCAAGGTGGCGGCGACGCGCCCGCTCGGCTCGCATTGCGAGGACCCCGAGGGCGCGAAGCTCGAGGCGCAGCTTTCCGAGGCGGTGAACCTGCTCGGCGTCGGGCCGCAGGGCCTCGGCGGCGACTCGACGTCCTTCGCCGTGCACGTGGAGACGGCGGCAACGCACATCACCATGAACCCCGTGGCGGTGAACATGCAATGCCACTCGGCGCGGCGTGCCCGCGCCACCTTCCGCCCGTCGGGCGTCGAGTATGGTTTTTAGAGCTCTCCTTTCCTTCCTCATCGCCTTCCCCGTCCTGGGCGCGGAGATCGGGGGGGTGAAGTTCGACGAGCAGGTCCAGCCGGGCAACCTCGTCCTGAACGGCGCCGGGCTGCGCAAGCGGCTCTTCTTCCAGGTGTACGCGATCGGCCTTTACCTGCCGAAGAAGACCCGCGAGGCGCAGGAGGCGACGTCCATGCCGGGCCCCAAGCGCATCGCGATGCACATGCTGCGCGATGTCGGCGCGGAGACGTTCACCGAGGCGCTGGCCGACGGCATCCGCCAGAACCACTCGGAGGCCGAGGCAAAGGCGCTCGAGCCGCGGATGCAGCAGCTCGCGGCGATCATGACGCGGCTGAAGGAAGCGAAGGAGGGCATGGCGATCGTGCTCGATTTCACCGGCGGCCAGACGCAGGTCGTGGTGGACGGGAAGCCGCAGGGCGCGCCGATCGCGGGCGAGGACTTTTTCGTCGCGCTGCTTCGCATCTGGCTCGGGCCCAATCCGGTGCAGGACGACCTGAGGGACGCCCTCCTGGGCCGGTAATGGCGCACTACGATCTCACGCCGCCGCTCTCCGAGGCAGACGCCCGCAAGCTGCGCGTCAACGACACCGTCACGCTGAACGGGACCCTTTACGGCATCCGCGACGCCACCCAGATCCACATGTTCGACAAGGGCCGCCGGACACGCTTCGACTTGGCCGGCCACGCCGTGATCCATACGGCGCCGAACGTGAAGAAAACCGCTTCGGGCTATGTCCCGGTGTGCGTCGGCACGACCACCAGCGACCGCATGGAGCGCTTTTCGCGGCCACTCATGCAGCAGTACGGCGTGCGGCTCATCATCGGCAAGGGTGGCCTGCGCGAGGGCTCGCTGCAGGCCTTCGGGGATCTGGGGGGCGCCTACCTCGCCATCATCGGCGGGACCGCGGCGCTCGAGACCACCTGGGTCGAGGCGATCGAGGACGTGGACCTCGACGACCTGCACCCCGAGTCGCTCTGGAAGTTCCGCGTGCGGGGATTCGGGCCGCTGGTCGTGGCGATGGACAGCCACGGCGGCAGTCTCTACAAAGAGGTTCAAGCCACGTCCCGCGCCCGGCGCGCCGAAGCGCTGCGCCGCCTGGGCGTCGGTTAGAATCCGCGCTCCAACCCAGGAGGAGCTTCATGAAACGCATCATGCATTGCCTTGCGCTTGTCGCAGCATCGATCGCCTTTTCGGCGTCGGCGCAGAACGTCTCGATCGCCACCGGCGGCACGGGCGGCGTGTACTACCCCATGGGCGGCGGCATCGCCGCCGTGCTCTCGAAGTACGTCGACGGCATGCAGGCGACGGCCGAGGTGACCGGCGGGTCGGTCGCGAACCTGCAGCTCATCGGCACCGGCAAGCCCTACATCGCCCTCAGCATGGCCGACGCCGCGCTCGACGCGTACAAGGGTCAGGACAAGTTCAAGGGCAAACCCGTCCCGGTGCGTACGCTCATGATCCTGTACCCGAACCGCATGCACGTGGTGACGATCGAGGGCACGGGCATCAACAGCATCAAGGACCTGAAGGGCAAGCGGGTGTCGACCGGATCCGGCGGGAGCGCCACCGAGGTGATGGCCTTCCGCGTCATCGAGGCCGCCGGCCTCGACAAGGACCGCGACATGCGCCGCGAGCGGCTCGGGGTCGCCGAGTCGGTCGCCGCCATCAAGGACCGCAAGATCGACGCGTTCTTCTGGGTGGGCGGCCTGCCCACCGCCGCGGTGACCGACCTTGCCAACTCTCCCGGCGTCGAGATCAAGATGATCGACCACGCCGAGCTCGTGCCGGCGATGAACAAGAAGTACGGCAACCTGTACGTCAAGGACACCATCTCCAAGGACGTCTACAAGGGGATGGACAAGGACAACGCGCAGGCCACGGTGATGAACATCCTCGTCTCGCACCAGAAGATGGACGACAAGACCGCATACAACATCGTCAAGGCGATCTTCGATCATCGCGAGGACCTCATCCGCGTGCACAAGGAAGCGCAGAACTTCAAGCTGGAGAACCAGAAGAAGGACGCCTCGCCGCTGCCCTGGCACCCCGGCGCGGTCAAGTACTTCGCCGAGAAGGGGGTCAACCTGAAGTAGGGCCCCGGCCCGCGAAAGCCCCGTCCAGCGCGCTGGCGGGGCTTTTTCTTTTCCCGAGGGGAAGCCGATGAGCGAAGAAGTCGCCCGCCTGCACCAGCCGGCCGCCGAGGTCAGCGAGGAGGCGCTGCGCCGCGCCGAGGAGATGATCGAGCAGGAAGAGGGCGTGCACAACCGCTTCGACGGCTGGCGCGCCGCCCTCGTCGGCACGATCGCCGTGGCGATGTCGGTCTTTCACCTGTACACGGCCTACGCGATCGTGCGGCCCGAGCACCTGCGGGCGACGCACGTGGCGTTCGTGCTGCTCCTCACCTTCCTCGTCTTCCCGGTGGCGCGGCGCTTCCGCCACCGCATCATGCCCTGGGACTGGCTGCTTGCCGCCGCCGGGGTCGCCAGCGCGGCGTACCTCATCTCCGGCGGCGACGAGTTCTTCGACCGCTCGATCATCCCGGAGACCTGGGACATCGTCTTCGGCGTCGGCCTGATGCTGCTCATCCTGGAGGCGATGCGTCGCACCACCGGCTGGGTGATGCCGATCGTCACCACGTGCTTCCTCATGTACGCGCTGCTCGGGCATTACCTGCCGCCCCCCTGGACGCACCAGGGCTACGAAGTGCCGCGCCTCGTCGGCCACATGTACATGACGCTCGAGGGCATCTACGGCACCGCGGTCGCGGTGTCCTCGACGCTCATCATCCTTTTCACCATCTATGGAGCCTTTTTGCAGTACTCGGGCGCGGGCAAGTTCTACATCGATTTCTCGTTCTCGGTGATGGGCGGCAAGCCCGCCGGCGCCGGCCGCACGGTCACGCTCGCTTCGTTCCTGCTCGGCGGGCCTTCGGGCTCGGGCGTCGCGACCACCGTGACGCTGGGGGCGGTCGCCGCGCCGATGCTCGCGAAGGTGGGCTACAGCAAGGAGGAGGCCGGCGGCCTTCTCTCCGCCGGCGGCCTTGGCGCCATCATCTCGCCGCCGGTGCTCGGCGCGGCGGCATTCCTCATCGCCGAGTTCCTGAAGATCTCGTACCTCGACGTGCTGCTCATGGCCGTCATTCCGACGTGCCTCTACTACTTCACGCTGTTCCTCATGGTCGAGATCGACGTGCGCAAGTTCGGCGTGAAGCAGGCGGTGTTCGAGAACGTCGAGTCGGCGTGGCGCCTCGCGCTGAAGTACTGGTTCCACTTCCTCTCGCTCATCTCCATCATCGCCTTCATGCTGATGGGCTTCTCGCCGGAGCTGTCGGTGTTCTGGGCCACGGCGGTGTCGGCGGTGACGAGCTTCCTGCGCCGCGACACGGCGCTCATTCCGTATGAAGTCCTTTCTTTCAAGACTTCCTTCGTCAGAGGCGTGCTGGGCTCGGGATTTCTCAAGGCGCTGCAGGGCGGGTCGATCTCGATGCTGAACGTGGCGGCGACCTGCGCCGGCGCAGGGATGATCGTCGGGGTGGTGACGCTCACCGGCCTGGGCCTCAAGTTCAGCTCGATCGTGCTCGCCTACGCCGGCAATTCGCTGGTCCTTACCGCGGTCTACACGGCGCTCATCGTGTGGATCGTCGGCCTGGCGGTGCCCGTGACCGCGAGCTACATCATCTGCGCAGTGATCGCGGCGCCGGCCCTCATCGCGCTCAAGGTGCCAGAGTTCGCGGCGCACATGTTCATCTTCTACTACGCGGTGTTGTCGGAAGTCTCCCCGCCCACGGCGCTTTCTCCGTTTGCCGCCGCGGCCATCACCGGCGGCGACCCTTACAAGACCACGCTGCAGGCCTGGAAGTACACGACCCCCGCGTTCCTCGTGCCGCTCATCTTCGTCATCGACCCGCTCGGGCCCGGGCTGCTCCTCAACGGTTCGTTCGACGCCCTCGGCAACGCCGACTGGGGCGCGATCGTCCTCACCACCTTCATCGCCGTGTCGAGCATCTTCGCGCTGGTGAGCGGATTCCAGGGGTGGCTCTTGCGCAACGCCCCGGTGCCGGTGCGCCTCGCGCTCGTCGTGGCCGGCTTCCTGCTCGTGTATCCCGGCGAGGCGACGCGCGGCACCGGCTTTGCCTTGATCGCACTCTGCGTATTGCTGCAATGGTTTCGAAGACCCATAGCACAGACATCTTGATCCTCGGCTCGGGGGGCGCGGGGCTCTTTGCCGCGCTACACGCGCACAAGGCTTCGCCGGATCTTTCGATTACCGTGGCGGTGAAGGGCCTGCTCGGCAAGTGCGGCTGCACGCGCATGGTGCAGGGCGGCTACAACGTCGCGCTCGCCCGCGAGGACTCGGTCGAGCGGCACTTCATGGACACGATCGAGGGCGGGAAGTGGCTGCCCGACCAGGAGCTCGCCTGGAAGCTCGTGACCCTGGCGGTGGAAAGAATCCGGGAGCTGGAAAACGAGCTCGGGTGCTTCTTCGA
>Ga0105107_10000376_pt1 | contig 27687 bp, 19 predicted proteins | sample PPLLaktember2015_6_FD_79335 | JGI IMG/M metagenome (GOLD analysis project Ga0105107, IMG submission 79335) | Freshwater sediment microbial communities from Prairie Pothole Lake near Jamestown, North Dakota, USA - PPLs Lake P8 Core (1) Depth... | ecosystem: Environmental > Aquatic > Freshwater >... | reverse complement strand
GCCGAACAGGCCCACCTGCGCGACGTACGGCGGGCGCAGGCGCGGCATGCCGCGCTTGCCCTCGATCGACTCGATCATCGCCGACTCCTCGCCGCAGATGTACGCGCCGGCGCCGCGCCGCAGCTCGATCACCGGCAGCGCGCAGGGCGGGTCGCCCTTGAGGCGCGCGAGCTCCCGCTCGAGGATGGCCCGGCAGCCGTGATACTCGTCGCGCAGATAGATGTAGCAGGCGCCCGCCTGCACCACCCACGCGGCGATCAGCATGCCCTCGAGAAACCGGTGCGGATCGCGCTCGAGGTAGACGCGGTCCTTGAACGTGCCGGGCTCGCCCTCGTCGATGTTGAGCGCCGCGACCTTCGGCTGCGCCTCGGCGCGGACGATGCGCCACTTGCGCCCGGTCGGGAACCCCGCGCCGCCGAGACCGCGCAGTCCTGAGTGCTCCATCTTCTGGATGAGCGCCTCCGCGTCGTGCGCGCCGGCGAGGCATTCGGCGATCAGGCGGTAGCCGCCCGCCTTGCGATACGTGTCGTACCCGACGTAGGCCGGGCTCACGGTCGAGCCCGGCCCGGGCGTGTCGAGCGGCTCGATGAAGCTCTCCGGCGCGAACGTCGCGCGGTCGCGCGCGGGCGGATGCGAAAGGTCGCGTGCCTTCACCAGCGCCTGGATCTTCTCGACCGTGGCATTGGGCACCGGATGCTGGTGCACCGTGGCCGCCGGCGCCTGCTCGCAGCGTCCGATGCAGGGCGCGTGCAGGACCCGCACGTCCTTGCCGAGCAGCTTCGGGAGCTTATCGAGCAGCGCCTTGGCGCCGGCCAGCTCGCACGACAGGGAGTCGCACACGCGCACCGTCACCGCCGCCGGCGTGGCGGCGCCGTCCTTCACCACGTCGAAGTGGTGATAGAACGTCGCGACCTCGTAGACCTCGGTCATTGCGAGCCCCATCTCGGCCGCGAGCGCGACGAGATGGCGGTCGGACAGCGCGCCGTACCGGTCCTGGATCCGGTGCAGGAACTCGATCAGCAGGTCGCGCCGCGGCGGCGCGTCACCGAGCAGCGGCCGCACCTCCGCACGCGCCTGCGGCTGCGGCTGGCGCCCCTTGAGCGTCGCGCGCACTTTGGACTTGCGCGCGGGCGCCGCCGCTCCTGCCCCGTCATTCATTGCCGTTGGCCCTCGGTCGATGCATTCTCGCTGGAGTATCCCGCGCGCGTGCGCGATGCGCCATTGACGACGGTCAAGCGGGGCGGCCGCAGCGGATGCTGCGCCGCAGGGCGTCCCCGGCGTTGAACACTACGCGCGCGCGAAGAAGGCGCGCAACGCCTTGGTCACGGGCTCGGGGGATTCCATGTTGGCCAAGTGGCCGGCCGCCGGAACGGTCAGGCGGCGCGCGTTGGCGACCTGTCGCTCGACGCTCTCGGCCATGCGGTGAAACTCGGGCAGATCGTTGTCGCCGATCAGCGCGAGCGTCGGCGCGCGGATCTTCCCGAGCTGGGACAGCGTCGGCGGCGCCACCCGGCGCTCCGGGTCGACGTTCACGAAGTGCCAGCCCGAGTAGTCCTCGACCATGCGGCTCAAGCGGGCATCCACCTGCTTGTTCGCGCGCGCCGACGCGAACAGCGGCAGCGCGAGCCACGCCGCCTTTGCAGCCGCGATGTCGCCGCGTCGCCCGGCCTGGATGACCGGCGAGTAGGCCTCCACCCAGGCCCGCGACCACGGCCAGCCGCCGATCACGGTGTCGACGGCGACGACCGAGCGCATGGCATCGGGCTGCGTGACCGCGAAGTCGAGCGCGCAGCGCCCGCCCATCGAGGCGCCGACCACGTGCGGCCGGTGCGCGTCGAGCTTGGTGAGCAGCGCCGCGAGGTCGTCGCCGTGGGAGTACGGCCGCCCCGGCTGCGGCATGGTGGACCGTCCGAAGCCGCGCAAGTCGTAGCGAACGACGCGGAAATCGCGCGCGAGCGCCTCGAATTGATCGTCCCACATGCGCGTGTCCAGGGCGAACGCATGCAGGAAGACGACGGGCGTTCCCGAGCCGGCGGTCTCGTAGTAGAGCCGCCCGTTCTCCACGTCGGCGTACCCGCTCGCGCGCTTGGGCGCGAACGGGTCGAGCCCGCCCGGGCCGGCGCACGCAGAGAGCGCGAGCGCGCTGCCGGCGGCGAGGAACCGGCGTCGCGGAAAGCCGCTCACTTGAGTACGGACTTGAGAAGCTTGCCCATTTCCGCGGGATTCTTGGTGACCTTGATGCCGCACTCCTCCATCACCGCGAGCTTCTCCTGCGCGGTGCCCTTGCCGCCGGAGATGATCGCACCGGCGTGGCCCATGCGCTTGCCCGGCGGCGCGGTCACGCCGGCGATGAAGCCGACGACGGGCTTCTTCATGTTGGCTTTCACCCAGCGCGCGGCGGTCTCCTCGTCGGCGCCGCCGATCTCGCCGATCATGATCACGGCGTCGGTCTCGGGGTCGTCGTTGAAGAGCTTGAGCACGTCGACGTGCTTCAGTCCGTTGACCGGATCGCCGCCGATGCCGACCGCGGACGACTGTCCGTAACCGAGCGCGGTGAGCTGGCCCACCGCCTCGTAGGTGAGGGTGCCCGAGCGCGACACCACGCCGATGCGGCCCTTCTTGTGGATGTGGCCCGGCATGATGCCGATCTTGATCTCCTCCGGGGTGATGACGCCCGGGCAGTTCGGACCGACGAGGAGCGTTTTCCGGGTCTGCTTCTGCATGCGGTCGCGCACCTCGATCATGTCGCGCACCGGGATGCCCTCGGTGATGCAGATGACGAGATCGAGGTCGGCCTCGCACGCCTCCCAGATCGCGGCGGCCGCGCCGGGCGGCGGGACGTAGATCACCGAAACGTTCGCGCCGGTCTTCGCTTTGGCGTCCTTGACGCTGGCGAAGATCGGGATCCCCTCGAAGTCCTCGCCGGCCTTCTTCGGGTTCACCCCCGCGACGTAGCAGGCCTTGCCGTTCGCGTAGTCCCGGCTCATGCGCGTGTGGAACTGGCCGGTCTTGCCGGTGATGCCTTGCGTCACCACCCGCGAATTCTTATTGATCAGGATCGACATGATCAGCGCTTCCCTTTGGCTGCTGCCACGACTTTTTCCGCCGCGTCCGCCATGTTCGCCGCCGAGATGATCGGCAGCCCCGAGTCGGCGAGGATCTTCTTGCCGAGCTCCACGTTGGTGCCCTCGAGCCGCACGACCAGCGGCACCCGCAGGCTCACGACCTTCGCCGCCTCGACCAGCGCGGTCGCGATCACGTCGCACTTCATGATCCCGCCGAAAATGTTCACGAGGATCGCCTTCAACCCCGGGTTGCGGAGCATGATCTTGAACGCCTCGGTCACCTTCTCGGTCGTCGCGCCGCCGCCGACGTCGAGGAAGTTGGCCGGACTGTCGCCGTAGAGCTTGATCACGTCCATCGTCGCCATGGCGAGGCCGGCGCCGTTCACCAGGCAGCCGATGTTGCCTTCGAGCTGGATGTAGTTGAGGTCGTGCTTGGACGCCTCCACCTCGGCCGGATCCTCCTCGTCCAGATCGCGCATCGCGACGATCTCGGGATGACGGAAGAGCGCGTTGTCGTCGAAGGTCATCTTCGCGTCGAGCGCCACCACCTTGCCGTCGCCGGTGAGGATCATCGGGTTGATCTCGGCGAGCGACGCATCGGAGGCCCAGAACGCGCGGTACAGCCCCTGCAGCACCGCGCGCGCCTGCGCCACGCCGGCCTCGGGCACGCCCAGCTTCCGCGCAACGTCGTCGGCCTCGGCGTCCTTCAGCCCGGTCTCCGGATCGACGAACACGCGCTGGATTTTCTCCGGATGGGTCGCTGCGACCTCCTCGATGTCCATGCCGCCCTCGCTGGAGGCCATCAGGCAGACCTTCTGCGTCTGCCGATCCACGACCATGCCGACGTAGAGCTCGCGCTTGATGTCGGCACCCTCCTCGATCAGGAGGCGGCGCACCTTCTGGCCCTGCGGACCGGTCTGATGGGTCACGAGCTGCATGCCGAGGATCTGGCCGGCGAGCGACTTCACCTCGTCGATCGACTTCGCCAGCTTCACGCCGCCGCCCTTGCCGCGTCCGCCCGCGTGGATCTGTGCCTTGACCACCCACACCTTGCCGCCGAGCGACTGCGCCGCCTGCACGGCCTCGTCCACCGAGAAGCACGCCACCGAACGCGGCGTCGGCACGCCGAACTTGCGCAGCACTTCCTTCGCTTGATACTCGTGGATCTTCATCGAGCCCTCTCCGTGTTGCGCCACAGTCTCGCGCCCCCACGGCGCGCTGCGCATTGATCCCGCTCAACCGCGGGCGCGATCTATTCGGTGCCGGTCCGCGCCCTGCGGTACCACTTCGGGTAGTACTGCCGCACGGCCTCGCCGCTCGTGTCGAGCGCGCGGCAGCGGTCGAGCTGGAACGGCTTGGTGCCGTCGTCCTCGTTGTCGACCTTCTCGCCGGCCATCGCCTGGATCGCGGCGGTCGGGAACTGCCAGAGCGCCTCGTTGATGTGGCGGCAGCCGGCCTGATCGTGAAAGCGTTGCTGCACCGCCTTGCGGAACCCGCGGCCGAGGTTCAGCCCGACGAGCTTGCGATAGTCGGGCGTCGCCTCGGCGCACTGCGGCTCGTAGGGCATCGCCTCGGTCTGCGCGAGCGCGGCGACGACCTCGAGGTCGAGGTTGACGGTGAGCCGGATCCACATGTCGTGCACGGGCGTGCCGGCCGGACGGACGCCGCTCGAGAGCTTGTAGTCGAACGGCTTGACGTCGGTGAGATGCGCCTCGATGTCCCAGAGCCCGTCGGCGCGCTTGTACGCCTCGAAGCGGAGCCTGCGGGTATGCGTGAGCGAGCGCGCGACGGTCGGGACGGGGAGCGGCATGGGACGGGCGCGATGTTGCGGTGCGGCGATTCTAGCAGCGAACGCTGCGCCGGCGCGCGATGCATTACCCTTCCCGTTTTCCGCTCTTGATGTCCCGCTCCGAGTGAAGGTCGTCCTCGCCCTCGATCAAGGCACCACCAGCTCGCGCGCCATCGTCTTCGACGAGTCCGGCGCGGTGCGCGGCGTCGCGCAGCGCGAGTTTCGCCAGATTTTCCCGCGGCCCGGCTGGGTGGAGCACGATCCGGAGGAGATCTGGCGCACGCAGCTCGCGGTCGCGCAGGAGGCACTGGCCAACGCGCGCGTTGCCGCGCGCGACGTGGCGGCGGTCGGCATCACCAACCAGCGCGAGACCACGGTGCTTTGGGACCGCGCGAGCGGTGCTCCGCTCGCCAACGCGATCGTCTGGCAGGACCGGCGCACCGCCGACGTATGCGACCGCCTGCGGGCGGACGGCGCCGCCGAAGCGGTGCGCGCGAAGACCGGGCTCGTGCTCGACCCCTACTTCTCCGCCACCAAGCTCGCCTGGCTGCTCGACACGATCCCGGGCGCGCGCGCGCGCGCCGAGCGCGGCGAGCTCGCGTTCGGCACGATCGACACCTGGATCGCGTGGAAGCTCTCGCGCGGCCGGCTCCACGTCACCGATCCGTCCAACGCCTCGCGCACCCTGCTCTACGACATCGAGCTCGGGGGCTGGGACGATGCGCTGCTCGAGCTGTTCCGGATCCCGCGCGCGCTGCTGCCGGACGTGCGCGCGTCGAGCGGCGTGTTCGGCGAAGCTTCGCCCGACCTCCTGGGCGCGGGCGTCCCCATCGCCGGCATCGCCGGCGATCAGCAGGCTGCGCTCTTCGGCCAGGGGTGCCATGGCCCCGGCATGGCCAAGAACACCTACGGCACCGGCTGTTTCATGCTGCTGCACACCGGCACGGCGCGAATCGCATCGGCCGAGGGGCTCATCACGACGCGCGCCGCGTCGACCGGCGAGCCCGAGTTCGCGCTCGAGGGCAGCGTCTTCATCGCGGGCGCGGTCGTGCAATGGCTGCGCGACGGTCTGAAGCTCATCTCGTCCGCAGGCGAGATCGAGGCGCTCGCCGCATCCGTGCCCGACGCGGGCGGCGTCTATCTCGTGCCGGCGTTCGCGGGCCTCGGCGCGCCGCACTGGGACGCGTATGCGCGCGGCGCGATGCTCGGGATGACGCGCGGCACGACCGGCGCCCATCTCGCGCGGGCCGCGCTCGAGTCGATCGCGTTCCAGTCGGCCGAGGTGCTCGCCGCCATGCAGCGCGATTCGGGCGTGGGGCTCGCCGAACTGCGCGTCGACGGCGGCGCGACGGCGAACGCCCTGCTCATGCAGTTCCAGGCGGATCTCCTCGGCGTGCCGGTGGTGCGCCCGCGCGTGGCGGAAACGACCGCGCTCGGGGCGGCGTATCTCGCCGGGCTCGCAGTGGGCGTTTGGCGCAGCCGCGACGCGATCGCCGCGCAGTGGCAGCGGGAGCGCGCCTTCGAGCCGGAGATGTCTCGCGACGAGGCGGCCGGGCGGCTCGCCGCATGGTCGCGCGCGGTGGACCGGGCGAAGGGCTGGGAGGGCGGCAGCGCGGCGGGATAAGGATGAGCGCCGCGCGGCGCGCTCACTAGACTACCGTCACGCGTCGCGTTCGGGTGTTCGCCCTTGGGGCGGCCCTGCGGGCTCACGCGGCGAACTGGTACAGGTAGACCGGCGCCGCCGGGGTGTCGACGTTGCGCAGCGGCACGGGCGTCCCGCCGAGCCGGCGCGAGCCGACGCGCGTCACCATCCGGAAGCGTGTGTCGGCGCGCGGATCGAGCGGCCGCAGCGTGACAAGCGTGCGCGGCGTGGCCTCGTCTTCCGGGACTGAGACGAACGCGACGTGCGGCCCGGGCGCGCGCGAGGTGGTGTCGTGGTACAGCACCGGCGCCCAATGGGCCGCCGCGATGCGCTCCGCCGCGCGCCCGCCCGTGAAGCGCCGGGCGAGCCACGTGAGCGGGGTCGACCGCTGCTCCTCGAACCCGTTCAGCTCCACCTGCAGATCGGAGCCGTACAGGTGCGCGTCCAGCCGGTCGCGCCCCGCATCGCCGGTCCACGCGAAACTGCAGCGGATGCATTTCGCCGGGCCCCCAGGCCGGTCGCGCACCTCGCTCCGCACGTGCGCGCGGAAAGGCAGCGGCCCGCTGGGCAGGAAGATGTCGCCCTCCAGGCGGCGGCCCGCGGCGAGGTGATGGGGAAGCGCGCCGTAGAACCGGAACCCCGACGACGACACGTCGTCGAAGATCCCGAGCGCCGGCCCCTCGCCGGCGAATTGCACGCGCGCGGGAATCGGGATGGGAAAGCGGTATTCGTGCCGCCGGAAGCTGTCGTGCCGGCGCGAGTGCCGGATCACCGACGCGGCGAGCGCGGCGGTCGCGGCCGCCCACAGCACGCCGAGCCCGAGCGCGACGAGGGCCGACACGTGCATGGTGGCGTGCAACGCGAGTCCGACCGGAATCGCGACCGCGTTGGCGACGAGCACGAGCCATTGCGGCGCGAGATAGCGGCCGGCGTGCTGCGGCATGTCCTCCTGGGCGGCGGCGACGCGCAGGCGCGCCTGCGGCCGGAGCAGGCCCGCAGTCGCCCACAGGTACGCGCCGAACCGTGCCATGCCGTACCGCGCGACCGCGATCGTGCGCGCGTAGCCGCGACCGAACTCCTCGAGCGTCCAGAACGCGAGGAGATAACAGGGCACGAAATGCAGCAGGAAATCCTCGGCCGGCGCCGCGAACGGCAGCACGCCCTTCGCGAGCACCACGACCGGCGCGAAGTAGAGCACCGCCTTGAGCCAGCCGTCGAAGTAGCCGGCGAGGTGGGCGAAATAGCAGAGCTTCTGCGCCGCCGTGAGCCGCCGCGACGTGAGAATGCGCTCGCGCCGCCACACCTGCATCGCGCCCAGGCCCGCGCGCATGCGCTGGCGCACGAACGTCTCCAACCCGGTCGGCGCGAGGCCGAACGCGAGCGAGCGCGCGTGGTACACCGAGCGGTAGCCGCGCTTGTGGAGCTTGAGCGAGGTGTGCAGCGCTTCGGTCGCGGTGCTCGCGGCGAACCCGCCCACGCTGTCGAGCGCGGAGCGGCGGATCACCGCGCAGCTCCCGCACAGCACCGCCGCGCCGCGCCAGTCGCGGCCGCGCTGGATCACGCGGAAGTAAAGCGACCGATCGGTCCACACCAGGCGCCGCGCGCCCTCGCGCCGATGGGCAAAGGAGTCGAGGTTGTAGAAGTCGAGCGGCGACTGCACGAAACCGACCCCGGTGTCGCGCAAGTAGCCAAGGGTCTCGACCAGGAAGCGCCGCGCCGGCGCGTGGTCGGCATCGAAGAGCGCGATGACCTCCGCGGTCGAGAACTTCAGCGCGTTGTTGAGGCACCCCCCGCGCTCCCGGGTCGCCTCGTTGCGGGCGATGTAGCGGCAGCGCAGCGCGGCGGCGAGCCGCCGCATCTCGGGGCGGTCGCCGTCGTCGAGCAACCAGGTCTGGTGCGCGTACTCCATGTTCCGCGCCGCGAGCAGCGTGCGCCGCACCGTCTCGACCGGCTCGTCCACCGTGGTGACGAACACGTCGACGGCGAGGCCGGGCTGCGGTGCGGGCGGCACGCGAACGGTGAGCCGCCAGGTCGTGAACAGGTACAGCAGGATGCCGCAGAACAGGAACGCTTCGACGGCCAGGATCGTGATCGAGAGGCCGAGCACCTCCGGGTTGAGCGTGCGCAGGCGCCACGCGAGGTACCACGCCGCGGCAACGAGGAACGCGAGGACGAGCAGCGCGCGTGCCGCGCCGGGACCTTCCGACCCGGGGCGCTCGGGCGCAGACCCTTCGGTGTCGGGCGCCTTGCGGGTGCCGACGTCAGAGGTCCGCGCCTCGGGCGCGAGCGGTGCGGGTTTCCCTTCAGCGGAGGCCATGCGCGGCGGGACGGCGAAGCCACTTCTTCATACGCGTTTCCGGTCGGGTTCGGGTCGACGCGTCCCCCGGTGCGTGGACCCGGGACCGCGGGCGGGGCCCGCTGAAGAAGTGTTGTTGTGCTTGTGCGCGCCCGGTGCATTCTCCGGAGTGTCCCGTGCACTGTCAATGACTGCATCACGGGCGCGCTGGCACGGCTAGAATCGCGTCTCCGGCGGAGGACCCTCAATGAACACCCATCGCATCGCAGTGATCCCGGGCGACGGCATCGGCAAGGAAGTCATGCCCGAAGGCGTGCGCGCGCTCGACGCGGCGTCGCGCCGGTTCGGCTTCAAGTTGCAGCTCGACCACTTCGACTGGAACTGCGACCGCATGGTCAAGACCGGCCAGTGGATGCCCGAGAACTGGAAGGACGCGATCGGCGGACACGACGCGATCTTCTTCGGTGCGACCGGCTGGCCGGCGCTGGTGCCCGACCACATCTCGCTCTGGAACTCGCTCATCAAGTTCCGCCGCGACTTCGACCAGTACGTCAACCTGCGGCCCGTGAAGCTCATGCCCGGCATCCCTTGCCCGCTCGCAGGCCGCAAGCCCGGCGACATCGACTACTACGTCGTGCGCGAGAACACCGAGGGCGAGTACTCCTCGGTCGGCGGGCGCATGTTCGAGGGCACCGAGCGCGAGTTCGTGACGCAGCAGGCGTGCTTCACGCGCAAGGGCGTGGACCGGATCATGAAGTTCGCGTTCGAGCTGGCGATGAAGCGGCCGCGACGGCAGGTCACCTCCGCCACGAAATCGAACGGCATCTTCATCACCATGCCGTACTGGGACGAGCGGTTCGCGGCGATGGCGAAGCAGTATCCCCAGGTCGCGACGAGCCAGTACCACATCGACGGCCTGACCATCCAAATGGTGCTCAATCCGCAGCGCTTCGACGTGATCGTCGCCTCGAACCTGTTCGGCGACATCCTGTCCGACCTGGGGCCGGCAACCGCCGGGACGATCGGCGTCGCGCCGTCGGCGAACATCAACCCCGAACGCGCGTTCCCCTCGCTCTTCGAACCGGTGCACGGCTCCGCGCCCGACATCTACGGCAAGCGCATCGCGAACCCGGTCGCGCAGATCTGGTCGGCCGCGATGATGCTCGAGCATCTCGGCGAGCCGGCCGCGGCGGCAGCGATCATCGCCGCGATCGAGAAGTCGCTCGCGCCCGGCTCGGGCGCGCCGCGCACGCCCGACATCGGCGGGACCGCGCACACCGAGGATCTCGGGAAGGCAGTCGCCGAACTGGTGTAGCTCGCGGTGCCGGACTTGGACTAAGATTCCGCGGGCGGCAACGCACCGCCCCACCCCATTACGACGCCGGCTCCTTTGCAGGGAGCAGACGCCCCAGGATACAAGGAGGAATCATGGCGAAGTTCAGCACGGAGGCCCTTCGTACCGTCGCGCTCGTGGGTCACGGCGCGTCGGGCAAGACCACACTAACGGAGGCGCTACTCCACAAAGCGGGGATGATCCAGGCCACCGGGACCGTGGAGCGCGGCTCGACGGTCTGCGACTTCGACCCGCTGGAAAAGCAGTTCCAGCACAGCCTGCGCTCGGCGATCGTGCACCTCGACCACGCCGGCACCCGCACGCACCTCATCGACACGCCCGGTTATCCCGACTTCATCGGCCAGGCGATCGGTGCGCTCGACGCGGTCGAGACTGCCGCGGTCGTCGTGAACGCCCAGAACGGCATCGAGATGGTCACGCGGCGCATGATGGACTGGGCCGCGAAGCGCAAGCTATGCCGCATGATCATCGTCAACAAGATCGACGCGGAAAACCTGGACCTGCCCGCGCTGCTCGCATCGCTGCAGGAGACGTTCGGCAAAGAGTGCCTGCCGATCAACCTCCCCGCCGATCGCGGTGCGCGCGTGATCGACTGCTTCGCGAACGACTCCGGCACCGCCGACTTCCTCTCGGTCGGCGAGGTGCACAAGATGGTCCTCGAACAGATCGTCGAGGTCGACGAGGCGGCGATGGAGAAGTACCTCGAGCAGGGCGACGTCGACCCGGAATCGCTGCACGCGCCCCTCGAGAAGGCGCTGCGCGAGGGGCACATTGTCCCGATTTGCTTCGTCTCCGCCCGCACCGGCGCCGGCGTGCGCGACCTGCTGGAAGTGTTCGCCCGGCACCTGCCGCACCCGGGCGAAGGCAATCCGCCGCTCTTCTACAAGGGTGAAGGCGAGTCCGCGAAGGAGTACGCCTCGTCGCCCGACGCGAAGAAGCACGTGCTCGCGCACGTCTTCAAGGTGCTGAACGATCCTTACGTCGGCAAACTCGGCATCTTCCGCGTCTATCAGGGCACGGTCACCAAGGACACCCAGCTCTATGTCGGCGACGGCCGCAAGCCGTTCAAGGTCGGCCACGTCTTCGTGCTGCAGGGCAAGGACCACGTCGAGACGAACGAGGCGGTGCCGGGCGACATCGCCGCGGTGGCGAAGGTCGAGGAGATCACCTTCGACAGCGTCCTGCACGACTCGCACGAGGAGGACCACATCCACATGGTGCCGCTCGAGTTCCCGACGCCGATGTACGGCCTCGCAATCGAACCGAAAAAGCGCGGCGACGAGCAGAAGATCTCGGAGGCGCTCCACAAGGTCACCGCGGAGGACCCGACCTTCCAGGTCGACCACGACGCCTCGACGCACGAGACGGTCATCCGGGGCCTCGGCGACCTGCACGTGCGCTCGATCCTGGAACGCATGAATTCGCAGTACAAGGTGGAGGTCAATACGCGAGCGCCGCGCATACCGTTCCGCGAGACGATCATGGCGAAGGCCGAGGGCCACGCGCGCCACAAGAAGCAGACCGGCGGCGCGGGCCAGTTCGGCGAGGTGTACCTGCGCGTCGAGCCGCTCGCGCGCGGGGCCGGGTTCGAGTTCGCGGACCAGTCGAAGGGCGGCGTGATTCCGAACCAGTTCATCCCTGCGGTCGAGAAGGGCGTGCAGCAGGTGCTCGCCTCCGGTGCGATCGCCGGCTACCCGATGCAGGACCTCCGCGTGGTCGTGTACGACGGCAAGCACCACCCGGTCGACTCGAAGGAGGTTGCGTTCGTCTCCGCCGGCCGCAAGGCGTTCCTCGACGCCCTGGAGAAAGCGCGCCCGATCGTGCTCGAGCCGATCGTCAACGTCGAGATCATCTGCCCCGAGACGAACATGGGCGACATCACCGGCGACCTGTCCGGCAAGCGCGGCCAGATCACCGGCACCGATTCGCTCGGGCCGGGCACGTGCGCCATCCGCGGCCTGGTACCGCTCTCGGAGCTGAACGGCTACGCGAACCGCCTGAAGTCGGTGACCGGGGGGCAGGGCTCCTACTCGATGTCGCTGTCGCACTACGAAGCCGTGCCCCCGAACATCCAGGCGCAGCTGCACAGCGAATACCTCGCCTCGCGCGGGCAGCAGGAAGAGGAGTAGTCAGGCCCGCCTCAGGTCACGTCATCGGTCTCGCGTTTGCGCATGCGGCGCGAGCTCGCGCGGCCGGGCAGGTGGTACCACTGCTTGTGCGGCGAGAACTGCCGGCACGCGAGGCATTGCGTGTCGTCCCACTGCTTGCGGCACCCCGGGCACAGCCCGCGGGTCCAGAAGGTGTTCCAGACCGTGCCGCATGACGGCTCGCAGGACCAGCGATCCTCGGGCTGCGGACGCCACGCGCACTTCGGGCAGTAGATCTCGAGCTCGTCCTTCGGCATCTCGCACTCCTTCCGGCGCCCGGCTACAACGCGCGAGCGGGGCGCCGCGGCTGACGCGCGCACCTACCGTTGGGGAAGCTCTGATTTGTTCGAAGAATGAAGCAGAGCTTCCTCAGACATAGGGGGTCAAAGGCGGAGGTATCCCCCTTTGTTCAGAAATTTCCTAACGCAACCGCGCGAGGTAGTAAGCCAGCGTCCGGATGTCCGCGTCCGACACGCCGTACAGCGTCGCCGCCATTATGGTGTCCCCGCCGGTGCGACGGTTGTCGCGGTAGGCCAGCATCGATTCGACGAGGTACTCCTCGCGCTGGCCGGCGAGGCGAGGCATCTGCTCGCGGCCGCGGAAGTCCGGCAGGTGGCAGGACCCGCAGTGCAGATTCTTTGCGATTGCGACGCCCCGCGCGGCCTGCGCCGGATCGGCCGCTTCGGTCGTCGCCGGCCGCGCCGGCTGACGAGCGTAGTGGTCGGCGAGACGCACGATCTCCTTGTCGGTCAGCCCTTGCACCGCCGGCTGCATCTGCGGCGACACGCGCAGCCCCTCGCGAAACAAGATGAGCTGGTTCTCGATGAAGAGCTTCGGCTGCGCCGCGATCGACGGTGTGTTCGGCGTCTGCGAGTTCCCGTCGGCGCCGTGGCAGCTCGCGCAGAGCGCAACGGTGTCCTGGGCGGACGCCGTGGAAATGAAAAGGGCGGCAAGCCATGCCCACCGCCCCCTGCGAAGTACTGCCGTCACTACTTCCCGCGCGCGTAGCTCACGCGGTAGATCGCGCCCAGCTGCTCGTCGGACACGAGCACGGCGCCGTCGGGCATCTGCAGCAGGTACGCCGGCCGCCCCCAGAAGCTCTGGTCCTTGGGGTTCATGAAGCCGGTCATGAACGGCGTCACCTTGACGTTCTTGCCATCGGGTGTCGCCCGGACGTTGATCACGTCGAAGCCGAACTTCGTGGTGCGGTTCCACGAGCCCTTGCGCGCGATGAACATCGTGTCGCGGTACTCGGCCGGGAACATCTTGCCGGTGTAGAACAGCACGCCCATCGCCGCGGCGTGCGGGCCCATCAACGTCACCGGCAGCGTCACGCCCTTGCACGGGTCGGCCTTCTTGAAGTCCGCGTCAGGCACCCCTTGCGCGTGGCAATACGGGTAGCCGAAGTTGAGCCCCGTCTTCGAGATGCGGTTCAGCTCGTCCTGCGGGCCGGCGTCTCCCATCCAATCGCGGCCATGGTCGGTGAACCACAGTTCGCCGGTCTTCGGGTTCCAGTCGAATCCCTGGGTGTTGCGCACCCCGCGCGCGATGACCTCCATCCCGGAGCCGTCGGGATTGTAGCGCCGGATCTGCGCGTACTCCGCGGTCGGCTCGCAGATGTTGCACGGCGCGCCGAAGGGGACGTAAAGCTTCTTGTCCGGACCGAACCGGATGTACTTCCAATTGTGGTGCTGCAGGGGCGGCAGGTTGAACTTCGCGGTCATGTCGACCGGCGCGACGTTCGGGTTGCCCTCGATGCCGTCGAAGCGCAGCGCCTTGTCGATGGCCATGACGTAGAGCGACCCGTTCGCGAACGCGACCCCAGCCGGCTGCGTAAGCTTGTCGACCACGACCCGGACCGAGCGCCGGTCGCCGTTGTCGGTGACCTCGTACACGCGCCCGATGGCCCGCGTGCCGACATAGATCTTGCCGTTGTCGCCGAGGGCCATCGCGCGCCCGCCGGGAAGGCCATGGGCCCAGATCTCGACCGTGAAGCCTTCGGGCAGATTGAGCTTGCTGATGGGGATCTCGCTCCGTGGCGTCTCGGTCATTCTGCCGGCCAGCGGGGCGAGCTTGGAGTCCGCCATCGAAGCGGGAATGCCCTGCTTCCAGATCGGCGGCGCGGGCGGTTTGCTCTGGGCGAACGCGGTTCCGAACGAGACGAGCGCGAGAATTGCGACGGTTCTTTTCATGGGACTCCCTCCTTTGCGCGGGCGATGTTACTCCGTCCCGCCGAAGGCGGGAATATCCGTCGACGCGCCGCTCACCGCCCGGTGATCACCACCGCCTCGGCGAGCAGCTCGCCGCTCGGTCCGGCGCAGCACACGAGCGTCAGCATCTCCCGGGCGCCCTTCCAGATGCGATCGGCCCGCGGCTGGGCCGCTTCGGCGAACTTCCTGACCTCGTCGGGCGCGCCGTAACGCGCGCGCAGGTCCGACTCGATGAGCTTGCAATTCGGGAATTGCGGCTGACCGCGACCGGCGGCGTCACGCGGACGCTCGAAGCTCAGCCTGACCATGCGCGGCTTGCCGCTGCCCGCGAGCTGAATGCCCGAGACCTGGTCGCGGCTGTCCCGGTCCGCCACGTATATATAGTCGCCCACGACCTTGGAGTTCGGGAAGCGTCCCTTGGCGACCGCGAGCGTCGTCCCGAGCCCGATCCCCGCGTACGACATCGGCTCGGCCGCCGTTGCCGGCGCGGCGAGAACCACGAAGATGAAGATGCCGCGCAGGCCCATCGATCAGTGCCGGTGGGGCTTGCGCAGGTAGTGCTCGCGCAGGACGTCGCGGCCCCAATCGTTCTCGTAGTCGCGCCACACCGCGTGCGCGTGATTCCCGCGGTTCTGGGTCCGGTCGAACTCGATCAGGAACAGCGGCCCCTGGATGCGGAAATAGTACGGGCCGCGGAAGTCGCCTGCGGGCGGCGTGCGCCCCGCCCAGGCGAACGTGATGGCGTCGGCACCGCCCTTCTCCACACGCGCCAGCCGCTGCGCCGCCAGCTCCGGCCGCAGCGTGCGTGCGAACGCCCCGATCAGCTGCATGAGCACCGCCCGCCGGGAATCGTCGAGATGGCGTGCGGCGAGACCCTCGGGCTTCATCGGGTCGAGCTCGCGTGCATTGCGCGACACGATGTCGCCGTAGGTCGACGCGGCAATCACCGCCTGCGCCCGCTGGCCCGATTCGAGCGAGTTGAGCAGCTTCAGCGCGGCGTCCTCCTCGACCGCGAAGAGCCGGAAGCCCTTGCGCGGGCCGCCCTGGAGTTCGGCGGGGTTGGCGCCGAAGAACATCGGCGTCGTCGCCACCACCGCGCCGTCCAGAAGCGTGAAGTGCAGCGAGAGATGATGGCCTTCCATCCGCAGCGCCCACGGGCCGTCGGATCCGGGCTTGCCGAACAGGGTCAGGAAGTAGAGGTCAGGGTCCCGCCAGGCGCCCTCGATCTCGCGCAGCACCCCTTCGAGCGCGATGACGCCGGCGACCTTCGCGTATCCCGACTCGCTCAATCCGGTGCGCACGAGCGCCAGCGCGGCGTCGCGCTGCGCCGGCGCCATCGCGCCGAGCGGCAGTCCGTTGCGCCGCCGCGGCGTGTAATGCCAGTCGAAGCGCTCGCTGTCCTCGAAGGCGAACTCGAGCTGCCGGCGCTGCCGGTCGTCGAGCGACGCGGAGAATCGCGTCGCCGCGGCAGCGAACGCCGCACCCACCGCGTCCGCCGCATCCGCCGCGGACGCCGGTGCCGCCATGAGCAGCGCGGCCGCGGTGAGCGCGAGCGCCTTCACGGCCTTGCCGCTAGCCGGTGCCGCCTACGGTGAGACCGTCGATGCGCAGCGTGGGCTGTCCGACGCCCACCGGCACGCTCTGGCCTTCCTTGCCGCAAGTCCCGACGCCGCTATCGAGCGCGAGATCGTTGCCGATCATCGCCACGCGCGTGAGCGCGTCGGGACCGTTGCCGATCAGCGTCGCGCCCTTCAGCGGATACGTGGCCTTGCCGTTCTCGATCATGTACGCCTCGGACATCGAGAACACGAATTTTCCGCTGGTGATGTCGACCTGGCCGCCGCCAAAGTTGACGGCGTAGATGCCGCGGTCGACGGAGGCGATGATCTCCTGCGGGTCCTTGTCGCCGGCGAGCATGTAAGTGTTGGTCATACGCGGCATCACCGTGTGCGCATAGGACTCGCGGCGGCCGTTGCCGGTGAGCGGCATCTTCATCAGGCGCGCGTTCATGCTGTCCTGGATGTAGCCGCGCAGCACGCCGTTCTCGATGAGCGTCGTGCACTGCGTCGGGTTGCCCTCGTCGTCGACGTTGAGCGAGCCGCGCCGGCTCGGGATCGTGCCGTCGTCCACCACGGTGACGCCGCGCGAGGCGACGCGCTCGCCGATCCGGCCGCTGAACGCGGAGGATCCCTTGCGGTTGAAGTCGCCCTCGAGACCGTGGCCGACCGCCTCGTGCAGCAGCACGCCGGGCCAGCCGGGTCCGAGCACCACCTTCATCGTACCGGCCGGCGCCGGACGCGACTCGAGGTTGAGGAGCGCCATGTCGACCGCGTTCGCGGCGTAGTCCGCGATCATCGCCTCGGTGAAGTAGGCGTAGTCGAAGCGGCCGCCGCCGCCCCAGCTGCCCTGCTCGCGCCGACCGTTCTGCTCGGCGATGACCTGCAGCGAGAGGCGCACGAGCGGGCGCACGTCGGCCGCGGTGACGCCGTCCGAGCGCATGACCAGCATCACCTCGTAGACGCCGGCAAGCGTGGCCATCACCTGCACCACGCGCGGGTCGCGCGCGCGGCACAGCCGCTCGAGCCGCTCCAGCAGCCTCACCTTCTCCGTGTCGCCGAGCGAGGCGAGCGGATCGATCGGCTCGTACAGGCTGCGCGCCGCGCCCTTGCGCACGGCCGGCCGCCTGCTCTTCCCGCCGAGGCGCGCGATCGCGCGCGTGGCGCCGGCCGCGTCCTTCAGCGCCGGCAAGCTGATCTCGTCGGAGTACGCGAACGCCGTCTTCTCGCCGGCGATCGCGCGCACGCCGACGCCCTGATCGATGTTGAAGCTGCCCGACTTGACGATGCCCTCCTCCAGGCTCCAGCCCTCGGTGCGCAGGTACTGGAAGTACAGGTCGGCGTATTCCACGTCGTGCGTCATGATCGCGCCGAACACCTGCCCGAGCTGCGGCGCGGCGAGGTCGTACGGCGCGAGCAGGGTCTGCGTCGCGGTCTCGAGGAGTCGGTCCTGGGTCTGCATCGGATTCCCGGAAGTCAAAAGCGGGTTACGGGGTAGACGGAGGATACACATAGACCGCCCGGACGATCATCCGCTGGCTCCGTCCTCACCGCTTCGCGCGTGAGGTTTTTCAAAGCACGCGGTGCAGCAGCGCCGGCAGGCTCTCGCGCACCTTGCGCTGGTAGTTGGGGTCGATTTCGGCGACGACAACACCCGCCCCGTGCGCGAGGCTTGCGACCGCCTCGCCCCAGGGACCGACGATCATCGTGTGGCCGTAAGTGCGCCGGCCGTTGAGGTGATGCCCGCCCTGGGCGGGCGCGATCACCCAGGCGAGATTCTCGACCGCGCGCGCGCGCACGAGGAGGTCCCAATGCGCCTTCCCGGTCGTCGCGGTGAACGCCGACGGGATCACGATCAGATCCATCGGGGCAAGCCCGCGATAGAGCTCGGGAAATCGCACGTCGTAGCAGATCGACAGCGCGATGCGGCCGAACGGCGATTCGATCGCCACCGGCGTGTCGCCGGGCTCGATCGTGTTCGATTCCCGGTACTTCTGGTCCGCGTCGGTGAAATCGAACAGGTGGATCTTGTCGTAGCGCGCGACGCGCTGCCCGGCGGCGTCATAGACGAGGCAGCTGTTGCGCACCTTCCGCGGATCGCGCGCCGGCAGCGGCACGGTCCCGGCGATCACCCACACCTTGTGCTGCGCGGCGGTGCGCGCGAGGAACGACTGGATGGGACCGTCGCCGTCGGCCTCGCGGATCGCCAGCTTGTCGCCCTCGGCGCGGCCCATCAGGCAGAACCACTCGGGCAGCACCGCGAGCCGCGCACCCTGCCCGGCGGCCTCCGCGACCAGCTCGCCCGCGGCGGCCAGGTTCGCTTCCAGCGCCGGCTCGGACACCATCTGTATTGCGGCGACGCGGAACGGGTCAGGCATGCGAGCGTGCTCCGGTCATTGCGGGGCCGGCTTGGCGCCGAACGGGTCGGGCTCGCGCGCGGGTTCCGCCGCGCCCACCCGCTCGACCTTGGGATCCTCCCACGGACCGGTGATGCGGTACTGGAACGCGAGCATCTGGCCGATCGGGTCCTTGAGAAGCCGTTGCGCCAGGAGCGCGCCGACGCCGACGATCGGATTCAGCAGCGCGACCGCCGCCGCGGCCGCGACGCTGTCGCCGACCACCGGCACCACGCGCACCGCGAGATCCTGCGTCTCGCGCGCGAGATCCGCCTGGCCAGTGATCACCACCGTCGCGGCGGGCCCGACCATGGTGAGGTCCTGGGTGCGCGCGACGCCTTGCGCGATCGACGCCGTGCCCTTGATCGTGTCGAAGGCGAAGCCCTCGCTGAAGATGTCGTTGAAGTCGAGCGTGATGCGTCGCGGCAGCGACTGCAGCGAGAGCACGCCGAGCAGCTTGCCGATCCCCGGTTTCACCTTCACGAACTGGCCCTTCTCGGCGTGGAACGTCACCTCGCCGGTCAGGGATGGAAAGTCGATTGTCGAGATCGGGCCCTGCCACTTGACCTTCGCGTCGAGGTCCGCGGTGCCGCGCGCCAGGGTGTCGGCGAAACCGAAGCGCGCGAGGTATTTTCCGGCATCCGCGGTCTGGACCTTCACTTCGAGATCGGTCTGTTCCGTAGCGCCCCCGCCCGCCGGCCGCCACAGGCCCTTCGCGTTGATCGACCCTTCCGGTGCCGCAAAGGCGAGCTTCTCGAGCCGCCACCCGCTCCGCTCGTTGACCGCGTCGAGCTCGAGGCGGCCGATGTCCCGGCCATGGACGAGATAGCGGTCGGCGACGACGTTGAGGGCGGGCAGCTGCGTCGCGGTGCCGGCGCCCGGCAGCGCGTCGGACGCGGTCTCGGGATGCGCAAGGTGCTTGAGCCGGGCGGTGACGAGCCCCGCGCCCTCCGGGCGCCAGGCCACTTCGCCCGCCATCTCGCGCGCATCGACCGTCGCCTGCCAGGTCTCGAGGCTCGAGAACTGCGCCTTGACGGTCACGTCGTGGAACTCGCGACCGACCACCGTGAGCGTCCCCGCGCGGAGATTCAGGGCGGTGACCGCGAGATCCGCGGCCGCGCTCTTTGCCGCAGAATCGGTGACCGCGGGCAGCAGCCGGTCGAGATCCAGGGCCTTCACGTTGCCGGCGATGAACACGCCCGGGCGTTCGGGCAGCTGCACGCCCACATCGCCCAGTCCGACGCCCGCGCGCTCGATCGTCGTCCTTTCGCCCTCGGTGCGCAGGATTCCCTCGACGCTGATCAGCGACCCCAGCGACAGCGTCACGCTCTCGCGCTGCGCCGGGGGTGCGCCCGGCGCTGCCGCCAGCGGACGGCGTTCGACGCGCAGCGGTAAGTTCTCGTCGGCCTTCTTCGCGAACGGCGCCGGCAGGTCCACCGCGACGCCGGCGAGCGTCGACTCGAAGATCGTCGTCCGGCGGTCCGCGCGCTTGGTCTCGGTGAACCGGAACGGCAGCGCGCCTTGCACCGCCGACGCGAACGGCAGCCCGGCATGCTGCGCGAGCTGGGCGCCGTCGATCGTGCCCTGGACCGTTGCAGTGGCGGCGCCGTCGCGCGTGTCCAGCTGCATCGTGACGTTGCCGCCAAGCGTCTGCGCGGCTAGGTCTCTGCCGCTCACCGACGACTCGGTGAACTCGAGCATGCCGTTCACCTGCGCGAGCGGCGCGCTCCCCGTCCCCATCGAGATGCCGTTGCCGGCGAACTGGAAACCTCCCGCGACCTGCGTCTGGTCGATGTTCGCCAGCGGCAACTTGAGGCGCAGCGCGAGTTTCGCGCGGCCCTCGCCCGACCAGCCGTCCGTCGCGCCGTCGATGAACCCGCGTACCGGGCTCGCGGCGATGAACTTGAGATAGTCCGCGAGCGGGCCCTCGGTCTGCCCGTCGATCTGCAGCACCGAGGGCCCGATGAGGTCCGGTATGACCGCGGTCACTTTCGCGACCTGGACGCCGTAGGTGCCCGCCCGCGTGCTGCTGATCGACATCTTGCGCCCGTCGAACAGCAGGTCCGCGGTGATGCCGGCGAGCTGCGGCCATCCGGGCGCGTACTCGAGGATGCCATCCGTCACCCGGGCGCTCGCGCGCATCTCGCCCGTCTTCGGATCGTCGTAGGGAAAATCGTCGAGGTTCCCGCGGAGCCGGAATCGCACGTCGGTCAGCGGCGCGGCGACGATGGCGCGCTTGAGCCATTCGCCCGTATCCGCGCGCAGCTCCGGAATGAGCCGGTGCACCGCACGGCCATCCATCCGGGATGCGCGCAGCGTGATGTCGACCGCCTCCGCACCGTCTCCGGACCGGCGGTAGGCGGCGCTCCCGGCCGCGGCAAGCGCCCGGCTGGAGGCGGCCAGGTCGTCGACCTTCACCTCCACTGCGCCGTTCTGGAGCGACCACTGCAGTCGCCCCCGGAGGACGTCGAACGCGACCGCGTCGTCCCGCGGCGCGCCGGGAAAGCGAATTGTCGTGTTCGCCGCGTTGAGGGTCGCGGCGCCCCCCTTGTCGGACACGTCGAACTGGCCCGAGAGGTGCGTGAACCCCGGCACGTTGCCGTACGCCTGCATCCCGAGATCGGCGAATCGGCCGCGCGCGTTGAACGTGTCCGGCCGCGCGAGCTCGCCGGTCCAGTTGAACCGGATGTCGAGGAACCGGCCTTCGGGTGACATCGTGACTAGGGCGGTGCGGAGCTTCTCCGGCAGCGGCAGGCGCTCGCTGAGGAGCGCAAGCGGCGCGAGGTCGATCGATCTCGCGACGAACTCCCCGCTCTCCGGCATCCGCCCGTGCGCCGGCGCCCACTGCGCCGTGAAGTCCGCCGGGGCGAAGGCCATTCCGCCGCGGGGCACAAGCGCCAGCCGGCGCACGAACCCGTCGTACACGATCTCCTGATCGCGCACGAAAGAGAGCAGGCCGAGGTTGTCGGCGCGCTGCCGCACGCCGAACTGGCCGTATACGGCGGCGAGATCGAGCGGCGGGAGCTCCCGCGCGAAACGCACGGTCACGTCCTCGAGCGAGAGATCGGCGGCGAGCTCGGTGAGCCGCCGGTCGTCCACCGCGAGCCAGAGCCGCAGCGCGCCGCGACCGCTCCCCACCTCGAACGGGTAATCGACCCACGCTTTCCAGGCCGCGAGATCGACGTTGTCCAGCGCCGCATACAGGCGCCCGTCCCACTCGGCGAGCTGCTCGACAGTCCGCCCCACCAGGTCGCCGCGGATGTCGATCGCGGACGCGTACTCGCGCGGCGGCTCGGCGCGCAGCGAGAAGCGGTGATGGCGTCCGTCGTTCTCGAGCACGAAATTCAGGCGCTCGAGCGTCAGCGGCGGCGCGCCCCGGACCTCGTCGCGCCACTCGACCTGGGCATCGCGGATGACGATTTCGCCCTGCTCGAGGATCCAGTCGGCGGTGCCGCCGCTCCGACCCTCGCTCGGCCGGAGTTCCAGGCCGGCGATGAACATCCGGCCCTGCGGATCGCGGCGAATGAGCAGATCGGGCCGGTCGAGGACGAGCGACCTGAAGCGCAGCTCCCGGTCCGCGATCGACCGCCAGGCGATACTCGCGGCGACGTAGGGTAGCGCGAGCGCCTCCTCGCCGCGGCGGTCGTAGATCTTCACACCGCCGAGTTCGAGCCGCGGGTGCAGGCCGTACCACTCGGCATCGACGCGCTCGATGGTGACCTTCTCGCCGAGCGCGCGCGAGACCGCCGCGGCGATCTCGTCCTTGTAGTCGGCGATCCGCGGCAGCGCCCAGAACCGCAGCACGAGCATCGTCACCGCGGCGAGGAAATACAGCCCGACGAGCGTCCACCCTGCGCGGCGCAGCCATGCGAGCCAGCGCCGCTCGCGCGGCGGGAGCTGTTCGTCCAGGCGCGCGTCGAGCGCGTCGTGTACGACTTGCTCGACCTCGTGGACGGCGTCGTTGAGCGTGTTCATCCGGCGCGCGGCGCCCGGGGCGCGGCTTCAATCGGCGATATCGCCCGGCCGCGATGGCCGGGATGGCAGGGCGCGCCTACAATGGCGCGCGTCGAGACGGCTCGCACACTCATTAACAACGCGCGCGTCGCGGTTCCGACGACGCGATTGTACTGCACCGCTCCTCGAATCGTTTTTCTCATTCCGCCCATAGGCTTATGTCGTCGCTTCCATCGCCCATCGAGCCTTCACTCGCACTCGGCTGGTCGCGCTTCGCGCAGCACCTGCTCGCCGCTCGCCCGCCGCTCGCCGGCGAGGTCGATGCGGCGCGCGTTGGAGGGTGGACCGCAGTCGACATGCGTGCGTTCCTGGCGGCGCGCGATGCGCTCGACCCGACGGCGCTCGGCGCCGCGCTGCGCGAGCTGCGCGCGCGGGTGATGCTGCGGGTCGCGGCGCGCGACCTCGCCGGGCTCGCGCCGCTCACGGAGGTCACCGGCACGATGTCCGACCTCGCCGAGGTCGCGCTCGACGCGGCGCTCCGCGCGCACCGGACGCGCATGGAAGCCGAGCACGGCGCACCGACGGGCGCGTCGGGCGCCCAGGACCTGCTGGTCGTCGGGATGGGCAAGCTCGGCGGCCGCGAGCTGAACGTCTCCTCCGACATCGATCTCGTGTTCGTCTACCCGGACGAGGGCGAGACCGCGCACGGGCTGTCGAACCACGGGTTCTTCGTGAAGCTCGGCCAGCGGGTCATCCGCACGCTCGCGGACGTGACCCCCGACGGCCAGGTGTTCCGCGTCGACATGCGGCTGCGCCCGTGGGGCGACGCGGGCCCGCTCGCCGCGAGCTTCGATGCGCTGGAGCAGTACTTCGTCGCGCAGGGGCGCGAGTGGGAGCGCTACGCGTGGATCAAGGCGCGCGTGGTCGCCGGGGGCGACGAGCGGATGCGCGCGGAGCTCGCGAAGATCGCGCAGCCGTTCGTGTTCAGGAAGTACCTCGATTTCGGCACGATCGACTCGGTCCGCAAGCTCCATGCGCAGATCCGGCAGGAGGTCGCGCGCCGCGATCTCGCGGGCGACGTCAAGCTCGGGCCGGGGGGTATCCGCGAGATCGAGTTCATCGCGCAGGGCTTCCAGCTGATCCGCGGCGGGCGCGATCCCGGCCTGCGCGCGCGCGCCACGCTCGAGGTGCTGGCGGCGCTCGGCGCGCGCCGCCAGCTCGCCGCGCCCGCCGTGGCGGAGCTCTCCGCCGCATACGGCTTCCTGCGCCGCCTCGAGCATCGGCTCCAGTATCTCGATGACGCGCAGACCCATGCGCTGCCCGAGTCACCCGGCGACCGCCGGCTCGTCGCCGAAAGCATGGGCGCGTCCGACTGGGCGGCGTTCGCCCGCGAGCTCGACGGCCACCGCGCCGCGGTGACGCGTCATTTCGACAGCGTATTCGCCGCCGCCGACGAGACGAACGCATCGGCACCGGTGTGGCAGGGCACGCTCGAGGGCGACGTGGCCGAGCGCGACCTTGCCGCCCGGGGTTACGTCGAACCGCGCGAGACGCTCGCCCGCATCCGCGCACTGCGCGCGAGCGCCCGCTACCAGCAGCTGCCGGAATCGAGCCGCGAACGGCTCGACCTGCTCGTGCCGCGCTTCATCGAGGCGTGCGCCCAGGCGCAGAGCGCGGCCGCACCCGGCCAGCGGGTCGTGCCGGACGTGGCGCTCCGGCGCGCGTTCGATTTCGTGGAGTCGATCAGCCGGCGCGCGTCGTACCTTGCGCTGCTCGCCGAGCAGCCCAGCGCGCTCGCCAAGGTCGCCGGGATCCTCGCCGCGTCGAGCTGGGCGGCCGAGTACCTGACGCGGCATCCGATCCTGCTCGACGAGCTCCTCGACGCGCGCGTGCTCGGCGAGGCGCCCGACTGGAGCGAGTTCGCTACGACGCTGCGGCGCGAGATGGCGGCGCACGAGGGCGACGTCGAGCGTCAGATGGACGCGATGCGCGAGAGCCACCACGCCTGGGTGTTCCGCCTGCTCATGCAGGACCTCGCCGGGCTGCTGACCGTCGAGCGCCTCGGCGATCATCTCTCGCTCGCGGCCGACCTCGTACTCGCGGTGACGATCGAGGTGTGCTGGAAGCTGGTGCGCACGCGGCACACCGAGATTCCGCGCTTCGCGGTGATCGGCTACGGAAAGCTCGGCGGCAAGGAGCTCGGCTACGCCTCCGACCTGGACATCGTGTTCGTCTACGACGACCCGCACGAGGCCGCGGCCGAGAGTTACGCGCGCCTCGCCCAGCGCATGAACAGCTGGCTCTCGAGCCGCACGCCGGCGGGCACCCTCTTCGAGACCGATCTGGCGCTGCGGCCGAGCGGCGGCGCGGGCCTGCTCGTGTCGTCGATGTCGGCGTTCAAGCGCTACCAGCTCGAATCGGCGTGGCTCTGGGAGCACCAGGCCCTCACGCGCGCGCGATTCTGCGCCGGCGACGCCGCGATCGGCGCGGTGTTCGATGCGCTGCGTCGCGACCTGCTGCAGGCGAGCCGCGACCCGGCGCAGCTCGCCGCCGAGGTGCTGACGATGCGGCAGAAGATGCTGAACGCCCACCCCAACCGGTCGGATCTCTTCGACCTGAAGCACGACCGGGGCGGCATGGTCGACATCGAGTTCATCGTCCAGCACCTGGTGCTCGCGCACTCGCGCGCTCACTACGAGCTGACGGGAAATCTCGGCAACATCGCGTTGCTGCACATGGCGGGCGCGCTCGGTCTGGTCCCCGCCGGGCTCGCGCAGCGCGTCGCCGACGCGTACCGGGACTATCGGCGGCTGCAGCACCGGTTGCGACTCAACGGCGCCGAGTTCGCCCGCGTCGAGCGCGCGAGCGTCGCGGCGCACGTCGATGCGACGCTCGGACTGTGGCAGGCGGTGTTCGGGTCGGCCCGCTAGAGAATGTCTGAACAAAGGGAGATATCTCCCCCTTTGACCCCCTATGTCAGGGGATGCTCTGCTTCATTCTTCGAATAAATCAGAGCATCCCTAGATCGAACCCGGCAACTCGACCCCGAGCTTCTCCGCCCACGGAACGAGCGCGGGCATCGTCTCCGGGTGGAGCTCCACGCCTTCCGCGAGCTGGCGCTCGCGCAGCTTCAGCCCGCGCTCGCCGGGCATGCGCACGGGCGGATTGCCCGGCTTGACCGGCGCGGTCCGGCAGGCGTTCGCCAGCCAGCCGGTCTCGCGCGCGAACGCGTCGCGGCCTCCGAACGCGCCGGGATCGATGATCTGCACGAACACCGCGGCACCCCAGCGCTTCTCGTCGTCGGCACGCCCGTGTCCGGCGAGCGCCGAAGTCAGCGCTTCGACCAGCAGCGCGAGGCCGAAGCCCTTGTGCCCGAGGTCCATCCCGCCGAGCGGCAGGATCGCGCCCGGCGGACGGGTCAGGAACACCGCCGGGTCGTCGCTCGCGTCGCCCCGGTTGTCGACGAGCCACGGGCCGGGCAGCCGCTCGCCCTGCCCCGCGCGGTTGAGCCGCGAGACGAGGCCGTTGGTCGTCGTCGAGGCGCTGATGTCGATCAGCACCGGCAGAGCGTCGGTCGGAAAGCCGGCGGCGATCGGGTTGGGCGTGAAGCGGCCGGCGATGGCGCCATGCGGCGCAACCGATCCGGTGGCCGGGTCCGAGCTCATGAGCAGCATCACGAGCCCGCGCGCGGTCGCGCGCGGCAGGTAGGCCTGCAAGCAGGCGATGTGATGCGAGCGGCGGATCGCCACGGTCACGACGCCCTGCGCGGCGATGCGGGCGAACGCCGCCTCCATCGCGCGCAGCACGAGCCACGGGCCGGGGAGGAAGTTGCCGTCCCACGCGATCGTCCCGCCGCGGTCCGCGACCACGGTCGGATCGCCCGTGCGCGTCAGCCCGCCGTCCTCGAGCGCTTGCAGGTAGGGGCCGAGGAGTTGCAGGCCGTGCGTCGTGTGGCCCATGAGGTCGCCCTCGACCAGGATGTCGGCGATGTCGGCGGCGCGGTCGCTCGCGAGGCCGGCGCGTTCGAGCAGACGCGTCGCGAATCCGCGCAGGGCCGCGGCGGGATGGCGAATGGCGGCGGCAGGCATGGCATGCGCATCGTAATCCCTGCGCCGTCCGCTCGCCGCACCGTTCCAGGTCCACGGTTCACGCTAGAATCTGCGCCTCCACCACCGCCCACCTCCGGAGAGCAGAACCGATGGCGACCACCATGGCCGATCGTGACGGCTGGATCTGGTACGACGGCAAACTCGTGCCCTGGCGCGACGCCACCACCCACGTCCTGACCCACTCGCTGCACTACGGGCTGGCGGTCTTCGAGGGCCTGCGCGCCTACAAGACGGTCGGGGGCACGGCGATCTTCCGCCTGAAGGAGCACACCGATCGCCTGTACAACTCGGCGCACATCTACATGATGAAGATTCCCTACCCGCGCGACGTGCTGATGGCGGCGCACAAGGAAGTGGTGCGGGCCAACAAGCTGGAGTCCTGCTACCTGCGGCCGATTGCGTTCTACGGCTCGGAGAAAATGGGCGTGAGCCCGAAGGGCGCGACGGTGCACGTGGCGATCGCCGCCTGGCCCTGGGGCGCGTACCTCGGCGCGGAAGGCCTCCAGAAGGGCATCCGCATCAAGACCTCGTCGTTCGCGCGCCACCACGTCAACGTCTCGATGTGCCGCGCGAAGTACTCGGGCACGTACGCCAACTCGATCCTCGCCAACGTCGAGGCGACCGAGCACGGCTACGACGAGGGCCTGCTCCTCGATGTCGACGGCTTCGTGGCCGAAGGCGCGGGCGAGAACCTGTTCGTCGTGAAGAACGGCAAGATCTACGAGCCGGAGCTGACGAGCGCGCTCATCGGCATCACGCGCGAAACGGTGATCCAGCTGGCCGCCGACCTGGGCTACGAGGTGCGCGCGAAGCGCATCACGCGCGACGACCTGTACATCGCCGACGAGGCATTCTTCACCGGCACCGCTGCGGAGGTGACACCGATCCGCGAGGTCGACGGCCGCCAGATCGGCGCCGGGCGACGCGGGCCGGTCACGACCAAGCTCCAGAAGGCGTTCTTCGAGCTGGTCAACGGCAAGAACAAGCGCTATCAGCAGTGGCTCTCGCCGGTGTACGGCGCCAAGGCGAAGCCGGCCGGGAAGAAGGGCAAGTAGCGATGGCCGAACCGGTTCAGACCGAGACCCGGATCGAGGTCGGCGCGGACGACCTCCCCCTGCACTGCCCCACCCCGCGCACGCCGGTGTGGTGCTACCACCCGCGCGTCTTTC
>Ga0105107_10000375_pt1 | contig 27721 bp, 28 predicted proteins | sample PPLLaktember2015_6_FD_79335 | JGI IMG/M metagenome (GOLD analysis project Ga0105107, IMG submission 79335) | Freshwater sediment microbial communities from Prairie Pothole Lake near Jamestown, North Dakota, USA - PPLs Lake P8 Core (1) Depth... | ecosystem: Environmental > Aquatic > Freshwater >... | reverse complement strand
GAAACCGCGGGTTGTCGACGGCGGACTCACCGCATCGGGAAAGATCATTCAAGACGCCTGGAATGCCGCGGCGCTCGACATGGCCGCCAGTCAGTCGGCGTTCCGCCAGAGCGTGCTCGATACCGCACCGCCGGCGCTGCTGATGAACTGAACGGCAGCAAATCAGGACTTGCTGCGGGTCGCGTGCCAGCGCACGATCTTGCCGCCGCCGAAATCCGCCGTGCCTTCGATGCGGTCGCCGGAGACACGACCGGTGAACCGCCTTTGATGTACTCCCAGCGGCAGCAGAAAACTCACTTCGGCGCCGCTGAGTTTCGGCTCGAGCAGGCTGACCTTGCCGCCCCTGCCCTCCGCAGAACCCATCAGTCGCTGATAGCGCTGCTGCAGTGCCAGGTCATACTCGCCGTTGCCGTCGACCTGCAGACGCCAGGCACCGCCGATCTTGGCCGGCACGATCCACAGGTACAGCGTTGCGCTCGGCACGCCGGAGATGAACTCCTTCTCCGGCACGTCAAATGTAACTTCGTCATCGTGCATCCATTCCTCGAAATGATAGTCGTGGGACACGATGCGCGTGCCGGGCTTCAGTTCGGCATACAGCTTGCTGCGCAGCCGCTGCATGAACTCCGGCAGCAGGTACAACGTAACCACCGTCGCCTTGCTGACGTCCGCCTTGAAAATGTCCTTGGCCTCGAAAAGCACGCGCTCGTTGATACCCAGGCTCTTCGCGCGCTGGTTGCTCAGGCGCACCAGTTCTTCATCAATATCCACGCCGTAGCCGCTGGACTTCAGCCGGTACGCTGCGGTGATGACGATGATGCCGTCGCCGGAACCGAGGTCGATCACGTGGTCGTTCGCGCCGACGTTCGCCATGCCGAGCATCCGGTCGACAACCACGTTCGGCGTCGGCACGTAAGGCCCGCCTTCGCGTTCATACTCCGGCGGAACGTACGGCTGCTTCTGCGCTGCCGCCGGGCACGTCAAGAGCATGCTCATGCTGACGCCCATCGCCACCACTGCTGACTGCCAACCTGATTTCATCTGTCGTTTCTCCGTTGCCGGCCCGGATGGCCGTGTTTACGCGCGGCAATATAACGCATTGCCGGATCTGTCTCTTACCGGCGGCCGCCCTTGCCGGCCGCGCAGGTCTCGGCCAGTTCATAGACCGAAAACTCTCCGCTGAATGTCAGCTGCAGCGCACGACGGATCATCGCCAGTTCGTCCGGCCTGAAACGTTCGCGCAGTTCGCTTTTCTCGGTTTCCGCCAGCACCTGCCCGATGGATGCACCGCGGTCACGCAGCGCGATGCCGGCCTGTGCGCTGGCCACCAGCTGCTCGCACGTCAGCTCGGCCCGCGCCGGCACGGCGGCGCCGAGCAGCGCCGCCAGCATGGCGACTGGGCACAGCATCCGTTTCAATTGCAGCAGCATCACCACGCGTTCAGAACGCCGCCGGATCGAGCGCCAGCGTGCTCGCCGCACCACCGGTGACCGTCTGCGCCAGTGCGCGCGCCTGCGGCAGCAGGTGCTCCAGGTAGAACCGCGCCGTCGCCAGCTTGGCCTCGAGGAATTTGCGATCGGCACCCGGTTCCCCCATGCGTTCCCGTGCGATCAGCGCCGCGCGGGCCATCAGCCAGCCGCCGCCGACTGTGCCGAACAGTTTCAGGTACGGCACAGCCACCGCTGCCGCCGCCTCGGGTTCCCGGCAGTAATGATCCACCAGCCAGCGTGTCGCTGCCTCCAGCCCGTCGATCCCCAGCGTGAAGCCGGCACGCATCGACGCGAACGTCTCGCCGGCTGCCGCCAGCGGCGCGTCGAGTGCGCGCATGTCGGCCATCAACGCCAGCGCGGTCGTGCCGTTTTCAGCACCGACCTTGCGGCCGATCAGGTCGTTGGCCTGAATGCCGGTGGTACCCTCGTAAATGGTGGTGATGCGCGCATCGCGCAGATACTGCGCGGCGCCGGTTTCCTCGACGAAGCCCATGCCGCCGTGGATCTGCATGCCGAGCGAGGCAATCTCCACTGCCAGTTCAGTGCACCAGCCCTTGACCACCGGTGTCAGCAGGTCGAGCCGCGCCTGCTGGCGGGCGCGCTCCGGCGCCTCGGGATGGCGCTTCGACCGGTCCAGCGCACCCGCCGCGTAATAACCGAGCGCGCGCATGGCTTCGGTCTGCGCGCGCATGGTCATCAGCATCCGGCGCACATCCGGGTGGTGGATGATGGTCACGCGATCGCCGCTCTTCTGGCCGATCGCGCGGCCCTGTACGCGCGTCTTCGCATAGGCCAGCGCATGCTGGTAGGCCCGCTCGGCGATCGCCACCCCTTCCATGCCGACGCCGAGCCGCGCGTGGTTCATCATCGTGAACATGTACTCAAGGCCGCGGTTCGGCTCGCCGACCAGATCGCCCACAGCACCGCCGTTGTCGCCGTAGGCCAGCACGCAGGTCGGGCTGCCGTGAATGCCCAGCTTGTGCTCGATCGATACGCAGCGGATGTCATTGCGTTGGCCGGGACTGCCGTCGGCATTGACCGTGAACTTCGGTACGACAAACATCGAAATGCCTTTCACGCCCGCGGGCGCATCGGGCAGGCGGGCCAGCACCAGGTGCACGATGTTCGCCGCCATGTCGTGCTCGCCCCAGGTGATGAAGATCTTGGTGCCGCGGATACGGTAATGGTCGCCCTCGGGCACCGCGTGCGTGCGGATCGCCGACAGGTCGGAGCCCGCTTGCGGCTCGGTCAGGTTCATGGTCCCGGTCCACTCGCCGGACACCAGCCTCGGCATGTACGTTTTCAGCAACGCCGCCGAGCCGTGGTGCGTCAGCGCTTCCTGCACGCCGGTGGTCAGCATCGGACACAGGCAGAAGGCCATGTTGGCGCTGTTCCACATCTCCTGCAGCGGCATCGCGATGCTGTGCGGCAGGCCCTGGCCGCCGAATTCGGTAGCCGCCGCGAGCCCGTTCCAGCCGGCCGCCGCGAACTGCGCATAGGCCTCGCCGAACCCGGCCGGCGCAGTCACCACGCCGTCACGCCATTGCGCGCCCTGCTGGTCGCCGCTGCGATTCAGCGGATCGAGCACGCCCTGCGCAAAGCGCCCGGCTTCGGTCAGCACGGCCTCGACCAGTTCCGCATTGACCTCACCGCAACCCGGCAGCGCCGCAACCCCCTCGAGTCCGGCGAACTCGGCAATCGCAAACTGCATGTCTTTCAGCGGTGCGGTGTAAGTCGACATGACAAACCTCTGGACAGCATTCCCCCAAACGAAAAGGGCGCCCCGTCGGGAGCGCCCTGCATGTTACCGCATCCGCTCGCCGGCTCAGGCCAGCGCCTGGGTCAGTTCGGGCACCGCCTTGAACAGGTCTTCGACCAGCCAGTAATCGGCCACCGCAAAGATCGGTGCCTCCGGGTCCTTGTTGATGGCGATGATGACCTTGCTGTCCTTCATGCCGGCCAGGTGCTGGATCGCTCCGGAAATGCCGACCGCAATGTACAGCTCGGGGGCGACGATCTTGCCGGTCTGCCCGACCTGGTAATCGTTGGGCACGAAGCCCGAGTCGACTGCCGCGCGCGACGCGCCGACCGCGGCCCCCAGTTTGTCGGCCAGCGCTTCGAGCAGCTTGAAGTTCTCGCCGCTGCCCATGCCGCGGCCGCCGGAGACGATGATGCGCGCCGCGGTCAGCTCCGGACGGTCGGATTTGGACAGTTCCTGGCCGTTGAATTTCGCCAGCCCGGTATCGGGACCCGCCGCCAGGTTTTCCACCGGTGCACTGCCGCCCGCACCGGCGTCATCGAACCCGGTGGCACGTACGGTCACAACCTTGATCCTGTCGCTCGACTGCACGGTAGCCATCGCGTTGCCGGCATAGATCGGCCGGACAAAGGTATCGTCCGAGACCACCGCACTGATGTCGGAAACCTGCTGCACATCCAGTGATGCCGCAATGCGCGGCATGAAATTCTTGCCGAAACCGGTGGCCGGGGCAAGGATGTGCGTGTACTGACCGGCGATCGTCAGTACCAGCGCGGTGATGTTCTCGGCACCTGCACCGGCGTAATGCGGCGCATCGGCGAGCAGCACTTTCCTGACGCCGGTGACTTTCGCCGCGGCCTGCGCCGCATCGGCGCACTGGTGGCCGGCAACCAGTATGGTGATGTCGCCGCCGATTTTCGCCGCGGCCGTCACCGTGTTGGTGGTGCCGGGCTTGAGCTGTTTGCCGTCGTGTTCGGCAATTACGAGGACTGACATCAGATCACCCTGGCTTCGTTTTTGAGTTTGGCGACCAGTTCCTGGACATCGGCCACCTTGACGCCGGCGCTGCGCTTCGGCGGCTCTTCGACCTTCAGTATTTTCAGCCGCGGTGCGACATCGACGCCGAGCGCTTCGGGCTTCAGCACTTCCAGCGGCTTTTTCTTCGCCTTCATGATGTTGGGCAGCGTGACATAACGCGGCTCGTTGAGCCGCAGGTCAGTCGTCACCACCGCCGGCAGTGTGATCGTCAGTTTTTCCATGCCGCCGTCGATTTCGCGCGTGACATCCGCGGTGTCCCCGCTCACGGTGATGGCAGAGGTAAACGCGGCCTGCGGCCAGCCCAGCAGCGCCGACACCATCTGGCCGGCCTGGTTCGAATCGTCATCGATGGCCTGCTTGCCCATGATCACCAGTTTCGGCTGCTCCTTGTCGATGATCGCCTTGACCAGCTTCGCCACCGCCAGCGGCTGCACTTCCGCGGCGGTCTCGACCAGAATGCCGCGGTCGGCGCCCATGGCCATCGCCGTCCGCAGCGTCTCCTGACACTGCTGGACGCCAATCGACACGACGACGATCTCAGTGACGACACCCGCCTCCTTCATGCGTACCGCCTGCTCGACCGCGATCTCACAGAATGGATTCATTGCCATCTTGACGTTTGCGGTCTCGACGCCGCTGCCATCGGACTTGACGCGCACCTTCACGTACGGGTCGATGACACGCTTGACTGTCACAAGAACCTTCATGAATGCTCCGGAATGGGAAACAAAGGATTGCTGCCGGGAAACCACCTGCAAACGCGGACATTTTACCGCAACGCACCACGCGGTGAAACCTCTGACGCCCACACTATGGGCTGGCAACAGCGGCGCATTAGCCTTTGGCAACCGCCATAGCGAGGAACCGTTGGACCAGCGGCGCCCACAGGTCAAACCCGCGCGCAAACAGGCGATGACCGTTGTCGCCGAAAGGCTGCAGCAGCAGGAATTCGCCATTGCCGCCCTGGGCGCGGAAAGCCGCAAACCAGGCCTGGGTGTGACGTGGACCGAAATACAAATCGTTTTCGGCATAAATCCAAAGCGTCGGCACCCGCGAGGTGCGCCCATAACTGCCAAAGGTTGCCGCCGCAACCTGGCTCGAACACGGTTCGCCCGGACGCGTCTGCGGATTGCCGCCGCCCCCGCCGGCAAAATTGATCACGGCGACCACGCCGGGCAAGTTGCGCGCGGCGACGGCGATGCTGGTCGCGCCGCCATAGGACTGGCCGGCAACAACGATGTGCTGCGTATCGATGCGCGGCTCGCGCCGTGCGTAGTCGATGACCTGCTGGACCTGGTCGGCGGCAATACCGAATGAACGCAGGAAATCACGATCGTTGCAGGGGCCGGCATATTCGGCATCGACTGCGGTACCGCTCGCACCATAGCCGATGCGTGTCGGCACCCAGACCGAATAGCCCAGGGATGCAAAATAACGTGCGGCCTGCAAGTAACGCACGCGACGCAGGCTGGCACGATCGGACACCGGCCGGCCGTGATTCAGCACCAGCAGCGGATACGGTGCGCCACCGCGCGCCTCGAACACCGTGACGACGATATCCTGCGCCAGCGCAGCGCCGGCTGCATCGCGGACCTGCACCGGTACGGCAATGATGTGCTCATCAACCGCTGCGGCAGGCGCTGTCGGTGCAGCGCAGGCCAGCACGAATGCGCACAGCACGTGGCGTAGATCAAAGCCGTGGTCCATCGCCTGGTAAAATGCGAAGCGTCAATTACAAGTTGTTGTTTTTATTGATATTACCTAGAATCCGTCGCGAAAATGCACAACCGCGTCTTCGATCCGCCGCACGGCGATGACCTGCAGACCGTCGATCGCGTGCCGCGGTTGGTTGGCGTGTGGAATCAGCGCGTGGGTGAAACCGAGCTTCGCGGCCTCTTTCAGCCGCTCCTGGCCGCGCTGCACCGGCCGCACCTCACCGGCGAGGCCGACTTCGCCGAACACCACCAGCTTTTTCGGCAGCGGTTTGTCTTTCAGTGAACTGACCACCGCCATCAGCACCGCGAGATCGGCAGCGGGTTCGGTGATGCGCACGCCACCGACGGCATTGACGAACACATCCTGATCAAAACACGCAATCCCGGAATGGCGGTGCAATACGGCCAACAGCAGCGCCAGCCGGTTCTGTTCCAGCCCGACGCTCAGCCGCCGCGGATTCGGCGCGTGCGCCTCGTCGACCAGCGCCTGCACTTCCACCAGCAGCGGCCGCGTACCTTCCTGCGTCACCAGCACGCAGGAACCGGCGACCTCGGTGTCATGCTGCGACAGGAACAGCGCCGACGGGTTGGCTACACCCTTCAGCCCCTTGTCGGTCATCGCGAACACGCCGAGCTCGTTGACCGCGCCGTAGCGGTTCTTGAAGGCGCGGATCAGCCGGAAACTCGAATGGGTGTCGCCCTCGAAATAGAGCACGGTGTCGACCATGTGCTCGAGCACACGCGGTCCGGCCAGCGTCCCTTCCTTGGTGACATGGCCGACGAACACGATGGTGGTACCGCCGGCCTTGGCCAGCCGCGTCAGTTGCGCCGCACATTCGCGCACCTGCGCCACCGAGCCCGGCGCCGACGTCAGCGCATCGGAATACAGCGTCTGGATGGAATCGATGACGGCAATTTCCGGCCTCTCCGACTGGATCACCGCCTGGATCTTGCCGAGACTGGTTTCGGGCAGCACCTGCACATGATGGGCATCGACATTTAGTCGCTTCGCGCGCAACGCGATCTGCTGCGGCGACTCCTCGCCGCTGATGTAGAGCACCTTGTGCCCCGCGCCGATCGCACCCAGCGCCTGCAGCAGCAGCGTCGATTTGCCGATGCCGGGATCGCCGCCGATCAGGATCACCGCACCGGGCACCAGGCCGCCACCGAGCACGCGGTCGAATTCGGGAATGCCGCTGGACACGCGCGACTCCTCGCGCGCCTCCACTTCAGACAACCGCTGCAGCTTGCCGGTCTCCGCAATCAGCGAAAAACGGTTCGCCGACGACGGCGCCGTTTCCGCGACCGACTCGACCAGCGTGTTCCAGGCCTGGCAATGCGGGCACTGACCCTGCCATTTCAGCGCCTGGCCGCCACACTCGGTGCAGACATAGATCGTTTTCGCTTTGGCCATGGTTCGGGGTCCGCCTGACAGGACTAGTGTTGTTGCTCAATGACCGGCACGCGCGCCGCGAGTGCGCACAGCAGCTCGTAGCTGACGGTGCCCGCAGCCTGCGCCACCATGTCGACCGGATTGCCCTCACCCCACAGCACGACCGGCGTGCCGATGCCGGCCTGCGGCATGTCCGTGATGTCGGCGCACAGCGTGTCCATCGACACGCGACCCACCGTCGCAGTCAGTCTATCACCCACCCTGACCGGGGTCCCGCTGGGCGCGTGGCGCGGATAGCCATCGCCATAACCGCAGGCAACGATGCCGATCCGCATTGGCCGCACGGCGCGGAACGTACCGCCGTAGCCGACGGTATCGCCGGGCTTGAGATCGCAGACGCCGATGATTTCAGAGGCGAGGGTCATCGCCGGCAGCAGCCCGAGCTGCGCTGCGCTGCGCTCGGCGAACGGCGACGCACCGTAGAGCATGATGCCGGGCCGGATCCAGTCGCCGTGCGTCTCCGGGTAACGCAGCGTCGCCGCCGAATTGGCCAGGCAGCGCGGCGCGGCAATCCCCGCCACGGCCCGCTCGAAGATCGCCATCTGCCACGCCACGCCGCGCGCACCGTCGGCATCGGCGAAGTGCGTCATCAGTGTCAGCTTGCCCACACCGGGATGCTCCTGCAGTTTCGCCCAGGCCCCGTGCACCGCCCCCGGCGCGTAACCGAGCCGGTTCATGCCGCTGTTGACTTTCAGCAGCACGTCGAGCCGGGCCCCGGCAGCCACCGCATCGAGCAGCGCGAGCTGATCGTCGGTATGCACAACGGCGCTCAGGTGCCGCGCCGCGCCCTCCGCCGCTTCCCGCGCGTCAAAAAATCCCTCCAGCAAAACGATGCGCTGGGTGTAGCCGGCATCCCGCAGGCGCACTGCCGCGTCGAATTCGATCACCGCAAAACCGTCGGCCCCGCGCAGCGCCGCGGCAGCGCGCAGCAAACCATGGCCATAGGCATTGGCCTTGATCACCGCGAACGCTTTCGCATGCGGCGCATGCGCGCGTGCCACGCCGAGGTTATGCGCGAGCGCGGCGGCGTCGATGGTTGCGCTAATCGGCCTGGGCATCGCCGCTCAGCTCCGCGTGCGCGAAGCACTCCGCCCCGCACTCATCACTTTGCGCTCCGCACGGTTGCCTCGTAGTGCCGTTCGAACATCAGCTCGAGTTCATCGATGACTTCTGCCGCCGCCCGTCCCTGCAGCGCATGCTGCGCCATCAACTGCGACGTCGGCCCCATCAATTTGCGCCGGTCGAGCATCGGATAAGTGCGGCTCAGGCGCCTGATCGCGACGACCACCGATTCCGTGGCGGGCCGGGGCTCCGGCTGCGGTGCCGTCATCGCTGCAGCCGCAGGCGCCACCACCGCATTGCGCGACATCAGAAAAGCGGCCAGTTCAAGCAGCATGTCCTGCTGCGCCCCGTCGAGCTGCTCGAATGCCGCGAGCAGCGTCCGTTGTCGATCATCCGCCACGGGTCACTGCTCCCCCGACACCGCATGGATCCTGAACACCGGCGGCTTGCGCCGCTCCTGCATCAGGTCGAGCCCGGTAACCAGCGCAGCCACGACGCGGTCGGCGGTCTCCCGATATTCGGGCCACAGCACGCGCGCGCGTGCCAGCACCTCGCTGATCGCGTCCGGCAGCGGCCGTTCGTCTTCCATGATCGTGTCCTCGATCATGCCCGGCGTCATCTCCGGCCGGAACAGCAGCGCGTAGGCCTCGCCATGGCGCAACGCGATCCATTCGCCATCGGCATCGACGGCAACCGGTTCAACGCCGGCGGGCAAACGCACCCTGCCGCTGGCGGCCACCAGTACCTGCCGGCCATCGATCGCCTGCGCGACCGGATCTGCGGCGCCGGCCGCTGTCGCGCGCGCCGTCGTCCAGTAGGCATAGGGCGCACCATCCGCTGCCGGCTCGCCACCGGCCGCCTGCGCGATCAGCAGCGCCCCGAAGCCGAGACCGACCACGGGACGGCGCGCGTGACCGAAGGCGCGCAGCAGGCGCAGTTCCTCGTCAATCCAAGGTGTGTGTTCGCGATCGGCGGGCGCGTACGCGCCACCGAGCAGCCACAATGCATCGTATTGCAGCGCGCTGGCCGGCAGCGACTGGCCGGTAAACGGCCGGAAGTAATTGAACCCGATACCGCGGTTTTCCAGCTGTTTCTCGATAGCGCCGAGAAACTCTGAATAACTGTGCTGGACAGCGATAAAACGCTTCATTGCGCAGTAGCCATTTCCTTCATGCGCGCCATCGCGAATTCGACAAATGTCGCCTGCAGACGCGAACGGAACTTGTCCTTGGGCGTGACCACTGACAGTCCGCGGATCAGCGGCGGATCGAGCGGCACGGCGACCAGCATGCCGAGTTTGAGTTCCTTGGCCACCGTCGCCCGCGACAGGATGGACACGCCCAGTCCGGTCGCAACCACCCCCTTGATCGCCTCCGGGCTGCCCAGTTCCATCACCACATTGATCGCGTCGGGCGCGATTTTGTTCTGCTGGAAATACTGGTCGGCGAATTCCCGCGTGCCCGAGCCCGACTCGCGGCTGATGAAGGGCTCACCGGCGACCTCGGCCGCAGACACCCGTTTGGCCTTTGCCATTTTGTATTTCGGGCTGCAGATCATCACCAGCACGTCCTCGCAGCAGACTTCCGTCTGCACGCCGGGCAGATGCGAGGCCGATTCGATCAGGCCGACATCCAGCACATGCTCGGCGATGCGCGTTTCGATGGTCTCGGAGTTGGCCACCGTCATGCGCGCCTGCACATGGGGATGCATGGCCTTGAATTCGCCGAGGATCTGCGGCAAGAAAAATTCGGCAATCGTGGTGCTGGCGCCGAGCAGCAGCGGGCCGCTGATATCCCCGGTCAGTTCACCGACGCGGGTTTCCAGTTCCTCGGACAGCGTCAGGATTTTTTCCGCATATCCCAGCACCAGTTCGCCGGCGGGCGTCAGCGCGATCCGGCCATGGTTGCGTTCGAACAGGCGGGTATTGAGGTGTTCCTCCAGTTGCTTGATCTGGAAAGTCACGGCAGGCTGGGTCATGAACAACTGCTCCGCCGCCTTCGTGAACGAAAGCTGGCGGGCAACTGCGTGGAAAACCTGCAGGCGACGGTCGGCCATGGTCAGTACCGGATGATTTCTGAAGGAAAATGGGGATACTACCTGTTCGGGCCGCGCCGACAAAGCCGGCACATGTGCCGCCGCGGTTTTGCCGTGTTATGGTTGCCGCGACCGCTCCCGGCAGCGGCCAGGGAACATTGACGGCAGGCATGAACAGCAAATGGCGTGAACTCGATCTGGGCGGCGGCGGCCTGCAGGCGGCAAACCTGCGCCTCGCCCGGACACTGCGCCGCCGGCCCGTTGCCTACGGCCTGATGCTCGGCTTTCCGCTGGGCCTGCATCGCTGGTACCTTGGTGAGCACCGCAGCGCCCTGCTGTTCCCGTTGCTGACTGCGGCGGCGGTTGCCGGCGGCCTCACCGGCATGACGGCGGCGGCGGTCGCCGCACTGCTGGCACTGGCCGCGCTGCTCGGCTACGATCTCTACGCGATGGAGCGCCGCATTGCCGCGTACAACAAGCGGCAACGCATGGCGGTCTACCTGTCCCAGGGCGCCGGCGCACCGGCCGGCTACCGCGGCCGGTTTGCGGCCGGGGCCGACACCACGGCGGCGACCCGCGTAAGAGCCGCGAGCCGCGTGCCGTCGCTGGCCGAACAGGAGGCCCTGCTGCGGGAGATCACCGCGCGCAAACCGCCGGCCGCGCGGCCGCCACAATAACCCCCCTCGAACTATGGTATAAACCCGCGGGTCCTGTGCCCGCCGGACACGCAGGCCACCTGCACGCGACCCCTGCCCGGCCTGCCGACTTATCGAGCATCGTATGCCGCACCTGGCCCCGGCCGTTCACAGTGCCATCCCCGGATAAACGGAACCCCGGATCCATGCCCTTCGGTTTCTACATCATCATGGCAGCGCAGTTTTTCTCGTCGCTCGCCGACAATGCGCTGCTGGTCGCCGCCATCGCGCTGCTGATCAACATGCAGTCCCCGGAGTGGATGACGCCGCTGCTGAAGTTCTTTTTCACGGTTTCCTATGTGCTGTTCGCGGCATTCGTCGGCGCCTTTGCCGACTCGATGCGCAAGGGCCGGGTGATGTTCATCACCAACAGCGTCAAGATCATCGGCTGCCTGCTGATGTTCTTTCATGAGTGGTGGACCATACCCGCCGTGCCGCACTATGTCGCGGTGCTGTTCGCCTATGCCGTCGTCGGCCTCGGCGCCGCAGCCTATTCGCCGGCCAAATACGGCATCCTGACCGAGTACCTGCCGCATCAGAAGCTGGTCGTCGCCAACGGCTGGATCGAAGGCCTGACCGTAGGATCGATCATCCTCGGCACGCTGCTCGGCGGCGCCCTGATCAGCCAGACCATCTCGACCAGCCTGCTGTCGTTCGACCTGCCGATCGTCGACACCGGCGTCGATACGCCGGCCGAAGCGGCGATTGCGATCATCATGCTGCTGTACGGCGTGGCCGCCGTGTTCAACCTGTACATTCCGGACACCGGCGTCGATCACCGCGCGCCCAACAAGAATCCGCTCTACCTGGTCCGTGAATTCGCGCACTGCGTGAAACTGCTGTGGACCGACAAACTCGGACAGATCTCGCTGGCGACGACGACGCTGTTCTGGGGCGCCGGCGCCACGCTGCAGTTCATCGTGCTGAAATGGGCGGAAGTCGCGCTGGGCTACAGCCTGTCGCAGGCCACGCTGCTGCAGGGCGTATGTGCGGTGGGCATCGCCGCCGGCGCGATCATCGCCGCGAGGATCGTGCCGCTGAATCGCGCGGTCAACGTGGTGCCGGTCGGCATTGCAATGGGATTGATCGTCATCGCGATGAATTTTGTCACCAGCCTGGTCATTGCCGTTCCGCTGCTGGTACTGATCGGCGGCCTCGCCGGATTCTTTGTCGTTCCGATGAACGCGCTGCTGCAGCACCGCGGCCATATCCTGATGGGCGCCGGGCATTCCATTGCCGTGCAGAACTTCAACGAAAACCTGTCAATCCTGGCGATGCTCGGACTCTACGCACTGCTGATCAGGCTCAACCTGTCGATCCACTGGGTCATCGTGATGTTCGGCCTGTTTGTCTCGCTGTCGATGGTATTGGTGCGCCGGCGCCACCTGCACAACCTCGCCACCGGCCCGCTGCCGGTAATTCCGGCAGACGCACACCACTAACGCCTGCTGACAGGCCGGGCGGCAACTCCAAAAACAACAAGAGCTGCCCGCGGGCAGCTCTTTGTTTGCCGTTATTTACCGGTCATACCGGCTGGTACTTGAACCGCTTGACTTTCGCCATGTTGGTGCCTTCGATGCGGATCAGGCTGGTCGGTCCGGTGCGCTTGGGCGAATGCAGGTCGCCTTCATTGTAGACATGCGCGACACCCGGGGTCAGCTTGTAAGAACGCGTCTCCCTGACCTTGCCCGGCTTGTCGGCAGTTGCCGCTTCCAGCAACTGGTAATCCCGCATTTCGGTCTCGCCGCGGGCCTGGCCGTAAATTGCCCAGGAATGCGCATGGTCATGCGGATCGCTGGTCTTGGCATCCTTGTAATCGTGGGCCAGGATACAGAAACCGAATTCCGGATCCTCGTAGAGTATCTTGCGTTCACCGACGCTCGCATCGACATGCTTGTCGATGAACTGCTTGTCCTTCAGCACCTCCTGCAGCAATGCGGCCACTTTCTTGCGCCCGCCCGGACCCGGCTCGGCCTTGATGGCATCGTGGCATTGCGCTGCGAATTGTTCCAACGTGTGACCCATATCTGCATCTCCTCTCGTGTGGCGGTATGTGCGTTCCATTCTGCCGCAAATTGCACCTGGCTGAAAAGTGGTATCTGCCCCCGCGTGCGCGGTGACCGTCGCCGCGTGGCTGCCGCATTGCGGACTCAGTCTGCATCATCCGCACGACGGTACAGCTTCAGGTAATCGGTGCGCGCCAGCGGCGGCTGTGCCGCCACCGCCAGCAGGTCGTCGAGGTGGACGGGCGTGCTGATGCCGGCGAGGCTGACGCCCAGCCCCGGCGTCGAACGGTTGAACTGCAGCGCGCGCTGCGCGTCGTTGGCGAAGCCCGGCAGCGCCGCGCGCAGGCCGTCGATGCCGGTATCAGCCAGTCGTCCCTTGGCCAGGCCGTGGCTGCCCATCACGAAAACGCGCAGCTGGTGTGCTGCCTGCAGCGTGGAGGCGACGTTGCCCTGGCCGGTAGCCTGGCTGAAACGGGTAAAGCCCTCGTTCATCACCGCGTTGAACGGCAGCTGCACGATGCGGAAATGGTGGCGCGCCTGCGCCTCGCCATTGACGACGCGCGCCGCGTTTTCCGCCAGCGCCAGCAGCGACGTCAGCGACTGGAACAGCGCATGATCGGTCTCCGCCCGCAGGCCGTCGAATGTCGCAATGCCGTAACTGCGGATCTTGTCCAGCCGCACTGCCTGCTCGAGCACGGCAAAGGCCGTCTGCAGGCGATGGTTGAGTTCCTCCTTGCCCAGCCGCGGGATGTGCACCTCCGGTTGATCGATCAGGAAAGCGTCCAGAGTCGCCAGCCCCGTGGCTTCGCGCAACTCGTCGATCTGGTGCGCGATGTAACCCGGCGCGAGGCAATGCGCGCCGGTCAGGTCATCATAGGCACCCAGTCCCTTGCGCGCGATGTTCGCTTCGAACCAGGCCGCCAGATCAGCCGGCGGCCCGTCCTCGAACCGCAGAAACCCGCCCTTGCCGACGACATAGACCTGCTCGCGCCCGATGCCCGCGGCAAATGCACGGCGCAAACCGTCACCCACGGCGCGCATCGACCGGCCGTAGCGGTAATGCGCGGCGGTATCGATGACATTGATGCCGGAGCGCAGCGCGCGCTCGACGATATCCGCATAGGCGGCGTCGACCGCGGCGGTCGCCGCGCCGGGAAATGTGCCGAGACCCAGCGACGACAGCTTGAGGTGCTGGTTGAGAAAATCGCTGTAATGACCGGGCGCGCACGACTGCCCCGCCGAATGCCCATAAGCGTCCGTACCGGTGCGGGTCGCGCAACCCGGAGTCAGCATCGCCAGCAACAACCGGGTGCGTAGCCGGAATGCTCAGGCACCGACCGGGGCAATGCGAAACTCCAGCACCGAAGGCTCCTCGCCCAGCCGCACTGCCAGTGCCTGCGCATTCGCCGGGTCCAGCGTTCTGAGCACCATCCGGTATTCGAATCGCTCGCCATCATTGGTCATCACGTAATTCAGATTGGCGATCGAGAATCCGAGCCCGCTCACCAGTGCACGCAACTCCGCTTCCGGCATCGCATCGGCGCGCCTGAACTTGATGCGGAACTGCGCATAGAACTCGGTCGGCATCCGGCTTTCGATCCAGCGGAACGACGACAGGGTGCCCAGCGTCGCCGCCACGGCCAACATCGCCGGTATGTAGAAACCGATGCCGAGCAGAATGCCGATTGCGGCCGTGACCCAGATCGATGCGGCCGTCGTCAGCCCGCGCACCGCCAACCCCTCCTTCATGATCACCCCGGCGCCGAGAAAACCGATGCCGGTCATGATGCCCTGCGCCATGCGCGTCGGATCGACCACCACCCGCGAGCCGCCCTGCGCCACGAACCAATGGCTTTCATAGACGGTCACCAGCATCAACAAAGCCGAGGACAGACACACCAGCGTGTGCGTGCGGAAGCCCGCCGGACGGCCGTGATAGCTGCGCTCCAGCCCGATCATGGCACCGGCAGCCAGCGCCGCGCCCAGTCGCATAATGATGTCCAGGAGTTCGCTGCTCATCATTTCAATCTCCTCGTCACCAGCTTTTCTTGTTAACGCCGCAACCGCAGATAGATCTCCGGCAGCTTGTTGGGCAGGCTGTTGATGTGATCGAGCACCAGGTAGTGCCCGGGGCCGAAAATCTGCGGCAGGTACTGGTTGGCCATGGTGTCGACGGTGACGCAGAACGGATGCACGCCCTTCGCCACCGCCTCCTTGACAGCCATGCGCGTGTCTTCGTGCAGATACCGGCGGTCGCCACCGTCGTCATAGTCTTCTGGCCGGCCATCCGAGAGGATCAGCAACAGCCGGCGCCGGCTCTCGACGCCCTCGAAGCGCGCGGTGGCATGACGGATCGCCGCACCCATGCGCGTCGCCAGCCGCCCCGACATGCCACCGATCTGCGCACGAATATCCTCCGACATGGTTTCGTCGAAACCCTTCAGCGTGTAATAACTGACATTGTCGCGGTACTTCGAACAGAAACCGGCGATCGAATACGCATCGCCCACCTCTTCCATGCTCTCCGCAAACAGCAGCACGCCGGCACGCACGCGGTCGACCAGGCGGCCGCCGCCCTCGGGCAGGTGCTGCATGATCGAGGTCGACATGTCGGCGAGCAGCGTAACCGCGACTTCGCGCTGGCGGATCTCGCGGCGCTTGTAGATATTGGGCCGCGGCGAGCGCCCGGCGCGTTTCTCCGCGACATAGCTCACCACCGCGTTGAGATCCATGTCGTCGCCGTCGAGCTGCTGCGTCAGCGGTGCCGTGCGCGTCGGTTTCTGCGACTGGATCGCCTTCTTCAGCCGCTTCAGCGCGTTCGCATACTGTTTCATCAGCCGCTGGGTCTCGGCCATGTTCGATTCGGCGAGCCGCTTCTCCTGCACCCAGCTCCAGTTGCGCTTGTAGCGCGACTCGCGGTAATCCCATTCCGGATAGGGGATGCCCTTGTCGCTGCTGCCGTGGTGCGGCCCTTCCTTGTCGCTCTGTCCCGAAGCACGCGCCGACTGGCCCGACGAATCGCCATAGCTCGGCATCTCCTGCTTCTCGCCGTCCTCGCCCTGATCTCCGGATTCCGCGTTCTTGGGCGCTTCGGTTTCCTCGCCGCCTTCCTCCTGCTGCTGGCTGTTCTGGTCGGCGCCGGACTGCGTCTGCTGGGACTCGTCGTCGCTTTCCTGCGGGTGCGCCATGCGCGATGCATTCGGACTGCGTCCCGGCAGATACGCCGCGTGGAACGCCTCGAGGTCGGTGACCGCCGGCAGCGACATGGTGCGGTGGATTGTTACCGCCACACGGTAGGCATCGGCCACCGTGGCACCCGGTTCAAACAGCGGCGCGAAGCGCGGATCGACCGCACCGCCGCTGCCGTGGGCCAGCGCCGCGTCGAGGCTCGCCAGCGCCAGATCGTAGTAAGCCGCAGTCTCCGGATGACGCACACCCAGCCCGTGTGCAGCATTGCGCATGCGCTTGAGATAGTTGGGCACGTTGTGCTGCACGCCGAAATCGACGCGCAGGTCTTCGCAGATGTCAAAAACCAGCTGGAAGCGCAGCGCATCGTCGCCAAAGCGCATGAACAGCGGCGCCCACGACACCACGCCGGTCTTCGGGAAATCGACTTTCGCCTCGGCGAACATGTCCTGCATCGCCGTGCGATCGAAGGTGCGATAACGCATGTGCCCCGCGGTATGCAGCACGGCGAGGATGGCCTCCTCGCGGTCGGCCATCACCGCCGGAAAATAGATGCTCCTGCCGTCGGTCTCGATGAACGGCCGCCCCTTCTCCGGCGACCAGGCGCTCTCCCTGAGGTCGAACTCGCCGCCGAACCAGACATCGAGCAGCATCGCCAGCAGGCGGTTGCGGTCGGTCAGCCGGTAGCCCGGCAGATGTTCCAGCAGCAGTGACAGGCTTTCTTCGGACTCGAGCCGGAAATAGGCTTCGCCGCGGGCGCGCCCGGATTGCATGATGTCGGCACCGCGTGAAGCCCACGACAGGATGGCCTGGGCGCCGAGCAGGTTGCGCACGCGGATTGCGCCCGGCAGATAGGTCGACAGCATCAGCTTGCGCGATTCGTACAGCTCTTCGGCGGGTGCGGCCAGTTGCTCGATCGCGGTGATGCCGCCGTGGCGGCCGGCGAGTTCCAGCACCGGCGTCGCGAAATACGCCGCGCCGCTCTCGATCTGCCGCGCACACCATTGAAAGCCGATTTCCGCCCAGCGCTGCTCGCCGGCGTGACCCAGCGAACCGTAGGCGCGGGCGACGTTGGCCATGAAGCCTTCCAGTGCGCGCCACGACGCGCGCCACTGCATGAAGGCCAGGGCCTGGCCGGTCCATGGCAATACGGTTTCCGACACCCGCTCGACGTCAAGGCTGCCGCGGATGAATGCCTTGCCGGCATCACGCTCGAAACTGAACAGCGCGGTGCAGGCCGCCAGCCACTGCAGCGCCACGTCTTCGCCGTGGGGCACGATCGCCGGCAGCACCTGCTCGACTTCGCGGTGCGCGACGACGCTGAGTTCCCTCAACTGGGCAAGGGCTTTGGTGACGGCGGGGGAGTATTTCATGTCTCAGTGATCCGGCCTGACTGCCTTCGAGACCACGTCACCCCGGCGAAAGCCGGGGTCCAGGGGTTTGGCGACTCCTGGATTCCGGCTTTCGCCGGAATGACGGATCCGGAAATTACGCGAAATGCGCGTTGACGATTTCCATCAGCGCATCCGACAGTTCGACGTCATCGGTAATCGGATTGACCATCGCTACCTGGCAGGCCACCACCGGATCGAGCCCGGCACCCATCATGCTCGCGGCGTAGACCAGCGCGCGGGTCGAGGTCGATTCCTCGAGGCCGTGGTCCTTCAGCAACCGCGCCTTGCGGCCGATGGCGACCAGTTGCTGCGCGATTTCCGGCTTGGTGCCCGGCACTTCCCTGAGCAGGATCTTGCGCTCGACTTCCTCCGGCGGAAAATCGAAATTGATGGCGATGAAGCGCTGCTTGGTCGAGGGCTTCAGGTCCTTCAGCACCGTCTGATAGCCGGGGTTGTACGAAATCACCAGCATGAAATCCTCGTGCGCGTCGATTTCCTGGCCCTTCTTTTCGATGGTCAGCTTGCGCCGGTGATCGGTCAGCGAATGGATGACCACGGTCGAATCGGTGCGCGCCTCGACGATTTCGTCGAGGTAGCAGATCGCGCCGGTTTTCACCGCGCGGGTCAGCGGACCGTCGTGCCAGATGGTATCCGCACCTTCGAGCAGGAAGCGGCCGACCAGGTCGGAACTCGTCAGATCCTCGTGGCAGGACACCGTGACCAGCGGACGCTTCAGCTGGAAAGCCATGTATTCCAGGAACCGCGTCTTGCCGCAGCCGGTCGGGCCCTTCAGCATTACCGGCAGACGGCGCTTGTAGGCGGCTTCGAATACCGCCACTTCGTTGCCCTGCGGTTCGTAGTACGGCGACACATCGCCGACTTGCGGCATCTGAACGATATCGTGTTCCACACCGCGCACGCGGCTTGTTGCAGTCTTCATCAACGCTCCAGAGTCAAATTCAAGGGTTCACCGCAGGGCAGTCGGCTGATCCGCCAGCCGACCTTCACGGACACAACGCGTCTTGATGTAGAGGTAAACATGCCGCGCCGTGCGCACGGCCATTTTCTCCGGGACCTTCGGCAACGCGTCCCTGCGCCCCATATTAATACAGTTGCGGTAGTACACAAGTTCCCGGCAGTTGTCGCGAATCGCGTTCCAGGTCGGATCGCCCTTCACCAAAACCTTGAAGGCCTCGAGGAAATCGGCATCAATCCCCGGTGGCGCTTTCTGTCCGGCAGCAGCAACATAGGCCGTGACCAGCTTTTGCATCAGTTCGATGGTTGACGCGACCGTGTCGTCCAGCGACAGCGCCTCGCCGCGTGCGAGCGCGGCCTCGCGCTCGGCCAGCGCCGCATCGACTTCGGCAAAAACCGCGGCAAGTTCGCCCTGCGGGGTTGCAGCGTCTAGAATGGCAGTCATCGCATCGAGGAGCAGATCATGTCCGACCAAATCATAAAATTCATTAAAATCAATAACTTGCAATATAACACCCTGCGCGACCCGCAAGTCTACCGGCGCGTCGCCGGCGAAGCCTTGCGCATCCAGGTCGGCGTCGGGGGCCGCGGTGCAGTGCGCGTGACGCTGGCCGACGAAAAAGGCACGAACCTCGTACAGGGCGACGTGCAGGCGCCGGGAACATTTTCGCACGAGCTGACGTTTGCGCGACCCGGCGTGCGCATTGTGACCATCGGCGCGCAACATGCGGACCGCAGCGAGTCGCGCGATATGCGGCTGGATATCATGGCGCATGCCTGGGTGGGCTAGCACTGTGCGCCCGCCGGGCTGACCATCGTCACGCACCCGCTGAAGGGACACCCGATGCAACGCGCCACCACCAGGCTTCGCACCCTCGTCAAGGCCGGCAAATTCCTCGAACTGCCCGCGGTCCACGACCCGCTGAGCGCGAAGCTCGCCGAAAGCGTCGGCTTCAAGACCATCTACAACGGCGGCTTCGTCACCGGCGGCAGCACCACCATCAGCGAACCGTTGCTGACCATGAACGAGCAGATCACCGTCGCCGGCAACATGGCCAATGCCGTGAACATCCCGGTGATCATGGACGCCGGCGCCGGCTGGGGCGAGCCGCTGCACACCATGCGCACCGTGCGCGAATGCATCCGCGCCGGCATCGCCGGCGTGCACATCGAAGACCAGTTGTTCCCCAAGCGCGCGCATTACCATACCTACGTCGCGCACAACATTCCAGTCAACGAGTTCCGCGACAAGATCCGCCTCGCCTGCGAACAGCGCGACCAGAGCGACCGCGATTTCGTGATCATCGCCCGCTCAGATGCCTGCCGCGAGCAGGGTTTCAAGGAAGCGGTAAAACGCATGAATCTCGCCCGCGACCAGGGCGCCGACATGGGACTGATTTTTCCGCGCACACCGGACGAAACCAGAAAAGCGCCCAAGGTCTGCAAATTGCCGATGGTCTACGTGCAGAGCCGCGGCAACCGCGACGGCCGGCCGCTCTACTCCTTCCAACAGCTCGAAGACATGGGCTACGCCGGCAGCATCGACGCCATCCTGTCGGTGGGCGTGCAGTTCCATTTCATGCGCAAGGCGCTGCTGGAACTGCGCAAGACCGGCGACTACACCGGCATCTCGCAGAAAGACTACGTCACCGCCCGCAAGCAGATCGAAGACCTGATCGGGCTGGAGGAATACTACAAAATCGAGCGGGAAACCGTTGAAAAATTGGAGCGCGGAACGAAGGGCAAGCGCCGCTGAGTGACATTGGCAGTGCCCCGCCCTGCATACTTCGACACGAATGGAATTCGACTCCGGCACTCCTGATTCGACGTGCGAAACAGGCTTGCCCGGTTTCCGGTAAAGGAGGACACAAAATGAAAAAAATGTGGCTGTTGGCTGCGGGGTTGGCGGCGTTGTTTTCCGGCGCAGCTTCTGCACAATCGTGGACGCTGTATGTGCCGCCGGAACGCGATTTTCGCGTGTTGTTCCCGGCGCCGCCCATGCGTCTGGACACGCCATCCGGCGGCGTGGAGTTTCGCGCGGACTCCGGACAGCAGTTTTCCGTTTTCCGCCATGATCCGGGCCGGCTGGCTGGAGGCAAATCGGCTCGCGACGACATCATCGAGCGCCTCGGCAACGGCGATCGCAGCGTCAGAAGCTACGGGCAGGATGACGGCGATCTCGCGCCCAATGAATTCCTGTTCCGGGTCGGCGGGGCGTGGAGCATGCATCGGGCCATCGTCGAATCCGGCCGCTATTACGAACTGGTCGTTAAAGCTTCGGTCGATGAACGTGTCGCCCCGCAGGAGGCACGGGATTTTTTCAACTCATTCCAGACCGGAAGCAGCAGCGGCATCCCTGCATTGACCAACCTGCCCGGACCGGACACCTGCAAGGCCAGGTCCAACGCATTTTCACGGCGGTTCTGCGAATATCTGACCTGCCTGGCGCCGGGCACCGAAAACCATCCGGTATGCCAGGCGCTGCCACGCCTGTTCCGTAACTGAAACTGACACCAGGGTATCCGGGGAAAGCCCGTCCGCGATGCACTGCCGCGTCCGGTCAGGCAGCGCAGTTCGCTCCAGTGGCACTCGCGCTCAGGCTGGCCGCACACCCGGCGCAAGACGCAGGACTGGCTGTCGGTGCAGGTTCAACGTGGGCACACTGCGTTTTGCCCGCCCGGCTTGCTGATCCCGATTGTGCCAGAGTCGAATCACTGCCCGGCGAGGAGCGCGACAAAACCGCAGCAAGCAGGCAATGCGATTCTGCAAGCGACTTCAGACTCCGGACACTGGGGTAGACTGCCACGATGAAACGTATCGCGATTCTCACCAGCGGAGGCGACGCGCCCGGAATGAATGCCGCGGTGCGGGCAGCGACGCGAGCGGCCCTGGCGCAAGGGTGGCAAATCCATGGCGTGCGCAATGGCTACGCCGGATTGATCGCCGACAACATGGAGCTGCTGCGGGCGCGCAACGTCGGCGGCATCATTCAGCGCGGCGGCACCGTGCTGGGCAGCGCGCGCTGCCCGGAATTCCTCGAGGCAGAGGGCCGCGCAAGGGCCCTGCACAATCTCGCGCGGCGCAAAATTAATGCCCTGATAGTCATCGGCGGCAATGGCTCGCAGACCGGGTCGAGCCTGCTCGCCGCCACCGGCTTCCCGGTCATCGGCCTGGCTTCGACCATCGACAATGACGTGTTCGGCACGGACGTATCGATCGGCGTCGATACCGCGGTCAACGTCACCCTTGAGGCGATTGATCGCCTGCGCACTACGGGTGCGTCGCATCAGCGTGCGTTCCTGGTTGAAACCATGGGCCGTCGCTGCGGTCATATCGCGCTGTTCGCGGGCATCGCCGGCGGCGCCGAAGTGATCGCGATTCCCGAGCGTGAGGTCAGGCCCCAGGAAGTTGCAGAACGCCTCGGCGCTGCATATGAGCGCGGCAAGACACATGCCATCGTGGTAGTCGCCGAAGGCGCGCGCCACGGTGCGCAAGCCATGATGCGCTATTTCGCAAAACACCGGGACAAGATCGGCTTCGAGTTGCGCGTCACCACGCTCGGGCACGTGGTGCGGGGCGGCATTCCGTCCGCGTTCGATCGCGTGCTCGCCACCCGGCTGGGCGCAGCCGCCATCGACTGGCTCGCGCGCGACGCGGCAGGCATGCTGCTCGGCATGCGCGGCAGCGACATTGTCGCCACGCCGCTGGAAGAGGTTGCCGGCAACACGAGGTCCATCGACATTGCGCTGCTGGATATGGCGCGGGTATTGGCGCAATAGCGCGGCAGAATCTCTTACCAAAACTTCAGTGCCCCGGGACCGCCGATCTCCGACTACGCAGCCGCGATCATCACGCTCGACCGCGTTTTTTCAGTCTATTGCACGAACGGACGGCAGGTCATTCCGCTGATCCCGCCTTTTGCGTCGCGGCCGCGCGGTTTTTACTTCTAGGCAGGGAACCGGGCTCCGTCCCCATCCCCCTACCGCTTCTTCACCGCTTTTTTCCGCGCCGGTTTCGCCGCTTTCTTTACCGAACGCTTCCGCTTCGCCGCCTTGGCGCCGCCCGCCGCGCGCGCCAGGAACGGCCGCAATTCACGCACGTTCTTCAGCGTTTCCAGATCGTTCACCCGCCTGATGATCGCCTCGGTGTTTTTGGCGCCCAGCACCGGCGCCATCAGCGCCCGCGCCTTGGCGTTGACCTGTTCGGTCGTCATCGGATTCTCCTGCGTGCCCGGCGCATGGCGCGTGAAGTGGCTGAACGTGCGGCCATCCTTCAGCGTCACCTCCACCCGGCCGCTGCGCGGCGCGGCGGGGTCCATCAGCGCCTTGTCCGCCACCAGTTCCACGCGCGCCTTCGCGGCACGCACCCGCGGATCCTGCATCCGCGCATAGGAATGGCTGTCCTCGAACGAAACGGTGCCCTCCACCAGCGCCACCGCAATGATGTGCTGGCAGTTGACGTCAGGCATCGCGCGGTCGTTGACGATGCGCGCGCCGTCCTCGGGCAGGCTGACGACGATCTTCTCGACGTTGTCCACGCTGAGCCCGTGCCGGCGATGCAGTTGCAGAAATGCATCGAGCGGCGACTGGATCGGATAGCCGACCGAAAACGGCTTGATCGCGGTCTCGCGGACAAAATAGCGCTCACCCAGTCCCGCCACCATTTCCTCCGGATGCGGGTTGGCGGACAGCGCGATCAGCACGTTGTGCTCGCCGTCGAACACGTCCCACACGCCGCTGAGCCCCATCTGCGCCATTACCGCCGCGGTGACGCCATTGCGCGCGCCCATGCCGGAGAAGTCGAAGGCTTTCTCGACATGCTCGGCATCGCGCACCCAGCTCCACACGCCGGAGACCTGCTGCGCCGCGTACGACAGCGCGTGGCGCATGCCCGTCTCGTCCAGCCGCGCCAGCGCGGCCGCGGCACCGACGCTGCCCATGGTCGAACTGGTGCCCTCGGCGCTGCGGTGCGCCGCGCGCACCTGGTCCGCGCCCAGCGCCAGCAGGAAGCGGCAGCACAGGTCATAGCCCAGCGTCACCGCGTTGAGCAGTTCTTTTCCCGAACGGCCTTCACGTTCGGCCATCGCCAGCGCCGCCGGCACTACCGAACAGCCGGGATGCGCCTTGGTCGCCGGATGGAAGTCGTCGGTCTCGTCGGCGTGGGCGAACATCGCATTGGCCAGCGCGGCGTTGATCGCCGTGGTGCGGATGTCGGTGGTGGCCACGGTCGCCTCGGCCACCCCGCCCTGCGCGCGCACGAACCGGATCGCCATCACGCCGGGTTTCAGATGCGCACCCGACACCATCGCGGCAATGGAATCGAGTATGCGGTGCCGCGCATCGCGCGCCACGTCCGGCGCGAGCTTCCGCGTCCGCGCTGCCACCATGTACTTCGCCAGCCGGCCGGTGATATCAGTTGCTGCCATGGGCATGCTCCTCTTGGAATTGAGGCGATAGTTTAACGTTGCCCGGACGGATTGACCCGATATCGCAGGAGTCGATTTGTTTTTCCCGCAAAAGAATACAACCCTGGTACTTGCAGTTGCTCAATTCGCAACAGCGAATTGCCGATGTTATTTGGCCCGCGCGGTATGGTGGCGGCTTAGAACCGCGATTTGCGCCTCACTGGCGCGCTTCATGACCTTCGTATAGACCTTCTTCTTTTCTTCGGAAGAAGCGTCACGAATAACCTCCGAAAATCGGCCGGAGTCGGTGGACCGGGATTTCCAGCTCAGGGGCATTTCCAGCTCAGGGGCATCGACTGTCCTTATAACATATTGATTTTATTATATATTTTAATGTGTTGCCCGTTCATAACCGAATCATGCCCGCCGGAGGTCCACGGCGCGAGACCGTAAATATCGATTTGTGGCTCGACCGGCGCCGAATCTTGCAGTATGCGTTTTGTATATATATATCCTGCTGCCATGCGCGTCGAGTTCGACCCGGCAAAAGCCAACCTGCTCAAGCACCGGGTTTCATGCGCCGACGCCGAGGGCGTGTTCAATGATCCACTCGCCCTGACGATCGAGGATCCCGATGCCGAAGGTGAACAACGCTTCATCACGATCGGGCTCGCCAGCGCTTGCGCATTCCCGGTGGTGGTCTACACCGAGCGCAATGGCGGTTACCGACTGGTCTCGGCGCGACGCGCATTTCGATCTTCATCGATAACGCGGTGCTGGATGAATTCCGCGCCCGTGCCGAGAAGGCAGGAACGGGTTATCAAACGATGATGAACGACGCGTTGCGCAAGTATCTGAGCGGAACCGAACAGCCCGTCACGGCGGAATTGCTGTGCCAGGTCCTGCGTCAGGAAATGCCGGCATACCTCAAGGAGGCCGCGAGCCAGGCCGCGCGGACATCGAACAAACGCAATGGCCGCTAGCCGCCATGCCGGCGCGCCCCGAAGGAAGTCCCCTTGGGGGGCACGCCGGCATCCAGGAAAACGTCATTGGTTTGCGAAGGACTTTTCTGGACCCCGGCGTACGCCGGGGTGACGACGCGGGGAGGCCTGGCGCTCGATGGCGCAAAAAAGCCGGGGACTCGCCCCGGCTTTTTTATTTTGCTGAACTGCCCTGAAGCGGTTACTTCTTCTTGACCGCCTTCTTCACCGGCTTGGCTGCTTTTTTGGCGGCCGCCTTTTTCGGCGCAGCTTTTTTTACCGCCCTGCCTTTGGCCTTCCCGCCCATCGCCTCCTGCGCCGCGCTGCGCCCGGCAATGCGCCCGAACACCGCGCCCGACATCAGCCCGGTGCCCAGTGGGTAGTTGTAATGGAACAGCCCGCCGACCATTTCGCCGGCGGTGTAGAGGCCGGGGATGGGTTTCCAGCCGGTGGAGATCACCTGCGCGTCGGTGTTGATCTTGATGCCGCCGAAGGTGAAGGTAATGCCGCCGGTCACCGGCCATGACACATAGGGCGGCGTGTCGAGTTTCTGCGCCCAGTTCGATTTCGGCGGGTCGATGCCTTCGGTGTGCAGGCCGTCGAGCACCGCGGCGTTGAACGGTCCACCGCGTTCGCAGGCGGCGTTGTATTCCTTCAGCGTCTGCATCGCCTGCGCCTGATCGACTTTCAGTTGTTTGACCAGGCCTTCCAGCGTGTCAGCGCGGAACGGCTCGCTGCTCGAATAGCGCGGCTCCAGCAGGTGCATGGTCTTGGCGTCGAAGATCTGGTAGACCATGCCCTTCGGCTGTTTGAGGATCAGGCCGCCGTACTTGGCGTAGGTGAACGACTGGAAATCCGGCGCCTCGTCGATCCAGCGCCTGCCTTCGACGTTGATCATCACGCCGTACGGATACGACAAGCGGTTGGTCTTGTCGGTGAGGTCGCGGCGGCCGTAGTCGGGCGCGTCGGTGACGATGGGCGTGGCATGGCAGCCGCCCCAGTGGCCCCAGGGCATCGCGCCGGCTTCGATCGCCATGCGCAGGCCGTCGCCGTAGTTGAAGTTGGAGCCGCGCACCTTGGCGTGGCCCCATTCCTGGCCGAGGAAATGCGTGCGCCACGCGGGATTGGTTTCGAAACCGCCGCAGGCGAGGATCACCGCGCCGGCCCTGATGGTCTGCAGGCCTTTTTCGCCGCGCACCACCACGCCGCGGACCGCGCCCTGCCCGTTCATCGCGAGGTCGAGCACGTGTGCTTCGTAACGGATCTCGACGCCCATGTTCTCGCAGGTCTTGAACCACTGCTGCGACAGGCCCACGCCCTCGTGCACGGTGCGGATGATCGCGCCCCTGGGCCACTTGACCTTGTCGCCAACCTTGATGCCCATCACCGACTTGGCAAGTTCGAAGTGGTGCTTGCCCACATCCTGCAGCCAGCAGGTGGCGTCGTAGGATTCGTCAATCAGCAGTTTCGACAGCTCGGGGTCGGAGCGGCCGTCGGTGACGCGCATCAGGTCTTCGGTGAAGGCCTCGTGCGGATACACCGGCACGCCGCTGCGGAAGCCCGGGTATTCGCTTTCGGCACCAGGCACGAAGCGGTCGAGCTCATCGACGTGGTTGAACACGAAGCGGAAGATCGCGCCGCTGAAATGAGTGTTGCCGCCGCGCTGCGCCTTGGGCGCCTTTTCCAGCAGCAGTACCTTTTTCGCGCCGTTCTCGCGTGCCGACACGGCGGCCGCGCAGGCCGCATTGCCGCCACCGACGACTATCACGTCATAATCCATTTTATGGACTCCAGAGGGTATCGAGTTGAGCTCCTGACGATGAAAGCAGCGGACGCGCGGTGCGCAGGCAGCGGAACTTCGCCAGCGCCCGCAGTATGCGTCGGGCGCCAAAACAGTGTCAAGGATGAGCACATGGTGATGTTGTGTTATGTGGACTGACAGACGTACTCTGGCTGCTTTCCGCGCCGGGATGTGGGTTAAACTGGTCGCCGCACCCGAGGAGGAACCCGCCATGAATGACGACCGCCGCGCCGCTGCTGGGCGCACCGCTGCGCCCACCCGCGAACTCGCCGCCTGGATCAGCGGCCTGAACTACGAGGACATTCCCGCGCGCACGCGCGAAGTGGTGCGCATCGCGATTCTCGACACGCTGGGCTGCGGCATCTACGGCTACAGCACGCCGTGGGCTGACATGATGCTGCGCTGGGCTCGCACCGGCAGCGGCGGCAAGGGTGAAGCGACGGTGTGGGGCGAGAACAGTACGTCGCTGCGCGTTGCCGATGCCGCGCTGGTCAACGGCGTCGCCGCACACGCGTTCGAACTCGACGACTATCACAATGCCAAGCTGCACGCCGGCGCCGTCGCCGTGCCCGCCGCACTGGCCATGGCCGAAAAGCTCGGCGCCGATGGCCGCGCCCTGGTCACCGCGATCGCCGCCGGTTATGAAACCATGATCCGCTCCAGCCTCGCCTCGAATCCATCGGCAACGCGGCTGCGCGGCTGGCACATCACCGGCATCTACGGCCCCTT
>Ga0105107_10000372_pt1 | contig 27901 bp, 17 predicted proteins | sample PPLLaktember2015_6_FD_79335 | JGI IMG/M metagenome (GOLD analysis project Ga0105107, IMG submission 79335) | Freshwater sediment microbial communities from Prairie Pothole Lake near Jamestown, North Dakota, USA - PPLs Lake P8 Core (1) Depth... | ecosystem: Environmental > Aquatic > Freshwater >... | reverse complement strand
CGACGCCCGCGGAAAGACGGAGGGCCGGATCCCCTATGTCGAGGACGCGCGCGAGGGCAAGGAAGAGCTCCTCTACGGCGAGTACGCCCAGGACCACAAGCCTTTCGTCGAACAGACCGAGGCTGTCGGCCACGCCGTCCGGGCCGGCTACCTCTACGCCGGCGCCGCCGACGTCGCTGCCCTGACCGGGGACGCCGCCTACATCGCCGCGCTCGAGAAGATCTGGACCGATATGGTCGGGACCAAGCTCTATGTCACCGGCGGCATCGGCGCCGCCGGGGGCTGGGAAGGCTACGGCCCGCCCTACCGGCTGCCGAACGCCAGCGCCTATGCCGAGACCTGCGCCAACATCGCCACGTTCCTCTGGAACACCCGGATGCAGCGCCTGGGCCTCGACGCGAAGTACGCCGATGTCATGGAACGCATCCTCTACAACGGCGTCCTGTCGGGTATCTCGCTCTCCGGCGACAAGTTCTTCTATCCCAATCCCCTAGCCTCGTTCGGCCAGCACGAGAGGGTGCCCTGGTTCAGCTGCGCCTGCTGCCCGCCGAACGTCGCCCGCATCCTGACCTCCGTGCCGGGATATTTCTATGCGGCCACGAAGGACAGGATCTACGTCAACCTCTTTGCCCAGGGGACGGGCAAGATGCGGGCCGGAGGGACCGGCGTCGAGCTCGTCCAGACAACGGAATATCCCTGGAAAGGGGACATCAAGATCGAGGTCAGACCGGCCAAGAGCGCCGCATTCGCTCTGGCCGTGCGCATCCCCGGCTGGGCCATGAACCGTCCCGTACCCTCCGACCTTTACACCTATGCCGGGCCGGCCGCGATCGAGCCAACGCTCAAGGTCAACGGCGAGCCCGTCGATCTCGCCCTCGACAAGGGCTATGCCCTCATCACGCGGACGTGGAAGTCCGGCGACGTCGTCGAGCTCAGCCTGCCCATGCCGGTCCGGCGCGTCGTGGCCCATGAGGCTGTCGAGGCCGACCGCGGCCGGGTCGCCGTCGAGCGCGGGCCGCTCGTCTATTGCGCCGAGTGGACCGACAATGACGGCCGCGTCTCGAACCTCGTGCTACCGGACGGCGCGGCGCTCGCGGCCGAAGCCCGGCCCGGCCTCCTCGGCGGAGTCGTCGTCCTCACGGGCGAGGCCGATGCCATCAGCGAAAAGGCCGGCCAGATCGTCAGCGAGAAAAGGCCTGTGACCCTCATCCCGTATTACGCATGGGCCAACCGCGGCAAGGGTGAGATGGCCGTCTGGCTGGCCCGCGATCCGTCCAAGGCCCGCGTCGCCCGCGAGCCCGGCCTTTCGGCCAAAGCCGCGGTCACGGCCTCGGAGCGGGCGGTCTCCCCGCGCCGGGCCAACGACCAGTTCGAGCCCGAGAGCTCGGATGACGCCGCGGGCTACATGCACTGGTGGCCGAAGAAAGGCACTGCGGAGTGGATCGACTACACCTTCGAGACGCCTGTCCGCGTCTCCGAGTCATCCGTCTACTGGTTCGATGATACGGGCGCCGGCGGGTGCCGCGTCCCGGCCTCCTGGCGGATCCTCTACCAGACCGGCGAGGATTGGCTCCCGGTCAAGGCCGCCGGCGGATACGCCGTGGCCAAGGACGCCTGGAACACGGTGAGATTCGCGCCTGTCCGGACAAAAGCCCTCCGCCTCGAGGTCCAACTCCAGCCCGACTGGTCGGCCGGCGTCCACGAGTGGACGATCAAGTAGCCGGAGCGATCATGTCGCTTCGACCGGGCCCTTTAGCGGCACACACGACGGATCTGGTCGGTAAGCCGGCGGCGCTCATCCCGACGCCGGCGCTGGTCATCGAGACGGAGGCCCTGGAACGAAACCTGCGTCGGATGTCCGGCTACTTCGGGGGCACACACGCCAAGCTGCGCCCGCACTTCAAATCGCACAAGTGCGTCGCGATCGCCAGGCGCCAGCTCGAGGCCGGCAACGCCGTCGGGATCACGTGCGCCAAGCTCTCGGAAGCCGAGGTCCTGGCGTCCGGCGGCATCCCGGACATCCTCATCGCCAACCAGGTCGTCGGTCCGGGCAAGGCCGAGCGGGTCGCCGAGCTGGCGCGGACATGCCGGCTCACCGTCGCCGTCGACGACGAATCCCAGGTGCGGCAGCTTTCCGCCGCGCTCTCGGGGACGCCCGCCAGGGTCGGCGTTCTGGTCGAGGTGGACATCGGGATGGGCCGCTGCGGCGTCCCGCCCGGCGAGCGCGCGCTGGAGATCGCCCGCGCGGCGGCCGGCGCCCCCGGCCTCGAGTTTCTCGGCCTCCAGGCTTACGAGGGGCACTGCATCACCGTCCTCGACCCCGATGAGAGGCGTCGCCAGGTCCGGGCCTCCATGCAGAAGGCCGTGGCCACGAGGCGGCTCATCGAAGCCGCTGGCCTGCCGGTCCGGGTCCTCAGCGGCTGCGGAACCGGGACGTACGACATGTCGGGCCTCATGGACGGCGTCGACGAGGTCCAGGCCGGTTCCTACGCCCTTATGGACCACTATTATGCGCAAAGGCGGCCCGAGTTCGCCGTCGCCCTCAGCGTCGTCGCGACCGTGATCTCGACGAACGGCGCGGACCACGCCGTCCTCGACGTCGGTGTGAAGGGGGTCGGGGCGGAGTTCGGCCCTCCCGTCCTGGCGGACCGCCCGGACGTCTTCGTCCCGCGCTTCGAATCGGAGGAACATACGTCCCTCAAAGTGGGCGGCCGCCCGCTCAAGGTCGGGGACCGGGTCAGGCTGATCCCGTCGCACGTTTGTACGACCTGCAACCTGCACAGGCGCATCTTCGCCGTCCGGGGCGGGACAATCGAGGACATTTGGGCGATCGAAGGGAGCGGGTGCCTGGAATAGGCGAGCACTCAGACAGAACTCAGAGCCGGAAAAGCCCGGTCTCGAGAAGCTTGAAGAAAGACCGGGCGCAGGCGTCGATATCGTTCGCGGCGTCGTGGGCCCCTTCGTAGGAGCGCCCGAAACAATAGCGGTGGAGCTCTTCGAGGGTCGGCCATTTGTACCCGTAGCCGCCGCCCGGCCGGGGCAGGCCGCAGAGCGCCGTCGTCTCCCTCATCGTGCAGATCCCGGGGAGGTCCAGGAATCCCAGAGACTTCCTTGTCCGGACGAGCTCGGACCCGAGGACACCGCGATCGTAGTCGAAGTTGTGGGCGACGAGCGTCGTCCCCGGCGCCCCGGCCGCCTCGAGGAACTCGTCGAGGACCGCCTCCAGGTCCCGGCCCACGCGACGGGCGTGGGCATGCGAGATGCCATGGATCATCGTCGAATCGACCGGGATCCTGAAGCCCTCCGGCTTGACGATGTGGCACCGCGCGCCTTCGGGATTCCCCCGGGAATCATACCGAGCCCAGGCGAGCTGGACGAGATGCGGCCATTCATCCGCGACCTCTGGCGAGAAATAACGGACCCTCGGGAGCCCCGTCGTCTCGCAATCGAAGAAAAGGAGCTTGCTGTGTCGTACGGGCATCTCTCTCGTTCTCGAAGATAAGGGTTACCCGGATTCGCTCCCGCTGTCAAGGCGAAGGCGGGACGCAAGCGGCGGGCGTTGACAGGCGGCGGAAGCCAAGATACATTCTCCCTTGCCGTCCACGGCCTGTCGGGGATCCATCACTCAGGGCTCACCCCCCGAGCCGAGGGCCGTCCGGACCGGGAAGGAGGAATGATGAACACCCCCCGTGATCCTGCCGCTCACGCTTTAACGGTCCTGGTCGCCTGCGGGATGCTGTTTTCGTTCGTATCGTGCAAGGCCAGGTCGCCCCGGCCCGGCGACGAGCTGGCTGGGGTGACGCAGTTCATCCCAAACGGCTCGTTCGAGGAGATGGACGGCGAGAATCCCAAGGGCTGGACGCATCGGAACTGGCAGCGCGGGAGCGACGCGAAATTCGCGGTCGGGCCCTTCGCTTCCGGTCCCGCCGCGCGTTCGGGCGGCCGGAGCGTCCTGATCTCCTCCGAAAGGGGCGCCGACGCCTCCTGGATCGCGACCGTCCCCATCCGTCCCTATTCGCGCTATAGGCTCGGCGGCTGGATCAAGACGGAGAATCTCGTCCCCGGCGAAAGCCGCGGGGCCCAGATCAACGTCGACGGCGAAGAGGAGTGGCGCACGCCCCCGGTCACGGGCACGCAGGACTGGACGCGGGTCGAGGTCGAATTCGACGCCGGCGCCAACGACGCGATCGTCGTGACGTGCCTCTTCGGCGGCTGGGGCCGGGCCACGGGCAAAGCCTGGTTCGACGACGTCGAGCTCACGCGCCTTTCCGGGCGCGAGCTGGGGCGGCCCGCGGTGACGATCGATGCCGCCAAAACGGGCCGGCCGGTCTCTAAATATATCTACGGCCAGTTCATCGAGCACCTGGGGCGCTGCATCTACCAGGGGATCTGGGCCGAGATGCTCGAGGACCGCAAGTTCTACTGGCCCGTCGGCGAGGGAGAATCCCCGTGGAAGGCCGTCGGGGACGCCGCCCTCGTCAAGATGGACAGGGTCAAGCCCTTCACGGGGGCCCACACCCCGCGCGTGACTCTGAGAGGCGAGGGGCCCGGCGGGATCGCCCAGGAGGGGCTCGCGCTCGTCGAGGGCAGAGATTATGCCGGCCGGATCGTGCTGGCGGGGGATCCGGGCGCCGCGCCCGTCGACATCAAGATCATCTGGGGCGAAGGGCCCGAGGCCCAGGCGACCCTCCCGGTCGACAAGATCGGGCGTGACTACGCCACATATCGCTTCGCTTTCGGGGCCCGGGCCTCGACCGATAAGGCCCGGCTGGAGATCGTATCGTCCGGCCGGGGCTCGTTCAAGATCGGGACGGTCTCGATCATGCCCGCCGACAACATCGAGGGCTTCCGGCCCGAGGTCCTGGCGCTTCTCAAGGAGCTCGATTCGCCGGTCTACCGCTGGCCGGGCGGCAATTTCGTCAGCGGCTATGATTGGCGAGACGGCATCGGCGACCGGGACAGACGGCCGCCCCGCAAGAACCCGGCCTGGACGGGCGTCGAGCACAATGACGTCGGCATCCACGAATACATGGACCTGATGCGGATCATCGGTTCCGAGCCCTACATCACGGTCAACAGCGGCCTGGGCGATGTGGCCATGGCCCTCGACGAGCTCCAATACGCCAATGGCCCCCCCGACACCGAGATGGGCCGGCTGCGGGCGGCCAACGGCCACCCCGAGCCGTGGGGCGTCAAGTTCTGGGCCATCGGCAACGAGATGTACGGCGATTGGCAGCTCGGCTACATGCCCCTCTCCGATTACGTCAAGAAGCACACCCAATTCGCCGTGGCCATGAAGGCCATGGACCCGTCGGTCCGGGTCGTGGCCGTGGGCGCCGTCGGGCGATGGAGCGAGACCATGCTGGCCGAGGCCTCGAACCACATGGACCTCATCAGCGAGCACTTCTACGTCCAGCACAAGCCCGGGCTGCTCGGCCATGTCAACCAGGCGCCGGCCGAGGTCCGCCGCATCGCCGAGGCCCACCGCAAGTACCGGGCCGCGATCCCGACGCTCAAGATGAAGGACGTCCCGGTCGCCCTGGACGAGTGGAACTACTGGTATGGCCCCCACGTCTACGGCGAGCTCGGGACGCAGTACTTCCTCGAAGACGCCCTCGGCGTCGCGGCCGCGCTCCACGAATTCGCCCGGCAGAGCGATGTCTATTTCATGGCCAATTACGCCCAGACGGTCAATGTCATCGGGGCCATCAAGACGTCGAAGACGGCGGCCGTCCTCGACACGACGGGCGTCATCCTGGCTCTCTACCGGAAGCACTTCGGGACGATCCCCGTGGCCGTCGGGGGGACGCCGGAGCCTCTCGACGTCATGGCCTGCTGGACGGACGAGGCCAAGGGCGTCCTGACGCTTTCGGTCGTCAATCCGACCAAGACGGCCCTGACGCTCTCGCTGGACGCCGGGAAGCTGAAGCTGCCGAAGACGGCCAGGCTCTATCTCGTCGCAGGCGACGACCCGCGGGCCTGCAACGTGCCCGGCCAGCCGCAGCAAGTCGCGGTCCGGGAGACCGAGTCCGTACCGTTCGGCAGGAAGCTGGCCGTCCCGCCGATCAGCGTTTCACTTTACGAGATCGCCGTCCGCTAGTTCCTCCTGACGAAGCGGAGATGGCGGACGCGGCCGGCATAGACGCGGAAGCCGTCGATCGCGCCCGACCGGTCGCGCGTGAAACGGATGACATTGCCCTCGGACTCGAACATATCGGCGGTGACCGGCGTCAGCGTGAACCGCAGGGCCGGCCGGAAGCGGACTTTGAGTTTCCCCTCCTCGACGGTGAGGACGTAGGTCGTGTCGATCTCTTCGCTGTCATACGTCCCGGCATAGGCCTCGAGTTCGGCCGGCTTCGGAGTGAACGCGGGAACGGCTTCCCAAAGCCGGGGCTTGGATTGCCCATCCAGCTGCCGCATCCTGGTCGGGGCCCCCGCCGTCCCGATCTCGAAGACGGCCTGCTGGGATCCGTCGGCCGCGGCGAACGTCGTCGCCGACAAGGGGACGACGGGCAGGCCGGCGATGCGCAGGGTTTTGCCGTCCTTCTCGAGCTCGACCTTCAGAACGGCGTCGGTCAACGGCTCCCAGTAAGCGCCGAGGAATTTCTTGAGCGTTTCCGCGGGCACGGCTGCCGCCTCGGGTTTGGCCGGCTCTGAGAGCTGGCCCGCGAGGAAGATATCCGCCACCTCGTGGGCCAGCCGGGCCGGCCCCGACACCGTCACGTTGCTCAATACTGCGATCGACAGGCGGGCGGTCGGGAAGCGGGCGAGGAATGTCTGGTATCCGGCCGTTGACCCGCCGTGGCTGACCTCGGGCACGCCCTTGTGCGCCGTCACATTCAAGCCCTGGGCGTAAACGATCTCCGAGCCGTCGTTGAGCCGGCCCCGCGTCTCGAGCTGGTCGACGAAGGCCCGCCCGCCGACCCGCGGGTTGTCGAGGTTCTCGTTCCAGATGAGGAGATCTCCGACCGTTGTCAGAAGGCCGCCGTTGCCGATGACGTTCGTGAAGGACATGTTCGTAAAGAACGTTCCGTCGCTCTTCCGCCCGTAGGCCGTGGCCCGGTCGGGAACGATCTCATGAAAGTCGTCCCGCCATTGGGTCCGCGTCATCCCCAGCGGCTTGAACAGCCGCTCCTGGCAGAAGGCGTCCAGGCTCTTGCCGGAGGCGCGCGCGACCACGACGCCGAGCAGGGTGTAGCCGGTATTGCAGTAGAGATACTCGGCGCCGGGCTCGAAGTTCAGCTCCTTCATGCGGGCGACGAGCTCCAGGATCTCGTCGACCGTGTGCACGACCAGGCCCGTCGGCCGCCCGGCGAGGCTCATCAGCCCCCACTGGCTCCGCAGGCCGCTCGTGTGGTTGAGCAGATGGCGGACGAGAACGGGCTTCCCGAAATCAGGCACTTCGGGGACGTGCTTGCGGACGGGGTCGTCGAGCGAGAGCTTGCCGTCCTGGCAGAGAAGGGCGATGGCCGCCGCCGTGAACTGCTTGGCCACCGAGCCCGACTCGAAGACCGTGTCCGGCCGCAGCCGGATCCCGTACTCGAGATTGGCCATCCCGTAGGCCTTGACCAGGACGGGTTTGCCGTCGACGGCGACTCCGACAACACAGCCAGGCGTGTCGCTCCGGCTCCAACGCTCGAAGATGCGGTCGACCTTGGCCTCGGTCGACAGCTCCGGCGCCTTGAGGGCGGGCGCCGGCTGTTGCGCCGGGAGCGCGGATAGCGCCGTGAATGTCGCCAGCGAGAGCCCCAAAGCGATGGCCACCCGGTTCCTACGCATGCTCATAGGTCCTCCTCCCATCCGATCGCCAGAATGATCGCCGGCCTTTCGATCATACGATATCACATCCGGCGATACCCCCGCCGGTCTTTCCGGCGAAACCCCCGGGAATTCCTGGGATACGTTCCGGTTCCAGGAGAAGCGAGCGATGTCCCGGACCGCCCGGCCCGATCTCCAGCGCGATCTCCGGTCGCGCGGCCTTGACCGGCCCGGCCAAAATGGATATCTTCCCAGACATCATTGCGCTTTCCTGGAGGAGGAGATCATGACCATCGCCGCCCCAAACGCCCGATCCCGCCGGATCCGCCGCGCGTCCGCCTGCGCCCTGGCCATCGCCCTGGGCCTCGGACTGGCGCTCCTGCCGGCCATCGCCCAGCAGAAGGTCCACGAGGAGTACACGAAGAAAATTCAGGAATTCACGACCGACCCGTGCTTCATCACCAAGTACGTGAACTACCTGCCCTATGCGGAAGGCATCCCCTCGCCGCTCGAGGTCCTCGGCCATATCGCCGGCGCGAAGGACGTCCTGACCTACTCGGCCGACGTCTACAAGTACATGCGGGCCCTGGCCGCCGCGACGCCCCGGGTCAAGGTCTTCGACATCGGCAAGACCGAAGAGGGCCGCGACTGGATCGTCGTCGCCGTCGCCGACGAGGAGACGATCAAGAACCTCGACCGCTACAAGGAGATCGCCGCCAAGCTCGCCGACCCCCGCGGCCTTTCCGACGCCGAGGCGCAGTCGCTCCTCGCCCAGGCCAAGCCCATCTACTGGGCCACGGGCGGCATGCATTCCGGCGAGACGGGCTCGGTCGAGATGCTCATGGAGCTGGCCTACCGCATCGCCGTCGACGAATCGCCGTTCGTCAAGACCATCCGTGAGAGCGCCATCACCCTCATCACGCCGATCCTCGAGGTCGACGGCCGCGACAAGCAGGTCGACGTCGGCATGGCCAAGCGCAAGGACCCCAAGGCTAACGTCCCGACCCGGCTCGTCTATTGGGGCAGGTATGTCTCCCACGACAACAACCGCGACAACCTCGGCCTGACCCTGAAGCTGAGCCAGCACATCATGAAGGTCTTTCTCGAATACCACCCGGTCGTCATGCACGACCTCCACGAATCCGTCTCGCACCTCTACATCTCCACGGGCACGGGCCCCTACAACGCCTGGCTCGACCCCATCGTCATCGACGAGTGGAGCCTCCTGGCCTACCGCGAGATTAACGAGCTGACCAAGCTGGGCGTCCCCGGGGTCTGGACCCATGGCTTTTATGACGGCTGGGCCCCGAACTACGCCTTCTACGCGGCCAACGGCCACAACTCCATCGGCCGGTTCTACGAGACCCAGGGCGCGGGCGACGCCTCGACCCGCATCATCGCCGCCTCTCCCGACCGGGCCTGGTTCCGGCCCAATCCGCCCCTCCGCTCGACCCTCTGGTCCATGCGCAACAATGTCAACCTTCAGGAAAGCGGCGTCCTCATCGGCATGAACCATGTCGCCTCGCTCAAGGACAAGTTCCTGGAGAACTTCTACCTCAAGAGCAAGCGCTCCGTCGCCAAGGCCCGGGCCGAGGGCCCGGCGGCCTACGTTTTCCCCGGCGACGACCCCCGGCCCGGCCAGCAGGCCCGCCTCCTGCGCCAGCTCCAGGCCCAGGGCGTCGAGGTCCACCGGGCCGACAAGGCGTTCAAGATCAAGGACGCTGCTTATCCGGCCGGAAGCTATGTCGTCCGCATGGACCAGCCCTATTCGCGCATGGCCGATCTCATGCTCGACAAACAGTACTTCAACGTCAATGACCCTCGCCCCTACGACGACGTCGGCTGGACGCTCGGCCCGCTCTACAACGTCAAGACCGTCCGGGTCGACGAGGTTGCCGTGCTTGACGCGCCCATGACGCTCGTCAAGGGCGAAGTCGCGGCTCCCGGCGGCGTCGCCCGCCTCGCCAAGGGTGCCGCCCAGGGCTATCTCATCAACCACAACGCCGACAACGCCCTGGCCACATTCCGCTTCGCCCGCAAGGACCTCAAGATCCAGGCGGCCGAGAAGGAGTTCGAGGCCCAGGGCCGGAAGTTCCGGGCCGGATCTTTCGTCATCAAACCCGCGGACAATCCGGCCAACCTCGAGTCCCTGCTCGACGAGGCGGGGAAGGCCCACGGCTTCACCGCGGTCGCCGCGGCGGCCGTTCCCTCCGTCCCCATGCATGAGGCCGGCGCGCCGCGCGTCGCCGTCATGCACACCTGGCAGAACACCCAGACCGAGGGCTGGCTGCGCGTCGCGCTCGACGAATGCGGCATCCCCTACGATTACATCTCGGTCCACGCCGTCCGCGACAACGCCAAGCTCCGCGACACGTATGACGTCATCATCTTCGGCCCCTCGTCGCCCGACGCCCTCAGCGTCGTCAGCGGCCTCGCCGGAGACAAGCCCATGCCGTGGAAGAAGACCGAGCTCACGCCGAACATCGGCGTCGTCGACTCGACCGACGACATGCGCGGCGGGCTCGAGCTCGACGGCATCCTGCACCTCCGCGACTTCGTCAAGGCCGGCGGGGTTTTCATCACCCTCAGCTCGAGCTCGGCGCTCCCGATCCACTACGGGCTGGCCCAGGGCCTGTCGATCCGCGACACGCCGAACTTATGGGCCCGGGGCAGCGTCTACAGGGCCGACATCGGCGACAAGACGAGCCCGCTAGCCTACGGCTACGACGACACGCTCGGCATCTACTTCAGCCAGTCGCCCGTTTTCGCCATCGGCGGGATGGGCGGCCGGGCGAGGGGCATGATGGCCGGGATGGGCGGAGCCCCTCAGGGCCGGGTCTCGGGGCGCGGCAGCGTCAACGACCCCGATATCCCGCAGGGCCGCGCCCGCGACCTGGGTCAGAAGGCGCTCGAGGAGTTCCGCAAGGCCCAGAAGGACGCCGCCGAGCAGGAGGCCGAGGAAGGCCCGCGCGCGGCGCTGACGCCCGCGGCCCGTCCCCGCATCGTCCTGAGCTTCGCCCGCAGCGCCGCCGACCTCCTCATCAGCGGCGGACTGGCCTCGGGCGAGGAGCTTGCCGGCGCGCCGGCCCTTGCCGACGTGACCCTGGGCCAGGGCCACATCGTTCTTTTCAGCTTCAATCCGGCCTGGCGCGGCCAGACGCACGGGTCTTACTTCTTTATATTCAACGCCTTGATCAACTGGAAGAATCTCGATGCCAAGCCGAAATAGGACCGGAAGCAGGGGAAGAGGAACCTCCGACGGCCCGGTCTCGTATTATCAGAAGGTATTTTTCCGCAGCCCTGGAGGTAATCCGTGAAAAAAAGCCTTTCCCTGGTATTGGCCGCCGCCTTGACCCTGGCTTGCCTGGCCGTCCCCCTGGCCGCCCGATCGACGGCCCCAGCGGCCATTCAAGCTCCTGCGCAGGACAAGCTCGCGGACACGAAGAAGCTCATCGCCGAGATCATTGGCGAGTACGAATTCGCCGCCGGAGAGCAGATGTTGATCGTCCAGTTCACCGAGGTGGACGGCAAGCTCTTTGGCGCCCCTCCCGGCGAGACACCCGAGGAGATCCATCCGATCGAGGGCAAACCTCTCTCTTTCGACATCACCTTGGCGCAAAACGGCCAGTACTACGAGCTGCAATTCGTCCGCAACGACAAAGGCGTCATCGACCGATGCATCATGACCGTCGGGGGGATGGTCATCGAGGGCGTGAAGATCATCAAATAGCCGGCGGACCAAAGAGGCCGGATCGGCGCCCCTTTCTTGACAGGCGACTGCCCCGCGACTATATTCGTCTTCCGGCCGGAACGGGGTTGACGTGCTGAGGGACGGAACCGAGGAGCGCCCGTGTTCAGAACATCCGACCTGAAGAAGGGGGACGTCGTCAAGATCGACGGCGACCCCCACATCGTCGAGACGATCAAGATCCAGAAGCCGTCCGCGCGCGGCACCGTGACCCTCTATAAGATCCGTTTCCGTAACCTGTCGACGAAACGGAAAGCCGACCAGTCGCTCCACGGCGACGACATGTTCGATGAAGCCGATTTCGAGCGCCGGCCGGTCCAATATCTCTACGGCGACGCCTCGAGCATCACCTTCATGGACCTCCAGGACTACAGCCAGTTCACGCTGACGAAAGAGGAGATCGAGGACGAATGGCCCTATCTCACCGAGGGACTCGAAGGACTCGTCGCCATCTCCTCGGAGGGCCGGGTCTTGGGGCTCCAGATCCCGACCTTCATCAACCTCGAGATCGTCGAGACCATTCCGTCCGTCAAGGGCGGATCGGTGACGGCCCGGACGAAGCCGGCGACGCTTTCGACGGGCCTCGTGGTCCAGGTCCCGGAATACATGGCCGCCGGCGAGCTCATCCGGATCGACACGCGGACGGGCGAGTACGCGTCGAAGGCCTGAACGCCGCTTCGACGCGACATGGGCTTCCCCACCGCGGCCTCTGGATCAAGAGGGATGACCGGCGATGAGTGACGGGAAAGTCCCGATAGAAAATGAAGAACAAGGGCTATAGCTACCCGGACCGGATCTCCCCGGACGATGAAGGCCTCACGGTCGCGGCGTTCTATTCCGCCCGCTATCGGCACTCCTCGGAGGCGGAATGGCGGCGGCGGATCGAGGCGGGCCAGGTCCTCCTCAACGGGCTCCGGGCCTCGCCCGACGACATCCTGACCTGCGCGGACGCCCTTCTTTATCATCGCCTCCCCTGGGACGAGCCTGATGCCCCCGCGGACTTCACGACCCTGTTCGAGGATGTCGACGTCCTCGTCCTTGACAAGCCGTCCGGGTTGCCTGTCCTCCCCGGCGGGTTCTTTCTCGAGAACACGCTTCTCAATCTCGTGCGCAAGCGCTACGGCGCGCTGTGCTCGCCGCTCCACCGCCTCGGCCGGGGCACATCCGGGGCCATCCTCTTCACCCGCAACCACAGGGCCGCGCGCTCGCTGGCCAAAGCCATGTTCGAGCGGCGCATCGTCAAGATCTATCTGGCCTTGGCGACGGGCACGGCCATGCCCGATGCCTTCACCGTCGACGCGCCCATCGCGCCGGTTCCCCACCGGCTTCCCGCGACCGTCAACGCCTACCGCCCGGACGGACGGCCGTCGATCAGCCACGTCCGCGTTCTCCGCAGGTACCCCGGCCGCGACGTTTCGCTCCTCGAAGTGACCATTCCGACGGGCCGCCCCCACCAGATCCGGATCCATCTGAGCTATGCGGGATTCCCGCTGGCCGGAGATCCGCTCTATCGGTCGGGAGGACTGCCGTGCGCCGAAGGCGTCGACGACGAGTGGACGACGACCCCCGGCGCGACCGGCTATCTCCTGCATTCCTGGAAGATCCGCTTCCCTCACCCGGCCCGAAGCGAGGAGATTGAGATCGTCAGCCCGCCTCCCGCTGCACTCGAACCGGGGCCTACTTGATCTTCCGGGCCTCCCTGTCGAAACCGTTCTGATGGAGAACGAGGTGCGTCACGGCGCCTGAAACGTTCCTGACGAACGTGATCTGGATGTCTCCGGAAACGCTGAAGAATTCCGTGGGGCTCTCGGCCTGGAAAGCGAGCAGGGGCTGCCCCGTCGGCCTGATGTAGAGCCTCCCGCCGGTCTGGGTGACGGCCACCGTGAATCCCGGCCTTAGCTCATACTCCCCGACATAGCGCTGGAGCACGCTCTCGTCCACGGGCACGGCCCGGCGCTCGGAGGCCGGCTTGAACCGGGCCGCGGGCCACTGCGGATCGAGCGCGTGAAGGCCGAGGTCGTCGACGCTGAAGGAGGTGTTGCTCAAAACGACGGCGCCCGTCTTCTTCGCCGGATTGAAGCCCGCGAACGACCGGAAGCCGCCCGTACCGCCGTTGTGCCAGACGATCTCCGTCCCGTAGTTCTTCCAGATGTGCCAGCCCATGGCGATCTCGAGGCCGGGCGTCCCGGTCGGGCGCCTCGCTCGCAGCATCAGGTCGAAAGCGGCCCGAAGGGGCGTCTGGCGGAGATCCACGGCGGCGGTCAGGAAGGCCAGCATGTCGCTTGCGGTCGAACGGAGAGCGCCGGCCCCGGCGAGGGCGTCGAACTCCCAGGCCTTGACCGGGCGGAGCGCCGGGTTCGTGCCCGTGGCGAGGCGCCCCTTCTGCGTTTCCGTCAGCGTGATCGCCGTATCGTCCATTCTCAAAGGTTCGAGGACACGGCGTCGGATAAGCTCCTCGTAGCTGAGGCCGGCCTTCCGGGCCAAGGCGTGGCCGAGCAGGCCGGCGCCGAGGTTCGAGTACTCGTATTTCTCCCCGATGCCGCGCGTGAGGGTGTATCCGGACAGAAAATCGTAGAGCTGGGCCGGGCCGAAATCCCGATAGGGATTGCCCGGATCGGCCGGCTTGAAATTGCCGGGCAGGCGCGGCAGGCCGGAGACCTGGGTCGAGAGATCGAGCAGGGTTATCTCCCTCCCCTCCTGCTTCGGTACCCGGACCGCCTGCGGCAGGAACTTTGCGACCGGGTCGTCGAGTTTCACCTCGCCGCGCACGGCCATGTCCGCCAGAACGAGGGATGTGAAGACCTTGGTGATCGAGCCGATCTCAAAGACCGTATCAGCATCCGGAGCCGCGGTCACTCCTGGCGCGGTCGCGCCGGAGGCCGTAAAACTCCGGCCCGACGCGTCGACCAGCCCGAGGATGATGCCGGCCGCCTTTTTGGTCTCGACCGTCCGGTTGATGAGAAGAGACCGCAGATCTTCCACGTTCTGGGCGGCCAGCAGGCCCGCCGCGGCGGCGATCAGTCCGATCATGATGACTCGTGATCTTCTCATGGGTTCCTCGCCTTCAGGGACTCTTGCGGAATATAGCACAGCTCTTCCGCTGGCTCAAAAAGGACCTGGCCGCGCCGGCCCAGGTGGCGGCCGCGGCCGGCCTGTTTGCCTCCGATGACGCGGCGAGCGCCCGCAGGCGCCCGGGACGGCGGACGAGCTCGAGAGTGCCGCGGGCCAGCTCCGTCGTCGACCCGAAAAGAAGGCCGGTCCGGCCGGGCGAGATGTATGGCTCGGAATAGGGAGCCAGACGGGCCAGGATGGGCAGGCCGAACACCAGGGCCTCGTGAAAAGCCATTCCGAACGTCTCGTTCGGGGAAGGGCTGATCAGGACCGAGCATTCCTCATACTCCCGTCCAAGCTCCTCGCAGGGGATGAACCCCATGTGGACGATGCGCGTTCTGAGGAGCGGATGAGCGTTGACTCTCTCCAAGCATGAGGCTGCGGTCTCGGGCTCGATGTCCGTCCGCCCGGCGATCCGGATCTCGAAGTTGTCGCCGGCGGTGACCTCCCGGCCCAGAGCCTCGAGGAAGTCGGGAACGCCCTTGCCGCGGATGAGGCTCGAGACGATGAGTCCCGCGAAAGCGGTCCGCTGGCGGTGCGGCCCCGTCGGCAGGACGCACGGGGCCGGCGGGACGAGCAGGATGGCCCGGTCCGAACAGCCTCTGGCTTCGAGCCTTTCGCCGGCGAGCGGGCTGGGCACGAGAAACCCCGAAGCCCGGCTGAACAGCCTGTCCTCGGCCTGCCTCAGTCTGGCCGCCGGCCCGGGCGGCGCTCCGGGATCCTCGCTGGGGAGGCTGTGGATGATATAGAAGATCCGGTCGTCCGGCCCGAAAGGGCTTGCCTCGTCCAATTCGGGGATGTAGAGGCTGTCCACCCAGAACTCGGTGCCCGGGAGGAACGCGCCCCTTGCGAGCCGGTCCAGCGTTATCGTTTCGAATCCGAAGCCCGCGTCCCGCAAGGCCCGGAGCAGGAATCGGTTATAAAGATCGCCTCCGGAAGGAGGTTGCCCCGGCGGAACGACAAAGGCGCGCCCGGCTCCTGCCCCGTCCATCTGTATCAGGCCCGCTTGCGGCCCGGCCTCGGTTTCGCCGTGACCTCGCCCTCATAAGCGGCCCAGGCCTCGGGCGACTCGCGCACGGTGATCTTCAGCCGGCCGCGGAACCGGTTGGCAGATCTGGCCGCGATGCCGTCGTGGATCCTGCGGGCCAAAAATTCCATGGTCGTGATCTCGCCGGCCAGCGCCGGATTCTCCTCCAAATTCTTGTAGTGGAACTCGGCCAGGACGTCCTTGAGGATCCTGGAGGCCCGGACGACGTCCATGACCGTGTTGTTGGCGTCGAGCTCCTGGGCCTGGAACTCGGCGTCCACGATCAGGGTGACGCCGTGGAGGTTCCGGGCCGGTCCGAACGCTTCCCGTTTCAGGGCGTGGGCGACAAACGCGTGGCGGCGGATCGTGAGGCTGTACATGATCCCTCCTTAGTAGATGATGAGAGGGCTCAGGCCCTCGAGTGAGCGGCCGACGAGCGTGGCGTAGGCCTTTGGCAGCCGGCCGAACGGGACCGGCGGCCCGAGGTGGAGGTCGAATTCCCGGCGCTCGAGCAGGCGGAAGACGAGCTCCGTCCGGCGGGCGGCGTCCCAGCGGGGCTGAAGCGCGCCCGGGATGCGGGAGACCTGGGACGAGATGATCCGCTTGCGCCCGCTGTGGAAGCTGCCCCCGAGATCGAGGCGGGCCGGGCCGGCGCCGAACCAGCTGACGGCGACGACACGGCCCTCGACGCCGACGCTATCGATGGCCGCCTGCAGGCCGGCCGGCGTCCCGCTCGTGTCGAACGCGACATCGAAGGGGCGCTTCCCCGGCCCCTCGGAGGCCCGGAAGCCCATCGCCTGCGCGAGGCGGCGCCGGTCCGCTCTCTTCTCGGCGATCGCCAGATCGACCGCCGGCCCCTCGCCCAGGAGGCGGGCGACAAGCGAACCGACGATTCCGAAACCGACGACCAGGACCCGCTCGCCGAGGATCACGCCGGAATCCCAGACCGCCGTGACCGCCGTTTCCGTGTTGCTGGCAAGCGTGGCCCGGGCCGGGGGCAATCCGTCGGGGAGAGGCCGGACATCCCCGCATCGGACGACGAGGAGGTCCTGGTGGGGGTGGAGAACGTGGACTTTCCTGTCGCGGAGCCCCTTCGGACCCTCGACGACCTCGCCGACGAGGGAGTAGCCGTACTTGACGGGAAACGGGAAGCGGCCGCCCATGTAGGGACACCGCATCTCGTCCGCGAGCGGCCCGGGCACCAGGCCCATCGCGACCAGTCTTTCCGTGCCGGGGCTGACGGCGGAGAACAGGGCCCGCACGACGCACGATTCCGGCCCCGGATCGGGCAGGACCTCCCGGCGCAGGGCGCCCCGGCCTTTCCCGGTCAGCCAGAAGGCCTGGGCCCGGATCACGGCTGCCTCGCCGGCCCGCCGGGACGGGCCAAGGTCCCGACGACCATCATCCCGTCATCGACGGGCGTGAACGCGTGATAGGCCAACCGGAGCGAGGAGGCCACGTCGGGCACGGGTGGCAGGCTGAAAGAGCTCAATCCCGAACCCAGGATCAAGGGCGCGATATGGATCTGGAGGACGTCCACGTTGCCCTCGCGGAGGAACCGCGATGTGGTCAGGGCGCCGCCCTCGATGTAGACCGACCGGACGCCGCGATTCAGAAGCTCGCGGAGGATATCCGACGTCGGGATCATTTCCCTCGAGCCGCGGAGCGGAATGACGCTCACGCCGGGCGGGACGGGACCCCCGTTGCCGCCGACAAGGGTGACGTCGCCACCTTCGATCGCGGCCAGCGCGCCGATGCCTTCAGCGGACGAGGCCAGGACGATCCGGGCCGGCTGCGCGCCTTCGACATAGCGGACGGTCAGCCGGGGCCTGTCCCGGCGCAGGGTCCGCGAGCCGATGACGACCCCGTCGGACAGGGCGCGCATGCGGTGGGCGTGGACGAGATTTGAGGGGCTCCCGATCCGCTTCGAGTCGCCGGCGAGCGTGGCGATCCGGCCGTCGAGCGATTGGGCGAAGTGGCTGACGGCGAAGGCGCGCCCGAGCCGGCGGGCGTGCATCGCGGAGAAGGCGTAAGGGAGGTAGGTCTTGAACAGCCGAAGGACCGGCGCGGGCAGGCCGCCCGCGCGGATCGTCTGGACGCGGATGAGCCCGTCGACCAAGAAGACGGCATCGGCCCGGGAAGCCGCGGGGACGGGGAGGGAGGGATCAAGGAGAACCGCTACGACCGGTCCGGCCTGCGCCGAGGTCCGGAACGGGCGGTCGAAGGACACGGCCCGGCCGCCGCTCTCCCGCTCCAGGCGGAAATAGAACAGGCGGGCCGGCTCTTCGCGGAGCCTGACGGCCTCGCGGACACGGAGAAGAGCGTTCCAGCTTTTTTCGACCGCCGCCGCGGACATCCCGGTGACCCCCTCGGGAAAAGTCCGAATTCCTTTCGTGCCGTCTCCAAGATAGTGGATGGGTGCGGGGCTGTCAAACGGCCGCGGCCATCCCGGCTGTCATCCGGGCTTCAGCCCTGCCAGTCCTTCATGACCTCGGCGAAGCACGACAGGCCGCTCGGGATGCAGGCGCCGTAACCGTGACCGGGGAAGGTCCAGGCTCCGGAGAGGTAGAGGTTCTTGACGGGCGTCCTCTGCGGAAAGCGCCGCTGTCCCGAGTTATCGACGGTCTGGTCCCAGCCGTAGATCGCGCCGCGGGGGTTCGAGGTGAAACGGAGGTTCGTCAGCGGCGTGGCCACGTCGACGACCTCGATGGCCTTGCGCAGTCCGGGCAGGAGCGTCTTCTCGACCTTGTCGATCAACACGTCCGCCAGGCGCATCTTCTCCTTGGCGTAGGCGTCCTTGTTGCCGAAGAAGTAATCGGTCTCGTACTTCTTCCAGTAATCATAACCCTGGGTGGCGATGATATTGAGGGTGTTCTTGCCCTTGGGGGAGCAGCCCGGGCAGACGTTGTCGTAGATCGTCAGCCCAAAGCCCGGATCCTCCGTAAGCCCTCCGGCCAGGGCCGTGCGGTACTCGGCCTCGACGTCGTACCCGGGCACGTAGAAGATCTCGCTGTCTTTGAGCCCGACCTTGCGGACGAGGTCGGTTTTGAGACCCAGCCAGACGAGGATGGTCGAGAAGCTGACCGACAGCTTGTCCATCCGGGCCAGGGTGTCCTTGAGGATCTCCTTCTCGCCGACCATCCGGGTGAGGGTATCGATGGCGTTGGCATTCGAGATGACGGCCCGGCCGCGGTACTCCTCGCCGTCGGCGGTCCGGACCCCGTAGGCGGCGTGGTCGCGGGTCAGGATCTTGTCGACCCTGGCGTTGAGCCTGACCTGGCCGCCGTTCTTCTTGATGAGCCCGACGAACGCATCGCTGATCTTCTGCGACGTGCCGAGGGGATAGAAGCCGCCGCCTTCGAGGTAGCCCATGAGCGGCATGGCGTAATAGAAGGGCGAGAGCTTGGACGGCGGCAGGCCGAAGTAGCCCCAGAGCCCCGTGATGACGGCCTTGAGCTTGGGGTTCTTGACCCTTTCGTCGAGCATGGCCCCCCAGGTCCGGTTGAAGTTCTTGAAGAGGTGGGGGAAGGCCGTCGGGAAGCTCGACATATCGGGCCGGCCGCCGGCGCCGGACAGCCGCCCCACGTCGTCCGCGAGGCCTTTCATGTCGGCGAAGATGGCGTCGATGTCCGGACCGTCGTCGGGGAAATTCTTTTTGAGGATCGCGATATAGGCGGCCGGGTCCATGTGCGGCACCCGGATGTCGTAATCCGGGTAGATGGCCCGGTAGAGCGGCTTGTGAGGCGAGAACGCGACATCTTTGATCTCGGGAAAGCCGTAGATCAGGTTGGGAACGCCGTCGCGGATCCCGACTGTCGTCGAGTGGAGCGAGACGTCGAAGGTGAAGCCGCCGGGTCGGGTGAAGGCCGAGGCGTAGCCGCCGGCGACGCTGTGCTGCTCGAGGACGAGGACCTTGTACCCCTGCCGGGCGAAGGCCGCGGCCGCGCTGAGGCCGCCGAGACCCGCGCCGATGACGACCGCGTCGAAGGTCCCGGGATCGGCCTGGCCTGTCTTGTCGCCGCGCGGGAAGGCGCTCCAATCCCAGGCGGCCAGGGGCATCCCGGCTAGAAGGGCCTTCATAACATCACGTCTTTCCCAGGCTTTCGGTGACATGGGAGGCCTCCTTTTGTCCGTTTCGGAGAGGCCTCGAGTGTACCCTCCCGGAGATGGGGAGTCAATGCGGCCCGATCGAGGCCGGTCCGGGGGCGGCGGCGCCTTGGACATCGGGGAGGAGAGGGGACCCCTCCGATTGACAAGTTCCGGATGTGGCTCTAGGATTGAGCAGAAGACGCAATAGCCGGTCTGTGGAGAGGCCCGATCCCGTGAAGAAGTTTGTCCGCCTGGCCGCGTTAGCGACGCTCGCCGGCGCCATTTTCGTTGCGGCGGTCATGCCTGCGCCCCGGGCGCCCCTGCGCTTCGCCTGGTTGACCGACCTCCACGTCGGCTCGGACCGCGGCGCCGATGACCTCAGGGCTTCGGTCGCGGATATCAACTCGCTTGCGGGGCTGTCCTTCATCCTCGTGAGCGGCGACATCACGGAGATGGGGACTTATGCGAATCTCAGCCTGGCCAAGGAGATCCTCGACGGCCTCCGCGTCCCTTACCACATCATCCCCGGCAATCACGACACGAAGTGGTCGGGATCGGGCGGCTCGGATTTCGCCAGGATCTGGGGCGGCGACCGCTTCGTCTTCGAGAGCGGCGGTTTCCGCTTCATCGGCATGTCCCAAGGGCCCGTCCTGAGGATGGGTGACGGGAGCTGGGCGCCCCAGGACATCCGTTGGCTCGGGGGGCTGCTGGGCGAGAAGGGCGCGGCGGCCAAGCCGACTGTCTTCGTCAGCCATTACCCGCTCGATCCGAGCATCTCCAACTGGTACGCGGCTCTCGACAAGCTGAAGGCCGTGCCGGTGGTCGCCGTCCTGGTCGGCCACGGCCACAAGAACGAGGCCCTTGATTTCGAAGGCCTGAGGGGGGTCATGGGCCGGGCGAATATCGGCACCGGCGAGTCGCCCCCCGGCTTCACCATCGTCGAGCTCGGCGCCAAGGCCATGGTCTTCGCGGAGCGGGTCGAGGGGCGCACGCTTCAGCCGTGGCACAAGATCGATCTTCAAAACGGCGGGCGGCCGGTTGCGAACGCGGCACGCCCCGCCGGAGCGGCCGGGGTAAAGCGGGACGCTCTGGTCCGTCCCGATTTCGGCGTCAACGACCTCTATCCGCAGGTCCGGGAGCGCTGGCGATTCAATGCCGGCTGGACGATCGCCTCTTCCGCCGCGGTGTCCGCGGACACCGTCGTTTTCGGCGACGCTTCAGGCTCGGTCCGGGCCTTGCGGATCACCGACGGCAGCATCGCCTGGGAGTTCAAGACGGACGATCCGGTCTACTCGACGCCCGACGCCGGCGGCGGCCGCGTCGTCTTCGGCGGCACGGACGGGACGATCTATGCCGTGGACGCCCGGCTCGGAACGCCGGTTTGGAAGGTCGTGACCGGGGGCCCTATCGTCGCGGCTCCGCGGATCGACGGGGAACTCGTTTATGTGGGCTCGAGCGACCATGTGTTTCGCGCCATCGGCCTGGGGAACGGCAGCACGATCTGGACCCACGACGGGATCGACGGCTTCGTGGAAACGAAACCTCTCATCGCGGGCGGCCTCGTCGTCTTCGGGGCTTGGGACGGCCGGCTGTATGCCCTTGACGCCTTGTCCGGACGGCCCGCCTGGACCTGGCGGGGGGGCAAGGAGAGCGTGTTCTACTCGCCGGCCGCCTGCTGGCCCGTCGCCGCCGAGGGCCGCGTCTTCGTCGTCGCGCCCGGCCCTTGGATGACGGCCATCGAGCTCGACACGGGGCGGGAGCTCTGGGGCACGGACAACTGGGCGGTGCGCGAATCGATCGGGATCTCTGAGGACGGGCGGCGCGTCTATGTCCGGACGACCGGCGGGACCATCGTGGCGATGTCCGCATCGGGCGACGACGCCCGGGCGGTCTGGGAGACCGACACCGGCATCGGGCAAGACATCAACTCGGCCATGCTCATCGAGAAGGGCGGTGTCGTCTTCTACGGAACGAAGGACGGCCTGCTCCTGGCCCTCGATGCGGCGACCGGGGCGATCAAGTGGAAGCACCGGGTCGGCGTCACGCTTCTCAACACCGTCACGCCCCTCAGCGGCACGGCGGTGGTCGTCACCGATTTCGACGGCCACGTCACCCTCGTCGCAGTTGATCAACAATAGGAAGGCGTCAAACCTACTTATCGTCACTTTCGGCATGATGGGCGGGAGAAAGAGTGACGATAAGTAGGTTTGACCCTCTCTGGGGGCGGCGCGGCCAAAGGGTGATATAATTGTCGGCAGGACCATGAAAAAAGCGCTGAGGAAGACGCTCAAGATCGCGGGCCTCGTCCTCGGCGCCGTCGCGCTTCTCGTCATCGCCGCGGCTCTCCTCCTCATTTTCGATAAGCCTCTCGTCAAGAACATCGTCCAGCGGCGGCTCGGCCAGGGCCCCGGATCGACGGCCCGCATCGGCCGGCTCGACTACACGCTCTCCCCCCTCCGTATCACCGTCGAATCGCTCGAGCTCGTCCGCGAAAATGCCGTCGAGAAGATGAGCGTGTCGCTGCCGCGTCTGGAAGCCGCGGGGTCGTTCTGGAAGCTCGTCCGCGGCGTCAAACCGGCGCTCGACCGGATCGATGCCCGCGGCCTCTCTTATCGCCTCGAACAGAAAGCCGCCTCCGAAGTGCCCCTGGATGTCGAGAAGATGCTCGTCCAAGCGGCCGATGCCCTGGCCTGGACGAAACGCGCCGTCCTCACGGACACGCGGATAACGATCGCCCTCCTGGAACAACAGATCGTTCTCGAGAACCTCGATCTCACCCTGGCGCCAGATCCGGCGACGGACGTGGTCACATACTCGATCGGCCGTGGAGATATCAGCGTCAAAGACAAGGACGGCGCCCTCGTCTTCTCGGCCGGGCTGGGCTCGTCCGGCACGCTCGGACTGGTCTCGCCCTTCGTCGCCGATGCCGTGTTCGCGGTGAACTCGCCCCGATTCGCCGTGTCCGGGATCGAGGGCTCGACCGCCGGGGCCGACATCGCTTTGGCCGCCCGGTTCGACAAGTCGTCCCAGAAGCTGACGGTTTCCCGGCTGAACTTGGCGGTCCCCGGACTCCTGGACTTCGACGGCACGGCCGCGGGCAGGCTCGGCCACGGCCTCTTTCTCGAAGCCGCGGCCCGGGTCCGGTTCGAGAGCCTCGAAGCCGCGGCGGCCCTGCTCGGGCCGAAGCTTCCTCCCGGTCTCCGCGCCGCCGCTTTGCGCGGCCGGGCCGAGCTTTCGGGAACGTACGCCCTCCAGCGCAATGACCAGGGATCGAAGGACGACCTCACCGCGTCCCTCGTGCTCGAAGGCCTTGAGCTCACCCCGGTCGTCGTCGGTCGTCGCCTCCGCATTCGGGCCGCCGGCCGGATCGATGCTTCCGGGCCCTCGCGGGACCCCCGGATCGCGGCGGATATCCGCTCCTCCCTGGGCGCCGTCTCGGCCGCGGGGCTCACGGCCGCGTCGTCCGATGTCCATCTCATCGCTGCGGGCTCGAAAACGGCCGTGGACATCTCTCTACTCGACGCCCGGCTCGCTGGCCTCGCCTTCGAAGCCGCCGGGGGCAAGACGATCGCCTTCGACAAGGCCGGCCTCACGGCCAAAGGAACGGTCGACCTCGTCCGGAAAAGCGGCGTCCTGACCTCGCTCGACGCCCGGCTTCCCGGCCTGACCCCCCTGCGCCTTTCGGGCAGGTTCGGCTCCGGGAAGAGCGCCGCTTCCGAGTTCAAGCTCGACGGCCGGGGCCTCGACATCCCGGCCCTCCGCGCCCTCGCCGCGCCCTTCCTCCCGACCGGCTTCGCCGGCTGGGACCTCGGCGGCACTCTCGACCTTTCGCTCTCCGCCCGCCGCCCCGCGGCCCCTCGCGCCGATTGGGGATTCTCCGGAACGGTCTCCCTTGCCGGCGCGATGTTCAACGACCCGTCGTTCACCGTGGCCGGCGAAGGCCTCGATCCCGTCATCAAGTTCGAAGGCTCCGGGTCCTCCTCGAAGGGGCTCTCGGTCAGCGCCAGCCTCGACATCGCCCACGGCGAATCGCTGTGGAAGGCGGTCTATGTCTCCTGGAGCAAGCACCCGCTCAGGCTGACGGCCGCCGGCCGCTCCATTCCCGGCTCGGGAACGATCGAGGGCCTCACGGCCCGGATCTTCCTGCCGGAGGTCGGCACGATCGACGTCAAGGGCTCGGTCCGGCTCGGGCCCTCGCCCCTGTTCGACCTCGAGACCGAAACCCGTCTGAGCCTCGGCCCGCTCTATTCCCTTTACACCCAGGCCGGAGTCTCCCAAGAGTCGCGGATGCGGCTCGAGGGCACGCTGTCGGCGGCGCTCCGGGTCCGCAAGGAGGGTGATGCTCTTTCGGTCGGCGGACGGGTCAAGCTCGCCGGCACGAGCATCGAACGCCCCCAGACCAAAACTCTTCTCCTGGGCGTCGAGGCCGATCTGCCCCTCTTTTACGAGGCCGGGTCCTTTGGCCTTGAAGGACAACCCCCCTCGGGAACAGTCCCTGAGGCGGCGGCCGTGCCGTCCTCACACGAGGCCCCGCTCCCGGAGGAGGGCCGCATCCACATCGGCGAGTTCCAAAATCCCTTCCTGACCCTGAAAGCCGTCGACGTTGCCGTGCGCACTGGCGTCAACGCTCTGGCCATCGAGCCCGTCAGCCTGGCGCTTTACGGCGGCCAGCTCGAGCTCGGCCGGACGACCTTCCGCCTCGATCCCGCTTCCGGCGGCTTCCAGGGCGTCGGCTCGCTCGCCCTCCGCGACATCGACGTTGCCCAATTCCCCATCCAATCGCCCCAATTCAAGCTCACCGGGAAGATCCAGGCCGACTTCCCGCGCCTCGACATCGGCCCCGACAAGATCGGCGTATCGGGGAGGGGAGAGGCCAACGTCTTTGGCGGCAAGATCGTCCTCCGGGACCTGGCCGTTTCCGAGCCCTTCGAGCCGGGGCGGTCGATCTCGCTCAACGTCGATCTCGTCGACCTCGACCTGAAAAAGCTCACGGACGAAGTTCCTTTCGGCGAGGTGACCGGCATCGTCCGCGGCGAGATCCGCGACCTCGTCATCACCTACAAGCAGCCGGAGAGCTTCACGTTCCGCATCGAATCCGTGCCCCGCCAGGGCGTGCCGCAGACCTTCAGCCTCAAGGCCGTGGACAACCTGACCGTCCTCAGCTCCGGCCAGCAGGCCTCGGGCGGGACAAGCGGCTTCTGGATGAGCTTCATCCGCGGCTTCCGCTATCAGAAGCTCGGCATCGTCAGCACGCTCCGGAACGATACGTTCACCCTCAACGGCACGATCCACGACGCGGACGGGACGGAGTATCTGGTGAAAAAGCCGGCTCTTTTCGGCATCAGTGTCGTGAACCGAGAGCCCCACAAATCGATCAGCTTTAAAGAAATGGTCGGCCGGCTCAAGCGGGTCGGCCAGCCCGAGAAATAGCGATTCATCGCAAGGAGGAGGACATCATGAGAAAACGATATTCCCTGGGAACGGTCGCCGCCGCCGGCCTCGTCTTCGCCCTGGCCTGCATCACGGTCAACATCTATTTCCCCGAGGCCACGGTCAAGCAGGCCGCCGCGGAGATCGTCGAGGAAATCCGCAAGGACGAGATCGAGAAGAAGGCCCCGCTGGCGGCCCTCGAGGCGCCGGCCCTCCGGGAGGCCTCGTCCTTTTCGTTCGTCCCCGCCGCCTACGCCCAGGAGGCGACCAATGTCTCGACGCCCGCCATCCGGGCTCTCAAGGATTCGATGAGGATCCGGTTCGCCCTGCTCAAGCCCTACTTCGACGCCGGGAACATCGGCGAGACGAACAAGGGCATGCTCGAGGTCCGCGACGAAACCGGCTTGAACCTCCAGGCCAAGGGGGCCCTGAGGAACCTGGTCAGGGACGAGAACGGCGACCGGACCAAGCTCTACGCCGAGGTGGCCCAGGCCCTCAAGATCGAAGCCAGCCAGATCGAGAAGATCCAGGTGATCTTCGCCGCCGAATGGGCCAAGAACTCCGCGGCCGGCTGGTGGATCCAGCAGGAAGACGGCGCCTGGATCAAGAAGATCTGACGCCGGGCTCTTCAACCCGGCCGAGCAGGAGAGAGGCCCGTGTCTCATCGGCGCTCGTCCTTTTTTGTCTTCATCGGCTTGATCGGTCTTGTCATCCTGTCCTGCGGACGGGGGCCGTCCGATCCGGGGGCGGCGGGCCGCCAGGCGTCCGATCCTCTTGCGGCCGGATTCGCCGATCCGCCCGACTCGGCCCGGCCCTGGGTCTACTGGATGTGGATGGACGGGAACCTGGACCGGGAGGGGATCACCGCCGACCTCGAATCCATGCGCGCCGCGGGGCTCGGCGGCGTGGTCATCTGCGAGGTCAACGTCGGCGTCCCCCGCGGCCCGGTCGAGTTCATGAGCCCGGAATGGCGCGGCCTGTTCAAGCACGTCGTCAAGGAGGCCGAGCGTCTCGGCCTCGAGGTCACTCTCAATGCCGGGCCGGGTTGGACGGGCTCCGGCGGTCCCTGGGTCAAGCCGGAGCAGTCCATGCAGCATATCGTAGCGGCCGCGGTCGAAACCTCCGGCCCGTCGCGGTTCGATGCCGAGCTCCCCAGGCCCGCGCGCCATCCGGCCTATTTCGGCGAGGGCGGGTTGCCGGCCGAGACTATCAGGATCATGGACGGATTCTACCGCGACGTCGCCGTGCTGGCCTTCCCGGTCCCCGCCGCCGGCCCCCCGATCGCCGATATCGACGAGAAAGCGCTGTACGTCAGGGAGCCCTACTCGTCCAAGCCCGGCGTGAAGCCGTTCCTGCCGTCCCCGGCCGAGTTCCCGGACCTCCCGGCGGGCGTGGCGATCGACCTGGCGCACGTCATCGACCTCTCGGACAAGCTCACGGCCGGCGGCCGCCTCGCCTGGGACGTTCCGGCCGGCCGCTGGACGATCCTCCGCTTCGGCCGGACGACGACCGGCGCCAATACGCGCCCCGCGCCCGTCCCCGGCCTCGGCCTCGAATGCGACAAGCTCGAAGCGGCCGCCTTCGACGCCCATTACGATGCCTTCGTCGGCGCGCTCCTCCGCGAGATCGGCCCCCGCCGGACCGACGGCACGGCCGGCTGGACGACGCTCCACATCGACAGCTGGGAGATGGGCGCCCAAAACTGGACGGCCGCGTTCCGCGAGGAATTCCTCGAGCGCCGCGGCTACGATCTCCTGCCCTGTCTCCCGGCCGTGACCGGACGCCCGGTGAAAGACCTGGAAACCTCCGAGCGGTTCCTCTGGGATCTCCGGCAGACGGCCAACGAGCTCGTCCTCGAGAACCACGCCCTGCGCCTCAAGGAGCTCGGCCGTCGCGACGGCTTCCGGCTGTCCATCGAGCCCTATGACATGACCCCCTGCGCCGACATGTCCCTGGGGGCGGTCGCCGATGTCCCCATGGCCGAGTTCTGGCTCTACGGATTCAACACCGCCCACAGCGTCATCCAAGCCGCGGGCATCGCCCATACGAACGGGAGGACGATCGTCGCCGCCGAGTCCTTCACCTCTGACGACCGGGAGGCCTGGCTGGCCCACCCCGCGTCCATGAAGGCCCTGGGCGATTGGGCCTTCACCGCCGGCGTCAACCGGATCGCTTTCCACCGCTACCAGCATCAGGCCGGGCTCGAGGTGAGGCCGGGCATGACCATGGGCCCCTACGGCGTGCATTGGGAAAGGACTCAGACCTGGTGGGACATGGTCCCGGCTTATCATGAGTATCTGGCCCGCTGCCAGTACATGTTGCGCCAAGGCCTGCCTGTCGCCGACGTCTGCTTTCTCGTGGCCGAGGGCGCGCCGCACGCCTTCCGGCCGCCGGCCTCGGCCTTGTGCGGCGACCCGCCCGGTCCGGCCGGACCGGCGTTCGACGGCTGTCCGCCGGAGACGCTGCTCGCTTCGGCCGGTGTGAAGGACGGCCGGATCCTCTTCCCCGACGGCATGAGCTATCGCGTGCTCGTCCTCGCGGAGCGCGAGACGATGACGCCGGCGCTGCTCGCGAAAGTCCGCGATCTCGTTGCCGCCGGCGCCACGATCGTCGGGCCGCGGCCTCGCAAGTCGCCTTCGCTATCGGGCTATCCGGACTGCGATGCCGAGGTCGAGAGGATCGCCGCGGAGGTCTGGGGCGATTGCGACGGCGTGAAGGTCACCGAGCACGCCTTCGGG